>Ga0325401_1000356_pt1 | contig 31695 bp, 27 predicted proteins | sample PopdelMetagenome_FD_205666 | JGI IMG/M metagenome (GOLD analysis project Ga0325401, IMG submission 205666) | Populus deltoides microbial communities from Bellville, Georgia, United States - Xylem-PdKOR-R2 | ecosystem: Host-associated > Plants > Phyllosphere > Stem > Wood/Secondary xylem | place...
GTCCAGCGCGCCAACGCCGACCGCGAGCGCGCCCGCAACGAGGCCGAATCCTACCGCAACGACATCATCCCCCGCGCCCGCGGCGAGGCGGAGCGGATGCTGCAGGAGGCCCAGGGCCAGCGCGACAGCCAGGTCGCCCGCGCCCGCGGCGAGGCGCAGCGCTTCGTCTCGGTGCTCTCCTCCTACCAGGTGGCCCGCGACGTCACGATGCGGCGCATCTACATCGAGACGATGGAGGAGATCCTGCGCCGCAGCCCGAAGATCATCGTGGACGACCGCCTCCAGGGCCTCGTGCCGCTGCTGAACCTCGATCCCGCGCGGCCGCCCCAGGCCCAGGGGCAGGCGCAGTCGCCCGCCCGCGCCGCCGCACCGGCCGCGGGGGCGGCCGCCATCGCCCCCGCCGCACCGCGCGCCGGGGGGGGAGCCGCCCGATGAACCGCCTCACCGTCGGCCTCGCCGCCGCGGCCGTCGCCCTCGTCACGGCCGCCTCGTCCCTCTTCACCGTGCAGCAGACCGAGCAGGTCCTCATCACCCAGTTCGGCGAGCCGATCCGGGTGATCCAGCAGCCCGGCCTGCACGCCAAGCTGCCCTTCATCCAGAGCGTGATCTCGCTCGACCGCCGCCTCCTCGACTACGAGGCGCCGGGCGAGGAGCTCATCCTCGGCGACCAGCGCCGCCTCATCGTCGACAGCTTCACCCGCTTCCGCATCACCGACCCGCTGCTCTACTTCCAGACGGTCGGCGCGGCCGAGAACGGCATCCGCGGCCGGCTGGCCTCCATCGTCTCCTCCGCGCTCCGGCGCGTGCTCGGTAACGAGAGACTTCTCGCGGTCCTGTCCTCCGACCGCCTGCGGATCATGAACGAGATCCGGGACCAGGTGAACGTCGAGGCGAAGCGCTTCGGGGTGGAGGTCGCCGACGTCCGCGTCCGCCGCGCCGACCTGCCGGAGGAGAATACCCAGGCGGTTCTCTCCCGCATGCAGTCCGAGCGCGAGCGCGTCGCCCGCGAGGCGCGCGCCGAGGGCGCGGAGCAGGCCACCCGGATCCGGGCCGCGGCCGACCGCGACCGCACCGTCCTCCTCGCGGAGGCGCAGGGCACCGCCGACGCCACGCGCGGTCAGGGCGAGCAGGAGGCCATCCGCATCTCGGCGGACGCCTTCCAGCGCGACCCGGAGTTCTTCCGGTTCTGGCGGACCATGCAGGCCTACCGCGAGACCTTCTCGGAGGGCGGCGACACCCGTCTCCTGCTCTCTCCGGACAGCGACTTCTTCCGCTACCTCCGCGAGATGCCGCGGACGGCCGAGTGACCGTTCCGGGAACGGCCCCCCTGTTCCATCGCACCGAGGCGTGATCGCCCCGGTCGCCCTTTGTAACAGGCGGGGCCTTTCCCGCGCCGTGCCCCGGGCCAATTCTGGCCCCCATCGGTCACCCGATCCACCCGAAGGGACAACCCCCTTGCGTCCTCGCATCTCCGTCGCGACCACCCTCGCGCTGATCGCCACCCTCTCGGCCGCCCCGCTCGCGCCCCTGCTCGCGCAGACGCCGATGCAGAACGCGCCGACCTCCTTCCGGCCGCTGGCGCAGCAGCTCCTCCCGGCGGTGGTCAGCGTCCAGGTCACGACCTCCCCCGCCGCCCGCAACGCCCAGCGTCCCGACGCGCCGGACGCGCCGCAGGCCCCGCCGGGAAGCCCGTTCGAGGAGTTCTTCCGCGACTTCCTCGAGCGCAACCGCCCGCCCGGCGGCCAGCAGGGTCCCGGCGGCCGCCCCGCCCCGCCGCAGAACCGCCGCGGCACCTCCCTCGGGTCGGGCTTCATCATCGACGCCGCGGAGCGTCTCGTCGTGACCAACAACCACGTCGTCGAGGGCGGCACCGAGATCAACGTCGTCCTGAACGACAGCACGACCATCCCGGCGGACCTCGTCGGCACCGACCCGCGCACCGACCTCGCCGTGCTGCGGCTCCGCACCGACCGCCAGCTCACCGCCGTCGAGTTCGGCAACTCCGACGAGGCGCAGGTGGGCGACTGGGTGCTCGCGATCGGCAATCCCTTCGGCCTCGCCTCCTCCGTCTCGGCCGGCATCGTCTCGGCGCGCTCGCGCAACATCAACCAGGGCCTGTACGACGACTTCATCCAGACCGACGCCGCCATCAACCGCGGCAACTCGGGTGGCCCGCTCTTCGACATGCAGGGCAAGGTGGTCGGCATCAACACCGCCATCTACTCGCCCTCGGGCGGCTCCATCGGGATCGGCTTCGCCATCCCCTCCAACCTGGCTCGCGGCATCGTGGCGCAGCTGCGCGACGGCGGCCGCGTCCGCCGCGGCTGGCTCGGCGTGAATATCCAGCAGGTGACGGACGAGATCGCCGAGAGCCTCGGCCTGCGCGGCGGCACGCGCGGCGCCCTCGTCGCCCGTGCACAGGAGGACGGCCCGGCCGCGAAGGGCGGCATCCGCAACGGCGACGTGATCCTGCGCTTCAACAACCAGGACGTCCGCGAGATGCGGAACCTGCCGCGCATCGTCGCCGAGACCCCCGTCGGCACCGCCGCCCCCGTCACCGTCTGGCGCGACGGCAAGGAGGAGACGGTCACCGTCACTATCGCGGAGCTGCCCGCCGACCAGGCCGAGGCCCAGGCCCGCGGCGGTCAGCCCTCCACGCCCCGCGGCGGGGTGGTCGAGCTCTCCGGCCTCGGGATGAAGGTCGGTCCGATCACGCCCGAGGCCCGCGAGCGCTTCGGGCTGCGCCCCGAGCAGCGCGGCGTGCTCGTCACCGAGGTGGACACCTCCGGCCCCGCCTCGGAGCGCGACCTGCGTCCCGGCGACGTCATCGTGGAGGTGCAGCAGGAGCGCGTGAACACGCCGCAGGAGATCCAGTCCCGCGTCGAGGCCCTGCGCCGCCAGAACCGCGCCAGCGCCCTCTTCCTCGTCGAGGGCCAGCAGGGTCAGCGCTTCGTGCCCCTCCGTCTGCGCGAGGACACCAACCAGCGCCGGAACTGACCCCGGCGGCCGCGCCGGGACGGGAGGTGCCGCGCCGCGGCGCTTCCCGGCCGGACGGCGGGTCCGGCGATCCCCCGCCGTCAGCCCGGCTTCAGCGGTTGCTGAGCCCGGTCGAGCAGCCGCCGGAGCAGGCCGGGCTTCTTCGCCGGCCCCGTCTCGGCCGCGCGCCTCGCCGCGGTCTCCTCGGTCGCCTTGCGGTCGGCCTCCCGATCCCTCTCCTTGGCCGTGAGCCACTTCTCCAGGCTCATCCCCGCCTTGGCGGCGCGACGGGCCTCGTAGGCGCGCTGGGCGTCGGTCATGCGCGGCGGGTTGGCCATGGCGGTTCTCGTCGTGAGGGGTACGGTCGCTCAATGGCGCCGGGGGCGGCGGCCATCAAGTCCCCACCGCGCCCGTGGCGCCGTCGGCGCGGCCGTGCGATGCCCGTGCGACGGACACGGCGGATGGCGGGAGGGGCGGATGGAAGCGCGGGTCAAGGCGGGGCTCTGGACCTCGATGGCGTTGCGGATGGGCGACGCCGCCGGGCGCCCGGGCGCGGTGCTGAGGAAGGGCGACCCGGACAGCGGCGGCATCCTCTGCGTCCTTCGCGGGCGGGAGGGGCTGGTCGTCCTGTCCCAGACGCGCGACGCCGCGGGCCGTCCCGCCTGGCTGCGCGGCAGCGGGACGGCGCCGGTGGACGACGCGGCGGCCGACGCCTACGTCGCCCGGCAGGTGGGACGCGACCCGGACCTCTGGGTGCTGGAATTCGAGGCACCGGACCTGCTGCCGCCCTTCGAGGCGACCATCGTCTGACGTCCGGCATCCCCGCCGCGGCTTGACGGACCGCCCGGTCGGTCGGACGCTCGCTTCCCGTCAGTTGGACGAGGACCGTCATGCCCGCGAGTGCCGCCGCTTCCACCATCCCGGTCCTCGACCTCGGCCCCGTCTTCGCCGGGCGGCCGGGCGCGCTGGAGGAGACGGCCGCGACGCTCCGCCGGATCAACGAGACGATCGGCTTCCTCTACGTCGCCAACCACGGCGTCCCCGCCTCCCTGGTGGACGCCACCTTCGAGCAGGCCGCGCGCTTCCACGCCAGGCCCATCGAGGCGAAGATGGCGCTGAAGGTGGACGGCACCATGCAGGGCTACCTGCCGATGCGCGGCAGCACCACCCGCTCCTCCCAGGTCGCGCGCAACACGAAGCCGAACGAGAACGAGGCCTTCTTCGTCAAGCGCGAGGCGACGGAGGGCGCGGCGACCAACCGCTGGCCGGAGGATCTGCCCGGCTTCCGGGAAACGACGACGGCCTACTACGCCGCGCTCGAATCCCTCGCGCAGCGGATGCTGCCGATCTACGCCCGGGCGCTGGACCTGCCGGCGGATCATTTCGACGCGCTCTGCGACCGGCCGATCTCCTCGCTGCGGCTGACGCACTACCCGTCCACCCGCTACGCGGCGGACGAGTACGGGATCGCCCCGCACACGGATTCGACCTTCATCACGCTGCTGGCGCAGAACAAGGTGCCCGGGCTGCAGATCCGCACGCAGGCGGGCGAGTGGATCGACGCGCCGGTGATCCCCGGCACCTTCGTCGTGAACACGGGGGACGTGCTGCACCGCTGGACGAACGGCCGCTTCCTCTCCACCCCGCACCGCGCCTTCAGCACGAGCGGGGTGGCGCGCTACGCCATCCCCTACTTCTTCCACCCGAACCCCGAGACCTCGATCGCGGTGCTGCCGACCTGCACGGACGCGGCCAACCCGCCGCGCTTCCCCGACGGGACGGTCGCCGAGTACATCGCCTGGTTCCGTGGCCAGAACTACGACCACCTTCGCAAGTCCGGGGACGCGACCCCCGCCGCGGCCGAGTAGCGCCGGGCCCTCTCCTGACTCGCCGCGCAGCCATCCCGACGAGGTCTCGCCGATGATCCCCAGAGTCCCGGCGGCGCTGCGCCGCCTCGCGCCCGCGCTCGCGGCCGCCCTTCTCCTGCCGGCGCTCGCGGCCGCCCAGACCCCGGCGCAGCCCCGCGTCCTCCGCGCCGTGCTGAACACCGAGCTGCAGATCCTCGACCCGATCGTCACCACGACGAACGCCGCGCGGGTCTTCGCCTACATGGTGTTCGACACCCTCGTCTCGATCGACGGCAAGGGCGAGTACCGGCCGCAGATGCTGGAGGGCTGGCAGGTCAGCGACGACCGGCTGACCTGGACCTTCCGCCTGCGGGAGGGCCTGGAGTGGCACGACGGCACGCCCGTCACGGCCGAGGACTGCGTGGCCTCCATCCGCCGCTGGGCGGCGCGCGATTCGTTCGGGGCGCAGCTTCTCCGCGCGACGCGCGACACGCGGGTGGTCGATCCGCGCACCTTCGAGATCGTGCTGAACCGCCCCTTCGCCTTCGTCACCGCCGCCCTCGGCCGGCCGGGCAACCAGATCCCGGTGATGATGCCGGCGCGTCTCGCCGGCCTGCCCGCCTCCGCCCCGGTGCCGGAGGTGATGGGCTCCGGACCCTTCGTCTTCCGCGCCGCCGAGTGGCGGCCGGGGGAGCGCGCGACCTTCGACCGCAACACCCGCTACCGCCCGCGCGCCGAGCCCGCCGACGCGCTCTCCGGCGGCAAGGTGGTGAACTTCGACCGCGTGGAGCTGGTCAGCATCCCGGACGCCGCCACCCGCGTCTCGGCGCTGCAGCAGGGGCAGGTGGATTTCCTGGAGATCGTGCCGGGCGACTTCCTGCCCCTCCTCCAGCGCGACCGCAACATCCGCGTGTCCCGCCCGCAGGGCACCGACCAGATCATGTCGGTGCTGCAGATCAACCACGCGCAGCCGCCGTTCAACAACGTGCTCCTCCGCCGCGCCGCGCAGCAGGCGATCCGCCAGCCGGACGTCATGGCCTCCCTCGGCCTGCCGGACGACCTGTCCCTGCCGTGGTGCGAGTCCATCTACATGTGCAACGCCCCCGGCACGACCGAGGCGGGCACCGAGGCGCTGCGGAACCCGAGCCTGGAGCGCGCCCGCGCCCTGCTGCGGGAGGGCGGCTACAACAACGAGCCGGTGGTGTTCCTGCACGCGCAGGACTCCGTCACGCTCAACCCGACCGCGCTGGTGATGGCCGACCAGCTCCGTCAGGCGGGCTTCAACGTCGACGTCCGCACCTCCGACTACGCCACCGTCGCGCAGCGCCGCCTCAACGCGGGGCCGATGAACCAGGGGGGGTGGGGCGCGGTCGCGATCGTGTGGAACGGCATCGACCTGATCAGCCCGCTCGGCAACTTCGGCACCGGCAACAACTGCGTGCCGGGCTACCAGGGATCCTACTGCGACCCGAGGATGACCGAGCTGCTCCGCCAGTACTCGGAGGCCGCGACGCCGGAGGCGCAGCGCGACCTCGCGAACCAGATCCAGGCGCAGTTCCACAGCCACGTGAACGTCATCTTCGGCGGCCAGTTCTCGGCCGCCGCCGCTTACCGCGCCGACATCGGGGGGATCGTGCCCTTCGCCTTCCCGGTGTTCTGGAACGCGTCGCGGCGATAGGGCGCTCAGCGGTCCGTCAGCCGCAGCTCGATCCGCCGGTTCCGCGCCCGCGCCGGTGCGGTGTCGGCGGGGTCGAGCGGCTGGAACTCGCCGAAGGCCGTGGCGGCGACGCGGTTGGCGGGCAGCCCGTTCTGGATCATCAGCTGCGCCACCGCGATGGCACGGGCCGAGGACAGCTCCCAGTTCGTGGCGTAGCGCGCGCCGGGGCGGATGGGGGAGTTGTCGGCGTGGCCGTCCACGCGCAGCACCCAGTTGGTGCCCTCCGGGATGCGGCGCGCGATGTCGAGCAGCAGGCCGGTGACGTTGGCGATCTGCTCCTTGCCGGCGTCGGACAGCTCGGCGCTGCCGATCGGGAAGAGCACCTCCGACTGGAAGACAAAGCGGTCGCCGGCGATCCGGATCTCCGGCCGGTCGCCCAGCACCTCGCGCAGCCGCCCGAAGAAGTCGGAGCGGTAGCGCTGCAGCTCCTCCACCCGCGCCGCGAGCGCCGTGTTGAGCCGCTGCCCGAGGGCGGCGATCTGGGCATCCTTGTCGCGATCCTCCGCCTCCCGCGCGTCCAGGGCCCCCGCCACGCGGCGCAGCTCGGCCCGCAGCGCGTCGAGCTGCTGGGTCAGCAGCGCGGCCTGGGCGCGGGCGCTCTCGGCCAGCCGGCCGGACTCGCCGACCCGGGCCTCGGCGGCGTCGCGGGCGCGCGCCGCCTCCGTCGCGCGCCCCTCCGACGCCTCGCGCGCCAGGGCCGCGGCCGCGGCGGCGGCCCGGGCCGCGTCGCGCTCCGTCCCGGCCTCCGTGGCCGTCCCCTCGGCCACGCGGCGCCGGCGCTCCTCGTCCCCAGCCCGCGCGAGCGCGGCCCGCGCCTGCGCCTCCGCCCCGTCGCGCAGCGCGGTCAGGGCGCGCAGCTGCTCGCCCAGCCGCGCGACGTCGGACAGGCGCGCCTCGATCGTCGCGCGGTCCGCCGTGACCTGGCGGTCCAGCCGCTCCGCCTCGCGGCGCATCTCGGCCAGCTCCCGCCGCACCGCCTCCAGCGAGGCGCGCGCCTCCGTCAGCCCGCGCTCGGCGCCCTGTCGCGCCGCCTGCTCGGTCGCGAGCGACCGCCGCGTCTCAGTCAGGCCCTGGACGATCCGGGCCGTGTCGGCCCCGGCGGCCTCGGCGCCGGACAGGGCCTCGGCCAGCCGCGCCTCCAGCGCCGCGATCCGGCCTGCCGCGCCGGCGGCCGAGAGCTCGGCGTCCGAGAGCCGCGCGGCGAGGCGGTCCCGCTCCTCCCGCGCGCCGTCCCGGGCGGAGGCGTCGCGGGCGGTCTCCGCGCGCAGGCCCGCCAGGTCGCGCCGGGCGGCGTCGCGGTCCGTCCCGGCGGCGCGCGCCTCCTCCTGGGCGCGGCCGAGGGCGCCGCGCAGCTCCTCCGCCCCGCCGCGCTCGAGCGACAGCAGCTCGGCGAGCTCCGCCACCTGCCGGTTCAGCCGGTCCAGCGCCCGGTCGCGCGAGGAGAGGGCGACCGAGAGGAAGCCCTGCGCCAGCACGAAGACGAGAAGGACGAAGATGATGATGATGAGAAGCGTGGCGAGGGCGTCGACGTAGCCCGGCCAGGCGTTCAGCCCCTCGCCCCGGTTGCGGCGGGCGTTGCCTAGCGCCACGGGGCGCGCCCCTGTCCTGCCCCGCGCGCGCTCACGGCTGCGGCGGCGCTTCGGCCAGCGCGGCGATGGTGCGGGCCAGGACCTTGATCTCCGACCGGATCTCCTGCGTCGCCTGGGCCCGGCCCTGGGCGGTCTCCTCCAGCAGCCGGGCGAGGTAGAGCTCGACGTTGCGGAGGTGCCCGCGGGAGGCGGCGTCGTGCTCCCCGGTCTCGGCCAGCCGTTGCAGCACGGGGGCGAGGCCGGACTGGCTCTCGGCGACCCGCTGCATGAGGACCTGGCTCGCCCGCATCTGGTCCGTCAGCACCGAGAGGCGCTCGGCGAGGGTCTCCAGCGCGCGGCCGGACTGGGCGCCGCGCTCCTCCCCGCGGGTGAGGATGCGCTGGAGGCCCTCCAGGTTCTCCGCCGTCTGCTCCAGCAGGGCCTGGACGTAGGCCGGCACCGATCCGCCCTCCGCCCCGCCCTCCCCCAGCACGCCGGAGGAGAGGCGGGTGACGCCGGCGAGCCACTCCTCCAGCTCGTTGTAGAATCGCGTCTGCGCCTGCCCGGCGGTGAGGTCGAGGAAGCCGAGGACGAGGGCGCAGGCGAGGCCGAGCATGGAGGAGGAGAAGGCCACCCCCATGCCGGCCAGCGGCTGGGCGAGGCCGCTCTTGAGCTGGTTGAACAGGGAGGTGACGTCGCCCGAACCGACCGACATGTTCTGGATCACGTCCGAGACCGAGCCGATCGTCAGGATCAGCCCCCAGAAGGTGCCGAGCAGGCCGAGGAAGATCAGCAGCCCCGTCATGTAGCGGGACAGCTCCCGCTCCTCGTCGAGGCGGGAGGCGATGCCGTCCAGCACGCTGCGCATCGCCCCCGTCGAGAGCATCAGGCGGTCCGATCGGCGGGAGGCGAGCATGGAGGCCATCGGGCCCAGCAGCCGCGGCGGGGCATCCCCCCCGGTGCCGTTGGCGCGGAAGGCGTCCAGCCACTCCGCCTCCCGCTTCAGGCGCAGCACCTGCCGGACGGTCCAGGCGATGCCGATCCCGAGCACGGCGAGGATCAGCGCGTTGAGCACCGGGTTCACCGCGAAGGCGTGCCGCAGCTCCCCGAACAGCAGGGCGCCGACCGCCCCGACGAGAACGAGGAACAGCACCATCCGGAGCAGGTAGCGGGTGGGGTTGGTCAAGCGGCTGTCCCTGCGGGCCGGGCGGCCCGGATCGTGTCGCGGCGCGTGCCCCCGCCGGCCGGGAGGACGGGCGCCAGAATGCACGCCCGACGCCCGGCCGTCGAATGCGGCGACATGGCCGCCCTATTCGGGGCGGATGCCGGCGCGGCGGATGAGGTCGCCCTGGGAGGCGAGATCCGCCTCCAGCCGCGCCCGCAGCGCCTCGGGCCCGGGCGGCATCGGGATGAGGCCGTTGCGGTCGAGGAAGTCGCGCAGGGGCGGGGCCGCCAACGTCTCCGCCGTCGCGGCCGAGAGGGCGGCGACCTGCGCCCCCGCCATGCCGGGCGGGGCCTGGAGGCTGAACCAGCCGCCGGCCTGGAAGCCCGGGAAGCCCGATTCCGCGAGGGTGGGGACGCCGGGCAGCGCCGCCGTCCGCTCCGGCAGGGCGACGGCGAGGGCGCGCACCCGGCCCTCGTCGATCGCGGCCCGCGCGGCGCCGAGAAGGGCGAACATGACGTCCGTCCGGCCGGCGATGAGGTCGGTCAGCGCCTGCGGGGAGCCGGAGTAGGGCGCGTGGACCCATTCCACCCCCGCGCGCGCCGCCAGCTCCACCATCGGCAGGTGCCCCGTGGTGCCGATGCCCTGGCTGGCGTAGCTGACCCGCCCGGCGCCGCGGCGCGATTCCGCCAGCACCTGCGCCAGGTCGCGCCACCGGTCGTTCGCGATGAGGACGTAGAGCGAGTCGACGAGCAGCGTGACGTGGGTGAAGCCCGCCACGGGGTCGTAGCCGGGCTGGCGGAGGATGTGCGGCGCGTTGGCGAAGGTCGCGATGGTGCCGAGGAGCAGGACGCTGCCGTCGGGTCGCCCGCGCGTCACCTGCCGCGCCGCGAGGGTGGTGGAGGCGCCGGGGCGGTTCTCGACCACGAAGGCGCCCCCCAGCCGCTCCGCGAGGCCGGCCGCCAGCAGCCGGGCCATGACGTCCGTCGGGCCGCCGGCCGTGTAGGGAACGACGAGGGAGGTGGTCAGCCCGCGCGGCCAGGCGCCCGCCTCCGACGCCCGTGCAGGGGACGCCTTCGCGACGAGGGTCGCGCCGGCGGCGAGGACGCGGCGGCGGGGGAGGGCGCCGCTCACGCCTCGAAGCGCCGCCATGCGGTGGCCTGCACGCCGGAGGACATCACCTGCACCACCCGCGGCACGTCGGCGGGGCGCAGCGCCTCCTCGATCACCGCGTCCGCCTCCGACTCGTGCCCGATGCGGTACCCGCGCGCGCCGAAGGCGCCGGCCCACTGCACCAGGTCGAGGCTGTGCAGGACGGTCTGCGCCTTGAACGGTCGGCCCGGGTAGCGCCCGCGCTGGTGCATGGCGATGGTGCCGTAGGAGCCGTTGTCGGAGACGATGATGACCGGCGCGGCGTCGTGGAGGCGGGCCGTCGCCAGCTCGTTGCCCGTCATCATCGCGCCGCCGTCGCCGGCGAATCCGACCACCTGCCGGCCCGGGTGCCGGATGGCCGCCGCGACCGCCATCGGCACGCCCGCGCCCATGGCGCCGACGACCGAGGAGAGGAAGACGTGCCGCCGCCCGAAGGGCACGTAGCGGTGCACGAAGGTGGAGAAGTTCCCCGCGTCGCTCGTCACCACCGCGTCGGGCGCGAGGTGGCGCGCGACGGCGCAGGCCACGGCGGCGAAGTTCACCCCGTCCTCCGTCGGCTGCCAGACCGGGCGCGCGAGGTCGGGCCAGATGCCGCGCAGCCGCGCCAGCCAGGCGCGCCGCGCCTCGCTCGGCGGGGGCGGCGCGAGGCGGGACAGGGCGTCGATCATCTCCCCCGGGCCGCAGGGGATGCCGAGGGCCGGCTGCCAGACGCGCCCGACCTCCACCGGGTCGGGCCAGACGTGCACGAAGGGCACCTGCGGCTCGGGCGCGGTGGGGAAGGTAAAGGACTGGCTCACCGGGTCGGTCATCCGCTCCCCCAGCGCGACGAGGAGGTCGGTGGTCTTCAGCGCGTCCAGCAGCGGCGCCGGCGTCCGCAGCCCGACGTAGCCGCCGAAGTTCGGGTGGCCGAAGTCGAACAGGTGCGGCCGCCGGTTGGTCGGGAAGACCGGGAAGCCCCAGGCCTCGGCCAGCCGCTCCAGCGCCGGGCCGTCGCGATCGCGGTCATGGGCGCCGCCGACGAGCACCACCGGCCGCTCCGCGCGCGCCAGGAGGGCCGCGAAGCGGTCGAGGTCGGCCGCCGACGGGCCGGCCGCCACGCGGACCACCGGCGCGGCCAGCGGGGCGGTCGCCGGCATGTCCAGCACGTCCTCCGGCAGGATCACCGCGACGGGGCCGGGCGTGCCCGACGCCGCGAGGTGGAAGGCGCGGCCGATCATCTCGGCGGCCTGGAAGGGCGCGTCGATCGGCAGCACCGCCTTCGTCACGTCGGCCAGCAGGCGGGAGTAGTCCTGCTCCTGCAGGGCCATGCGCCCGCGCTCGTCGGTCCGCACCTGGCCGATCAGGGCGACCAGCGGCACCGCGTCGTGCAGCGCGGAGTGGAGGGCGATCATCGCGTTGGACACGCCCGGGCCGCGCGACACCATGAGGACGCCGGCGCGGCGGGCGAGCACGCCGTCGGCCATCGCCATGAAGCCGGCGCCGGCCTCGTGCCGGCAGACGACCAGGGTGGGGCCGTTCCCGTCGTTCATCGCGTCGGTGACGCCGAGAAAGCTCTCCCCCGGCACGCAGTAGACGCGGTCGACCTCCTGCGCGGCGAGGGCGCGGACGATCTGGTCGGCGACGCGCCCCGCGGGCGCCTCCTTCGCGGGGGCGCTCACGGCGCGCGCCGCCCGGCGGCCTCGCCGAGCCTCCCGTCCGCCGCCAGCCTCTCCCAGCGCGCCGTCTCGGCGGCGAGGGTGCGGCCGTACTCCGCGGGGCCCAGCGAGGCCGGCTCGATGCTGATGCGGCGCAGCGCCTCGCGCGTCGCCTCCGTGCGGGACGCATCCACCAGCCCGGCCGCCAGCCGCTCCAGCAGCGGGGCGGGGGTGCCGGCCGGCGCCATGACGCCGAAGACCGAGAGCATCTCGGAGCCCGGGAACCCGGCCTCGGCCACCGTCGGCACCTCCGGCGCCGCGAACCATCGTTCCCGCCCCGTGACCGCGACCGCGCGGAGCCGGCCGGCGCGCGCGTTGGAGAGGCCGTTGTCGAGGTTGTCGAACATCATGGACACCCGCCCCGTCAGAAGGTCCGTCTGCGCCGCCGCCGTGCCGTTGTAGGGCACGTGCAGCATCTCCGCCCCCGACACCGCCGAGAGCAGCACGCCCGAGAGGTGGCTCACCGTGCCGATCCCGGCCGAGCCGTAGCTGACCGTGCCGGGCCGGCGCCGGGCGATCTCCACCACCTCCGCCACGCTCGACGCACCGAGGGAGGGGTGCAGCACGAGCACGTTCGGCGCCGTGCCCACCAGCGCCACGGGGGCGAGGGCCTTGAGCAGCGGCTCGCGCGCGGCAGGCTCGATCACCGGGGTGACGATGTCGGCGACGACGTTGGCGAGCAGGGTGTAGCCGTCCGCCGGGGCGCGGGCGACGAGGCCGGCGGCCACCCCGCCGCTGGCGCCCGGCCGGTTCTCCACCACGACGGAGGCGCCGAGCGCCGCCGACATGCTGCGGGCCGCGACGCGGGCGAGGAGGTCGGTCGGCCCGCCCGGCGCGAAGCCGACGACGAGCCGCAGCGGCCTGTCGGGGAACGCCCCCTGCGCCAGGGCCGGGCGGCGGAGGGCGCCGACGCCCAGGACGGCGGGCAGGCCCGCCAGGATCGCTCGTCTCCGCACCGTTCCTCCTCGGACCCTTGTTCCCGGGCCTCGTCTCCCGATCGCGCCGGACGCTAGGCCCGGGTCACCCCGCCTCTCCGGCCACGCGAAGGACCGCGTCCACCGCGAGCACGCCGCGCCCCTCCTCCAGGACCATCAGCGGGTTGATCTCGCATTCCAGCACGTCCGGTCGCGCCGCCAGGCGCGACAGGGCGGCGATGGCGGCGGCGAGGGCCGCCATGTCGCCGCGCGGGCGGCCGCGGTAGCCCTCCAGCGCGCGCAGGCCGCGGACCTCGGCGATCATCTCGCGCGCCCCGGCCTCGTCCACGGGGGCGAGGCGGACGCAGCGGTCGCGGAGGATCTCGGTCAGGACGCCGCCGGCGGCGAGGAGGATGACCGGGCCGACCTGCGGGTCGCGCCGGAAGCCGAGCAGGACCTCGCCGACCGGCCTGGCCATGGCCTGCACGAGCACGCGGCCGGCGCCGAGCTCCGGGCGGTGCGCCGCGACGCTCGCCACGATCCGCGACGCCGCCTCCGCGAGCGCGGCGTCGGAGCCGATACCGAGGGCGACGCCGCCGAGGTCGGTCTTGTGGAGGATATCCCGGTGCAGGACCTTCACCACGACGGGGTAGGGGAAGGGCAGGGGGGACCGGCCCGCGGCGGACGCCTCCATCGCCGCGTGGGGCGCGGCCGGGACGCCGAGCCCGGCGAGGAGGGCGTAGGCCTCCGCCTCGTCCAGCATCCGGCCGGGGCCGGGCAGGGCGGGCGCGGGGGCGTCGTCGGCGCGGGGCTCGCGCCGGGCGAAGGCGGCGGCGATGGCGTCGGCGCAGGCCTCCGGCGTGCGGAAGGCGGGGACGCCGGCCTCCGCGAGCATCGTCAGGGCCTGGGGGGCCTCCGGCACGCAGAAGGCGGCGAGGTGGGCGGCGTCGCCGGCCGCCTCCACCACCGGCTGCACCGCGAGCTCCGGCTGGAAGCGGGAGGAGGAGCCGGCGACGGCCACCACGAGGTCGAACTCGGGCGCCGCCAGCAGGGTCCGCAGCGCGGGGCCCATCACCTCCGGGCGGGTGCCGGCGAGGGTGAGATCGAGGATGCGGCCGTGGCCGCCCTCGATCCCGGCCGCCGCCAGCCGGGCGCGGGTCTCCTCCGACGGGGCCTGGACGGAGACGCCGCGCACGCCGAGGCCGTCCACCACCATCGCGGCGCCGCCGCCGGTGGTGGTGACGACCCCGACGGAGGGCGGGCGGGCGCCCCGCGCGCGGATCGGCAGGCGGCGGAGCAGGGCGGGGGCCTCCAGCAGCCCCTCCAGCGTGTCGACGCGGGCGATGCCGAGGTCGCGCAGGAAGGCGTCGGCGACGTCGTCCTCCCCGGCCAGCGCCCCGGTGTGGGACTCCGCCAGCTCCGCCGCCTCCGGGGAGCGGCCGAGCTTGTAGGCGATGACGGGCCGGCCGCGGGCGGCGGCGCCGAGGGCGAAGCCGCGCAGCGCGTCGGCGCCGCGCATCGTCTCGAGGAAGAGGAGGTAGGCGGTGATCTCCGGGTCGTCGAGCGTCGAGGCGAGGATGGCACCGATCTCGAGGTCGACCTCCGCCCCGACCGAGACGAGGCCGCCGAAGCCGAGGCCGCGCTGCCGTCCGCGGGAGAGGATCGCGCCGATCATGCTGCCGCTCTGGGAGGCGACGAAGAGGCCGCCGCGGGGCAGGTCCGGCTCGGCGAAGGCGGCGTTGGCGGTCAGCACCATGCCGCGGTGCAGGTTGGCCAGGCCGATGCTGTTGGGGCCGAGGAGGCGCGTGGCGGTGCCGGCGAGAAGGGTCCGCAGCGCCGCCTCCCGCGCCGCGCCCTCCGGCCCCGTCTCGGAGAAGCCGCCGGCGAGCACTGTGACGGCCGGGATGCCGAGGCGGGCGCACTCGGCCACCGCCTCCATCGCGCCGCCGGTGGGCAGCAGCACGAAGGCGTGGTCCGGGCGCTCGGGCAGGGCGGCCAGCGAGGGGTAGGCGCGCTCCCCCATCACCGTGTCGCGCCGGGCGACGGGGTAGACCCGCCCGCCGTAGCCGCCGGCGCGGAGGAAGCGCAGCGGCCGGCCGGCGGTCTTGGTGGCGTCGTCGGAGGCCCCGACGATGGCGATGCTGCCCGGCGAGAGGAGCTCGCGCGGGGCGGTGCGGGTGGCGCTCACTCGGCCGCCCGCGGCTCGCGCACGTCGGCGGGCTTGGGCGCGCGCTGGGAGAAGCGGCGGCCGAACACCTCTTCGGCGAGGCGGTTCTTCATCATCTCGATCGAGCCGCCGGCGATCATCCAGCCGCGGCAGCGCCGCATGCAGTACTCGACGAGGGATTCCTCGGAGAAGCCGGTGCCGCCCATGATCTGCACCGCCTCGTTCGCGGCGTCGAAGCCGGCCTGGTTGCAGGCGAGCTTGGCGAGCGTCGTCTCGTAGGCCGAGGGCAGGCCGCGGTCGGCGTTCACGGCGGCGCGGTAGAGCAGGAGCTGCGCCGCCTCCAGCTTGAGGGCCATGTCGGCGAACTTCCACTGGATGCCCTGGAACTCGGAGAGCGTGCGGCCGAACTGGCGGCGCGTCTCGGCGTGCTCCTTCGCGCGCTCGAAGGCGAAGCGTCCGACGGCGAGCGAGCGGGCGGTGTTGCCCACGCGCTCGGCGTTGAAGGCGGCGATCTGCTTCTTGAAGCCGCCCGGGCCGAGGAGGAGGTTCCCCTTCGGCACGCGGCACTCCTCGAAGTAGAGGGTGCTCCAGTCCTCCCCGTTGAGGAAGCGCGACGGCTGCCCGACCGTGAAGCCCGGCGTGCCGCGCTCGATCAGGATCGAGCCGATGCCGTCGATCCCGGGGCCGAAGCGGAGGTAGATGAGGTAGAGGGAAGCTTCGGAGCTGTGCGTGCCGAAGACCTTGGAGCCGTTGACGACGTAGTGATCGCCGCTCTCCCGGGCGGTGGTCCGCAGGTCGGTGGCGGCCGACCCCGCCTCCGGCTCGCTCATGCCGAGGGAGATCGAGTTGCGCCCGGCCAGCAGGTCGGGCAGCCACTTCGCCTTGTGCTCCGCCGTCGCGTACTCAGCGAAGGTGCGGATGGGGCCGAAGTTGCCGGCCTGGACGACGTCCGCGCTGCGCGGACACACCAGGGCCACCTGCTCGATCGCCAGCACCGCGTCCATCAGCGTCCCGCCCTGGCCGCCGTCCTTCTCGGGGATGGTGATGCCGAGCAGGCCCTGCTCCGCCATGAGACGGGCCACGTCGAAGGGGAAGTGCGGGTCGTGGGCCCGTTTCAGCGCGCCGTCGGCGAGGTTCTCCTCGGCGAAGCGGCGAACGCTGCTGGCGAAGATGCGCTGATCCTCGGTGAGGCTGAAATCCATCGCTCGTTCCTCCCGATCCGCCGGCCGCGCGGCATGATGCGCCGGAACGGGCATGCGTCGCGAGCCCACGGCTCATCATGGTCGCTTGAGTTCTTGTCATCCGACCCGACGACCCGAACCGGATGGAGCAGGCCGGTATCAGCAACATCCTGGGCGGATGCCGGCGCGGCGACCGGACAGCCGGCAGGGCTCCGGGGCGGCCGCGGACGAGCATACAGGGTGACGATAGCCCCTCCCGCGTTCCGCGCGATCGGGGAGGGCTGGCTGGGGAACCTGGATTCGAACCAAGACTGCCCGAGTCAGAGTCGGGAGTTCTACCGTTAAACTATTCCCCAACGGCAGGCGGCGCGCCGTATAGCCCGCGCCTCTCCCGCCCGCAAGTCACCGCCCGGGCCGGGCGGCGAGAGAGTGAATAAGGGCTTGCCGCGCCCCCCCTGCGGGCCGATCATCGGTCCAGCGCCATGCAGACCCCGAACGCCCACGCGCCGGGCGGCCCAGCGGGGGGATCCTCCCGTCCGCCGCCCCCGTACGCCTCCCACGGGGTGCCGCTCTACGCCGCCCTCGACCTCGGCACGAACAACTGCCGCCTCCTCGTCGCGAGCCCCTCGGGCACGGCGGGCTTCCGCGTGCTGGACAGCTTCAGCCGCATCGTCCGTCTCGGGGAGGGCCTGTCCTCCACCGGGGCGCTGTCCGACGCCGCGATGGACCGGGCCGAGGCGGCGCTCGAAGCCTGCGGCCAGAAGCTCGCCCGCCGGCCCGTCCAGGCCGTCCACGCCGTCGCGACGGAAGCCTGCCGCCGCGCCACCAACGGCCGCGGCTTCATGCGCCGGGCCGAGCGCGCCCTCGGCGCCCCCATCCGCGTCATCCCCGCGCGGGAGGAGGCGGAGCTGGCGATGGAATCCTGCGCGCCCCTGTTCCGGCCGGAGGACCGCCGCGCGCTTCTCTTCGACATCGGTGGCGGCTCGACGGAGATCGCCTGGATCCGCACCGACGGCCCGGACCCGGCCTGCCTGATCGGCACCATCTCCGTCCCGTTCGGCGTCGTCACCCTCGTGGAGCGCGACGGGCCCGCCTGCTTCGGCGCGGAGGGGTTCGAGCGCGTGGTCGAGGAGGTCGCGTCCCGCTTCGAGGCCTTCGACGCCGTGCACCGCATCCGGCAGGAGATGCGCGCCGGCGGGGTGCGGCTGATGGGAACCTCTGGCACCGTCACGACCCTTGCCGGCATCGCCCTCGACCTGCCCCGCTACAGCCGCGCCGCGGTGGACGGGCACGAGATGAGCATCGCCTGCGCCGACCGCGCGCTGGAGGCGTTGCGGTCGATGGGCCGCGACGGGCTCGCCGCCCATCCCTGCATCGGCCCGGAGCGCGTGGACTTCGTCCTGCCCGGCTGCGCCATCTACGCCGCCATCCGCCGGGTCTGGCCAGCGATCGGCATCACGGTCTGCGACCGCGGCCTGCGGGAGGGGCTCCTGCTCCGCGCCATGCGCGAACGCGGCCGGGGCCGGCGGGGGAACTAGCCATGACAGCCTCGAAGGGCCCTGGCGGGGAGCGCGGCCTCGCCGCGCGCCTCCGCACCGCCAAGGGCCGCACCACTGCCTCCCAGCGCTGGCTCGAGCGCCAGCTGAACGACCCCTACGTCAAGGCGGCGAAGGCCGCCGGCTGGCGGTCGCGCGCCGCCTTCAAGATCCTCGAGCTGGACGAGCGGTTCCACCTGCTGCGCCCGCACCAGCGCGTCGTGGACCTCGGCGCCGCGCCCGGCGGCTGGACCCAGGCCGCCGTGCGCCGGGCGGGCGAGCGGGGGAGGGTGGTGGCCCTCGACGTGCTGCCGATGGACCCGATCCCGGGCGCCACGGTCCTTCAGGGCGACTTCAACGACGAGAGCGCCGAGCGCGCCGTGCTCGACGCCCTGGCGGGGCAGGCGGACCTCGTGCTGTCCGACATGGCGCCCAACACCACCGGCCACAACGCGACCGACCACCTCCGCATCCTCGCGCTGGTGGACCTGGCGGCCGCCTTCGCCGGCAAGGTCCTCGCCCCGGGCGGCGCCTTCGTCGCCAAGGTTCTCCAGGGCGGCACGGAGCGCGACCTGCTCGCCGCCCTCAAGCGCGACTTCGCCACCGTCCGCCACGCCAAGCCGCCGGCCAGCCGCAAGGACAGCGCCGAGATGTACGTCGTCGCCCAGGGCTTCCGGGGGACGGGCGGGCGCTAGTCGGCTTTTCCCTGGGAGCCGGCCGGGAGCCGGGGTAAAAGCCCGTCATGCGCCTTCTCCTCCTCCCCATCGTCGCGCTCGGCGGCCTGATCGCCTTCCAACGGCCCGACTGGGTCCGCGGGCTGGAGGACGGGGCGCGGCAGGCCGCGTGGCGCCTGACCGAGATCGGGTCCGCGGCGGGGATCGGCGAGGACCGGCGCAGCACCGCGGCCCGCGCGGGGGAGCGGGAGCCGGACCGGGGCCTCGCGCTGCAGGCGATCGGCCGCGCCGCGGAGGCGCAGCAGGACGCGCGGCCGGCGGAGGTGCAGGACGCGACGGCGCGGGACCGGGTGGCGGCGATGCTCCGCGCGGCCGCCGCGACCATGGCGGGCAGCGAGGCGATGGGCGAGCTGCGCGCCCTCCAGGACGCGCGGGCGCGGCTGGCGGAGCTGCGGGAGAGGGCGGCGGCGGCGCGGATCGCCGGCGGCGACGCCTCCGGCATCGAGGCGCGGCTGACGGAGGCCCGGACGGAGGCGGACCGGCGCGCGGACGCCCTCGTGTCGCGGCTGTCCGCGCTCGGCGTGACCCTGTCGCGGGAGGCGGCGGAGAACCTCGCCGTCTCGGTGAACGGGGACGACGTGGTCGCCCTGCTGGCGGCCTACGCCAACGTCGAGCGGCTGGAGGGCGAGCTGCGCGCCTCCGTGGCCGGCGCGCCGGACAACGAGGCGGTGGTCCGCCGCTACTACGGTATCCACGCGACCCTGCTGGCGGTGCTGGAGACGGTGCAGGCGGAGGCGGTCTCGCGGATCGACGCGGTGTACCTGCCGCGGCTGGAGGCGGTGGACCGCGAGGCGCGCGAGCTGCGCGCCGACGCGCAGGGGCGGCTGCGGGCGACCCGCGACGCGGGGCTGCGCGCCTCGCTGGAGGCGAATCTGCGCACGCAGGACGTGACGCTGCGCGCCGCCGGGCTGTACCGCGGCCACCTGCAGGGGCAGCGGTCGCAGCTGGCCGGGGCGCTGGAGCGGACGCGGGCGGCCAAGGGGGTGGCGGACAACACGGCGCGGACGGCGGCGCTGGCGATGGACGTGGCGGGCATGGTCCGCAACACCGAGCGCGATTTCGGCGCCGTCATGGCGATCCGCCCCCCGGTGATCGTGCCCTTCGAGGGCGAGGCCCTCCGGCGCGAGTTCGAGGGGCTGTCGCGTCGCCTGGGCGACATGCCGGCGAGCTGAGCCCGTGCCCCGCGCGGCGGCGCCGCGGGCGATATCCTGCGGCGTGATCGTCAGCGACGGGCCGCGCGTCCTGATCGGGCACGCGACGCGCTCCCCGCGCTGGGACATCCCGAAGGGCCTGGCGGAGCCGGGCGAGGATCACGCGGCGGCCGCGTCGCGCGAGCTGCGGGAGGAGACGGGGCTGGTCGTGGCGCCCGGCGCGCTGCTCGCGCTCGGCCTCCACGCCTACCTGCCGAGAAAGGACCTGGCGGTCTTCGCCTGGCGCGTCGAGGCGATGCCGGAGCCGGCGGCGCTGCGCTGCGCCTCCCTGATCCGCCTGCCGGACGGCGCGTCGATGCCGGAGATCGACCGCTTCGCCGTCCTCTCCTGGGGGGACGCGGTGGGGCGGGTGGGGCGGAACCTCGCCCGGGTGATCGGCGACCTCCGGGCGCGGCCGGACTGGCCCTTCGCGCCGGGCTGACGCGACGCGCCGCGAAACCCCGCCGCCGGGCGGGCGTCACGACGGCATGGTCGAGGGGAGCGGGGGCATGGACGCCATCGGGGCGGGGCGGCTGGCGGTGGTCACGGGCGCCGCGGGCGGGATCGGGCTGGCGGCGGCGCGGCGGTTCGCCGCGTCGGGCATGCGGGTGTGCCTGCTGGACCGCGTCGACGGCGTGGACGCCGCCGCCCGCGAGGTCGGGGGCGGCGCGGCGGGGTTCGTCGTGGACGTGGCGGACCGCGGGGCGGTGGAGCGCGTCGCGGGGGAGATCCGGGAGCGCTTCGGCCCGGTCTCCGTGCTGATGAACAACGCGGCGATCCACGGCGGCGCGGACGCCCTGTCCGGGCCGGACGTCTGGGCGGCGGTGATCGGCGTGAACCTGATGGGGGTGGTCCACGGGGTGCAGGCCTTCGTGCCGGCGATGGTGGAGGGCGGGGCGCCGGGCCTCGTGATCAACACCGGATCCAAGCAGGGGATCACCCAGCCGCCCGGGAACACCGCCTACAACGTCGCCAAGTCCGGGGTGAAGGCGCTGACCGAGGGGCTGGCGCACAGCCTGCGGGAGGCCACCGGCGGGCGGGTGAGCGCCCACCTCCTCATCCCCGGCTACACCTGGACCGGGATGACGGGCGGGGGCGGAGAGAAGCCGGCCGCCGCCTGGACGCCGGAGCAGGTGGTGGACTTCCTGATGGGGCGGCTGGAGGCCGGCGACTTCTACGTCCTCTGCCCCGACAACGACGTGACGCGGGAGATGGACGAGCGCCGCATGGCCTGGGCGGCGGGCGACGTGATCGCCAACCGCCCGGCGCTGTCGCGCTGGCACCCGGACTGGGCGGAGCGCTTCGCCGCCCACATGGCCGGGGGGTAGACGTACCTCAGCGCGGCGTCAGGCTCTCCGTCCCGATGCCGCTGCTGCCGACGATGGTCCACTGGCCGGTCATGCCGCCGTCGGCGCCCACCTGGTACACGGCGATGCCAGGGCGGTCGGCGACGGTGAAGCCGATCGCGAAGCTCGGGCCGGCGGACATGGCGTAGCCCTCCACCCGGGCCTCCCCGATCTGCCAGACGACCTGCCAGGAGGCGAGGCCGACCTGCTGCATGGCGAGGACGCCGCTGTAGGTGTTGCCGTCCGGAGAGACGCCGCGGACGTCGTAGGCGCCGTTGCGCTGGGCCTGGGCGGCCGGCGCGGCCAGCGCGATGCCCGCGGCGGCCAGGGCCGCGGCCGCGAGGCGCCCCGCCGCCGCGGCGGTGCCGCCTGTCCCTGTCGCCGCGGCCTCGGTCCGGATCGTCATCGCTCTCTTCTCTACTCCACGACGGCCACGCGCAGCGCGTTGGTGGTGCCGGGCGTGCCGAAGGGGACGCCCGCGACCACCACCACCTCGTCGCCCGCGATGGCGAAGCCCTCCGATGCCGCAGCGCGCAGGCCCTTGGCAACCATGTCCGTCATGCTCGCCGGTTCCTTGCTCGGGACGGGGTGCACGCCCCACACCAGGGCGAGGCGGCGGGCGGTGCGCTCGTTCGCCGTCAGCCCGATGATCGGGGCGCCCGGGCGCTCCCGCGCCACGCGGAGCACGGTGGAGCCGGTGGAGGTGAAGCAGGCGATGGCCTCCGCCTCGATCGTGCTGGCCACCTGGCGGGCGGCGGCGGCGATGGCGTCGGAGGAGGTGTGGCGGGGTTCCGGACGATTCGCGTCGGTGATGTCGCGCCAGCCGGGGTCCTGCTCGGTGCGGGCGACGATCCGGTCCATGATGTTCACCGCCTCGAACGGGTAGCTCCCGGCCGCGGTCTCGGCGGAGAGCATCACGGCGTCCGCCCCGTCGAACACCGCCGTCGCCACGTCCGACGCCTCGGCGCGCGTCGGGGTGGGGGCGGAGATCATGCTCTCCAGCATCTGGGTGGCGACCACCACGGGCAGGCCGCGGGCGCGGGCGGCGCGGACGATCCGCTTCTGGATCAGCGGCACCTCCTCCGGCGGACACTCCACGCCGAGGTCGCCGCGGGCGACCATCACGGCGTCGGCGAGGTCGAGGATGTCGTCCATCCGCTCCACCGCCTGGGGCTTCTCCATCTTCACCATGATCCAGGCTCGGCCGTCGGCGATGGCCTTGGCCTCGGCGACGTCCTCGGGGCGCTGGACGAAGGAGAGTCCGATGAACTCCACGCCCTGCTCGAGCACGAAGTCGAGGTCGGCGCGATCCTTGGCGGTGAGCGCCGGGATGGGCAGCACCACGTCGGGCACGTTCACGCCCTTGCGGTCGGAGAGCGCGCCGCCGACCAGGATCTCGGTCTCCAGGTGGTCGTCCCGCTGGCGGGTGACGCCGAGTCGGAGCTTGCCGTCGTCGAGCAGGAGGGTGGTGCCGATCCGTGCCGCCTGGATGATCTCGGGGTGGGGGAGCTGGACGCGGCGGACGTCGCCGGGAACCGGGGAGAGGTCGAGGCGGAAGGGCTGGCCCTGCTGGAGCTGGACGCGGCCGGCGCCGAACTTGCCGACCCGGAGCTTCGGGCCCTGGACGTCCGCCAGGATGCCGATGGGGCGCCCCGTCCGGCGCTCGATGTCGCGGATGGTCGCGATCCGGGCGGCGTGGTCCTCGTGGCTGCCATGGGAGAAGTTGAGGCGGAAGATGTCGGCGCCGGCGCGGAACAGGCGCTCGATCACCTGCGGGTCGGAACTGGCCGGGCCGAGGGTGGCGATCATCTTCGTCCGCCGCCGGCGGCGGATGGGGATCCGGCTGGAGGGGCGCGGGGCCGGCTGCGGCGCGGGGGGGGCGCGCAGGGTGTCGGGGGCGACCTCCATGATCCGGGCGACCTCGTCCACCCGCTCCGGCGGGATGCGCCGCCACTGGGAGACGGCGGCGGTGGAGATGCCGAGGCCGGAGGCGATCCGGGTCACGGCGCCACGACGGGCGAGGAGGTCTTCGAGTTGCTTGTCGCGCATGCCGCCTAGTTAGCGACACTAAGGGCCGAGCGGGAGGGGCAGGATACTTATTTCTATTAAGCTCTGATGATGGGCGGAGTTGGTGGATGGTCGCCCCGCGGTCGCAGGCCGGTCGGGAGGACGGGAAGGAGGGTTCGCCGGGGATGGTGGCCGACCGGCGCCGTCGGTGTCGTTGCCCCAGGTCCCGTCGCCGGCCCGATTTCCTGGATGACGGGCAGGCCCCCCGGGAGCAACCTGACGGCCGAACCGAGGAGGAAGCGATGCTCGAACGAGCAGGGCGTGCCGTGCTGGCCGCCGTGGCGCTGGTCGTGCCCCTGGCCACCGCCCTGACGGCCCGGGCCCAGCCCTTCCCGACGCGCGCCGTCACGGTGATCGTGCCCTTCGCGGCGGGCGGACCGACCGACGTGATCAACCGGCTGGTGGCGGAGGGCATGTCGAAGGAGCTCGGGCAGCCCGTGGTGGTCGAGAACGTCACCGGCGCCGGCGGCACCATCGCGGCGGCCCGCGTCGCGACGGCGAGGCCGGACGGGTACACCGTCCTGGCGCACCACATCGGCCACGCGACCTCGGCGACGCTGTACCGGCAGCTTCCCTACGACGTGGAAACCTCCTTCGCGCCGCTCGGCCTCGTCTCCGACGCGGCGATGACGATCGTGGCGCGGCCGGACTTTCCGGCGACCGATCTCGCGGGGGTGATGGCGGAGATCAAGCGGCAGGGGGACCGGCTGAACCTGGCCCATGCGGGGGTGGGCGGGGCGAACCACCTGTGCGGCGTGCTGATGCAGTACGCCGCGCGGACGAACCTGACGACGGTCGCCTTCCGCGGCTCGGCGCCCGTGCTGACGGAGATGATGGCGGGGCGGATCGACGTGTTCTGCGACCAGGCGACCAACACCGTGCCCTTCATCCGGGACAACCGGATCCGCAGCTACGCCGTCACGCTCGACCGGCGCGTGCCGGGGCTGGATCTGCCGACCACCGCCGAGGCCGGGGAGCCGACGATCGCGATGAGCACCTGGCACGGCCTCTACGCGCCGGCCAACACGCCGGAGCCGGTGGTGGAGCGCCTCTCGGCCGCGCTCCGGGCCGCGCTGCGGGAGGAGCGGCTGCGGGCGCGCTTCGCCGACCTCGTGACGGAGGTGGCGACGCCGGAGCAGGCGACGCCGGCCTTCCACCGCCGCCACCTGGCGGCGGAGGTGGCGCGCTGGCGGCCGATCATCGTGGCGGCGAACGTCTACGCGGATTGACCTGGCCCGCCCGCTCACGGGCGGGGGGCGATGGCGGCGATCGTCAGCACGCCCTGCGTCCCGGCGGCGGGATCGGCCGCCCCGGTGAAGGCGAGGGCGAAGTCCGGCCGCCCGGCACGGCCGGAGGAGAGGCGGTAGGTGAGCTGCCGCGCGGGGCGGGCGTTCGGCACGGGGACCGTGCCGTCGTACTCGCGCCGGAGCGTCAGGCCGGGGCGGACCGCGCCCTCGGCCAGTCGCGCGAAGAGGGCCTCCGCCGTCTCCACGTCCATGCGCTGGAGCCGCATGGAGCAGGCGGGCGGACGGGCGACGAGGACGAGGGCGATCGTGCCGGCCGAGGCACCCCGAGCGGTCAGCACCTCGCCGGGCGCGCCGCGCAGGAGCGCGGCCGCGCGCGCCGGCGGGACCGGGACGAAGCCGGCCTCCCGCGCCGCCGCGGCGCTGTCGCCGCCGCCCAGCAGGCGCGCGCAGATCTGCAGGAAGCTGCCCATGGCCGCCGCCGTCTCCTCCGTCAGAGGTTCCGCGGCCCGGGCGGGGAGGGAGAGGACTGCCAGGGCAGGCAGGAGGGCCAGCAGGCGGCGCCGGGCCGCGGGGCGGGACGTGCGGCCGGCTCGGATGACGATGGTCATGGGGTTCCAACGCCCGACGGAGGGGGAGGGACGGACCTCCACCATTGACAGAGGCGGGATTCGCCCAGCACCTTCGGCAACGGTGGGTTGAATCACGGCCCCGCGATTCATCGGCGCGACGCCGGAGGAGACCGCATGCTGCCCCGGCCTCGCCTTGTTGCCGCCCTCGCGGCGCTCGCCCTTCTCGCCGGGCCCCGTTCCGCCCCGGCGCAGGGGGAGATGCGGAGCGTTGTGGTCCCGTCGGAGGGGGGCGTGGTGATCCCGCCGCGCAGCGCGCCGCGCCTCGGCGCCCGGCCGGCGGGCGTGGGCGTCGGCATCCCGATCCCGTCCGCCGGCGGCGGCGGGCCGGTGCTTCTGCCCGATACGGGGATGGGTCTCGCCGCGCCCGTCATGGGCCTCGTGCTGCCGGCGATCGCCGGCGCCCTGCTCGGCGGCAGCGTCGCGGGCTCGCGCGGCGGCTCGGCGCCGGCGCGGACCCGGTAGGCCACCGCGATACGGGCTGGACGCGCCGGGCCCGGGGCATCATCTGCGTCCCATCGAAACGAGAATGGCGCGGCCGGGATGCTCCGGGACCGCTGCCGGGAGACGAGTCCATGCCGACCTTGCCCCCGCCCGCCCGACATTCCCTGACCCGCCGCGGCCTGCTCGGCGCCGGGGCCGCCGTCGCGGCGGCGCCGGCCGCCCTCGCGCAGGGCGCCGCGCCCTGGCCGTCCCGCCCGGTCACGATGATCGTCGGCTTCCCGCCGGGCGGGCAGACGGACTTCGCCGCGCGGATCGTGCAGCCGGGCCTCGCCTCCGCCCTCGGGCAGGCGGTGGTGATCGACAACCGCGGCGGCGCCGGCGGGAACATCGGGACCGAGGCGGTGCTGCGGGCGCGGCCGGACGGGTACACGCTGCTCGCGGGCAACTCGTCACCGATGGCGATCAACCCGCACACCTTCCCCTCCATGACGATCAACCCGCTCGACCTCGTGCCGATCGGGCTGACGCTGCAGAGCTCGATGGTGCTCTGCGTCCATCCCTCCGTGCCCGCCGGCAACGTGCGGGAGCTGACGGAGTGGATCCGGTCGCAGCGGGGCGGGGTGAACTACGGGTCGCCCGCGGCGGGAAGCCTGTCGCACTGCGCGATGGAGCTCTTCCGCGACCGGATCGGCAAGCCGGAGATGACGAGCGTGCCCTATCGCGGGAGCGGGCCGGCGATCCAGGACTTCGTGGCCAACCGCTTCTCGGCGATGTTCGACGCGGCCTCGGTGCTCTCGCCGTTCATTCGGTCAGGGCAGCTCAAGCCGATTCTCGTCTCCGGCGCGCGGCGGGCTCCGGCCCTGGCGGAGGTCCCGACCGCGGCCGAGCAGGGGCTGCAGGACTTCACCTTCACGGCCTGGATCGGCCTCTTCGCGCCGAAGGGCACGCCGGAGGAGGTGGTGCGCCGGGTCTGGGCGGCGCAGGACGCCACGCTGAAGGACGCGGCGCTGCGGGAGAAGATCACGGCCCAGGGCGACGAGCCGGGCGGCGGGACGACGGAGGAGTTCGCGGCGATGGTGCGGCGCGACCACGCCCGCTGGGGCGCGGTGGTGCGCGAGAACAACATCACCGCCGCCTGACCGCGGCAGGGCCGGTCAGGGCGCGTCGGCGCCGAGCGGCTCGGCGCTGCTGCGCCGGGGCATCTTGCCCTTCCAGGCCCCCTCCCGCGCCGCCCAGGCGCGGGTGAACTCGGCGCCGAGCAGGAAGACCTGGGCCGAGTAGTAGACCCAGACGAGCACCACGATGAGGGCGCCGGCGGCGCCGTAGCTCTGCGCCATGCCGGAGCCGCCGATGTACCAGCCGATCACCGTCTTCCCGAGGGAGAAGAGGAAGGAGGTGATCAACGCGCCGACCGCCACGTCCTTCCAGTCCAGGTCGCGATCCGGCAGGATCTTGTAGATCGCGGCGAAGAGGACGGCGACGAGGCCGAGGCCGACGACGAAGTTGACGATCTTCAGCAGCACCTCGAGGGCCGGGATGAAGCCCGTCATCCAGCTCCCGAAGGCCGAGAGCATGGCGCTCACCATCAGGGAGACGATCAGGAGGAAGCCCGTCGTCGCGACGAGTCCCATCGAGAGGGCCCGCGCCCTGATCAGCGCGCCCACCGAGACCGGCTTGGATTCCGCCTGCCAGATGACGTTCAGCGCCCCCTGCAACTCCCCGAAGACGCCCGAGGCGGTGACGAAGAGGATGGCGAAGCCGATCAGGGCGGCGAAGCCCTTCCCCGTCGTGCTGCCCGAACTGCCCTTCATCACCTCCTCGATCGCCCGGCCGCCCTCCTGCCCGACGAGGCCGGTGAGCTGGGCGGAGACCGACTGGTTGACGGTCTCCTGGCCGAAGAAGAAGCTCGCGATGGCGACCGCGAGGACGAGCAGCGGCGCGATGGAGAAGAGGGTGTAGCAGGCGATCGCCGCCCCGCGCGTCATCGCCTCGTGCTCCACGAAGCCCGAGACGGCGTCCTTGATCACTCTCCAGCCCCTGCCGAACATCCTGTCGCGTCCGCCTCCGCTGCGCCGCCGTTACAAGATGGCAGGGCGCGCGGCGGTTGCAGCCGGACCACGATCCGCGCGCTGGTCGGCGGCGCCTGTTGCCTCCCTGCCAGGGGGCCGCTTGCCGCCCCTGTCCGCGCTGCCCTATGCGGGCGATCGGAACGGAGGGCGTTGCCTTGACCATCAGCATCGGCCGGCGCGGCCTGTTCCTCCTTCCCGCCGCGCTGCCGGCGGCCGCGCGGGGGCAGGAGCCCTGGCCGGCCCGCCCGGTCCGGCTGCTGATCCCCTTCCCGCCGGGGCAGGCGACCGACACGATCGGCCGCGTGCTGGCCGAGGCGCTGTCCGCCCGCTGGCCGCAGCGGGTGGTGGTGGAGAACCGGTCGGGCGGCGCCGGGGTGGTGGGGACCGAGGCCGGCGCGCGGGCCGCGCCCGACGGCCACACCCTCGTCGCCTCCACCTCCGGCACGAACGGGATCAACCCGAGCGTCATCCGGAACCTGCCCTACGACGCCGAGCGCGACTTCACCTACGTCACCCTCGTCTTCACCGTGCCGCTGATGATCGTGGCGCATCCCTCCTTCGCGCCGGCGGACGTGGCGGCGCTGGTGGCGGCGGCGCGGGCGGATCCGGGCGGCCTTTCCTACGGCAGCGGCGGGCCCGGCACGTCGCAGCACATGTCGGCGGAGCTGTTCTGCGCGCGGGCCGGGGTGCGGCTGACGCACGTGCCCTATCGCGGCAGCGGGCCGGCGATGGCGGACCTGATCGCGGGCAACATCCCGCTGATGTTCGACAGCGTGGCGAGCGCCCTGCCGCACATCCACGGCGGGCGGATCCGGGCGATCGGCGTCACCTCCGCGGGGCGGGCGCCGCAGCTTCCGGAGGTGCCGGCGATCGGGGAGACCCTGCCGGGCTACGAGGCGATCGGGTGGGCCGGTATCGCGGTGCCGGCGGGGACGCCGGCGGCGGTGGTCGCGCGGGTGAACGCCGACGTGACGGCGCTACTGCGCGATCCCGCCTTCGCGGCGCGGGTGGTGTCGCTCGGCGGCGCGCCGGCGCCGCAGACGGTGGAGGAGGCGGGCGCCTTCGTCCGCGCCGAGATCGCCAAGTGGCGGGAGGTGGCGCGCGGCGCCGACGTGCGGCTGGACGGGTAGGGGCCATCCGCCGGGCGCGGCGGGCGAATGTCGAAAGGGGGGGCACGCCCCGGCGTTCCGGGGCAGGATGGCGCGATGCCGGGACGCCTCCTCCGCCACGTCGCGCCTCTCGCCGTCCTCCTGCTCGCCGGCTGCGCCGGCGGCGCGGGGACGGCCGCCTGGAACGGCCGGCGGGGCTACGACGGGAACGGCGACTACGGCTACGACCCGGCCGCCAGCCTGGCGGAGGCGCGCACCCTCCGCGCGGAGGCCTCCGGCAACCGCTACGCCGCGCCCGGCCCGCCGCAGGATCCCTGGGGGCCGCACATCCGGGAGGCCGCGGCGCGCTTCGCCGTGCCGGAGGGGTGGATCCGCGCGATCATGCGGCAGGAGAGCGGCGGGCGAACCCTCGGGTCGGACGGCCTGCCGATCACCTCGCCCGTGGGGGCGATGGGGCTGATGCAGGTCATGCCGCGCACCTACGACACCCTCCGCGCCCGGCACGGGCTGGGCCCGGACCCCTACGAGCCGCGCGACAACATTCTCGCGGGGGCGGCCTACATCCGGGCGATGCACGACCGCTTCGGCGCCCCGGGCTTCGTCGCCGCCTACAACGCCGGTCCGGACCGGGTGGAGGGTGTGCTGTCCGGCGCGATGATCCTGCCGGACGAGACGATCGGCTACCTGGCCCGGGTGGTGCCGGAACTCGGCACGCCGGTGGCGGGGGGTGGCCCCTGGGCAGAGTACGCCGGGAGCGGGATGTCGCCCGCCGGGTACGGTGCGGGGGCGCCGGACGACCCGAGCCTGCGCGCCTTCGAGGGCGGTGGGCTGGTGACGCCCGACGCGCCGACGGGGCGGGGGTACTAGGGCTTACCGGGACCCGCGCCGGATCGGTGGACGCGCCTAGCCCGCCTTCTTGCGGCGCGGCGCCCCGCGGGAGGCGACGCGGGTCGCGCGCTTGTCGGGATCGTAGCCGCCGCCGCCGGGGCCGAGGGGCTTGGGCTTCCAGTCGGCCTTCGGCCGCGCCTCCCGGCCGGAGGGGGGCGGGGCGTCGAGACCCAGCTCCAGGTTTTCCAGCCGCTTGATCTCGTCGCGCAGCCGGGCGGCGGTCTCGAACTCCAGGTCGGCGGCGGCGGCGCGCATCCGGCGTTCCAGCTCGGTGATGCTGGCGCGGAGGTCCTTGCCGACGAACTCGGCGGTGGCGTCGCCCTCCACCGCCTCCACGGTGACGTAGTCCTGCTCGTAGACGGATTGCAGCACGTCGGAGATGTCGCGGATGATGGTCTGCGGCGTGATGCCGTGCTCGGTGTTGTAGGCGACCTGCTTGGCGCGGCGGCGGTCGGTCTCCTCCAGGGCGCGGCGCAGGCTGTCGGTCATGCGGTCGGCGTAGAGGACGACGCGGCCCTCCGCGTTGCGCGCGGCGCGGCCGATCGTCTGGATGAGGGAGGTGGTGGAGCGGAGGAAGCCCTCCTTGTCGGCGTCGAGGATGGCGACGAGGCGGCACTCCGGGATGTCCAGGCCCTCGCGCAGCAGGTTGATGCCGACCAGCACGTCGAAGACGCCGCGGCGGAGGTCGCGGATGATCTCGATCCGCTCCAGTGTGTCGACGTCGGAGTGGAGGTAGCGGACCTTGATGCCCGTCTCCGTCATGTACTCCGTCAGGTCCTCGGCCATGCGCTTGGTCAGCGTGGTGACGAGCACGCGGCCGCCCTTGCCGATCACCTCGCGGGCCTCGGCCAGCAGGTCGTCCACCTGGCCCTCGACGGGGCGGATCTCGGTGGTGGGGTCGATCAGGCCGGTGGGGCGGATGACCTGCTCGGCGAAGCTGCCGCCGGTGCGCTCCATCTCCCAGGCGCCCGGGGTCGCGGAGACGAAGAGGGTGTCGGGGCGGAAGCTCTCCCACTCCTCGAAGCGGAGCGGGCGGTTGTCGAGGCAGGAGGGCAGGCGGAAGCCGAAATCGGCGAGCACCGACTTCCGCGCGAAGTCGCCGCGCGCCATGCCGCCGATCTGGCCGATGGTGACGTGGCTCTCGTCCACGATCAGCAGCGCGCCCTCCGGAAGGTACTCGAACAGGGTCGGCGGCGGCTGGCCCTGGCCGCGGCCGGAGAGGTAGCGGGAGTAGTTCTCGATGCCTTTGCAGGCGCCGGTCGTCTCCATCATCTCGATGTCGAAGGTGGTGCGCTGCTCCAGCCGCTGGGCCTCCAGCAGCTTGCCCTCGGATTGCAGGCGCTCCAGCGTCTCGCGCAGCTCGATCTTGATGTCCTTGATCGCCTGGATCAGCGTCGGGCGCGGCGTGACGTAGTGGGAGTTGGCGTAGAGGGCGATCCGCTCCATCTCGCCGGCCACCTCGCCGGTCAGCGGGTCGAACTCCCGCAACCCGTCGATCTCGTCGCCGAACAGGCTGATGCGCCAGGCGCGGTCCTCCAGGTGGCTCGGCCACACGTCCACCGTCTCGCCGCGCAGGCGGAAGGTGCCGCGCTGGAAGGCGGTGTCGTTGCGCCGGTACTGCAGCTCGACGAAGGCCTTGACCAGCACGTCGCGGTCGATCCGGCCGCCCTGTTCCAGCTTGACGGTCATGTTGCCGTAGGTCTCGACCGAGCCGATGCCGTAGATGCAGGACACCGACGCCACGATCACCACGTCGCGGCGCTCGAGCAGCGCCTGCGTCGCCGAGTGGCGCATGCGGTCGATCTGCTCGTTGATCTGCGCGTCCTTCTCGATATACGTGTCGGTCCGCGGGACGTAGGCCTCCGGCTGGTAGTAGTCGTAGTAGGAAACGAAGTACTCGACCGCGTTCTCCGGGAAGAAGGACTTCATCTCGCCGTAGAGCTGGGCGGCGAGCGTCTTGTTCGGGGCGAGGATGAGGGTCGGGCGCTGCACCGCCTCGATCACCTTCGCCATGGTGAAGGTCTTGCCGGATCCCGTGACGCCGAGGAGGACCTGGTCGCGG
>Ga0325401_1000360_pt1 | contig 31566 bp, 29 predicted proteins | sample PopdelMetagenome_FD_205666 | JGI IMG/M metagenome (GOLD analysis project Ga0325401, IMG submission 205666) | Populus deltoides microbial communities from Bellville, Georgia, United States - Xylem-PdKOR-R2 | ecosystem: Host-associated > Plants > Phyllosphere > Stem > Wood/Secondary xylem | place...
GGTGACCATGACAAAGTGCCAGCGGATTATAACGATGTCAACAACGCCTGACAAAAAGATGCGCGTGGCTGACATGAAGGGCGGGTCCGCTTGACCGGCCGGAGGGCATCCGCCAGACGCTGGCGCCGTGACCCAGCCCCGCCCGCTCTCCTTTCAACGCATGATCCTCGCGCTCCACGATTATTGGAGTGCACGCGGCTGCGTGATCCTCCAGCCCTATGACATGGAGATGGGGGCGGGGACGTTTCACCCGGCCACGACCTTGCGCGCGCTGGGCCCCGACCCGTGGAACGCCGCGTTCGTGCAGCCCTGCCGCCGCCCCACCGACGGCCGCTATGGCGAGAACCCGAACCGGCTGGGGCACTACTACCAGTATCAGGTGATCTTGAAGCCGAGCCCGCCCGACCTCCAGGACCTGTACCTGGGCTCGCTTTCCGCGATCGGGGTGGACACGGCGCTGCACGACATCCGCTTCGTCGAGGACGACTGGGAATCGCCGACGCTGGGCGCCTGGGGCCTGGGCTGGGAAGTGTGGTGCGACGGGATGGAAGTGACCCAGTTCACCTATTTCCAGCAGATGGGCGGGTATGACTGCAAGCCGGTGGCGGGCGAGCTGACCTACGGCCTCGAACGCCTCGCGATGTACATCCAGGACGTCGACAACGTGTACGACCTCGCGTTCAACGACGCGGGCGTCAGCTATGGCGATGTGTTTCTGGAGAACGAGCGGCAGATGAGCCGCTGGAACTTCGAGGTGGCGGACACCGACGCGCTGTTCGACCTTTTCCGCAAGGCCGCGGCCGAGTGCGAGAACTGCTTGGACGCAAGGCTGCCGATCCCCGCCTATGAACAGGCAATCAAGGCGAGCCATGTGTTCAACACGCTGCAGGCGCGCGGCGTGATCTCGGTCGCCGAGCGCCAGGCCTATATCGGCCGCGTCCGCGACCTGGCGAAGGGCGCGTGCGGGGCGTGGATGGAGAAGAACGCCGACGCTTGGCAGGCCCGCTTTCCGGGGTGGACCGCATGACCGTCACCGTCGATCCCGTGCCCGCCGCGCTGCTCGCCCCCGCACCGGGTGAGCGCGCCGACTTCCTGCTCGAACTCCGCTCGGAGGAAATTCCCGCGCGGATGCAGGACAAGGCGCGCGAGGAGCTAGCACATCGCTTCCGGCACGAGATGGCCAAGGCGGGTATGCCTCAATCTGACGGCATAGACACATATGCAACGCCTCGACGCTTGGTTTTGATTGCGCGGGGTCTGCCGGGTGCAACGCCTGCCGTCGCCGAAGAGGTGAAGGGTCCCAAGGCGTCGGCCCCGCCCCAGGCGCTGGAAGGCTTCCTGCGCAAGACCGGGCTGACCCGCGAGCAGCTGGTCGAGCGAAACGGCGTGCTGTTCGCGGTGACGGAGAAGCCGGGCCGCGCTACGGCCGACGTGCTTGCCGAAGCGATCCCCACAGTGATCCGCGCCTTTCCCTGGCCCAAATCGATGCGCTGGGGCGAGGCGTCGATCTCGACGGAGGCGCCACGCTGGGTCCGCCCGCTCCATGGCATCGTCGCGCTGCTGGGCGAGGAGGTGGTGCCGATCGAGGTCGCCGGGATCGCGTCGGGCGCGACGACGCTGGGCCACCGCTTCCACCATCCCGGCCCGATCACGATCGGCTCCGCGGCGGACTATGTCGAGAAGCTTCACGCCTGCGACGTCATCGTCGACCAGGACCAGCGCCGCCGCCTGATCCGCGACGGCGCCGCTGCGCTCGCGACCGAAGCGGGGTTGGAACTGATCGCCGACGAGGGGCTGGTCGCGGAGAATGCCGGCCTGACCGAATGGCCGGTGCCGCTGCTTGGCCGCTTCGACGCGGCGTTTCTGGCGGTCCCGCCCGAGGTGATCCAGCTCACCGCGCGCGTGAACCAGAAGTATTTCGTCTGCCGCGATGCAAGCGGCGCGCTGGCGAACGCCTTCATCTGCACCGCCAACATCGTCGCCCCCGACAGCGGCGCCCGCATCGTCCAGGGTAACGCCAAGGTGCTCGCCGCCCGCCTCGCCGACGCGCGCTTCTTCTACGAGCAGGACCTCAAGGTGCCGCTGGCAGACCAGGCGGGCAAGCTCGACCGCATCGTCTTCCACGAGAAGCTTGGCACCGTCGCCGACAAGGTCGACCGCGTCGCCCGGCTCGCCCGCCGGCTGGTCGAGCAGGGGATCGTGACTAGTGCCGATCCCGACCAAGCCGAACGCGCCGCGCGGCTCGCCAAGGCCGACCTCGTCACCGGCATGGTCGGCGAATTCCCTGAACTTCAAGGTCTGATGGGCGGCTACTACGCCGCCGCGCAGGGCGAGGACCCCGCTGTTGCCGAGGCGATCCGCGACCACTACAAGCCGGTCGGGCAGGGCGACGACGTTCCCACCGCGCCGGCGACGGTCGCGGTCAGCCTTGCCGACAAGCTCGACAGCATCGCGCAGTTCTTCGCGGTCGATCTCAAGCCCAGCGGCTCCAAAGACCCGTTCGCGCTGCGCCGCTCCGCGCTGGGCGTGATCGCGCTGGTCCTCGACAACGGTTTGCGCTTCCCGCTGGCGAGCGCGATGACGCGCGAGGTGCTCGACTTCTTCGCCGACCGCCTCAAGGTCCAGCAACGCGAGGCAGGAGTCCGTCACGACCTGATCGACGCCGTGTTCGCGCTCGGCGGCGAGGACGACCTCGTCCGCCTGCTCGCCCGCGTCCACGCGCTCCAGGCGTTCGTCGGAACGGAGGACGGCGCCAACCTGCTCGCCGGCTACAAGCGCGCCGCCAACATCCTCAAGAAGGAGGGGTACGTCCCGTCCGACGTCCCGGCGCAGGCGGGAACGACCGACCGGCTGCCCGACGAAGCCGCGCTCCACGCCGCGCTCGACGCGGCCGAACCGCGCGCGCGCGCGGCGGTGGCGGCGGAGGATTTCGAGGGCGCGATGGCGGCGCTCGCGTCGTTGCGCGCGCCGATCGATGCGTTCTTCAACACGGTGACGGTCAACGATCCCGATCCCGCCAAGCGCGAATCGCGGCTGGCGCTGCTCGCCCGTGTCCGTGCCGCGGTCCATGCGGTGGCCGATTTCTCGCGCATCGAGGGGTGATCGTCGCCGCCTGAACCCTGATAGCGCTATCTCGTTTGCACGCCGCTTCGCTGCGTCGCACAACGCGGGGGCTGTCTGGAGTCGACGTCATGGCCACGGTCACGTTCCAATCCGAAACCGCGCAGGCGGAACGCCACGTCTTCCGCTTCGGCGGCGGCGCGTCGGACGGGGAGGGGGGTGACAAGGCGTTGCTCGGCGGCAAGGGCGCGAACCTTGCCGAGATGGCGGCAATCGGGCTGCCGGTGCCGCCGGGCTTCACGATCTCGACCGCGATGTGCACGCGCTACCATGCGGCGGGCGAGGCGTTCCCCGACAGCCTCCGCGCCGAGGTCGCCGACGGCATTGCGCATGTCGAGCGGGTGACGGGCAAGCGCTTCGGCGATCCCGCCGCCCCGCTGCTCGTCTCCGTCCGCTCGGGCGCGCGGGTATCGATGCCCGGCATGATGGACACGGTGCTCAACCTCGGGCTCAACGACGACACGGTGGCGGGGCTCGCGCGCGCGTCGGGCGATGCGCGCTTCGCCTGGGACAGCTATCGCCGCTTCATCCAGATGTATGCCGACGTGGTCCTCGACCTCGATCACGGCGCGTTCGAGGAGGCGCTGGAAGTCGCCAAGGAGGATCGCGGCCTCACCCTCGACACCGAACTCGATGCCGAAGCGCTCACGGGGCTGGTCGCCGAGTACAAGACGCTGGTCGAGGCCGGCTGGGGCAGGCCGTTCCCGCAGGATGTCCATGACCAGCTCTGGGGCGCGGTGGGCGCGGTATTCGGGTCCTGGGGGTCCGAGCGCGCCAGGGTCTATCGCCGGCTCCACCACATCCCCGGCGACTGGGGCACCGCGGTCAACGTCCAGGCGATGGTGTTCGGCAACATGGGCGATACGTCCGCGACCGGGGTGGCCTTCACCCGCGATCCCTCGACCGGCGCGAACGCCTATTATGGCGAGTTCCTCATCAACGCGCAGGGCGAGGACGTGGTGGCGGGCATCCGCACGCCCCAATACCTGACCCGCGCCGCGCGCGAGGCGGCGGGCGCCGGGCCGCTGTCGATGGAGGAGGCGATGCCGGTGGTGTATGCCGAGCTTGCCGGCGTGTTCGACATGCTCGAAACCCACTATCGCGACATGCAGGACATCGAGTTCACGGTCGAGCAGGGCAAGCTGTGGATGCTCCAGACCCGATCCGGCAAGCGCACCGCACGCGCCGCGCTCACCATCGCGGTCGACATGGCGAACGAGGGGCTGATTACCCGCGCGGAGGCGATCGCCCGCGTCGATGCCGGTGCGCTCGACCAGCTGCTCCACCCGACGCTCGATCCCGATGCCCCGCGCGAGGTGATCGCCACCGGCCTGCCCGCCAGCCCCGGTGCCGCGTCGGGGCAGGTCGTGTTCGATGCCGCCACCGCCGAGCAGTGGAAGGCGGACGGGCGGCGGGTGATCCTGGTCCGGGTCGAGACCAGTCCGGAGGACATCGGCGGAATGCACGCGGCGCAGGGGGTGCTGACCGCGCGCGGCGGGATGACCAGCCATGCCGCGGTGGTTGCGCGCGGGATGGGGCGTCCGTGCGTGTCCGGGGCGGGGATGCTCGCGATCTCGGCAGGGGAAAGGGTGATGCGGGTGCCGGTTCCGGGTGGGTCGCGGGACGTGCGGCAGGGAGACACCCTCACCATCGACGGCGCGACCGGCGAGGTGATGCTGGGCGAGGTCGCGACCGTCCAGCCCGAGCTGGCGGGCAGCTTCGGGACGCTGATGGGCTGGGCCGACGAGGTCCGCCGGCTCAGGGTCCGCACCAACGCCGACACCCCCGCCGACGCGCGCACCGCGCGCGAGTTCGGCGCGGAGGGCATCGGCCTGTGCCGCACCGAGCACATGTTCTTCGAGGCGGGGCGGATCACCGCGGTGCGCCAGATGATCCTGGCCGAGGACGAGGCGGGCCGGCGCGCGGCGCTCGACCGGCTGTTGCCCGAACAGCGTGGCGACTTCGCCGGCATCTTTGCGGCGATGGCGGGGCTGCCCGTCACCATCCGCCTGCTCGACCCGCCGCTGCACGAGTTCCTGCCGCACGGCGATCGCGAGTTCGCGGAAGTGGCGGAGGCGTCGGGGATCGACGTCGACCGGCTTCGCCGCCGCGCCGCCGCGCTGCACGAGTTCAACCCGATGCTCGGCCATCGCGGCGTGCGGCTCGGCGTCACCTATCCCGAGATCTACGAGATGCAGGCGCGCGCGATCTTCGAGGCCGCGCTCGACGTCGCCGAACATGGCGAGGCGCCGGTGCCCGAGGTGATGATCCCGCTGGTCGCCACCCGCCGCGAGCTCGACCTGATGAAGGCGGTGGTCGATCGCGCGGCGGCGGCGGTGTTCGCAGAGCGCGGCGCATCGGTCGACTATCTCGTCGGCACCATGATCGAACTGCCCCGCGCCGCCCTGATGGCGGGCGAGATCGCGCAGGCCGGGGCGTTCTTCTCCTTCGGCACCAACGACCTGACCCAGACGACGCTGGGAGTCAGCCGCGACGATGCCGCACGCTTCCTCGCCGCCTATGTCGAACAGGGCATCTACCCGCGCGACCCGTTCGTCAGCCTGGATATCGAGGGGGTGGGGGAGCTGGTGCGGATGGCCGCCGAGCGCGGGCGCGCCACCCGGCCCGACATCAAGCTGGGCATCTGCGGCGAGCATGGCGGCGATCCGGCGAGCATCGCATTCTGCGAGGACCTGCGGCTCGATTACGTCAGCGCCTCGCCCTATCGCGTCCCGATCGCGCGGCTGGCGGCGGCGCAGGCTGCGCTCAGGCGATAGCCGGGGACCGCGTCACCCGGCCCCGAGCCGGAGTGGCGAGGTGGGATCAGCGCCGGCCCCAGTCGAACCAGCCGCGCTTCTCGCCGGCCGGATAGGCCGGGCGCGCCGCGGTGGCGGGGACGATGCGTCGATCCTCCACCGGCCGCCGATCCTCCACCGGCCGCACCGTCGCCGCGGTCACCGGCGCGGCGGTGGCGAGGCGGGCGTTTTCGCGCTCCAGCTCGGCGACCCGCGCCTTCCACTCCGCCGACCGCGTCTCGACCTCGCGCCGGTTGAGGCCATGCGCGTCGCGCTCGGCAAGGTAGCGCGCCTTCCACTTCTTGCCGCCGGGATGGCTGGCCAGCCCCAGCAGCCAGCCGCCGACGAGCACCAGGCCGAGCACCAGCCATTGCGCGGGGGTAAAGAACAGCATCGGGCAGCCTCCTGTTACGGAAACCAAACGACCGCGCCTACACCCCGTTCCCGAACGCGTCGGCGATCGAGCACGCCGCCGGCCCCAGGATCACCACGAACAGCGTCGGCAGGATGAACAGGATCAGCGGCACCGTCATGATCGCGGGGAGGCGTGCGGCCTTTTCCTCCGCGCGCATCATCCGCTCGTTGCGGAACTCGGCGGACAGGACGCGCAGCGCGGAGGCGAGCGGGGTGCCGTACTTCTCCGTCTGGATCATGGTCGTCACCACGCCCTTGACCGCGTCCAGGTCGACGCGGGTGGCGAGGTTCTCGAACGCCTGCCGCCGATCGGTGAGGAAGCCCAGCTCGATCGCGGTCAGCGAGAACTCCTCGCCCAGCTCCGGATAGGCGCGGCCCAGTTCGCGGCTGACCCGGTGGAACGCGGCGTCGACGGTCAGCCCGGCCTCGGCGCAGATCACTAGCAGGTCGAGCGCATCGGGCAGGCCCTTGCGGATCGCGTGGGAGCGCTTGGTGATCTTGTTCTTGAGGTAGATGTCGGGCGCCTTGTAGGCGAGGATCAGCGTCACCGCGACCAGCCCGTACTTCTTGATCGGTCCCCATTCGGCGAACTCGCCGGTGCCATAGACCCAGAACGCCATGACCCCGCCGAACACGATCGGCATCACCAGCCGGCCGAAGATCACCGCGACCGCCCATTCCTTGGACCGGATGCCCGCCTGGAGCAGCTTGACCTGCGCGACCTTGAGCTGTTCGTCCTGGAGCACCTTCATCGAGCTCAGGAGGCCGCGCATCCGGTCGGCGGTGTCGTTGCGCTGGACCAGCTTGGCGCGGCGTTTGGTGGAGGCGGTGATGCCCGCCTTCAACTGCTCGCGCCGGTCGTTCAACGCCTTGACCCGCTTGGTCATCGGATCGTTGACGGTGGTCGCGGCGTAGATCGCGATCACCATCGCGAACGCGGCGACGCCCGCCAGGATCGTGGCGACCCACAGGACGTCGACGCCGAGGATGGTGGGGCCGGCAGGCTGCATCGCATCCGCTCCGTCAGATCTCGAAGTTGATCATCTTGGCCATGATGAACGCGCCGATGCCCATCCACAGCACGCCGCCCATCCCGATCACCATCAGCCGCTGGTCGATGAAGAACGACTGCATGTAGGTGCCGTTGATCATCCAGATCAGCCCGAACACGGTGAACGGCAGCGACCCGATGATGTACGCCGACGCCTTGGATTCGGACGACATCGCCCGGATCTTGAGCTTCATCTGCCCGCGCTTGCGCAACACGTCGGCCAGGTTGGCGAGCGTTTCGGCCAGGTTGCCGCCCGTCTCGCGCTGGATCGCGATGGTGATGACGAAGAACTGGAACTCGGGGGTGCCGAGGCGATCGGCGGTTTCCTGCAACGCGGCGTCCATGGTCCGGCCGATCTTCATCTTGTCGGCGACGCTGCGGAACTCCTCGCCCACCGGCCCGTCGACCTCCGCGCCGACCACGCCCATGGTTTCGGAGATCGGCAGGCCCGATCTGAGGCCGCGGACCAGCAGCTCGATCGCGTCGGGGAACTTGGCGGTGAACTTGCCGACCCGCTTCTTGATGAGCCTGCCCACCACGAAATGCGGCAACCCCGCCCCCGCCGCGAGGCCCAGGAACAGCGCCAGCAGCAGCGGCGCGCCCCGGAGCAGCAGCAGCACCAGCAGACCCGCCATCACCCCCGCGCTCGCCATGCCATAGCCGCCGACGCTCCAGCTCTTGCCGGTCATCGCCAGCCGCTTGGCGAGCAGTTCGCGGTTGGGCAGCAGCCGCCCGAACGCCTTGTCCGCGCGTGTGGACTGTTGCGAGGTCGCGATCCGGCGCGCCCGCGCCTCCGCCACCACGGCGACGTCGCCATGCCGTTCGCGCACCGCCGCCAGCCGGCGGTTCTGCGCGCGGCCGGTGGACGGCCCCGCCAGCGCGACGGCGAGCAGCGCTAGCGTCAGGACCGACCCCAGGACGAGAAGGAGAAGCGGCAGCACCGGTCGGCCCTACTTGTCCTTGCCCGACCGCCTGGCGAGCAGCCCGGCGATCAGCGACTTGCCCTTGGCCGCGGGCGCGGCGGCACCCTTGCCTCCGCCGGTCTTGCCCCCGCCGTTCTTGGCCCCGGTCTTGCCCGTCTTGTCGTCGGTCTCGACCGTCACGCAGGCGGCGAGCGCGTCGGCCAGCTCGACCAGCGGCGCCACCGTCTTGGCGTTCTTGCCGGCCTCCGCGAACGGCTTGCCGAGCTTGGCCGCCTGCGCCGCCAGCTTCTGGTCGAACGGCACGAGCCAATCGATCCGGCGCTCGATCGAGCCCTCGAAGTCCTTGCGGCTGATCTCGAGCTGGTTGGGATGCACCCGGTTGGCGACCACGAACACGCGGGTCTGGGGCGCATGGCTCTTCAGCCACGACAGGATGCGGATCGAGTCGCGCGCGGCGGCCAGCGTCATCTCGGTCACCACCACCGCCTGCTGGACGTCGCCCATCAGCGCCGGGTGGTTAACCAGCATCGCGCGCGGCAGGTCCACCACCGTGCATTCGAACGCGGCGCGCATCTCCTCCTGCAACTGGTAGAAGGCGGCACCGTCGGTGACGAGCGGGGCGTTGATCGGCGCCTCGGCGGACAGCACCGCCAGCTTCTCGGACGCCTTGACCATCGCGCGCTCGATGAACAGCCCGTCGATGCGGCTGGGGTTCTCCACCGCGTCGGTCAGCCCGCGTCCGGGTTCGAGGTCGAGCGCGAGTGCCCCCGTGCCGAAATGGACGTCGAGGTCGAGCAGCGCGGTGGACCGCTTGGCGCGTTCGGACAGCAGCCAGGCGAGCGAGGTCGCGACGGTGGACGCGCCGACGCCGCCGCGGGTGCCGATCACCGCGGTCGAGCAATGCGGCCGCTCGGCCCCGGACTCGACCAGCTTGGGGGCGTTGAGCATCGCCTGGGCGTGGCCGAACGCGTCGCGCAGCATGTCGGGGTGGAGCGGCTTGAGCAGATAGTCCTGGATGCCCGATGCCACGAGGTCGCGATACAGCCGGACGTCGTTGACCTGCCCCGCGGCGATCACCACCGTCCCCGGCTCGCACACTTCGGCGAGCGCGTTGATGTCGGACAGCGGATCGCCCGATTCGGCCAGGTCGACGAACAGGATCTGCGGGCTCGCGGATACCGACAGCGTCTGCACCGCGTTGCGCAGCCCGCCCTTGTGGACGCTTTCGGTGGTCCAGCCGAGCTCGGCCGCGACCGGGCGCATGACCTCCGCGGTGGATTCGTCGCAGACATAGGCGATGAAGGGCGCGCGGGTGCCGGTGCCGGCGGGTTTCCAGGGTGCGTTCACTTCTTGCCTCCCGCCGATCCGCCGCTGCCCAGCGCACCGCCCGCGCCGCTCGGCGCGGCGGCGCGATAGCTGCCGATCGCCTTGGCGGAGGACGCCGCGTCGATCACTTCGCTGCCCTGCGCCCCACGCACCAGGTCGGCGGGATTGGCGACCATCGCCGCCAGGTTGGCGTTGATCGCGCAGCCGAAGTTGGAATGGGTGTTGCCGTTGAACTCGGTGGTCAGGTTGCGCGACCAGTCGGGACAGCCCGGCACCGCCGCGCGCATCCGGCTCACCACCACCCTGACGGTGCCCGGCGTCACCGCGCCGCCGGTGACCGGCGCCTCGTCGTCGAGCAGCAGGCCGTAGCGGGCGAGCACCCCGCCGATCTCCGCCGCCGCGCGGGGCGGCGCGCCGCCGCCGTCGACCGCGACGCGATCGCCATAGCCGAGGCGGATCGTGCCGAACCAGCCGTCGAGCCGCGCCGCCTCGCCGGGCGACAGCGGCCCGGCGCGCGCATCGAGATCGAAGGCGAGGTCGGTGCGGCTCACCACCGGCTGGTGGACCGATTCAAGGCCGCGATTGGCCGTGCCCCCGCATCCTGCGACCAGGAGCAGCGGAAGGGCGGCGAGAGCGAGCGAGCGGGGGAACATGGGATCCTTTCCCTCAACCGTTCAACGGGAGAAGCCGGGGGTGGGCAGCGCGCGGGCGGTGCGGGGCGCCGGGGCCGGGGCCACCGGGCGGGGCGATGCGGGGGCCGCGACCGGCAGGCCGGCGGCGGGCACCGGCGCGGCGGCGCCGATCGTCGGCGACGGCGCGCTGGGGGTCGCCACCGTCGGCACCGGCCGGCGTCCGCCGCTCTCCCCCGCCTCGTTCTGGCCAAAGGCGAGGCGCGCCAGGTCGGTCGCCGCCTTGTAGCCGTCGGTGGGCAGGTGGACGTCGCCGGGATTGCCGATCGGGCGGACCAGATAGGGGGTGATGACGATCACCAGCTCCGTTTCGTCGCGCTGCCACGATTGCGACCGGAACAGCTGGCCCAGGATCGGCAGGCTGCCGAGGCCCGGCGTCCGGTTGAGGTTGTTGCTGTGCTTGTTGGACAGCAGCCCGCCGATGACGATGCTCTCCCCCGATCCCAGCTCCGCGGTGGTTTCCGCGCGGCGGGTGATGACGCCGGGGATGCGGGTCCCCGACAGCGTCACCGCATTGGCATAGTCGAGCTCCGACACCTCCGGCCGGACGCGCAGCGAGATGCGCCCGTCCGCCAGCACGGTGGGGGTATAGGCGAGGCCGACGCCATAGGGCTTGTACTCGACCGACACGGTGCCCAGCGCCTGCGCGATCGGGATCGGGAACTCGCCGCCCGCCAGAAAGGTCGCGGTCTCGCCCGACAGCGCCAGCAGGCTGGTGTTCTGGAGCGTCGAGATCTGCCCGTTGGTCTCGCCCAGGTCGAGCGCGGACAATAGGTCGAGCCCGAGCAGGCTGCCCGCCAGCCCGAAGGTGGTCCGTTCGGACCCGGGGGTGAAGGTGTAGCTGGTGCCGGTGGCGCTCGGCGTGATCGTGCCCGGCGACCGACCGGACGCGAGCCCGAACAGGAACCCGCCGGTCCGGTCGAGCGAGGACAGGTTGACCCCGACCGACTTCAGGAACCCGCGCCGCACCTCCGCGACCCGCACCTGGAGCGAGACCTGAAGCGGGGTGGCGGTCTTGAGCCGGCTCAGCACCTTGGTGCCCTCGCCCACGAACGCCTGGGTCAGCCGCTCGGCCTCCGCCGCGTCCGCCGGGGTGGCGACGGTGCCGGTCAGCAGCACCAGCCCGTTCATCGGGGTGGCGGTGATCCGCGATTCGGGCATGGCGAGGGTCAGCATCTGCCCCACCGTGTCGATGTTGGTGCCGACCCGGACGGTGGACAGGAACACGACTTGGCCGCCGCGCGCGGTGGCGGACACGGTGGTCTCGCCCGTCTTCTTGCCGAAGATGTAGAGCTGGGTGGGCGAGCGCACCTGGACGTCGGCGACCGCGGGGTCGGCGATGAACAGGTCGGTCATCGCGCGCGGCAGCGTCACCAGCCGGCCGCGGCCGGTTGCGACCTGCAACGTCGCGCCCGCGGGTGCGGCGGTCACCTCGCCCGTGGCGGGACCGCCGGGCGCGGCACGATCGGCGGCGATGGCGGGGGGCGCCAGCACGGCCAGGCCGGCGGCGAGCGGAGCGGCGAAGCGGCGCATCAGTTCTTTCCTCCAACCGGCACCACCGACACGTCGTTGCCGCGCGCGATCCGGACCACCGGCCCGATCGACACTGGCGGCGCGACCGGCGCCGGGCCGGGGCCGCCGGTGCTCGCCACGGCGTAGTTCGTGGCCGCGGGCGCGTTGGCGGGCAGCGCACGCCGGGCGAAGCGCGACACGTCGCCGCCGGTGGCGAAGGTGGTGTTGCCCGTCTGCGGCTGGCTGGCGAGGCGCAGCATCATCTGCTTCTCCGCCCGGGGATCGGCGCCGTCGGGCACCTTGATGCTGCCGGACGCGATCGCCTCCTCCAGTTCGCTGCCGGTATCGGCCAGGCTGCGCAGCGAGAGCGAGATGGTGCCCAGCTGCTGCGCCACCGCGATCTGCTCGGCGATCTTGGGGGTCGCCTCGACCGTCACCGTCGAGAAGGTGGTGATCGGTGTCTTGCCTTCTGCGTCGGCGCTGTTGTCGGTGCGCTGCCCGGTGGCGAGAACGCGGATGTTGCGGATGATCGTCTCGGCCGCACGGAATGCCCGCCGATCTCCGCCGCCTTCGCCCGATGCGTCAACCGACTGGGTCAAGACCATGTCGATCCGATCGCCGGGGAACACAAAGCCGGCCGCCCCATCAACTGCGGCGGAAACCGGCACCGTCACCGCGCGCATGCCCGGGCCCAGTGCCGCAGCCAGAAAGCCGCGGTCGCCGGGCTTGACCAGCGCGCCTTGCGTGACAGGCTGGCCGGCAGTGATGGCATTTCTCACCACAGTCCCCTGCAGCGTCTGCAGATCGGTCTGCGCGCGCAGATAGTATGCGTTGTCGACCAGCTCCTTGGGCCAGGGCTGGAACTTCAGCGCGGTGGCGTCCAGGATCGTGCCGACCGGCAGCGCGCGGGTGGCGACCAGCACTTCGGGCCCGTCGATGGGCGCCGCAACCGCGACGGCCTCCGCCGGCGGGGCGGACGCGCCGACCACCAGGGTGCGCGCGGCGAACGCGGTCACCCCCGCGACCGTCAGCGCGCCTCCGAGCAACAGGAGCTTGCGACTATCCATGCCTCAGTCAAACCTCTTTCACGGACGTGCCGGTTGATGGCGTGTTAAGCATCGGCCCGATTGGTTAAGATACGGTTCGCGGCAGCAGCAGCATCGCCGCCGCCGCGATCGCGACGCCATAGGGGATCTCGATCGCGCCATCCCTGGGCCGGAACCGCGCCTCGATCATCAGCGCGACGGTGATCGCGCCGCCGATCAGCGACATCCACACCAGCATCTGCGCGAACGCCCCGAACGGCAGCCACAGCGCCAGCGCGCCCAGCATCTTGACGTCGCCGCCGCCCATCCACCCGCAGGCGAACGCCGCCACGAACGGCGCGAACGCCGCCAGCGCGACCGCGAACTGCCACGCCATGTCGGGCCAGGGCGACAGCCCGTTCGCCCACCACCAGGCCGGTGCCATCAGCGCCAGCGCGGCGTTCTTGGCGTTGGAGATGGTGCGCAGCCGCGCATCCTCGATCCCCGACCACAGCAGCAGCGCGCCCGCGGCGAGCATCAGTGCCGCCGGCCAGGAAAGACTCGATCCCATGACCGCAAAGGCTAGACGGCGCGGCTTAGGAAACCGTAACCACGACTCCCCGTGCCCACCGTCCCGCCCGATCCGCGCCGCGTCCTGCCGGCGGACTTTGCCGTCACGCGCCGCGCCGCCGCGGACGGCTGGGACCTGCGCCGGTTCGACTGGCCCGCCCCGGCCCCGCGCGGCGGCCTGTTCTTCCAGGCCGGCCGCGGCGACATTTTCGAGAAGTATCTGGAGTCGCTCGGCCACTGGCATGCGCGCGGCTGGTCGCTCGCCGGGTTCGACTGGCGCGGGCATGGCGGGTCGGGGCGGATCGGCCACCGCGCCGGGCTCGCCGCCGAGTTCGCGCCCTCGGTCGCCGATCTGGCCGCGCAATGGTCCGCCTGGGCCGACACCGTGCCCGCCCCGCGCGTCCTGGCGGGGCATTCGATGGGCGGCTTTCTCGCCCTGCGCGCGGTGATGGAGGGGGCGGTCGCGCCCGACGCGCTGGTGTTCGTCGCGCCGATGTGGGGCGTGCGCAGCCCGCTGGGGCCCGTGCTCGGCGGCGCGGTCGCGCGCTGGCAATGCCGCCGCGGCGACCCCGGCCGCGCGATCTGGCCCGACGGTGCGCAGCCCGGCGGGCGGCTGGGGCGGATGGCGCTGCTCACCCACGACGCGGACCGCTTCGCCGACGAGCTGTGGTGGCACGACCAGCTCCCCGGCCATCGCCTCGGCAGCCCGAGCTGGGCATGGCTCGCCGAGGCGTTCGCCGCGACCCGCACCCTTGCCGCCGACTCGCGCCTGTCGCGCGTACGGGTGCCCGCGCTGGTGCTGGTGGCGGAGCGCGACCGGCTGGTGGACCCGCGCGCCGCGCTGCGCATCGCCGCCCGGTTGCCCCGCGCGGAGGTGGTCCGCTTCGGCCGGGACAGCGCGCACGAGATCCTGCGCGAGGCGGACCCGGTGCGCGCCCGCGCGATCGCCGCGATCGACGCGTTCCTCGATCGCGTGACCGCGTGAGCCACGACATCGCCATCGTCGGCGCCGGCATCGCGGGCGCCGCGCTCGCCGCCGCGCTGGGGACCCGCGCCCGCGTCCTGCTGCTCGAGGCGGAGGCACAGCCCGGCTACCACGCCACCGGTCGCTCGGCGGCGTTCTGGTCCGAAACGTATGGCGGCCCCGCGATCCAGCCGCTCACCACCGCGTCGAGGCCGGCCCTGGCGCCCTATCTCCAGCCGCTCGGCTCGCTCCACATCGGCCGGTCCGCCGACGCGCCGGCGATCGACGCCTTCCTGGCGGAGTTCGCCGGATCGGGCGTCGTGCTCGACCGGGTCGATCCCGCCGCGCTGGTGCCGGGGCTGCGGCCCGACTGGACGCTGGGGGTGATCGAGCCGAGCTGCGCCTATATCGACGTCGCCCACCTCCATGCCGATGCGCTCGCCGCCGCAAGGGCGGCGGGCGTGACCCTGGTCACCGACGCCGGCCTGCTCGGCGCGACCCGCGCGGACGGCCGCTGGCGGATCGACACCCCCGCCGGCCGGTTCGAGGCGGAGGTGCTGGTGAACGCGGCCGGCGCCTGGGCCGATCCGGTCGCGGACCGCGCCGGTGCCCGCCCGCTCGGCATCCGCGCCTATCGTCGCACGGTGGCGCAATTGCGCACCAGCCCCGGCGCGCCGCCCGCGATGCCGATGGTCGCCGACATCGCGGGCCGCTTCTACTTCAAGCCCGAAACCGGCGGCCGGCTGTGGCTGTCCCCCCATGACGAGACCCCGACCGACCCGTGCGATGCCGCGCCCGAGGAGCTCGACGTCGCGCTCGCGATCGACCGGTTCGAGGGCGCGGTCGACTGGCGGGTCGAGGCGGTCGAGCGCCGCTGGGCGGGCCTGCGCTCCTTTGCCCCCGATCGCCGCCCGGTCTACGGCTTCGCGCCCGACACCCCCGGCTTCTTCTGGTGCGCGGGGCAGGGCGGCTTCGGCATCCAGACCGCGCCCGCGGCCGCGGCGCTCGCGGCGGCACTGCTGCTCGGCGACCCGGTGCCCCACGGCCTCGACGCGGACCTGTACGCGCCGCGGCGGTTCGGGGCCTAGTTCGCCCTCACCCCTCCCGCCGCCACAGGCGCTGGTAAGGGTGAGGGGCGATCAGCCGTCCGTCGCCCAGGCCCCGCGATCCGCCTGCGTCGCCGCCCCCGCGACCCGCTCCGCCGGTGCCGCGAGCAGCAGGATCGTCCAGTCCCCGCGCACCAGCCGCCGCACCTCCACGCACCCCTGCTGGGCATAGGCGGCGACCACCGCATCGGCCTGCGTCGACAACAGCCCCGCCAGCACGATCGCCGCGCGCGGGCCACAGATCGCCGCCACCTCCGGCGCCATCGCCACCAGCGGCCTGGCCAGGATGTTGGCGGTCACCAGGTCGAACGGCGCCGCCGCCTCGATCGCGGGGTCGCGCGCGCCGTCGGCGATCCGCAGCGCGAGCGGCCGGATCGCGTTCGCCGCCATGTTCCCGGCGGTCACCTCGATCGCGATCGGATCGATATCGGTCGCCATCGCGGCGGCGTCGGGCCACAGCTCCATGGCGGCAAAGGCGAGCAGCCCCGTGCCCGTGCCCAGATCGACGATCCGCTCGAACCGGCGCCCCTCGACCGCCAGCGCGTCGAGCATCGCGAGGCACCCCGCGGTGGTCTCGTGATGCCCGGTCCCGAACGCCTGCCCCGCCTCGATCCGGAACGCGCGCCCGCCGGGCGGCGGCTCGGCGGCGAACGCCGCGGTGTGGACCACGAACCGCCCCTCGCGGATCGGTTCCAGCCCCGCCTGGCTCAACGTCACCCAGTCCTGCGCCGCCAGCCGCTCGACCGCCGGCTCTGCCCCGGCCGCGACCAGCGCCGACAGCGCGGCCAGCGTTTCCGCATCGGGCTCGGTCTCCAGATACGCGTCGAGCCGCCAGCGCCCCGCCGCCTCGTCCTCCTCCGTCACCAGCAGCACCGCGTCCTGGAACTCGGCATCGCCGATCGCCTCGGCCTCCGCCTTGGAGCAGGGCAGGGTGACCTTCCAGCTGCCGCTTGCGGCTGCGCCGCCTGACGCTGGCGCCGGCGGTCGCTCAGCGGACATAGCTCGCCCCGTTCACGTCGAGCACCGCCCCGGTCATCGACGCCGGCGCGTCCAGCGCCAGGAAGCGTACCGCCGCCGCCACCTCGTCGGGCTCCGCCACCCGGCCCAGCGGGATATCGGCGAGCAGCCGGTCGCCGCCGCGGCTTTCCAGATAATCCTCCGCCATCCCGGTCATGGTGAAGCCCGGGCATACCGCGAACGCCAGGATGCCGTCGCGCGCATAGCCGCGCGCGATCGTCTTGGTCATCGCCACCATCCCCGCCTTGGCCGCGGCATAATGCCAGTGCGCGGGCGAATCGCCGCGATACGCCGCGCGGCTCGCGACGTTGACGATCCGCCCGGCGGTGCCGCTCGCCTGCCAATGGAGCACCGCCAGCCGGCACAGCTCGGCCGCCGCGGTCAGGTCGACCCGCATCGTCCGCTCCCACCCCGCCAGCCAGGCGGCGGCGTCGGCGTTCAGCGGATTGGCCTCGAAGATCCCGGCATTGTTGACCAGCACGTCGACCCCGCCCAGCCGGTCGAGTGCCTGCGCCCACAAGGCGGCGGCGGCGCCGGGCTCGGCGAAGTCGGCTGCGATCCGTTGCTCGCCGGGCGTGGTGGCGTGGCCGATCACCGTCGCTCCGGCGTCGGCCAGCACGGTGAAACAGGCCGCGCCGATACCGCGGCCCGATCCGGTAAGAAGGATGCGTGTCATGGCGCCCGCGCTTAGCGGGCCGGAGGGGGCGGCACCAGCATCACCCGTCCGTCACCCCGGCGCGAGACCGGGGCGGGGGAGGGGGGGGGTCAGGCCGCCACCCTCGCCACGAACTCGCCGGCGCCGGTCTTGAGCACCGCCAACTGTCCGTCGAGCTGGTCGAACCCGCGGCCCAGGCCGTCGATCTCGCCCGCGACCAGCTCGGTGTCCTCGCGGATCGCGGCAATCGTGTCGCTCATCGAGTCGGCCGCCAGCGCGGTCTCGTCGACCGCGGCGGTGATCGCGGTCACCGTCTGCGCCTGCGCCTCCATCGCGTAGCGGATGCGGTCGGCCGATTCCTGCACCTCGGCGACGGTGGCCTTGATCGACGCGTTGGTATCGACCGTCGACCGCGTGGCGGACTGGATCGCGGCGATCTTGGCGGCGATGTCGTCGGTCGCGCGCGCGGTCTGGTTGGCGAGCGACTTAACCTCCTGCGCCACCACTGCGAAGCCCCGGCCCGCGTCCCCGGCGCGCGCCGCCTCGATCGTGGCGTTGAGCGCGAGCAGGTTGGTCTGCCCGGCGATGTCGCGGATCAGCCCCAGGATCGATTCGATCGACTTGGCATGGTCGGACAGCGTTTCGCTCATCCCCACCGCCTGGCCCGCCTGCTGGGCGGCGCGGGTGGCGATCTCGGCCGCCACCTCCACTTCGGTGCGCGCGTCCTCGATCGCGCGGATCAGCCCGGCCGCGGTCTGCGCCGCCTCGCGCATCGCCACCGCCGACTGTTCGGCCGCGGCGGCGACCTCGCTCGACTTGCCCAGCATCCCGCGGGTCAGCGTGGAGGCGCGCGCGCTCTGGTCGCGCAGCTTGGCCGACCCGCCCGACGTCGTCTCCACCGTCGCGCCGACGCTTTCCTGGAACGCGTCGCTCAACCGGTTGCGGGTCACCAGGTCGCTGTGCCGGTAAAAGGCGGCGAACAGCGTCGAATAGATGTCGCATTCCAGCGAGCGCAGCCGGATGAACAGGTCGGTCATGACCTCGAACCGTTCGCCCGATCCGCCCAGCCGCTTCTTGATCGAATCGAACGTCGCCCGCGCGCCCGCATCGGTCATCGCCAGCACCGTGGTCAGCTCGACGTCCAGCGCATAGGCGCCCGCCACCGTGCGCTCCGCCGACTCGACCCAGGCCGTGCCCGTCAGGTCGGTGAACCGGTTGCGCAGATAGGTGGCGCCGATCTCCACCATCCGGTCGACCTCGTGCGTCGCCCAGTTGCGCCGGGCGCCGTACAGCTGCTCGCGCCGTTGCCAGTGGACGGCGCTGATCGCGCGCGCGTCGGGCTCGATCACCGTCCACAGCTCGCGCGCCAGCTCCACCTCGCGCTGGGTCAGGTCGAACACGCGCAGGCGCTCGGCAAGATCGATGGTCTTGCTGACGCTCTCGGGCGGCGGCAGGAGGTCTGGCGACACGATCGTGGTTCCCTTGCTGGCAGCACCACGGCCGGTGCCCTTGCCCCGGTCGTAGGCAACCAAGGTAAAGGGATCGTTAGGCGTGGGCCGCCCACCGCATCGCGGCGGTCACGAAACCTTGCATCCGGCAGGGGGCGGTCGCATAGGGCGGCGATCTTCCTTCCGAGGACAAGCTCTTGGCATCCGTCACGCCCGCCCGCCCCCGTTCGCGGCCGCTGTCGCCGCACCTCACCATCTGGCGCTGGGGTCCGCACATGCTGGTCTCCATCCTCCACCGCGCGACCGGGGTCGCGATGGCGGTCGCCGGCGTGCCGATCCTGACCTGGTGGCTGGCCGCGACTGCGGCGGGGGCGGAGTCCTACGCCACCTTCCGCCACGTCTTCTTCGAGGTCGCGGGCGGCGCGATCGGCTGGGTGGTCGGCATCGGGCTGACGCTGGCGCTGTTCCTCCACATGGGCAACGGAGTCCGCCACCTGTTCCTCGACGCGGGCGCGCTGTTCGAGCTGCGCCGCAACAAGCTGTCGGCGCTGGCGGTGCTCGCCTTCGGGGCGACCGCCACCGTGCTGTTCTGGTTCTTCGTGGGAGTGGTGAAGTAATGCGCACCGCGATCGGCCGCGTCCGCGGCCTGGGCTCGGCCAAGCAGGGCACCCATCACTGGTGGAACCAGCGGCTGACTGCCGGCTCCAACCTCCTGCTGATGCTGTGGTTCGTGCTGCTGCTCGCCCGCCTGCCGGCCTATGACTACGCCACCGTGCGCGAAACATTGCGCAGCGCGTGGGTGGCGGTGCCGCTGCTCCTTTTAATCGGGTCGGTGGTGTACCATTTCCGTCTCGGCCTTCAGGTCGTGATCGAGGACTACCAGCACAACGAAAGCCGTGTCGTCGCGATGGTGGTGCTCAATCTCTATGCCGCCGCGATCGTGGTGATCGCGGGGTTCTCCATCCTGAAGATCGCTTTCGGAGCCGCCGCCTGATGCCGTCCGCCTACAAGATCATCGACCACACCTATGACGCGGTGGTGGTCGGCGCCGGGGGCTCGGGCCTTCGCGCCACCATGGGCATCGCCGAGGCGGGGCTGAAGACCGCCTGCATCACCAAGGTGTTTCCGACCCGCAGCCACACCGTCGCCGCGCAAGGGGGCATCGCCGCCTCGCTCGGCAACAACTCGCCCGACCACTGGTCGTGGCACATGTACGACACCGTCAAGGGCTCCGACTGGCTCGGCGACCAGGACGCGATCGAATACATGGTGCGCGAAGCCCCGCAGGCGGTGATCGAGCTCGAACATGCCGGCGTGCCCTTCAGCCGCAACGACGACGGCACCATCTACCAGCGCCCGTTCGGCGGCCACATGCAGAACATGGGCGAAGGGCCGCCGGTGCAGCGCACCTGCGCCGCCGCCGACCGCACCGGCCACGCGATGCTCCACGCGCTGTATCAGCAGTCGCTCAAGTACAGCTCCGACTTCTTTGTCGAATATTTCGCCCTCGACCTCATCATGGAAAACGGGGTCTGCCGCGGCGTCATCGCGCTGTGCATGGAGGACGGTTCGATCCACCGTTTCCGCGCGCACAACGTCGTGCTCGCGACCGGCGGCTATGGCCGCTGCTACTTCTCCGCGACTTCGGCGCACACCTGCACCGGCGACGGCAACGCGATGGTGCTGCGCGCCGGGCTGGGCCTCCAGGACATGGAGTTCGTCCAGTTCCACCCGACCGGCATCTACGGCGCGGGCGTTCTCATCACGGAGGGCGCGCGCGGCGAGGGCGGCTACCTTACCAATTCGGAAGGGGAGCGATTCATGGAACGCTACGCCCCCTCCGCCAAGGATCTCGCCAGCCGCGACGTCGTGTCGCGCTCGATGGCGCTGGAGATGCGCGAGGGCCGCGGCGTCGGCGAGCACAAGGACCACATCTTCCTCCACCTCGACCATATCGATCCCAAGGTGCTCCACGAGCGGCTGCCGGGGATCACGGAGACGGGCAAGATCTTCGCGGGCGTCGACCTCACCCGCCAGCCGCTCCCCGTCACTCCCACGGTCCACTACAACATGGGCGGCATCCCGTGTAACTATCACGGCCAGGTCGTCCAGAACCGCGACGGCAATCCCGACGCGGTGGTGCCCGGGCTGTACGCGGTCGGCGAGGCGGCGTGCGTCAGCGTCCATGGCGCCAACCGGCTCGGCTCGAACAGCCTGATCGATCTGGTCGTGTTCGGCCGCGCGACGGGCCTCCACATCAAGGACCAGCTCAAGGTCAACACGCCCCACAACCCCCTGCCCAAGGGGTCGGAGGAACTGGCGCTCAACCGCCTCGACACCTTCCGCAATGCTGCGGGCGCCACCCCCACCGCGCGCATCCGGCTGGAGATGCAGCGCACCATGCAGAAGCATTGCGCGGTGTTCCGCGACAACGCGCTCCTGACCGAGGGCCAGGCGAAGATCGCCGAAACCTATCGCAGCCTCACCGACGTGTCGGTCGCGGATCGCTCGCTGATCTGGAACACCGATCTGGTCGAGACGCTCGAACTCGACAATCTGATGGCGCAGGCGGTGGTGACGATGGACAGCGCCGCCAACCGCACCGAATCCCGCGGCGCCCATGTCAACGAGGACTATCCCGACCGCAACGACGGCGAATGGATGAAGCACACGGTCACCAGCTTCACCGGCTGGGGCGGCACCGGCGGCGCCACCGAGATCGGCTACCGCCCCGTCCACGACTACACGCTCACCGACGACGTCGAGTACATCAAGCCCAAGAAGCGGGTGTATTGACGCCGATCCGGCGGGCTTGACCCGTCGCGCGATCGCCCGGTTCCGGCCGGGCGTCGCCGCGCGGATAGCATCGTCAGCGTAGTTCGATCAGCCGCTCGCCCGCTTCCAGCATCTGTTCGGCCACCGGCCAACGCGGTTCAAGCCACGCGATCAACGCGCAGTTGGTGGCGTTGCCCACGCGTAGCCACAGCAATGCGAACCGATCGGGCCAGCGCAGCCTCAGAAAGTCGTCATCCTTGCTGACGAGCACATAGCCCTCACGTTCGGCCAGGTCGGCAATGGCCCGATCGGTCGCCGCCATCAGCCCCAAATTCGCGACGTGATCGGCGTGGTGGCCCCGCCCTTTCAGCCAGTCGGCAAAGGCGGGGGGCAGTTGCGCATCGACAAGGAACCTCACGCCGCGGCGGTGACGATCGGGTGGTCCGTCGATCGGGCGGCAAAGGCCAGACAGGCCTGGACATCCGCCTCGGTCAGATAGGGGAAGTCGCCGACGATGGCCGACGTCGCCGCGCCGTCGGCCAGCATGTCGAGCACGTCGCTCACCCGCATCCGGGTGCCGACCACCGTGGGCCTGCCGCCGCAGATGGCCGGATCGACCGCGATACGCGGAAAGTCGGGAAGGTGCATCCCGCAAGGATGACCATCGCGCCTGCCCCCGTCAATCGGGCGACCCGATCGGCGGCGGTCCGCGATACGCCATTGCCCACCGTCGATCACGGACAGCCGGTCGGGGCTGTCCTACATGGCACGGATATGCTTCCTGTCGGAGGATGCCGACCTTGGATCATTGCGCGATGGAGCCAGCCACGCTGTCCGCAGCGCCATGGCCCGGCACCACCGTCTCCATCCTTCCACACGCGCGGGCGATCGGGACCACTAATACCTGTCCCGCCGCATTTCCGCGCACACCAGAGCCGAACGGCGCCTCACCCGATCGGCCCGGACCTGCGCTACCGCCCGCGCCGCCTCGCCGGCGGGACGGCGACCGACTGACGGTCGCCGCCCGTGCTCACCCGTGTGACCCGCACAGGCACCCCAATATGTCGTTTGCGCGTGTTGCTTTGTCCACTTCGATCCGCTCAGGCACCCTTGCGGCGCGCGAACAGCCACGCCGCGCCGCCGATCGCCCCCGCCGCGATCGCGGTCGCCGCGGCCGGATGCTTCATCGCCGCGGTATAGGTGCTCCACGGCTTGGGCGTCTTCTCGCCCGACCGTTCGCGCCCCGCCTGTGCGCCGTGCCACAGGTTGGACGGGCCGGGCTGCTCCTTGCTGGGATCGACGAAGCCCTTCGCGATCTTGGGCGCGAGCGTCTGCATCAGCCCCTTGAAGTGCTGATAGGCGAGCACCTGTATCCGGCCCGCGCCGCCCACCGTGATCTCGCGCTTGGGATGCACCGCACAGTGCAGGATCGCGTCGGCGACCACCTCGGGCGCATAGGTCGGCGGCGGGATCTGCGCCTCGCCCTCGGCATGGTTGGTCGCGTGCTGGCCGATCGGGGTGTCGATCCCGGCGGGCTTGACCAGCGTGATCGAGATGGGAAGCCCCTGTTCGCCCAGCTCCATCTGGAGCACCTCGACATAGGCCCTGGCCGCGTGCTTGCTCGCCGAATAGACGCCCAGCATCGGCGTCGGCATGTCCGACCCGATCGAACCGACCGTGATCAACGCCCCGCCCGCCTCGCGCAGATGCGGCACCGCCGCGCGACAGCCATGGACCACGCCCCAGTAATTGGTGCGGAACAGCTGCTCGTGCTCGTCGTCCGGCGTGTCGATCGCACCGCCATAGATGGTGGTGCCGGCATTGTTGACCCAGGTGTCGATCCGGCCGAACCGCTCCACGGCATGCGCCGCCGCCGCATGCATCTGCTTGGCGTCGCCCACATCGGCCACGAACAGGTCGGCGGTGCCGCCGTCGCCGTTGATGCCCGCCACGATGTCCTTCAGCTCCGCCTCGCTACGCGCGACCAGCAGCACGCTGGCGCCCGCCTTCGCCGCCATGCGGGCGGTGGAAAGGCCGATCCCCGAGCTGGCACCGGTAATCACAATCGCCTGCTCGGCCAGCGGCTTCAATTTCAACGACATGGGTGTTCTCCCTCGGGGGTCCGGGGCTCAACCGGACAGGATGGGCAGGGTTCCGCTTGACGCCCGCCCTCCGGCTTGAAAGGCTGCCGTCGATGGGGATGGTCAGGGCAGGGGTCGTGCTGGTCGCGGCCGGATGGGCGGCGGTCGCGCTTGCGCAGGAACAGCCGCCCGCGCACGTGCTCCCCCCGCCGCTGGTCGCCACCGCCCCGCCCGAGGAGACCCGTCGTCTCGCCGATGGCGGGCTCAGCATCGAGCATGACCGCCCCGCCGCGGCGCTGCTCGCCGAACATCGCCGGCTCGCCGCCGCGCTTGCCGCGGTCCGGCCCCAGCGTCCGGGCAGCATCGACGCCTTCGTGGTCGTCGCCGCGCTCGACAGCGACCCGGTGTTCGCGCGGGAGGCGCGCGAGGCGGCACGCGTGCTGGCCCGCCGCTACGGTGCGGAGGGGCACACCATCGTCCTCGCCGGCGCCGATGGCCGCGGTGGCGCGGCCTTGCCGATGGGCTCGCCGCAATCGCTCGGCGCCGCGCTCGCCCGGATGGCGGAGGTGATGGACCCGGCGGAGGACGTGCTGGTCCTTTATACCACCAGCCACGGCGCGCCGTTCGGGATCGTCTACAATGACGGTGACCGCGGTTTCGGCGCGATCGGTCCGGCGCGGCTGTGGGCGATGCTGTCCGAACTCGGCATCGCCAACCGGCTGGTGCTGGTCAGCGCCTGCTATGCCGGCATCTTCGTGCCGATGCTGCAATCGCCCGGCACCGCGATCGTCACCGCCTCCGCGGCCGACCGCACCTCTTTCGGCTGCCAGGCGGACAGCGACTGGACCTTTTTCGGCGACGCGCTGGTCAACCACGCGCTGCGCAAGCCGCAGCCGCTGGGCGCCGCCGCGGTGGAGGCGCAGGCGACGATCGCCGGGTGGGAACGCCAGGGCCGGCTCGACCCTTCCGGTCCGCAGGTGTCGATCGGCGCCGACGCCGCCCGCTGGCTGGCGGTGCTGGAGGCGCAGCTTCCTCCCGCCGGGGCTCCGGTCGGCCGCCCGGCGACAAGCGTCCTTGCCGACCTCGGTTCAGGGAACCAACGGTGAGCACGGGATTTCGCGCAGCATGACCGATACCGCCAGCAACGCCAGCAACTATCCGCTGCTCGCCCGCCCCCACATCCTGCTCCATGGCGTCGTCGACGACGCGATGTATGACAGCTTCCGCAGCCAGCTGTGCGCCGCGACCATCGACGGGCCGCTGGTCGTGTCGATCACCTCGCTCGGCGGCGATCCGGAAATGGGCCGCGCGATGGGGGAGGATGTTCGCCTGCTGCGCGAATTTACCGGCCGCGAGACGCTGTTCCTGGGCAAGGTCGCGGTCTATTCGGCCGCGGCGACCTTCATGGCGTCGTTTCCGGTCGACAAGCGCTTCCTGACGCGGGGCTCGCGCATCATGCTCCACGAACGGCTGATGACCTCCACCGTCGAACTGTCCGGCCCGCTCACCACCCTGGGCGCGACGCTCAAGGCCAAGCTCCACGAAATCGAGGACTCGATCCGCATCCAGGAGGAAGGGTTCGCCGACATCGTCCGCGGCAGCCGCGTCACGCTCGACCAGTTGCGCGACCGGGCGACCAGCAACTGGTATCTCGAGGCGGAGGAGGCGCGCGAACTGGGTTTGGTGCTCGACGTCATCTGAACCCCTCGCGAGGGGTTTGCCATGGGGCCGCGCGCCCTATATCGGACGGGCTTCTCCAGCCGACCCTCGGGCCGGCGCATCAGCGGACCCGATCATGGCTGAATTCGCCCTGCCCAAGAACAGCGTCATTTCCAGAAAGGGGCAGGTACACAAGGCGGCGAACCCCCCGGCCGACAAGGGGCGCCTGCGCAAGTTCACCGTCTACCGCTACGATCCCGATACCGACGCGAACCCGCGCTACGACCAGTTCGAGGTCAACCTCGACGAATGCGGGCCCATGGTGCTCGATGCGCTGATCAAGATGAAGTCGGAACAGGACCCGTCGCTGACCTTCCGCCGCTCGTGCCGCGAGGGGATCTGCGGGTCGTGCTCGATGAACATCGACGGGCGCAACGGCCTCGCCTGCACCACCGCGATCGAGGACGTGCGCGGCGAGGTGCGGATCACGCCGCTGCCGCACATGGACGTCATCAAGGACCTCGTTCCCGACTTCACCCACTTCTACGCGCAATACAGCTCGATCCAGCCCTGGCTCAAGACGGTCAGTTCCGAGCCCGCGGGCAAGGAGCGGCTCCAGTCGCCGCAGGATCGCGCCAAGCTCGACGGGCTGTACGAGTGCATCCTGTGCGCGTGCTGCTCGACCTCGTGCCCCAGCTACTGGTGGAACTCCGACAAGTTCCTGGGGCCTGCGATCCTGCTCCAGGCGTATCGCTGGCTCGCCGACAGCCGCGACGAGATGACCGGCGAGCGCCTCGACGAGCTCGAGGATCCGTTCCGCCTGTACCGCTGCCACACGATCATGAACTGCGCCAACGTCTGCCCCAAGGGTCTCAACCCCGCCAAGGCGATCGCCGAGATCAAGAAGATGGAGGCCGAGCGGGTCCTTTGATCCGGTGTTTCCCTCTCCCCTCGGGAGAGGGAAGGGGCCGCTCGGCGCAACCGGGTGGGGAAGCGCGGGGGTGAGCCGATGACAGTCCTCCAGGCTTACGACGCGCTCCTTGCCGCCGGCGAACTCCGCCCCGATCCCGAACAGGCCGCCGTCGCCGCCCGGCTCGATGCGCTCGCAACCGTGCTGGCCCGTCCGCGCCGCACCGGCCTGCTCCGCCGTCGCACCGTTCAGCCCCGCGGCGTCTATCTCTGGGGCGATGTCGGCCGCGGCAAGTCGATGCTGATGGACCTGTTCTTCGCCCAGACCAATGCCGAGCGGAAGCGCCGCGTCCATTTCGGCGAGTTCATGCTCGAGGTCCACGGCCGCATCGCCGTCGAGCGCCGCAAGGAGGCCGGCGACCCGATCGCCCCCGTCGCGCACGACCTGGCGAAGGAAGCCCGCCTGCTCGCGTTCGACGAGATGATGGTCACCAACTCCCCCGACGCGATGATCCTGTCCCGCCTGTTCACCGCGCTGATCCAGGCCGGGGTGACGGTGGTCACCACCTCCAACCGCGCGCCGGCCGACCTCTACGCGAACGGCCTCAACCGCGAACATTTCCTGCCGTTCATCGCGCTGGTCGAGCGCCGGTTGGACGTGCTCGCCTTGAACGGCCCGGTCGATTACCGTCGCGACCGGCTGGGACGCCAGGATACCTGGCTCGTCCCCAACGGCGCGGAAGCCACCGCCAACCTTTCCGCCGCGTTCTTCCGCCTCACCGACCATGAGGTGACCGAACCGATCCCGTCGGAGGACCTGCCCGTCCAGGGCCGCACCCTCCACGTGCCCAAGACGCTGAAGGGGGTCGCGGTGTTCTCGTTCAAGCGCCTCTGCGGCGAAGCGCGAGGCACCGCCGACTATCTCGCCGTCGCCCGCCACTTCCACACGGTGATCCTGGTCGGCATTCCCGTGCTCGGCCCCGAGAACCGCAACGAGGCCGCACGCTTCGTGTCGCTGGTCGACGCGCTCTACGAACACAAGGTCAAGCTGCTCGCCGCCGCCGATGCCCAGCCGGACGCGCTGTATCCCGCCGGCGATGGCCGTTTCGAGTTCCAGCGCACGGTCAGCCGGCTCGAGGAGATGCGCTCCGAATCCTACCTCTGCCAGGGTCATGGCGCTTGATGCATCTGCGAGACGTTATCATTAAGCTGTGAGGATCACGCATTTGGCGGGTTGCCCTTGCCCTGGAACAGGCGTAGGCGGCTTTCCCAGCAACGGTAAAAGGATGGCCAATGGCCCGCAGGAAGATCGCGCTGATCGGCGCCGGCAACATCGGCGGCACGCTCGCGCACCTTGCGGCGCTCAAGGGTCTGGGCGACATCGTCCTGTTCGACGTGGTCGAAGGCGTGCCGCAGGGCAAGGCGCTCGACCTGTCGCAATGCGGCCCGGTCGAGGGCTTCGACGCGACGATCATCGGCTCCAACGATTATGCCGACATCCGCGGCGCGGATGTGGTGATCGTCACCGCCGGGGTCGCGCGCAAGCCGGGGATGAGCCGCGACGACCTGCTCGGCATCAATCTCAAGGTGATGAAGGCGGTCGGCGAGGGCATCCGCGACAACGCTCCCGACGCGTTCGTGATCTGCATCACCAACCCGCTCGACGCGATGGTCTGGGCGCTGCGCGAGTTCTCGGGGCTGCCGACCCACAAGGTGGTCGGCATGGCGGGCGTCCTCGACAGTGCCCGCTTCAGCCATTTCCTGGCCGACGAGTTCAAGGTGTCGGTCAAGGACGTCAACACCTTCGTCCTGGGCGGTCATGGCGACACCATGGTACCGGTGCTCGAATATTCGACCGTCAGTGGCATTCCGGTCGCCGACCTGATCGCGATGGGCTTCTCCACCCGCGAGAAGGTGGACGAGATCATCAAGCGCACCCGCGGCGGCGGCGGCGAGATCGTCGCGCTGCTCAAGACCGGTTCGGCCTATTACGCCCCCGCCACCAGCGGCATCGCGATGGCGGAGGCATATCTCTACGACCAGAAGCGCATCCTGCCTGCGGCCGCGCACCTGACCGGCCAGTACGGCATCGACGACCTCTATGTCGGCGTGCCGGTGGTGATCGGCGCGGGCGGGGTTGAGAAGGTGGTGGAGGTCCAGCTCTCCGACGAGGCGAAGGGCAACCTCCAGATCTCGGTCGACGCGGTCAGGGAATTGCTGGTCGCCTGCAAGGGAATCGACGGGACGTTGGCGTGACCTGTTCCCCGGCGGAGGCCGGGGCCCAGTTGGGAGAACCGATGCGGTGGACAAGCCCGGCTACGTCTACATGATGGCGAGCGGGCGCAACGGTACGATCTACCTCGGCGTCGCCAGCGATCTTCCCAAGCGCTTGTGGGAGCATCGCTCCGGCGCCGTCGACGGGTTCACGAACAAATACGGCTGCAAGCTCCTGGTCTGGTACGAGGCGCACGACAGCATCGAAGCGGCACGGCAGCGCGAGCTGCGGATGAAGGAGTGGAAGCGGGCCTGGAAGCTGCGCGAGATCGAGGGGATCGACCCGGACTGGGACGACCTCCACGATCGGATCGCACGACCGTGACCGCCTTCCCAACTGGGCTCCGGCCTTTGCCGGGGAACAAGGAGAAGAAATGAGCATCCTCGTCGACCGGAACACCAAGGTCATCACCCAGGGCATGACCGGCGAGACCGGCAGCTTCCACACCAAGGCGGCGCTGGACTATGGCACGCAGATGGTCGGCGGCGTCACGCCGGGGAAGGGTGGTACCGAGCACCTGGGTCTGCCCGTGTTCGACACGGTGGCGGAGGCCAAGGCGAAGACCGGTGCCGATGCCAGCGTGATCTACGTGCCGCCGCCCTTTGCCGCGGACTCGATCCTGGAGGCGATCGATGCGGAGATCCCGCTGATCGTCACCATCACCGAAGGTATTCCGGTGCTCGACATGGTGCGCGTCAAGCGCGCGCTGTCGGGATCGAAATCGCGGCTGATCGGCCCCAACTGCCCGGGCGTCCTCACTCCCGGCCAGTGCAAGATCGGCATCATGCCCGGCTCGATCTTCAAGCAGGGCTCGGTCGGCGTCGTGTCGCGCTCGGGCACGCTGACCTATGAGGCGGTGTTTCAGACCTCCAACGCCGGGCTTGGCCAGACCACCGCGGTCGGGATCGGCGGCGATCCGGTCAACGGCACCAACTTCATCGACGTGCTCGAGCTGTTCCTCGCCGATGAGGCGACCGAGTCGATCATCATGATCGGCGAGATCGGCGGTTCGGCCGAGGAGGAGGCGGCGCAGTTCCTCCGTGACGAGGCCAAGCGCGGCCGCTCCAAGCCGATGGCGGGCTTCATCGCCGGCCGCACCGCGCCCCCGGGCCGGCGCATGGGCCACGCCGGCGCGATCGTCTCGGGCGGGCAGGGCGGCGCCGAGGACAAGATCGCGGCGATGGAAGCCGCCGGGATCAAGGTCGCGGCCTCGCCATCCGAACTCGGTTCGACGCTGCTGGACGTGCTGAAGGGCTGAAAACCCTTCTCCCCTCGGGAGAAGGTGGCGCGACGCGCCGGATGAGGGCGATCTACTTGGGGCCGCCGCCCTCACCTTCCCACCCGGCGTTGCCGGGCGGGCCCCTCCCTTTCCCGCCGGGAGAGGGGAAGGAGTTGACGATGGGCTACGAAGGCCAGGATTTCTCGGACGTGGCGGGCGGGGTCAGCCCCGCCTTCATCGAGGCGCTCTACGCCCGCTATCAGGCGTCGCCTGCCGACGTCGAACCCCAGTGGCGCGCGCTGTTCGAGGGTCTTGACGGCGCGCAGCAGCCCAGCTGGCAGTCGAAGCGCTGGCCGCTGACCACCACCGACGACCTCACCGCCGCGCTCGACCCCACCCAGATGGAACCCGCGCCCAAGCCGGCGAAGGGCGGCAAGCCCGCGCCGGCCGCGCCCGCCGCCACGCCGTCAAAGGCGGATATCGTCAAGGCCGCGGCCGACGCGATCCGGGCGCAGCTGCTGATCCGCACCTATCGCGTCCGCGGCCATCTCGCCGCCGATCTCGACCCGCTCGGGCTCGCGCGCCGCGACCTGCCGGAAGACCTCAAGACCGAATATCACGGCTTTTCCGACGCCGACATTGACCGCCCGGTGTACCTGGGCGGCACGATGGGATTCGAATGGGCGACGATCCGCGAGCTCGTCGACACGCTGCGCCGCAACTATTGCGGGCATGTCGGACTCGAATACATGCACATCGCCGACACGGAGGAACGCCAGTTCCTCCAGGAGCGGATGGAAGGGCGCGACAAGGCGATCTCCTTCACCCCCGACGGCAAGAAGGCCATTCTCGCCAAGGTGATCGAGGCCGAGCAGTGGGAGAAGTTCCTGGGCCGCAAATATGTCGGCACCAAGCGCTTCGGGCTCGACGGCGGCGAAAGCATGATCCCCGCGCTCGAAAGCGTCATCAAATATGGCGGTCAGGCGGGCGTGCGCGAGATCGTGTTCGGCATGGCGCATCGCGGCCGTCTCAATGTCCTCGCCAACGTCATGGCCAAGCCGCTGCGCGTGATCTTCCACGAGTTCGCCGGCGGTAGCGCCAATCCCGACGACATCGGCGGCTCGGGCGACGTCAAATATCACCTGGGCACCTCCACCGACCGCGAGTTCGACGGGGCCAAGGTGCACATGAGCCTGGTCGCCAATCCCTCGCATCTCGAGGCGGCCGACCCGGTCGTGCTCGGCAAGGTGCGCGCGATCCAGACGATCGCGGGCGACCTGACCGATCATGCCGCCTCCCTGCCCGTGCTGATCCATGGCGATGCCGCCTTTGCGGGTCAGGGGATCGTGTGGGAATGCCTCGGCTTTTCCGGCATCCGCGGCTACAACACCGGCGGCTGCGTCCATTTCGTCATCAACAACCAGGTCGGCTTCACCACCAGCCCGCAGTTCGCGCGCTCGTCACCCTATCCGTCCGACGTGGCGAAGGGCGTCCAGGCCCCCGTCTTCCACGTCAATGGCGACGATCCGGAGGCGGTGACCTTCGCGACCAAGATGGCGATCGAATACCGCCAGCGTTTCCACCGCGACGTGGTGGTCGACATGTGGTGCTATCGCCGCTTCGGTCACAATGAGGGCGACGAGCCCGGCTTCACCCAGCCGCTGATGTACGATCGCATCCGCAAGCATCCGGGGGTCGCCGACGTCTACTCGCGCCGCCTGGTCGAACAGGGCGTGGTCGATCAGGGCTGGGTCGACGAACAGGTGCAGGGCTATGTCCGTCGCCTCGACGACGAGTTCGAGGCGGGGGCGTCGTACAAGGCGAACAAGGCCGACTGGTTCGCCGGTCGCTGGTCGGGCCTGTCCGCACCCGCCGAGGGCGAGGCGGCGCGCCGCAACGTCGAGACCGGGATCGAGCCCAAGCTGTTCGACGCGCTCGGCCGCACGTTGACCGCCGTCCCCGACGGCCTCGCGATCCACAAGACGCTCGGCCGCGTCCTCGACGCCAAGCGCCAGATGTTCGCCTCGGGCGCG
>Ga0325401_1000366_pt1 | contig 31443 bp, 32 predicted proteins | sample PopdelMetagenome_FD_205666 | JGI IMG/M metagenome (GOLD analysis project Ga0325401, IMG submission 205666) | Populus deltoides microbial communities from Bellville, Georgia, United States - Xylem-PdKOR-R2 | ecosystem: Host-associated > Plants > Phyllosphere > Stem > Wood/Secondary xylem | place...
GGACCTCACCTCCATGAAGCTGGAGGTCGCGATCGACGAGGCGGACGTCGGCGAGGTCAAGGTCGCGCAAAAGGCGAGCTTCACCGTGGACGCGTTTCCGGGCCGCACCTTTCCCGCGACCATCGCCCGGGTCGACCTCGGCTCCAACCTGACGGTCAGCGCCGCCTCGTCCTCCACCACCACGACCACGACCGCCACCACGGGCCAGGTCGTCAGCTATGCCGCAGACCTCACCGTCGCCAACCCCGACGGGCAGCTGCGCCCCGGCATGACCGCGACGGCCGACATCGTCACCTCCGACAAGCGGGGCGTGCTGCTCGTCCCCAACGCCGCGCTCCGCTTCAAGCCGGCCGCGGCGGGCGCCGCGGGGCAGGGCGGCGGCGGGATCGCCGGCTCGCTCACCTTCCGCCCGCGGCGCGACCGCCCCGAACGCACCGCCACCGTCGCCCGCGGCGCCACCCAGACGGTGTACGTCAAGGGGGCGGACGGCAGCCCCAGGGCGGTGCAGGTCGTGACGGGCGACACCAACGGCCAGATGACGGAGGTCGTCAGCGGGCTCACCCCCGGCCAGCAGGTCATCACCGGCCAGCTGGCGAGCGGCGGCGACGCGGCCGGATCGGGCCAGCGCCGCAGCGGTTCGGGCGGCGGGCAGCGGCGTGGAGGCGGCGGTGGCCAGTAATCCCGCACCGCCCGCCCGCGGTCCGGCGCCCCGGGCGCCGTCCCCGGCGGCACCGGGTGTCGGGACCGGCGCGGCATGACCGATCCCCTGATCCAGCTTCGCGCCGTCACCAAGGTCTATGGCAGCGGCGCGACCCAGTTCCAGGCGCTCAAGGGCGTCGATCTCGACATCCAGGCCGGCGACTTCGTCGCGGTGATGGGTCCGTCGGGGTCGGGCAAGTCGACCACCATGAACATCCTGGGCTGCCTCGACGTGCCGTCGGGGGGCACCTTCCGTTTCCGCGGCCACCATGTCGAGATGCTCGACCGCGACCAGCGCGCGCTGCTCCGCCGCCGCTATCTCGGCTTCGTGTTCCAGGGGTTCAACCTGCTCAGCCGCACCACCGCGCTCGAGAATGTCGAGCTGCCGCTGCTCTACCGCGGCGAGGACAAGCGTCGCCGCCGCGAGCTGGGCATGGCCGCGCTCGAAAAGGTCGGGCTCGACCGGTGGTGGGACCATACCCCCGCCGAACTGTCGGGCGGCCAGCAGCAGCGCGTCGCGATCGCGCGCGCGATCGTGACCAGCCCGGACGTGCTCCTCGCCGACGAGCCCACCGGCAACCTCGATTCGGAACGCTCGGTGGAAATCATGGAGCTCCTGACCGACCTCAACCGCACCGCCAACATCACCGTGCTGATGGTCACCCATGAGTCGGACATGGCCGCGTTCGCGCGCACGGTGGTCCACTTCAAGGACGGGCTGGTGGAACGTGTCGAAACCGGGCACCGCCAGGGTCAGGCAGTGGAGGCGTAACGATGTTCGGCACCACGCTCGTCCTCGCGCTGCGCTCGATCCGCCGCCACCTGCTCCGTTCGTTCCTGACGATCCTGGGCATCGTCATCGGCGTCGGCGCGGTGGTCACCATGGTGACGCTGGGCAAGGCGACCACCGCCGCGGTCCAGCAGAACATCTCCGCGCTCGGCACCAACGTGCTTCAGGTCCGTCCCGGCCAGGGCTTCGGCCGCGGCGGCGGCGGGCCGCAGCCCTCGCCGTTCGAGGAGGAGGATGTCGAGGCGGTCGCCAACCAGGTCGCCGGCGTCACCGCCGTCGCGCCCCAGGCGAACGCCAGCGCGACCGCGATCTACGAAGGGTCGAACTGGTCCACCTCGATCAACGGCACCACCTCGGCGTTCCTGACCGTCCAGCCCTGGCCGCTGACCAGCGGCCGTTACTGGACCCCTGCCGAACAGGCGGCGGGCAAGGCGGTCTGCCTCCTCGGCAACACCGTCCGCCAGAACCTGTTCCGGGGACAGGACGCGGTGGGCAGCCGGATGCGGATCGGCGCGATCAGCTGCGACGTGATCGGCACGCTCAACACGCGCGGCCAGGGCGGCTTCGGCGACCAGGACGACGTGGTGGTGATGCCGATCAAGGCGGTGCAGCGCCGCTTCACCGGCAATCGCGACATCCGCCTGATGCTGGTCGGCGTCGATCCCACCTATTCGGCCCAGACGGTCCAGTCCGCGATCAGCGACGTGCTGCGCGAACGCCGTCGCATCCAGCCGGGGCGCGACGACGACTTCAACATCTTCGACACCGCCCAGATCCGCGACACGCTGACCAGCACCACCACCATGCTGACCCGCATCGTCGCCGCGGTCGCCGCGATCAGCCTGGTGGTGGGCGGGATCGGCATCATGAACATCATGCTCGTCTCCGTTACCGAGCGCACGCGCGAGATCGGCATCCGCCTCGCGATCGGCGCGGTCGCGGGCGAGGTGCTGATGCAGTTCCTGGTCGAGGCGGTGGCGCTGTCGTGCCTGGGCGGCCTGATCGGCCTCGTCCTGGCGCAGGGCGTGATCCTGGCGCTGGTGCCGCTGATGCAGGTGCCCTGGACGTTCGATCCGCAGATCAACGTCATCGCCTTTGCGATCTCGGCGGTGATCGGTGTCGTCTTCGGCTATTTCCCCGCCCGCCGCGCCGCCGCGCTCAACCCGATCGACGCATTGCGGCACGAATAGCGCCGCCCCCCAGGCCATCAGCGATTCCATCCCGTTCGGGCTGAAGCCCCTTCCTTGTCGAGGTGCAGAGGCAGCCTTTCGACCCGCTCAGCGAACCGGGCGGCGGGTCAGCGCTGCCAGCGCCTCGGGCGTGTCCACATCGACCAGCTCGCCCGCCGGGGCGATCACGCGCGTCGCCCCCCGGATCAGCGCTCGTGCCCCCGCCTCGCCGTCGAGCGCGAGCAGGCGCCCGAACCAGTCCGCTCCGAACAGCGCCGGCGGGCTCGCGGCGATGCCGTCGCTCGACGCCACCACCGCATCGCGGCCCTCCGCTGCCTCGAGCAGGTGCCGCACATGCCCCGCCGTCACGCACGGCATGTCGGCGAGCACCACCACCACCGCCGCGGCGTCTCCGGCCAGCGCCACTCCCAACCCGATCGAGCGGCCCATTCCCGCTTCCGGCTCGGGATTGGCGACCACCCGGAACCCGTGCGCGGCATAGTCGACGCCCGCCCGCCCGGTCACCGCGATCCGGCTGCGAAACGGCAGGTCCGCCAACGCCTCGACGACATGCAGCCCCAGCGCCCGCCCGTTCAGGTCCGCGTCGAGCTTCGACCCGCCGTCCCCGAATCGCACCGACCGCCCTGCCGCCAGCAGGACCAGCGCGCTGTCCTCAACCGCGATCATGAAAGGCGCGCACCATCGCGGCGGCGATCGACAGCGCGATCTCCGACGGCCCGATCGCGCCGATGTCGATCCCCACCGGGCCGTCGATCCGGTCGATCTGCGCCGTCGACAGCCCCGCCTCGGCCATCCGCTCACGCCGCGCCGCATGGCTGCGGCGCGATCCCAGCGCGCCGACATAGGCCGCATCGCTCGCCAGCGCCGCAAGGAGCGCCGGGTCGTCGATCTTGGTGTCGTGGCTCAGCGTCACCACCGCGGTCGCCGGCCCCGGCCTGTACGCCGCCACCGCCTCGTCCGGCCAGCGATCGTCGAGCCGCACGCCGGGGAAGCGCTCGGCGGTCAGGAAGCGCGCGCGCGGGTCGATCACCGCCACCTCGATCCCCAATGTCCGTGCCAGCGCCGCCAGGCTCTGCGCGATCTGCACCGCGCCGACGATCAGCAACCGGCGCGGCGGGTCGTACCGGTTGGCGAACACCTCCCCCGTCGCGCCCGGACGCAGGTCGGCATGGCCTGTGCCCAGGTCGGTGGTGACGGTCAGCGACCGGCCCTCGTCGCGCGCCTCCGCGATCCGGTCGAACAGTTCGGGGTCGAACCCGTCCGCCGACACCGGCTGCACCATGACCGCGATCTCGCCCCCGCAGGGCAGCCCGACTTCCCATGCCGACGCGTCCTCGACGCCGTAGCGGCGGACCTGGAACGGCGCGCCCGCGATCACCTCCGCGGCGGTCTGGAGGATGTCGTTCTCGACGCAGCCGCCCGATACCGATCCCTCGAACCGGCCATCGGCGTGGACCAGCATGTGGCTGCCCCGCGGGCGCGGCGCCGATCCCCAGGTCGAAACCACGGTGGCGAGCGCGAGCGGCTCGCCCTTCCAGAGGCGCGCGGCGGCGATGACGGAATCGTTCTCGGCCACGCGGCCTCCGGTGATTGTTGCGAATGTGACCCGCATGTCGTGTTTCGGCGCCACAGGTCAACGCATGCCCACCCGAACCGTCGCGTTCTTCCTGCCGGCCATCGTCGCGGCACTGGCCCCGGCGGACGCGCTGGGGCAGGACAGGCGCATGGAAGCGCCGCTCTCGCCCCCGATCGTGATCGCCCATCGCGGCGCCTCGGGCGAGCGTCCCGAACACACGATCGCCGCCTATGAGCTCGCGATCGATCAGGGCGCCGACGTGATCGAGCCCGACCTGGTGCCGACCAGGGACGACGTTCTCGTCGCCCGGCACGAGAACGAGATCGGCGGCACGACCGACGTCGCCGACCATCCCGAGTTCGCCGCCCGCCGCACCACCAAGGCGATCGACGGGCAGCAGGTCACCGGCTGGTTCACCGAGGACTTCACGCTGGCCGAGCTCAGGACGCTGCGCGCCCGCGAGCGCATCCCGGCGCTGCGCCCCGGCAATGCCCGGCATGACGGCCGATACGCGGTGCCGACGCTTGCCGAGATCATCGCGCTCGCCAAGGCGCGCGGCGTCGCGATCTATCCCGAAACCAAGCACCCGACCTATTTCCGCACGATCGGCCACCCCACCGACGAGGCACTGGTGCGCGAACTCCATGCCGCCGGCTGGACCACCCCGGACGCGCCGGTCTTCATCCAGTCGTTCGAGGTCGACAACCTCCGCCGCATCGCCGGGCTGACCCGGTTGCGGCTGATCCAGCTGCTCGACGCGACCGGGGGTCCGGCGGACGGCGCGAGCGAAAGCTATGCGGCGATGGCGACCCCTGCCGGCTTGGCGAAGGTCGCGGGCTATGCCTGGGGGATCGGCCCGGCGAAGGCGATGCTGGGCGACGGCGCCCTGGTCCGCGATGCGCACGCGGCGGGGCTGCGGGTTCATCCCTGGACCTTTCGCGCGGAAAACCAGTTCCTCGCCCAACCCTTCCGCCGCGGCGCCGATCCTGCGGCGCATGGCGACCTGCCGGGCGAGATCGCCGCCGCGCTCCGCCTTGGAGTCGACGGATTCTTTACCGACTATCCCGCGATGGGCGTCGCCGCCCGAGGAGCCAAGTGATGCGTGTCGCCCCCGCCCTGCTGCTGTTCGCCCTTCCGCTCGGCGGCTGCGTCTCCACCGCGACCTCGATCGTCAAGGCGCCGTTCCAGGTCGCGGGCAAGGCGGTCGACTGGACCACCACCAGCCAGGAAGAAGCCGATCGCAACTATGGCCGCAAGATGCGCAAGGCCGAAGCGCGCGAGGGCAAGGAACGCCGCGAGTGGGCGAAGGCGTGCCGCAAGCGCCCGGACGATCCCGAATGCCAGCGCTACGACGGCTATGTCGCGGGCCGCGACGCGCGGTGAGCGTGCCTCGGCGCTGTCCCGCGCGCCGCCGACCTGCCATAGCGGCCAGCCGGGCGGCGCGGCCGCGAGATCAGGTCAGGAACGAGTGGATATGTTGAAGCTGCCAGCGGCATCCATCGCAACCGGGAACCGCGCATGACCGGGACCGATCGTCTCCAGGCCCGCATGGCGCGCGGGGCCGCGTTCCTGGGGTCGGATGTGGCGATCCTGGGCGGCGCCATGTCCTGGGTCAGCGAGCGCAACCTCGTCGCTGCGATCAGCAATGCGGGCGGGTTCGGGGTGATCGCGTGCGGGGCGATGACCCCCGCGCTGCTCGACCGGGAGATCGCCGCGACCCAGGCGCTGACCGACCGGCCGTTCGGGGTAAACCTCATCACCATGCACCCCGACCTGTTCGAGCTGATCGCGGTCTGTGCGCGGCACGGGGTCGGTCATGTCGTGCTCGCCGGCGGTCTGCCGCCCAAGGGCTCGCTGGAGGCGATCAAGGCGTCGGGCGCCAAGGTGATCTGTTTCGCGCCGACGCTGGCGCTGGGCAAGAAGCTGGTCCGGTCGGGCGTCGACGCGCTGGTGATCGAGGGGATGGAGGCGGGCGGGCATATCGGCCCGGTCTCCACCTCGGTGCTGGCGCAGGAGATGCTGCCCGAGCTGAAGGACCAGGTGCCCGTCTTCGTCGCCGGCGGGATCGGTCGGGGCGAGGCGATCGCGGGCTATCTCGACATGGGCGCCGCCGGGGTCCAGCTCGGCACCAAGTTCGTGTGCGCGACCGAATCGATCGCCCACCCGGCGTTCAAGCGCGCGTTCATCCGCGCCTCCGCGCGCGACGCGGTGGCCAGCGTCCAGGTCGATCCCCGGCTGCCGGTCATCCCGGTACGGGCGCTCAGGAACGCGGCGTCCGAACTGTTCTCGGCCAAGCAGCGCGAAGTGGCCGGGCGGATCGACGAGGCGGCGACCGCGCTGGCCGAAGCCCAGCTCGAGATCGAGCATTACTGGGCCGGGGCGCTGCGCCGCGCGGTGGTCGACGGCGACATCGAGCATGGATCGGTGATGGCCGGCCAGTCGGTCGGCATGGTGACCCGCGAGGAGCCCGCCGCGGCGATCATCGCCGAGCTGATGGCCGAAGCGGTCCAGGCCTTCGGACGCCGCGCCGCCTGACCGGCCGCGCGACGGGGGCAGCGCGGGCTGTCGGGGGTTGATGCGCAAATTCGCGACGTCGCACGGCTCCCGGCGGCGGTTGCGGCGTTTGGCTTGCGCAATCCCTGACCAGGACACGACCTTTCATGACTATCACCACGCTCGGCTACGCCGCCAACCGCAGCTTTTCCCGCCTGAAACCACTCTCGATCGAGCGGCAGGAGGCGGGGCCGGGCGAGGTCGAGATCGACATTCTCTACTGCGGCGTCTGCCATTCGGACGTCCACCAGTGCGAGAACGACTGGGGCAACACCGTCTATCCCTGCATGCCCGGCCACGAGATCGTCGGCCGCGTCGCCAGGACGGGCACAGGCGTGACCCGGCACAAGGTCGGCGACCTCGTCGGCGTCGGCTGCATGATCGACAGCTGCCACGAATGCGCGCCGTGCAAGGCGGGCGAGGAGCAGTATTGCGAAGGGCCGAACAGCTGGCTCGCCACGTACAACGGCCCGATGACGCCCAAGGCCAAGGCTAAGACGGGCGACAACATGTATGGCCGGGACAACACATTTGGTGGGTATTCGACGGCGATCGTGGTGCGCGAGGATTTCGTGGTCACGATCCCGGCGAGCCTGCCGGTCGAGGCGGTGGCGCCGATCCTGTGTGCGGGGGTCACGACCTATTCGCCGCTACGGCATTGGGGGGTGAAGGCGGGCAGCAAGGTCGGCGTCGTCGGCTATGGCGGGCTGGGCGACATGGCGGTCAAGATCGCCAAGGCGATGGGCGCGGAGGTGACGGTGTTCACAACGACCCCCGAAAAGGTGGCCGAGGCGGGGAAACTGGGTGTCGCGGGCGTGGTCGAGGGCGACAAGCAGGCGTACCAGGCATTGGAAAAGACGTTCGATCTGATCCTGTCGACGATCCCGGAAAAGCACAAGGTCGACCCGTTCGTGCCGCTGCTGGCCCATGGCGGCGCCTATGTCTCGGTCGGCGCGCTGACCCAGATGCCCGGCTGGAACCACCAGGAACTCATCATGGGCCGCAAGACCATCGCCGGCTCGCTGATCGGGTCGATCGCCGAGACGCAGGAGGTGCTCGATTTTTGCGCGGAGCACGGCATCGCGCCCGAGGTCCAGCTGATCCCGATCCAGGAGATCAACGAGGCGTACAAGACGGTGAAGTCGGGCGATGTCCGCTTCCGCTACGTCATCGACATCGCCAGCCTGAAGCGCGAGCAGGCGGAAGCCGCAGGCTGAGTCGCGTCGCCGTTGCGGCGAGCACCCGGGGGGCGATCCGCGCCCGCAACGGGGAGGGGACAGGTCGAGTCCGGGTGCCGGTCCGGGGTGAATGAGGGGCGCGGCAGGTTGTGGCGCGTTCAGGCGCGGTGTGCGAAAAGCGTCCGATGCAGGGAGTCGTCATGCGCGTCGTCGTTTTCGCCGCGGCCGTTGTGCTGGCCGGATGTGCCGCGCGGGTGCCCCCGGTCGCGCCCCCGCCGGTGGTGGCGACGCTGGCCCCGCCGCCGCCCGTGATGCCCGCGGGCGGATATGTCGGGCTGGAGATCCCGCCCAAGCGCGAGGACGGTACCTACGTCACGCCCAATTTCCAGATGACCGACGCCGCCGCCGTCTGGCACCTGCGCGGCGTGCTCAACGTCGCGGCGCTCGCCTGCGACAACACCGCGGGCGGGGCGGGTGGACAGACGGTCGGCGGGTACAATGCCTGGATCATCGCCCATCGCGAGGTGCTGGCCGCGCACAATCGCCAGTATCTGGCCGAATGGGAGGAAACCGGCTGGGGCGACTGGCAGGCGGCGTATGACAACGCCCAGACCCGCCTGTACAATTTCTATGGCCAGCCCGCGATCCGGGTCGCGTTCTGCGCGGTGGCGGCGAACGAGGTCGCGGCGGTGGCGACGGTGGCCGACGCGGACCTGCCCGCCCATGCCCGCGCGGCGCTGGTCCGGCTCGACCAGCCCTTTCTCGACTTCTACAAGTCGTACGACGCGTGGCGCGACTATTACCAGCCCAAGGTCGCGGCACCGCGGGCGCCCGCGACGATCGCGGTGATCCCGGCCGCGCCGGCGCCCTCGACCGTCGTGTCCGCGCCCGCACCGGCAGCCATCCCCGTCTCCGTTCCCGTGTCAGCCCCCGCTCCTGTGTCGGCCACCGCGGTGTTGCCGCCGCCGGTCGTCCCCGCGTCCGACGAGGTTGCGTCGGGAGCGCCGGCCACACCCTGATCGACGGGGTTTCCCGCGCGCCGCCCTTGGGTTAACGCCCGGCGGGATGAGGGACGATGCCGACCAGCCGACCGCAGGCCGCTTCGAGGGGGGCGAGCACCGGTTGCCGTTGCGCGTCTATTTCGAGGATACCGACCTGTCGGGCGCGGTCTACCATGCCAACTACCTGCGCTGGATGGAGCGGGCGCGGTCGGACATGCTGCAGCTTGCCGGTATCGACCAGCGCGCGACATGGGATGCGGGCGAGGGCGCGTACGTCGTCGCCGACCTCCATATCCGCTACCGCGCGCCTGCCCGGCTGGGCGACGTGGTCTGCGTCGTGTCGCGGGTCGAGCGGGTCACCGCGGCGACCGTGGTCATTCATCAGTCAGTCAGGCGCGGGCGGGTTGAACTGGCATCGGCCGAAGTGACGGCGGCACTCGTCGCCGCCGACGGGCGTCCCCGCCGCCAGCCGCGCGCATGGACCGCCATCTACAGCGATTTGCTAAAGGGAGCCGAATGAACCCCGCCTTCAACATGGATGCCGCGACCCTGTCGCCGGTGGCGCTGTTCGTGCAGGCCGACTGGGTGGTCAAGATCGTCATGGCCGGGCTGCTCGCCGCGAGCGTGTGGACCTGGGCGATCGTGATCGGCATGGGTCGTCGGCTCGCCCGCACCCGCAAGGCGACGACCAATTTCGAGCGCGACTTCTGGAAGGCGGAGGACATCGACGCGTTCCACAAGGCGCAGGGACAGGCCGACCTGCCGTCCGCGCGCGTCTTTGCCGCCGGCGTGCAGGAATGGCGGCGGTCGACCGCGTCCAACCCGATCGACAAGAACGGGACGCGCGAGCGGCTGGCGGTGGCGATGGGCGCGGCGGTGGCGCTGGAAGTCGACCGGCTGTCCGAACGGCTCAACGTGCTCGCGACGATCGGGTCGGTGGCGCCGTTCGTGGGGCTGTTCGGGACGGTGTGGGGGATCATGCGCTCGTTCACCGGCATCGCGCAGGCGCAGAACTCGTCGCTGGCGGTGGTCGCGCCGGGCATTGCGGAGGCGCTGTTCGCGACCGCCATCGGCCTGTTCGCCGCGATCCCCGCGGTGATCGCGTACAACCGCTTCAGCCATGGCGTGAACAAGGTGGAGGCGAGCCTCAACCGCTTTGCCGACGGCTTCCACACGACGCTGTCGCGCCAGCTGGACGGGACGCGATAGGCCGATGGCGATGAACCTGCCTTCCCGTGCCGGTCGCGGTCGCCGCGCGCCGGTGGCGGACATCAACGTTACCCCGCTGGTCGACGTGATGCTGGTGCTGCTGATCATCTTCATGGTCACCGCGCCGCTGCTGACCGCGGGGGTGCCGGTGCAACTGCCCGACAGCCGCGCCAAGGCGCTCGACCAGGACAAGGAGCCGACCCAGATCTCGCTGGACAGGCAGGGCCGCATCTTTGTCGGCGAGACCGAGCTGTCCGAGGCGGACCTGACCGTCCGGCTGGAGGCGATCGCGCGGCAGGCGGCCGGGGGCCAGCCGCCGCAGGTGTTCCTGCGCGCCGACCGCGGGCTCGATTACGGCCGGGTGATGCGGGTGATGGGCGAGCTCAACCGCGCGGGGCTGAACCGCGTCGCGCTGGTGACGGTGGAGGATTGATGGATCGCGCCGAGAAGGTCGGGCTGGGGGTCGCGGTCGCAGGGCATGTCGTGCTCTTCGGCCTGCTCTCGGTCGGCTTCCTCGCCACCCCCAATCCGGACAGGCTGAAGCAGCAGCCGGTCGAGGTCAGCCTGGTCGACACCGTCGCGCTGGAACAGGCCGCGCCCGAGGTCTCGACCGAGGCGCCCGCGCAGTCCGCCGCCCCCGAACAGGGTCCCGCCGAGGACGCGGCGCCGCCCGCCGAGGCGGAGCCCGAGCCCGCCCCCGAGCCGAGGCCCGTGCCGCCTGCGCCCGCCCCCAGGCCGCAGCCCGCCCCCGAGCCGAAGCCTCAGCCCGAGCCCCAGCCCCAGCCCCAGCCTAAGCCGCGCCCGAAGCCGGCGCCGCCGCAGCCGGCGCCGGCCGCCAGGCCGCAGCCCGCGCCCAAGCCGGTGCCGCAAGCCAGGCCCCAGCCGCGGCCGCAACCCGCCGCCGAGCGTGCCGCGCCGGCAAAGCCCGCGCCCGCCAGGCCAGCCCCGGCCGCGCAGCCCAAGGCGGCACCGGCGCGTCCCGCCGGCGGGCAGCCCGCGCGGACCGCCCCTGCGCGACCCGCCGCGACCGCCGGGAGCGGCACCAACAGCGCCAGCAACCGCTCGCGCCCGACCGGCCGGCTCGACGACGTGTTCAAGAGCGGGTTCGGCACCGATCCGACGCCCAGCCGCGCGCAGACCCCGCCTGCCGCCCGCATCGGCGCGCAGGCGGCGGCGAACATCGGTTCGGCGATCCTGCGTCAGGTCCAGCCCTGCGCGAACCGCCAGGTGACGCCGGGACCGGGGGCGGAACGCATCCGCGTGACCATGAACCTGCGCATCAACCGCGACGGCAGCCTCGCCGCCCGGCCGACCGTGCGCGGGCATGACGGGGTGGACGACGACAACCAGCGCTATGTCGCCCGCGTCGACGACCTCGCGATCGCGACGTTCGTGGGCTGCGCGCCTTTGCGCGGGTTGCCGCCCGAACTGTATGATGTGCCCGGCGGGTGGAGCAACTTCACCCTCCGCTACAAGCTGCCTGGATGATGACAATGACGAACCGCGAATCCCTTCCGTTCGGGCCGAGCTTGTCGAAGCCCCGTCCTGCACCCGGGCGGCAGAGGAAGGGCAGCCTTTCGACAAGCGCGGGGCGAACGGGTTGGGTGGGGCTGGTCGCGTTCCTGCTCGCCACACCCGCCATGGCGCAGGAGCCTGCTCCTGCAGCACCCCGGCAGCCCCAGCCCGCAGGGCAGGACAGCGAGCTGGTCGTCGACGTGACCGGCGGCATCTCCGCGCCGATGCCGATCGCGATTCCCACCATGCCGACGCCCGCGGTCGCCGACACCCCGGCGGGAAGCACCGACACGCTGGGCCGGCAACTGTCGGAAATTATCGCCACCGACCTGCGCAATTCCGGGCTGTTCACCCCGATCCAGCCCGCGCAGCTGCGCACAGTCGCCTTTCCGGAGGTGACCGCACCCGCGTTCGACTATTGGGGCGGGACGGGGGCGCAGGCGCTGGTGCAGGGGTTCATCCGCGCGACCGGAGACGGCAACCTGACCGTCGGCTGCTACCTGTACGACGTGTCGGCGCGGACCGAGCTGACCCGGCAGGGCTTCGTGGTGCCGCCCGCCGACTGGCGCCGCGCGGCGCACAAGTGCGCGGACAGCATCTATGCGCGGTTGACGGGGGAAGGCCCCTATTTCGACAGCCGGGTCGTCTACGTCTCCGAAACCGGCCCCAAGGCGCGGCGGATCAAGCGGCTGGCGATCATGGACCAGGACGGCGCCAACCACCGCTTCCTGACCAACGGCCAGTCGATCGTGCTGACCCCGCGCTTCGCGCCCAACCAGCAGTCGATCGTCTACATGAGCTACCTCAACGATCGCCCGGCCATCTATGTCTACGACATCGGGTCGGGGCGGCAGCGGCTGGTCGTGCAGAACGCGTCGCTCACCTTTGCGCCGCGCTTCTCGCCGGACGGGCGGTGGATCCTGTTCTCGATGGCGACCGCAGGCAACACCGACCTGTATCGCGTCCCGGCGGGCGGCGGCGCGCCACAACGCCTGACCAATTCGCCCGGCATCGACACCGGCGGCAGCTATTCGCCCGACGGCAGCCGCATCGTGTTCGAATCCGACCGGTCGGGCGGACAGCAGCTTTACGTCATGAACGCCGACGGATCGAACCAGAACCGCATCAGCTTCGGCGGCGGTCGCTATGCCACCCCGGCGTGGAGCCCGCGCGGCGACCTGATCGCGTTCACCCGCCTGTCCGGCAACTTCCGCATCGGGGTGATGAGCCCCAGCGGCGGCGGCGAGCGCCTGCTGACCGACAGCTGGAAGGACGAAGGGCCGAACTGGTCGCCCAACGGCCGCGTCCTGACCTTCAACCGTTCGGGCCGCGGTTCGGGCGGCAGCGAGCAGCTGTGGATGGTCGACCTCACCGGCGTCAACGAGCGCCGCATCCCCACCCCGCTGGACGGATCGGACCCGGCCTGGGGTCCCCTGCGTCCGTGATCATCAGCCACCGGAGAACCAAGATGGCCAAGCTCAACCACATCCTTCTTGCCGCCACCGCTCTCGTCGCGGTTTCCGGCTGCGCCAAGAAGCGCCCGCAGACGCTGCCGCCCGCGCCGCTGACCGGCCCGTCCGGTGCCGCCGGCGGACCCGTGCGCGCCGGCGACGGGGCGGGGGAGGGCGCGATCGTGCCCGGATCGGACGCCGATTTCCGCCGCTCGGTGACCTCCAACACGGTCAATTTCGGGCTCGATCAGTACGATATCGATCCGCAGGCGCGCAGCATCCTCGACAGCCAGGCCGAATGGCTCCAGCGCAACCCCAATGTCCGCATCACGATCGAGGGGCATTGCGACGAGCGCGGCACCCGCGAGTACAATCTGGGGCTGGGCGACCGGCGCGCGAACTCCGCCAAGAACTACCTCGCCGCGCGGGGGGTGTCGCCGGCGCGGATGACCACCATCAGCTATGGCGCCGAACGGCCGCTGGCGCTGGGATCGGACGAGCAGGCCTATGCCCAGAACCGGCGCGCGGTGACGATCGTCATCGGCTGACGCTCAACCCAGCGCCTCGTCCAGCAACCGGGCGAGGCGCAGGCCGCCCTTGACCACCTCGGCGCGGGCGGTCGGCACCAGCCGTGCGATCGTCGCGTCGTCCAGCGCGGCACGCGGCGGCGAGGGGGCGCAGGCGTCGCCCCCGAGCGCGGCGGCATAGGCGACGTCGCGCGACACCTGCCAGCTTTCGCGGCTCCAGTCGGTCGCCGTACCCCTGGCCAGCCGCCTGCGCTGCGCCGCGGGGTAGCGGTGGACCAGCGTCCCCGGCGAGGAGATCGCGCGCTCGGCGAGCAGTCCGTCCCAGATCGAATGGAGGTTCAGCCGGGCAGGCGCGTAGATGCCATAGTCGGCCTTCAAGTCGTTGCCGCCCTTGTCCGCCTTGTCCCCCGCATGGAGCGGCTGGTGGAGATCGCCGACGAAATGGACCAGAAAGGCGAGCGCCCGCACCCGATCCGCGGTCGGGGCGCGACGATCCCTGAGGATCGCCCCTTGCCGCTCGATCTGCGCGGACACGCAGTTCCCGTCCCTGCACGCGGCAACGAGGTTGAAGGGCTGGCAGACGTTCACGTTCTGATAGTGCCAGGCATAGGCATAGCCGAAGCGGGACTGGCCCGCGGCATCCTTGAGCGGCTTGACGCAATCGGCCCAGACGCTCGCTTCCCCGATCGTGCGCGCGGGGCATTCGGGCGTTCCGAGCAGCGCCTGGCGCGCCAGCAATCGCCGGATCGCGATGCGGGTGGCGGGGCGGACGTTCGCATCCGCGATCGCGGCCACCGTCTCGTGCCCATATTCCCAATAGGCCTGGGCGGGTGTGGCAAGCGCCAGCGCGAGCAGTGCGGCCAGGAGGATGCGGAGGCGGGTCATGACAGGCGCGCTTACCTGTCTGGCCCGCACCTGTCACTCGCCGGCGTAAATCGCCACCACCCGCTCGCCCGTCGCGGTCGCCCGGCCGCGGTACATGCCGGGTGTCGAGAACGCCCAGGCGGGCGTCCCGTCGGGCGCCACCGCTATCATCCCGCCGGTGCCGCCCAGCGCCACCACCTCCGCCAGCACCCGGTCGAGCGCGACGTCGAGCGGCTCGCCCGCCAGCCGCACCCGCGCCGCCGCCTCGTGCCCCGCGCCGACGCGCAGGAACACCTCGCCCGATCCGGTGCACGACACCGCGCAGGCGCGATCGTCGGCCCAGGTGCCCGCGCCGATCACCGGGGTGTCGCCGATCCGCCGCCAGCGCTTGCCGGTGACCCCGCCGGTCGAGGTCGCCGCGGCGAGGTGGCCGGCAAGATCGCGCGCGACGGCCCCGACCGTGCCGTACTTCATTCCGGCGTCGAACGCGTCACCCGCCGCCAGCAGCTCCGCCAGCTGCGCCCGCCGTTCGGGCAGCTCGTGCCAGCCGGGCGTCGCCGCCGCCACGCCCTGCTCGGCCGCGAAACGATCGGCGCCCTCGCCGGCGAGGAAGACATGGCGGCCATGCGTCATCACCGCCCGGGCGAGCGTCACCGGGTTCCTGGGATGCGTGACCCCCGTCACCGCCCCCGCCGCCCGCTCGCGCCCGTCCATGATCGCGGCGTCGAGTTCGACCCGTCCGTCGCCGGTCAGCACCGCGCCGCGCCCCGCGTTGAAGTGCGGGTCGTCCTCCAGCACCCGGACGGCCGCCTCCACCGCGTCGATCGCGGTGCCGCCACCGGCGAGCGCCGCGCCGCCCGCGTCGAGCGCGCGCGCCAGCCCCGCTCGCGCGCCGCGATCGGCGGCCTCGCCGATCGTCTCGGGCGTGATCCGTCCCGCCCCGCCATGGATCACCAGCGTCCAGGTCATGCCATCCGTGCTTTCGGCTGCCGCCGCAGCCCGATCAGCGGGCGCAGCGGCCCGACGCGGCGCCCGACCAGGTAGAAGAGGACGCACCCCGTCACCGTCGCCGCGACCAGCGCGACCGATTCGGCGAGAACCGAGAAACCGTGCCCCGCCAGCCGCCATGCCGCGACGACGATGATCGTCTGGTGGACGAGGTAGAAGGGGAACACCGCCTCCGTCAGCGTTCGCCTGATCGGCAGATCGCGGTTCCAGTGCCGCTCGGCAAACCCGATCAGAGCCAGGATCGCCCCCCATTGCTCGGCGGCATGCGCGACGCCGTAGATCGGGAGCCACGCCCCGTCATAGCGCACCTGCCCCAGCTGCACCGCCGCGATCCAGCCATAGCCCGCCACCGCCAACCCCGCCGCGACCCGATGCCACCTGACCACCGCCGCCATCGCCCGTTCCGAGCGCGCGAGCCCGAAGCCGAACAGGAAGGCGGGGAGGTATTCGAGATGCGCCATGGGATCGTCGATCAGCCCGTGCGTCTCCCCCGCCATCGCATACCACCAGGCATGGATCGCGACATACCAGCCGAGCGGGACGACGAGCACCGTCACCCCGGCAAAGGCGTGGTTGAACCCGTGCTGCCACCGGAGCGGGCGTACCAGCGCCACCGACGCCGCAAGGATCGCGGTGTACGCCCACAGATAGCCCACGAACCACAGGTGGTTCCAGTTGGGCAGGATCACTCCCGCGATCGTACCGAAGCGGAAATAGTCGTGAAGCCAGAACGGCAGGAAACCCTGAGCATAGCCATGCTGGGTGACCAGCTCCACCCAGCTTTGCGGCGGCACCACGATCGCGACCCCGAAGGCGAGCGGGATCAGCAGCCTGAGGCTCCGGTCCTTCATGAACGCGCGAAGCCCGTGGCTACGCCCCAGCAGCGCGCGCGTCGCATAGCCCGACACCACGAACAGCAAGGTCAGCCGCCACGCATTCGCCGCCAGCATCGGCAGCATCTCGAGATCGCCCGCCCGGTGCGCGGACTTGGCATGGAACGGCCAGGGCACGAACACCATGCCGACATGATACAGGATCAGGATCGCGAACGCGCCGATCCGAAGCCAATCCATGCCGTAATGCCGCTGCATCGGCGCGCTTGTGAGCCCGACGTCTTTGATCCGCAACCCATCGGGACTATAAGGCCGCGCATGTCCATTCGTCCGTGGCGCGACATCCAGCGCCGAGCCTGCCGCCAGATCATGGTCGGCGACGTCCCCGTCGGCGGCGACGCGCCCGTCACCGTCCAGACGATGACCAACACCCCGACCGACGACGTGCGCGCCACGGTGGACCAGATCCGCCGCTGCGAGGAGGCCGGGGTCGACATCATCCGGGTGTCATGCCCCGACGTGCCGTCCACCACCGCGCTGCGCCAGATCGTCCGCGCCGCACGCGTGCCGATCGTTGCGGACATCCACTTCCACTACAAGCGCGCGCTGGAGGCGGCGGACGCGGGCGCGGCGTGCCTGCGCATCAACCCCGGCAATATCGGCTCGTCCGATCGCGTCGCGGAAGTGGTGCGCGCCGCCAAGGCCAATGGCTGCGCGATCCGGATCGGCGTCAATGCCGGCTCGCTCGAACGCCACTTGCTCGAGAAATATGGCGAGCCCTGCCCGGAGGCGCTGGTCGAGTCGGCGCTGGACCACATTAAACTGCTTCAGGACCACGACTTTCACGAGTACAAGGTGGCGGTGAAGGCGTCGGACGTGTTCCTGGCGGTGGCGGCGTATCAGGGACTGGCGGAGGCCACCGACTGCCCGCTCCACCTGGGCATCACCGAGGCGGGCGGGCTGATCGGCGGCACGGTCAAGTCCTCGATCGGGATCGGCAGCCTGCTGTGGTTCGGGATCGGCGACACCGTGCGCGTCTCGCTGTCCGCCGAACCGGAGGAGGAGGTGCGCGTCGGGTTCGAGATCCTGAAGGCGCTGGGCATCCGCAACCGCGGGGTGCGTGTGGTGTCCTGCCCGTCCTGCGCGCGGCAGGGATTCGACGTGATCCGCACCGTTCAGACGCTGGAGGAACGCCTTCAGCACATCCGTACCCCGCTGTCGCTGTCGGTGCTGGGCTGCGTCGTCAACGGCCCCGGCGAGGCGCGGGAGACGGATATCGGCCTCACCGGCGGCGGCAACGGACGGCACATGGTGTATCTGTCCGGCGTCACCGACCATCATGTCCAGGACGAGGGCATGGTCGACCACATCGTCCGCCTGGTCGAGGCCAAGGCGGCAGCGATCGAGGCGGCGGACGCCGCGGCCAAGCTGGCGGCGGAATGATGCTGTTCGCCCTCCTGCTGCTCGCGGCGCAGTCGGATGCGGCGGTGGCGATCCGGGTGACCGGGCCGGTCGACGATTGTCGCGCCGTTCTGGGCGAGCGGACGTTCGATCCGCGCGTGGACAGCGCCGATCGCGACGCCGCACTGGCGACCATACCCGCCGGGGCGACGGTGCGGGTGACGGCGGACGAGGACGCGCCCTATCGCTGCATCGGTGGCGTGATCTACGACCTCCAGCAGCGGGGCCATCGCAAGATCGACTTCGTCGCACCACAAACGCCGCCGCGACGGTGACGCCTCTCGTCACGGCGCGTCCGTTCGTCACGGCGATGGACGTGCGAGCCCGGTGACCGGCCGCACGGTCACCCCCGCGCTCGCCTTTGCCGTGGCGGCGGCGGGGATCGGCCTGTTCTCGATCATGGACGCGTTCATGAAGGCGCTGGTCCTGTCGCTGGGCGTGTACAACGCGCTGGTCTGGCGGACGGGCATGTCGGCGGTGCTGGGCGGCGCGGTGTGGTTGGCCGGGGGTGCGCGGCGGCCATCAGCGCGCGGGATGCGGCTTCACCTCGCGCGGGCGGGCGTGACCGCGGCGATGGCGACGCTGTTCTTCTGGGGGCTGGCGCGGGTGCCAATGGCGCAGGCGATCAGCCTTACCTACATCGCGCCGATCCTGGCGCTGTTGCTGGCGGCGTGGGTGCTGGGCGAGCGGGTGGGGCGTCGGGTCGCGCTGGCCTCCCTGGCGGCGTTCGGGGGCGTGCTGATCGTGCTGGCGGGACGGGGCGGCGGCGCGACGCTCGACGTCGGCGCCGTCGCGATCCTCGCCTCGGCGATGCTGTACGCGGTCAATCTGGTGATCGCGCGGGCGCAGAGCCAGGCGGCGGCGCCCGCCGAGATCGCCTTTGTCCAGTCGGCGGTGGTGGCCGCGATCCTGCTGGTGGCCGCGCCCTGGCTGCTGGCGGTGCCGGGACCGCAGGACTGGCCCAAGATCGCGGTCGGGGCGCTGCTGGCGACGGGATCGCTGCTGCTGCTCGGCTGGGCCTATGCCCATGGCGAGACGGGGTGGCTGGCGACCACCGAATACACCTCGTTCGTCTGGGCGGCGGCGCTCGGGTGGCTGGTGTTCGGCGAGACGCTCGACGCGGCGACCCTGCTCGGTGCCGGCGTGATCGTCGCGGCCTGCCTCCATGCCGCGCGCCGGCCGGTGGCGGGCGGGGCGGCGGAGGCGGCGGCATGACGATCCGGCCCGCGACCGCCGAGGACGTGCCCACGATCCTGCGGTTCGTGCGCGAGCTCGCCGACTATGAGCGCGAGCCCGACGCGGTTGCGGCGACGGAGGCGTTGCTGGCCAACGCGCTGTTCGGCGGACGGCCCGCGGCGGAGGCGGTGATCGCGGAGGCGGGTGGGGTGGCCGTCGGCTTTGCGCTGTTCTTTCACAATTTCTCCACCTGGACCGGGCGGCGCGGGCTGTATCTGGAGGACCTGTACGTCACTCCCGCCGCGCGAGGCGCGGGGCTGGGCAAGGCGCTGCTCCGCCACCTTGCGGGGATCGCGGTCGAGCGCGGCTGCGCGCGGTTCGAATGGTCGGTGCTCGACTGGAACGCGCCCGCGATCGGGCTGTACCGGGCGATGGGTGCGGTCGGGATGGAGGGATGGACGGTGCAGCGGGTGGAGGGGGAGGCGCTGCGGCAGATGGCGGGGGAATAGCCCGGCGCCCGCGCCACCATGGCCCACGAGGACGGAACGGCGGTGAGCGGCGGCGGGGCGGGAGCCGCGCCGCCGCCGGGGCGTCAGTCGTCGCGTCCGGGCACGTCGTGGGCGTGGGGTTCCTCGCCTTCGCGCTTGGCGCTCTTGTAGCGCTCGATCGCCTCCATGGTGATGCGCTTGGCCTCCTCGGCATCGCCCCAGGTGCCGACCCGCACCCACTTCTTCTTCTCCAGGTCCTTGTAGTGGGTGAAGAAGTGCTCGATCTGCTCGAACACGATCTCGGGCAGGTCGCCGCGCTCGCCGACGTTCGAATAATAGGGAAAGGTCTGGTCGACGGGGACGCAGACCAGCTTCTCGTCGCCGCCCGCCTCGTCCTCGAGGTTCAGCACCGCGATCGGGCGCGCGCGCACCACGCAGCCGGGGATGAAAGGCGAGCGGGCCACCACCAGCGCGTCGAGCGGATCGCCGTCGGGCGACAGGGTGTGGGGCACGAAGCCGTAATTGGCGGGGTAGCGCATCGGCGTGTGGAGGATGCGGTCGACGAACAGCGCGCCGCTGGCCTTGTCGAATTCGTACTTCACCGGCTCGCCGCCGGTCGGCACCTCGATGATGACGTTGAGGTCGTCCGGCGGGGTCTTGCCCGTCGGGATCAGATCGATACGCATTCCGTTCCCCTTTCAGAAGAAACCGTTCGCCCGGGCCTGTCGCAGCGTCCGTCCCGCATGGGGACCGGTGCTGCGACACGCCCGGCACGAACGGCCCGTCGCTTTGCGGCCGCCCTTTAGCGTGGTGCCAGCAGCCGGTCGAGCCCGCCTTCGCCGGTGCCGACCTTCTCGAACCGCGGGTAGCGGGCGCCGCCATGATAGTCGATCGCGACGTCGCGCAGGCGGTCGCCGGCCTTGACCAGCAGGCGGATCGGCTCCTTGCCGCCCTTGGCCCCCGCGATCGCCGCCTTGAGCCGGTCGCCCGAATAGCTTTCGCCGTTGACCCCGACGAGCTGGACGCTGGTGTCGAGCCCCGCCTTGAACGCCGGCGAGTCCCATATCACCGCGGTGACCGCGCCGTCCTTGCCCGCGGACAGGCCCAGCGAATAGGTGACGTTGGTGCCGTTGCGCTCGCCCTTGGCGAAATAGCCGGTGGGGGTGTCGGTGTAGACCAGCCTGTAGCCGTTCATGGCGAAGCCCTGGACGGGCGCGGGCTGCCCCGTCTCGGTCAGCCGCCGGGTCAGGAACGCACCCCAGTCATAGGGCTGGATGCCGTTCAGCGTCGCAACCACGTCCTCGAACGTGTAGGTCAGCTCGCCATAGTCGCCGTCCCGCACCCCGAAGAACGCGCGCGCGAAATCGTCGATCGACCTGGCCCCGCCCGACTGCTGGCGGAGCATCGCGTCGACCTCCATCCACACCATCAAGCCTTCGTTGTAATAGTCCTCCGACCGCTGCCAGCTGGTCCACCCCTTGGGCTTGCGCGACGAGATGATCGGGTCGTTGGTGGTGTCGAGCAGGTTGCGCCACTGGCGCGCGGGCGCGGTGTCGTAGGTGGCGGCGATGCCGGCGAGCGCGTCCAGCGTGTCCTGTTTCGAGACGATCCCCGAGCGGGCCTGGAGCACATAGCCCCAGAACTGGGTCTGCCCCTCATACACCCACAGCAGCGAGTCGCGCATGGGCGTGCGGTAGTCGGGGGTCCACAGGTCGGCGCCGCGGCGGAACTTGCCGTCCCAGCTGTGGCTGTATTCGTGGGGCAGCAGGTTGCGCCGCGCGACCGAGTTCTCCCAGTCGATGAAATAGCCGGGGGCGACCCCGTTCTCCGACGAGCGGTGATGTTCCAGCCCAATGCCGCCGAGCTGGTCGGTGATCGAGAGCAGGAAGGTGTAGCGGTCGTAATGCTGCGCGCCGAAGGTCTTCACCGCCTGTTCGACCAGCCGCTTGTGCGCGTCGACCTGCGCCGGGGTGGCGTTCAGCTCCTTGGGATCGTCGGCATAGACCGCGAGGTCGACGCGGGGGCTGAGCGCGAAGGTCTTGCCGTAGCGGCCCGCCAGGACGGGCGAGTCGACCAGGATCTCGTAATTCGTCGGCTGATAGCTGTAGACCGCGCCGGTCGCCGTCTGGGTGAAGCGCGAGGGCAGCGCCGAGGACGCGGTCCAGCCGGCGGGGTATTTCACCGTCATCCGCACCGGGATCTGGCGGGTGTAGTGGCCCGCCGGATACAGGCTCATCGAATTGGGCTGGAGCGAGATCATCGTCGGGGTCACCGCGATCCGCCCCTGGTCGGGCTTGGTCGCGGACAGGAACTGGAACTCGGCCACGACCTCGCGCGCGCCCTGCGGCACGTCGATGTGGAACGCGGTGACGTCCACCGTGTCGCGGGTCCAGGGCACGACCTTGCCGTTGGCGCGGATCACGAGACCCGCCAGCTTCTCGATCTCGCCGCGCGGGGTGTGCGCGCCGGGCAGCCATTTGGGGAACAGCAGGACGAGGTGCCCCGCCCTGGCCGGGATCGTCTCGGTCACGCGGAAGATGCCGCGCTCGGTATCGGTGGCGTCGATGTCGAGCAGCAGCGTGCCGGAATAGGCGACGTCCTGCGCGGCGGGGATGGTGTCGACGACCGGCACCGGCCGGGGCGCGGAATTGCCGGCGGGCACCTGCGCGGCGGCCGGCATGGACGCGGGCAGGGCGGCGGACGCAAGCAGGCAGGCGAGAAGCGGCTTCAGGGTCATGAACAGCTTTCCGGAAGAAGGGCGAAAGCGGGTGTAGGCGGCACAAAGGTCAGCCGTCCAGTCCCGTCTTGTGCGGGCAAAGTTGACAAAGAATACGGGAAAACGACAAATCGGCGGGACCGCCGCCAGATGCCCACGGCCATCGGCGCGATCGGAACGGGCGGCCTGGAGGGTCATCGCCGGCGATCCATGCACGAGCGCGGCGATGTAGGACAGGCCCGGACACGACAGGCCCGGACACGACAGGCCCGGTGCGCCGGACGCTGGCGCTCCGCCCGCGGCTCCCCTAAATGCCGCGGCTCCATGGCCCGTATCCAGACCCCCGCCCGCGTCCGCGGCACCCAGGACATCTTCGGCGACGAGCAGCGCCGGTTCGCGCATGTGCTTGCCACCTTCGAACGGGTGCGCGGACTGTATTGCTTCGGGCGGGTCGACCTGCCGGTGTTCGAGGCGACGGAGGTGTTCGCGCGCTCGATCGGCGAGACCACCGACGTGGTGTCCAAGGAGATGTATTCCTTTCCCGACCGGGGCGGCGATTCGCTGACGCTGCGGCCCGAGTTCACCGCGGGGATCGCGCGGGCGTATCTGACCGAGGGGTGGCAGCAGTTCGCGCCGCTCAAGATCGCGACCAGCGGCCCCGTGTTCCGTTACGAACGGCCGCAAAAGGGACGGTATCGGCAGTTCCACCAGATCGACGCGGAGATCCTGGGCGCGCCCGAGCCGGCGGCGGACGTCGAGCTGCTGGTGATGGCGGACCAGCTGCTCGCCGAACTGGGGATCGAGGGAGTCACGTTGCAGCTCAACACGCTGGGCGATGCCGAGACGCGCGACGCCTGGCGCGCGGCGCTGGTCGCGCATTTCGAGGTGCATCGAGGCGAATTGTCGGAGGACAGCCTGGTGCGGCTGGCGAAGAACCCGATGCGCATCCTCGACAGCAAGGACCCGCGCGACCGGCCGGCGGCGGACTCGGCGCCCGATATCGACGCGTTCCTGACCGTGGAGGCGCGGGCGTTCTTTGACGCGGTCCGCGCCGGGCTCGACGCAGCGGGGGTGCGCTATGCGATCGACCCGCGGCTGGTGCGCGGGCTCGACTATTACCGCCACACCGCGTTCGAGTTCGTCACCGACCGGCTGGGGGCGCAGGGCACGGTGCTTGCGGGCGGGCGCTATGACGGGCTGGTGGAGAGCCTGGGCGGACCGCCGACCGCGGGGGTCGGCTGGGCCGCGGGGGTGGAGCGGCTGGCGATGCTGGCGGGGGAGGTCGGGGCGGAGCGGGTGGCCGTCGCGGTCGTCCCACGGTCGGGTGAGGACCTGGGGTCCGCGATGTCGCTGGTGGCCGACCTCAGGCGCTCCGGTGCCGTGGCGGACATGGCCTTTCGCGGCAACATCAAGCGTCGCATGGCAAAGGCGGATGCGCAGGGCGTGGCGCTCGTCGCGCTGGTTGGGCGAAGCGAAAGCGGCGATCCGCAGATCACGGCCAAGGTGATGTCGTCCGGCGTACAGATCGATCTGGCCGGTTCGGACATTGACGCTTTCGTACACGCCTCGACGCTATACAGCGCCGGGGTCGGCGATAACGATGTCGAAGGGTCGAGTGTGCTCGAAGAGATGATCGGCGAATGGCGCGAAGGTCTGTGGCAGGTGACCGAGGTCGCATGACTGCTGTCTTCGTCACCCCTGCCTTGGGCCGGGGTCCATCTTGCGGCGGGCGTTACGGCGGCCGTCATGCACGGCAGCCTTTGCGGAGCCATGGACCCCGGCTCAAGGCCGGGGTGACGAGGGGGTGGGATGCCGCCTTCGTCCGTCACCCCGGCGGAGGCCGGGGTCGTTCCGGGGCGAGCGTGCGGGCAGCCAACTACGCGACCCCAGCTTTCGCTGGGGTGACGGATGGGGGTCGGGCTGGGGTGACGGATGGGGGTCGCGCCGGGGTGACGGTCGGGCATCGGGCCGGGGTGACGGAGGCGGCTCGGGCCGGGGTGCCGGGGCTGGGTCGCGTCGAGCCGGGGGTGCCCGCCTGATGCCCTCCATCTCCCCCCAGCGGATCGCGCAGATCGAGGCGCGGCGGGACGAGTTGTCGGCGTTGATGGCGACGGGCGACCTGCCCGGCGAGCGGTTCGTCGAGGTCGCCAAGGAGTTCGCCGAGATCGAGCCGGTCGCGCAGGCCGCGGCGGACGTCCGGCGACTGCGGCAGGAGGCGGACAGCCTCGCCTACATGGCGGACGATGGCGACGAGGAGCTGCGCGCGATGGCGGCGGACGAGCTTCACGCCAACAGGGCGGCGCTGGAGGTGGCGGAACATGCGCTCGCGCTGGCGCTGCTGCCGCGCGATGCCGCCGATGCGCGGCCGGCGATGCTGGAGATCCGCGCAGGGACCGGCGGCGATGAGGCGGCGCTGTTCGCGGGCGACCTGTTCCGGATGTACCAGCGCTATGCCGAGGGGCAGGGGTGGCGGGTCGAGCCGATCAGCGCCAGTGCATCGGAGGCGGGCGGGTACAAGGAGGTGGTGGCATCCGTGACGGGCACCGGCGTGTTCGCGCGGCTGAAGTTCGAGTCCGGGGTGCATCGCGTCCAGCGGGTGCCGGCGACCGAGAGCGGCGGACGCATCCACACCTCCGCGGCGACGGTGGCGGTGCTGCCCGAGGCGGAGGAGGTCGACCTCCAGATCGACGACAAGGACCTGCGCGTCGACATCTATCGCTCGTCCGGCGCGGGCGGGCAGCACGTCAACACCACCGATTCGGCGGTGCGGATCATCCACATCCCGACCGGCATCACCGTGATCCAGCAGGACGAGCGCTCGCAGCACAAGAACCGGGCCAAGGCGATGAAGGTGCTGCGGACCCGGTTGTACGAGGCCGAGCGCGAGCGGCTGGCGAGCGAGCGGGCCGGGGCGCGCAAGTCGATGGTGGGATCGGGCGACCGGTCCGAACGCATCCGCACCTACAATTTCCCGCAGGGGCGGGTGACCGACCACCGCATCAACCTGACGCTCCATCGCCTGCCCCAGGTGCTGGAGGGGGAGCTGGACGAGCTGGTATCCGCGCTGGTGGCCGAGGACGAGGCCGAGCGGCTCGCGGCGCTGGACGGGTAGGTCCGGTCGTGGGCGGGGCTAGGGCAGGGTGAGCGTGCGGCAGGCGCTGGCGGTGGCGGCGGGGCGGTTCGGGTTCTCGGCGACCCCCCGCCTCGACGCCGAACTGCTGCTCGCCCATGCGATGGGGATCGACCGCGACGCGCTGCTGCTCGATCCCGGCCGACCCGTGCCCGCGGGCTTCGCCGCGCTGGTCGAGCGGCGCGCCGCGCACGAGCCGGTCGCCTACATCACCGGCACCCGCGGGTTCTGGACGATCGATCTGGCGGTCGGTCCCGGCGTGCTGGTGCCCCGCGCGGACAGCGAGACGCTGATCGAGGCGGCGGTGGCGCATTTCGCGGGCACCCCCGGCCCGCGGCGGATCCTGGACCTGGGCACCGGATCGGGGGCGCTGCTGCTCGCCGCGCTCGACCAGTGGCGCGAGGCGACGGGGGTGGGGGTGGACGCCTCCGTCGACGCGCTGCGTATCGCAGCGGCCAATGCCGAGCGGCTCGGCATGGCGCACCGCGCCGCGATCCGGCGCGGCGGCTGGACGGGGACGGGGGAGGCGTTCGACCTGGTGCTGTGCAACCCGCCCTATATCGCGGAAGGGACGGCGCTGCCGCGCGCGGTGGCGGCGTTCGAGCCGGCATCGGCGCTGTTCGCGGGCGCGGACGGCCTGGACGACCATCGCCGGATCGCGCCGGTGCTGCGCGCGCAGATCGCGCCGGGCGGCACCGCGGCGATCGAGATCGGGTACGACCAGGGGGAGAGCGCGGCGGCGCTGTTCCGGGCGGAGGGGCTGGCGGTCGCGGTCCGCCGCGACCTGGCGGGGCATCCGCGCGCGCTGGCGGTGACTTGAAAGGCTTGGGCGCGCGCTCCACATTCCCCCTTGTGAGGTGATGCCCTTGCCCGCTAAGACGCGCATGGGGGCTCGCGATCGTCGGTTGCGGATACCGACCCCGGGCCATGCCTGTCTCCCTTGTCACGGCGCTGCGATCCTCGCGGGGCCGTGGACGTGACAGGCGCCAGGCGGCGTGGGCCGCGACCGCGCAGGGGCGCGCACCGGTACGAATTTACGGACGAGGACGAACAGCTTGATCAACAATCGGCAAGCCGGCCGCCGTCGCGGTCGTGGTGGCGGTAACGGCAGCGGTGGCGGCAACAACAGCGGCGGCGGACCGCGCCAGGGCCGCCCGGACAACGGCAACCGGATCGACAACCGGGCGCGGGGCAACGCCGCCCAGCTGCTCGAGAAATACCGCAACCTTGCCGCCGACGCCCAGCGCCAGGGCGACCGGGTGAACACGGAATACTATCACCAGTTCGCCGACCACTATTTCCGCGTCCTGTCCGAACAGCGCGGCCGGTTCGAGGACCAGCCCCGGCGCGGGCGCGACGAGTTCGACGGCGACGACGATTTCGGCGACGAGGGCGAGCCGATCCGCCAGGGCGAGCAGCAGATGGAGCGCCAGGATCGCGCCGAGCGGATGGAGCGGCAGGACCGGCCCGAGCGGCAGGACCGGCCCGAGCGGCAGGACCGCCCTGAGCGGCAGGATCGTGCGGAGCGGCAGGACCGCCCTGAGCGGATGGATCGCCCTGAGCGCCAGGACCGCCCCGAGCGGCAGGACCGTGCGGACCGGCAGGACCGCCCCGACCGGCAGGACCAGCCCGAGCGGATGGATCGGCCCGAGCGGCAGGATCGCCGCCCCGAGCGTGGCGAGCGGTTCGACCGTGCCGACCGTCCCGATCGCGACGCAGGTCGCCCCCGTGCGGCCTTCGAGGCACCGGTGGAAGCGCCGGTCGCGGTCGGCGGCCAGCATCGCGCCGATCCGATCGAGGCGGGCGAGTCGCTGGGCGCGCGGGCGGAGGCGGTGCTGGAGGCCGATGCCCCGCTGGCGCCCCGTCGTCGCGGTCGCCCCCGCCGCACCCCGATCCAGGACGGCGGCCCGACCCAGGACGGCGGCTCGACCCAGGACGACGACGGCGCCGCACAACCGGCGGCGCTCGACGCCGATCGGCTGCCGCCGTCGCTGATGACGCCGGCGAACGACGCCGGTGGCGCGGAGGATGCACCCAAGCCCCGCCGCCGCCGGGTCCGCCCCGCCGCGACCGAAACCCCCGACGCGGCGGAGTAGCCGCAACCGGCGGGGCCGTCGCGGGGAGTCTTTGGAGCGTCGTGCCGATCGTTGGCGCGAACCGCCCCGGTACGAACCGCGCGGGCCTGAAATCCCGCCGCAGGCGCCCGGCGGCGCGTTGAAGCGGTTCGCGCCGATCTCGCGTCACCGGCATCGGTCGGGAGGCGCTCGCCGCGAGACAGAGGGTCGATCCGGCGCGGCGGCGGTTCGCCGATATCGCGCGTTGGAGCGGTTTCCGACCAGGTCGAGCCACTGTCATCGCCCTCCGGGCGACCGCTTCGCGGCGGGGTGTCGGCCCGGTGCGGCGTCGTACCGAACCCAAATCCCCTCCGTGCCGGTGATCCCACCTGATCGGAAACCGCTCCAGTACCTTGCGCCCGGCCGAGTCACCGGTGCGTCGCCATGATCGGCAACCGGCGGTCAGCGCCGCCGGTCGTGACGCGCCGACGGGTCGAAGCGCTCGACATCCTCGTCATGGCCGGTGCCCGAGCTGAGGAAGACCAGCCCCATCAGCGCCCCCGCCATCATCACCGAACCGCCCACCCCGCCGAGCACGGCGAGCTTGGTGACGAGCCGGATCGGGCCCTGCACCTGTTCCATCACCACGATCGTCACCGCCGCGGCCGCCACCGCGGCGGCGATCATCCAGCCCATCAGCTCGCGAAAGCGGGTCCAGGCGTGGTGCGCCTGATCGGGGTCGCCGAGGCCGGGGGGCTGGGTCATGTCAAACCCCTTGGCCGGGGCCGCGCAATGGTTCAACCTCCTCCGACATGTGAAGGAGAGCGGGCATGACGATCGCGGCCATCCTGAAGGGCAGGGGCGAGGTGGTGACGTTGCCGCCCAGCACGGCGGTCGCCGATGCGGCGGCGCTGTTGTCCGAGCGGCGGATCGGCGCGGTGCCGGTGATGGTCGGCGGCGAGCTGGCGGGGGTGTTCTCCGAACGCGACGTGATCCACAGCCTTGCCCGCGGCGGGGCGGCGTCGCTGTCGGCCCCGATCAGCGAGGCGATGACCGCGCCCGCGGTCACCGTGTCGCCGCACGAGCCGGTGATCGGCGCGCTGTCGCTGATGACCCGTCGCCGCATCCGCCACCTGCCCGTCATCGACGGCGGACGGCTGGTCGGGTTCGTGTCGATCGGCGACCTGGTCAAGTATCGCATCGAGCGGATCGAGGCGGACGCGGCGGCGATGCGCGAATACATCCAGGCGAGCTGAGCCGCGGCGGGCACCGGTTCTTAACAGGGCGACGCTAGGCCCGGTGGGCGATGCCATCGATCGCCGAGCACCTCAACTGGCATGCCAAGCAATGGTGGCACGGCCGCATCGCGCGCGACGTCCTCGACACGCCGCCGCTGCGCCCGCGCGACGATGGCGTGGTCATCCTGTCGATGATCGGCACCCGCGTGCTGCTCCCCTATCTGCTGGCGGTGAAGTCGTTCGCGGCGGCGCTGGGCCGGGGGCGGGTGCTGGTGCTCGACGACGGGACGTTGTCGGGCGCAGACCGTGCGCTGCTCGACCGGCATCTCGGCGGGCCGGAGGTGATCGCGATCGGCGCCGTCGACACGGGGCCGGCGCCGCGTGGCGGCACCTGGGAACGGTTGCTGACGGTGCTCGACCGGCGCGCCGCCGATTATGTGATCCAGCTCGATTCGGACACGCTGACCCTGGGTCCGGTGCCCGAGGTGCGCGCCGCCGTCGCCGCGGGGCGGAGCTTCACCATCCGGGGCGAGGCGGCGGCGGCGCTGCGTCCCGCGACCGCCTATGCCGCCGACGTCGCGGCGGGCGCGCACATCCAGGCGGCGGTGGAGGGTGCGATGGACCGGCTCGCCGCGGTCGCGCTGCGCGATCCGCTTTACGTCAGGGGCTGTTCGGGGTTCGCGGGCTTTGCGCGCGGCGGCGACGGGCGCACCGTGGCCGAGGCGTTCAGCCGGGCGAGCGAGGCCCTGCTCGGCCGCGACCGGTGGCGCGAATGGGGAACGGAGCAGGTCACCTCCAACCTCCTGATCGCGAACGAGCCCGATCCGCTGCTGCTGCCCTATGACCGCTATCTCAATTTCTGGGACGAGGGGCTGCCGGCCGATCCGGCGCTGGTGCATTTCGTCGGTACCTGTCGCTTCAACGGGCGGACCTATCTCGATGCGACGCGCGCGGTGATCGCGGCGCTGCGTCAGTAACGCCCGCGCACCAGGGCGATCAGCTCGGCCACCGTGTCGCGGGCAAAGGCGAGCAGCCAGCCGCCGTAGATTGCGCCGCCCAGCGTCACCAGCCACGCCAGGCGCCATGCGGGCGAGGCGATCGGCACCAGCCGGTCCGCCAGCGTCACCGCCGCCGCCATCGCCGCCGCGGCGAGGACGGGCGGCAACGCGGCCCCCGCCAGCGCGCGTGCGCGGAGGCCGAGCACGGGCAGGCTGCGCCGCGCGGCGACCAGCAGCACCAGGGGGAAGACCAGCAGCCAGGTGGCGGCGAGCCCGGTCGTGCCCCATTGCGCCGCAAGCAGCAGCGCCGGCGGGGCGATGAGCGCGGCCAGCGCGGCATTGCCGGTCGCGATCCCGGGCCGCCCCGCGGCATCGGTCGCAGGCCCCAGCAGGACGTGCACCGTGTAGAAGGGCATCGAGAGCACCAGCACCCGCACGATCGGCGCGATGCCATGCCATTTCTCGCCAAGGATCGTCACCGCGAGCGGTTTCGCGGTCGCCCACAGCCCCAGGTAGAAGGGCATCGCCGCGACCATCACCAGCCGAACGAGCTTGAGCACCGCCCGCGCACGGGCCGGCGGGTCGTCGCCGAGCCGCGCATAGGCCGCGAAAGCCACCTCGTTGAGCGGCGGCACGAACTTGGACACGACGATCTGCACGAGGAACAGGCTGGTGGTGTAGAGCCCCAGCCGGTGCGGATCGAGCACCCGCCCGCCGATCACCACGTCCGCCTGGCTCCAGATCAGCGCGAACAGCTGGCCGGCAGCGACCAGCCCGCCATAGCGCACGACCCGTCCCGATCCGCGCAGGTCGAAGCTGGGGCGGATCCACGCGCGCGCCGCGACGGTGAAGCCGACCGCGCGGGCGGCGTAGAGGACGATCGGCGCCGCCACCAGCGCCCACACGCCCCAGCCGGCGAGCGCGCCGCCCAGCGCCGTCGCCGCGCCCAGCACCGAGGCGAGGATGTTGACCTGCGCCTGACGCCGGAACTCGAGCGAGCGCGCGAGCAGGGCCTGGGGCAGCGCGATGAAGGGGGCGAGCACGAAGATCAGCGACTGGACGCGCAACAGGTCCGCGACCATCGGCGTCTGGTAATAAGCGGCGACCGCAGGGGCGATCGCGATCTGCGTCACCGCCAGCGTCAGGTCGACCGCGATCAACAGCCCGAACACCTGAGCGATCGCGCGCGGGTGGAGATCGGGTTCGCGCACCAGTGCGTTGGCGAGCCCGTAGCCGTTGATGATGCTGAGCAGCATCAGCACGAACTGGGTCATCGCGAACAGCCCGTAGTCGGCGGGATCGAGCAGCCGCAGGACGCCAAAGGTGGCGCTCCATTGCAGCGCCTGCGCGACGATCTGGCTTCCCGAGCGCCATATGACCGCCTGGCGAAGGCGATCGATCAGGTCGGTGCGGGATTCGGACCCCGAACGAATCGGAACAACGGCGTCTTTCATGCCGGCGAGGGTTAGCCGGGGGCGTCTTCACGGCGCGTAAACGCTGCGAAAACAATAAGTTAGCGAGTGCACGCAGAAAAAAGCGCGCAGGCGTGTTGACGCCCCGACGAGCCCCCCATATATGCCGCTCCACCGCAGCGACGGACCATCCGGTTCGCTTCTCGGTCACCGAAATCAGGCGAACCGGACGCCTCTCGCAAGGGAGGTGTGGTCGGGTTGCCGGTTTCCGGCTCTTTGACATTGTAGGTTTAGATGAAGGGACATGTGGGCGGCGGCTCGGGTGTTTGGGGCGTTCAAGGCGTCCTGGACCTGATAAAGAGCAAGCCTGTCTGTA
>Ga0325401_1000367_pt1 | contig 31427 bp, 21 predicted proteins | sample PopdelMetagenome_FD_205666 | JGI IMG/M metagenome (GOLD analysis project Ga0325401, IMG submission 205666) | Populus deltoides microbial communities from Bellville, Georgia, United States - Xylem-PdKOR-R2 | ecosystem: Host-associated > Plants > Phyllosphere > Stem > Wood/Secondary xylem | place...
GTCCCGGTGCCCGACCCGCCGGGGCCGGCGGCGGTGCCGTCCGGCCACGCCCTCTCGGTCCGCGGCGTCCGCTTCGGATGGGCGGCGGAGCGCGCGCCGGTCTTCGAGGACCTCTCCCTCGACCTGCCGGAGGGGGGGCGGATCGCCCTGCTCGGGCCGTCGGGGTCGGGCAAGTCCACGCTGGCGGCGCTGCTGCTGAAGCTCGCGGCGCCGCAGGCCGGGACGATCGCCCTCGGCGGCGCCGGCTACGAGAGGCTGCCGGCCGACGCGGTGCGGGCGCGGATCGCCTGCCTGACGCAGGACGCGACGCTGTTCGACGACACCATCGCGGCCAACCTCCGCCTCGCCGCCCCGGAGGCGCCGGACGCGGCGCTGTGGGACGCGCTGGAACGCGCGCGGATCGCCGAGCTGATCCGCGCCCTGCCGGACGGGCTGGCGACCCGCTGCGGGGAGGCCGGGGCGCGCTTCTCCGGCGGGCAGGCGCGTCGGATCGCGCTCGCCCGGGCGCTCCTCTCGCCCGCCTCGGTCATCATCCTCGACGAGCCGACGGCGGGCCTCGACGCCGCGACCGAGCGGGCCTTCCTGGAGACGCTCGACGGCGCGCTCGGCGGGCGGAGCGCGATCCTCATCACCCACCGCCTGATCGGGGTGGAGCGGCCGACCCGCATCCTGCGCCTGGCCGGGGGACGCGCCCTTCCGGCGACGGCCTGACCGGCGGCCGCGACCCCGCGCGTGACGAAGGGGTCCGGAAATGCTATCCGGACGGCCTGCCGGCCCGTCGATCGTCAGGAGCTTCGCGAGAGATGTCACCCGATGCCGCCCCCGCGGGCGAGGCCCGCACGAGCGGCAACGTCACGGCCCGAGGCTTCGCGGTGGAGGGGCCGCTGCTGCTGACGGTGCGTCGCTTCGGCGACGCGCGCGGGCACTTCATGGAGACCTACAGCGCCCGCGACTTCGCCGCCGTCGGGGTGGCGGAGACCTTCGTGCAGGACAACCAGTCGCGCTCGGCCGCGGCCGGCACGCTGCGCGGCATGCACTTCCAGCTTCCGCCGCGGGCGCAGGCGAAGCTCGTGCGCGTGCTCCGCGGCGCCGTGCTCGACGTGGCCGTCGACATCCGGCGCGGCTCGCCGGGCTACGGGCGGCACGCCGCGGCGCGGCTGACCGCGGAGGGCGGCGAGCAGCTCTACGTCCCGGCCGGCTTCGCGCACGGCTTCATCACCCTCGGGCCCGACACGGAGGTCGCCTACAAGGTGTCGGAGGTCTACGACGCCGCGCTCGACCGCGGCCTCGCCTGGGACGATCCGGACCTCGCCCTGCCCTGGCCGGACCTCGCCGCCCTCGGCCTCCCGAACGGTCCCGTCCTGTCGGACAAGGACGGGCGGCAGCCGCGGCTGCGCGACCTTCCCGACGCCTTCTGAGGGGGCCGCCATGCGCGTCATCGTCACCGGCGGGGCCGGCTTCATCGGCTCGGCCCTCACCCGCCACCTCGTGCTCGACCTCGGGCACGAGGTGCTGGTGATCGACAAGCTCACCTACGCCGGCGACCGGCGTACGATCGCGGCCTGCGAGGGACGGCCGGGCTTCGCCTTCCTCCGGGCCGACATCCTCGACGGGGAGCGGATGCGCGCCGCCTTCGCGGAGTACGCGCCGGACGCGGTGATGCACCTGGCCGCCGAGAGCCACGTGGACCGCTCCATCGCCTCCGCCGCGCCCTTCGTGCAGACGAACGTGATCGGCACCTTCGCCCTGCTGGAGGCCGCGCGCGCCCTGATGGGCACCTACGACGCGGCGCGGCGCGAGGCCTTCCGCTTCCTCCACGTCTCGACCGACGAGGTGTTCGGCTCCCTCGGGCCGGAGGGCGCCTTCACGGAGACGACGCCCTACGACCCGCGCTCGCCCTACTCCGCCAGCAAGGCGGGGTCGGACCACCTGGCGCGCGCCTGGCACGAGACCTACGGGCTGCCGACGATGGTGACCAACTGCTCGAACAACTACGGGCCGTACCACTTCCCCGAGAAGCTCATCCCGCTCGTCACGCTCAACGCGCTGGAGGGAAAGACCCTGCCGGTCTACGGCGACGGCGGCAACGTGCGCGACTGGCTCTTCGTGGAGGACCACGCGCGCGCCCTCGTCGCGGCGGTGACGCGCGGCGTGCCCGGGGGGACCTACAACATCGGCGGGCGCGCGGAGCGGACGAACCTGGAGGTGGTGCACGCCATCTGCGACGCGCTGGACCGCCTCCGCCCCCGTCCGGTGGACGGGGCGGCGCGGTCGCGGCGGGAGCTGATCGCCTTCGTGACGGACCGGCCGGGCCACGACCGCCGCTACGCCATCGACCCGTCGAAGGCCGAGCGCGAGCTCGGCTGGCGCTCCTCCGTCACCTTCGAGGAGGGGATCGAGCGCACCCTGTCCTGGTACCTGGAGAACGAGGCCTGGTGGCGCCCGCTGCGGGAGAGGTACGCGGGGGAGCGGCTGGGGCTGCTGCCGCCGGCGGGGGAGGCGGCCTGATGCGCGTCCTCGTCGCCGGGCGCACCGGCCAGCTCGCGGTGGAACTGCTGGCGCGGCTGCCGCGCGACGGCCACGAGGTCGTCGCGCTGGAGGCGCCGGAGCTGGACCTGACCGATCCCGCCTCGATCGCCCGCGCGGCGGAGGAGGTGGCGCCGGACGCGATCGTCAACGCCGCCGCCTACACGGCGGTGGACAAGGCCGAGGGCCAGCGCGACCTCGCCTTCGCGGTGAACGCGACGGGCGCGGGCCTGCTGGCGGGGGCCGCGGCGGCGCGGGACATCCCCTTCGTCCACGTCTCCACCGACTACGTCTTCTCCGGCGACGACGGCGCGCCGTACCGGGAGGACGCGCCGACCGCGCCGCTCGGCGTCTACGGCGAGTCCAAGCTCGCGGGGGAGGTCGCGGCGATGGCGGCCAACCCTCGCAGCGCGATCCTGCGGACGGCCTGGGTGTGCTCCCCGCACGGCGCGAACTTCGTGCGGACGATGCTGCGGCTGGCCGGGGAGCGCGACACGGTGTCGGTCGTCGCCGACCAGCGCGGCGCGCCGACCTTCGCCGCCGACCTCGCCGACGCCATCGCGCGGATCCTGCCGCGCCTCGCGACGGCGCGGGCGGGGGACGGGGCCTTCGGCGTCTTCCACCTGACCGGGCAGCCCCACACCACCTGGCACGGCTTCGCGGAGGCGATCTTCGCGGGGGCCGCGGCGCGCGGCCGCGCGGTGCCGCGCCTGCTGCCGATCGCGACGTCGGACTACCCGACCCCGGCGCGCCGCCCGGCGGACGGGCGGCTCGACTGCTCGCGCATCGCCCGCGTCCACGGCGTGGCGGCGCCGGACTGGCGCGCCTCGCTCTCGGGCTGCCTCGACACCCTGATCGGCCCCGCCGCGGGCCACCCGACCGGCGAGGGGGCCGCGCGATGAAGGGCATCATCCTGGCCGGCGGCAGCGGCACGCGGCTCTACCCGGCGACGATGGCGGTCTCGAAGCAGCTCGTGCCCGTCTACGACAAGCCGATGATCTACTACCCGCTCTCGGTGCTCATGCTCGCGGGCATCCGCGACATCCTCGTCATCTCCACGCCGCACGACCTGCCGCTGTTCCGCCGCCTGCTCGGCGACGGGGGCCGGTGGGGCATCCGGCTGGAGTACGTCGAGCAGCCGAGCCCGGACGGCCTCGCCCAGGCCTTCATCCTCGGGGAGGAGTTCCTCGCGGGGTCGCCCTCCGCCCTCGTGCTCGGGGACAACATCTTCCACGGGCACGACCTGGAGCAGCGCGTGGCCGAGGCGCGGACCGAGGGCGGCGGCGCGGCGGTCTTCGCCTACCGCGTCGCCGATCCGGAACGCTACGGCGTGGTGGAGTTCGACGCGACGGGGCGGGCCGTGTCGCTGGAGGAGAAGCCGCGCGCGCCGCGTTCCGACTGGGCGGTCACCGGCCTCTACCTCTACGACGGGCGCGCCCCGGCGCTCGCCCGCGGCCTCCGCCCCTCGCCCCGGGGCGAGCTGGAGATCACCGACCTCAACCGCCTCTACCTGGAGGAGGGGACGCTGCGCGTCATCCGCCTCGGCCGCGGCTACGCCTGGCTCGACACCGGCACCCACGACAGCCTGCTGGAGGCCGGCGAGTACGTGCGCGCGATCGAGAAGCGGACCGGCATGAAGGTCGCCGCCCCCGAGGAGGTGGCCTGGCGGCAGGGCTTCATCGGCGACGAGGAGCTGCGCGCCCTGGCGAGGGCGCAGAGCAAGAGCGGCTACGGGACCTATCTCGAGAGCCTTCTCGGGCATTAGTCTCCCCGCCGGGCGGGGCGTCGCGCGTCAGGGCGGTCCGGCACCGCGGCCGGCGCCGGGGAGGGTGGAGGCGGCGGGGCACGGCGTGAGCATGTCAGGACGGATCGAGATCTTCGCCCGCCGCGACCGCTTCCTCTACGTGGCCGGATGGTTCCGCGCCCCGCCCGAGGGCGCGCCGGGGAGCGCGCCGGACGAGCTGCCGCGCCTCGCCCTCGTCTGGTCCGGGACCCGCCGCGAGGTCCCGCTCCGTCTCCTGCGCGACCGGCCGGACCTGCCGCCGACGGAGGTCCTCGGCGCCGGGCGCGGCTTCCAGGTGCTGCTGCAGGCCCCGGAGGCGGACGGCCCCGCCACGGCCCTTCTCCTCCTCGGGGGAGACGAGACGCCGCTCCTGCCGGCCGAGCTGCGGGCCCGCCCCTTCCTGCCGCGCGGCGGCATCGACCTGCAGGACCGGGACGGGCTGGGCGGCTGGGTGCTGGACGCGCCGGGGCGCAGGCCCGTCCTCCTCGTCGACGGCGCGGCGGCGGTCCCGGTCGCGCTCGACCGCCACCGGCCGGACCTGCCCTTCGACGACGGCTCGGACCGGCCGCTCTTCGGCTTCCACGTCCCGCAGCGCGCTCTGGCCGAGGCCCTGCGCGCGGCGCGGCCCGGGGCGGCCCTGTTCGACGGACGGCCGCACGAGGTCGTCCTCGCGGCGTCCGACGTGGAACTCGGCCGCTACCGCTTCGTCTTCCGCCGCGACGTGACGGGCGTGCTGGAGCGCGCGGAGGACGGGCGGGCGAGCGGCTGGATCGCCGAGAAGGGCCGGCCCGCGAGCCGCGAGACCGTCGACCTGCTGCTCGACGGCACGCGCTGGGCGACGGTGCCGGCCGACCTCTCGCGCGGCGACCTGGTCCGGCACGGCCTGTCCGAGACGGGGGGCGGCTTCCGCGCGACGCTGCCGCGGTACCATCCGGGGGAGGGGGGAGCCCTGCGGATCGCCGCCGTGCCGCAGCACGGGACCGAGCCGCTGCGGGGCGAGGCGGTGCTGGAGGGGCTGCCCCCTCCGCGCCGGGACCGGGGCGCGGTGAGCTTCCGCCTGCCGGCCGACGGCGTGCCGGTGACGGTGGTGGTGCCGATCCACAACGCCGCCGACGACCTCGACCGCTGCGTCGCCACCCTCGTGCGGCACACGACGCGGCCGGCGCGGCTGCTGCTGCTGGACGATGCCAGCACGCAGCCGGCGATGGAGGCGGTGCTGGGCCGCTGGCGGGGCACGCCGGGGGTCACGATCCATCGCTATCCGGGGAACCTCGGCTTCACCCGCACCGCCAACCGCGGCATCGCGCTGGCGGGGCGGGACGACGTCGTGCTGCTCAACTCGGACACCCTCGTCGGGCCGGGCTGGCTGGACGGGCTGCGCGTCGCCGCCCGCTCCGGCCCGCGGACCGGCACGGCGACCGCCGTCTCGGACAATGCCGGCGCCTTCTCGGTGCCGGAGTACAACCTGGCCAACGGGATGCCGCCCTGGTTCGGCACGGACGAGATGGCGCGGCTGGTGCGGGCGGGCTCCGCCGCGCTGTTCCCCGCGATGCCGACCGGGCACGGCTTCTGCCTCTACCTGCGGCGCGACCTCCTCGACGCCGTGGGGCCGCTCGACGAGGCGGCCTTCCCGCGCGGCTACGGGGAGGAGAACGACCTCTGCATGCGGGCCGTCCGGGCCGGGTTCGAGAACGCGGTGGACGACCGCACCTTCGTCGGGCACCGGCGCTCCGCCTCCTTCGGCCGGGAACGGAAGGGGCTGATGGCCGCGGGGCGCGCGGTGCTGGACGCGCGCTACCCGGAGTACGGCGCGCTCGCCGGTACCTTCGAGACGGATCCGGCCATGCTGACGGCCCGCTGGCGCCTGCGCCGCGCGCTGGAGGCGGCGCGCGCGGAGGGCGCGGTGCCGCGGCCGCGGGTTCTCTTCGTCATCTCGACCGAGAGCGGCGGCACGCCGCAGACGAACGCGGACCTGATGGATGCCCTGGCGGACCGCTACGAGCCCTGGCTGCTGCGCTGCGACTCCCGGGTGCTGACCCTGTCGCGCCACCGTCCCCCCGCGTCCCGCGGCGGGGGAGCCGGGGCGACGGAGGAGGTGGAGGCGCACCGCCTCGACCGCCCGATCGAGCCCGCGACGCACCGCTCGGGCGAGTACGACCACCTCGTCGGCGACATGGTGGTGCGCCACGGCTTCGAGCTGGCGCACGTGCGGCACCTCGCCTGGCACGGCCTCGGGCTGATCGCGACCCTGCGGCGCCTCGGGGTGCCGGTGGTGTTCTCCTTCCACGACTTCTACGCGGCCTGCCCCACGGTCAAGCTGCTGGACGCGGAGGGGCGGTTCTGCGGCGGCCCCTGCACGGCGGGGGAGGCCGATTGCGTGCCGGAGCTCTGGCCCGCCCGCGCGGTCCCGCCGCTGCGCCACCGCTTCGTCCACCGCTGGCAGGCGATGATGGGGGAGGCGCTGCGGGACTGCGACGCCTTCGTGACCACCTCCCCGTCGGCCCGCGGCACGCTGACCGCCAACTTCCCCTTCCTGGCCGATCGCGACTTCCGGATCGTCCCGCACGGGCGCAGCTTCGCCAGGATGGAGATGCTGGCGGCCGAGCCGTCGCTCGACGAGCCGCTGCGCGTGCTCGTCCCGGGGAACGTGTCCGCGGCCAAGGGCGGCGGGCTGGTGGCGGCGGTGGCGGCGCTCGACCGCGGGCGGGAGGTCGAGTTCCACGTACTGGGCGGGGTGGATTCGAGCCTCGCGGCCGAGCCCGGCCTCGTGCTGCACGGCCGCTACGACCGCGCCGACTTCGCGGGGCACGTCGCGCGGATCCGCCCGCATCTCGGGGCGGTCCTGTCCCGCTGGCCGGAGACCTACTGCCACACCCTGACGGAGTGCTGGGCCGCGGGCCTGCCCGTCGTCGCCACCGCCCTCGGAGCACTCGCCGAGCGGGTCGGGGCGGATGCCGGCGGCTGGCTGCTGGACCCGGCCGGGTCGCCCGCGGAGCTTCTCGCCCTGCTCCGGCGCCTGCGGCGGAGCCCGCGCGAGCTGCGGGAACGCCGCGACGCCGTGCTCGACTGGCAGGCCCGGACCGGGCGCCACCACGACAGCGCCGCCATGGCGGTGGAGTACGACCGCCTCTACCGGGAGGTGCTGGACCGCCGGCTCGCCTTCCGGACCGGGGCGGCGCGCCCGCGGGTCGTCCTCACCCTCGACGGGCCGGGCGGCGCGTTGCCCTCCCCGCTCGCGGCCGCCACGCGCAACGCCGTGTCGCGGCCCTTCATCTTCCGGCCCGTGCTGCCCTCCTTCCCCTTCGGCGACCCGTCGGCCGGGCCGGCGGACGCGGTGCTCGTCGCCCCGGACGCGCTGCCGCCGGAGGACCTGGCCGGGCTGCGCCGCCGCTGCGACGCCGCCGGGCTCCCCGTGCTGGAGGCGGTGCCGGGCGACCCGGGCTCGGTGCCCGAGGCCTCGGCCCGCATCCCGGTCGGGTGCGGCCTGGAGCCGTCGGTCTGGCTGTCCGGCGACGGCCCCGTCCCCCTGGCGGAGGCGGAGGCGGAGACGCCCTGCCGCGTCCTGCTCGTCGGGGACGGGGACGATGCCGTGCTGCCGCTGCTGCGGCCGGTCTTCGAGGATCTCGCGGCGCTCGGCGTGGCGACGCTCGGCGTGCTGGGCCGGCCCCGCGCGGCGGGCGGCTGGTTCCAGGTCCTGGAGGAGGGCGAGGGGGGCGTGGCGGCGCTGCGCCGCGCCGCGGCGGCCCACCGCCTGGGAATCGCGCGGCCCGGCCCGACGATGCTGGCGCTGCGGGCGGCCGGCCTGCCCGTGCTGACCATCCCGCCGGCCCTGACGGAGGGCGATCCCGACCGGGTCGCCGCGGCGCGGGAGATCCTGCTCCGCGACATCGCGGAACTCGCCGTGGACGCGCCGCGCCGGGAGGCGCTGGCGAAGGAGGCCCGCCGCGTCGCCCAGGCCGCCCTGGGCGCGCCCGCGATCGCGGCGGCGCTCGATGCCCGGCTGGCGCGGGCCATCGACCGGATGTCCTCCGCCCCGGCGGTCCCTCGCCTCCCCGCCGGGCGACCGACGGAACCCGTCCCGGCCGAGGGCTGAGCGGTCCCGTGGAAGCTTTCCCTTTCTACCCGCGGCGGAAAACAGCTATTCACCCGCCGGTGCCAGGCTTCTGTCCGTGGCATCCAGGAAGCCGGACGGTTGAGCCAGACATCGTTCCCCGCCGCGGTCGTCGTTCCGAACTACAACTACGCGGCCTATCTTCCCGCGCGTCTCGCCTCGATCCGCGCGCAGGGGGGCGCGGTGTCGCGGGTGATCTTCATGGACGACGCCTCCACCGACGGCAGCGTGGCCGTGGCCGAGCCGATCCTCGCCGGCTTCTCCTGCCCCGTCACGATCCTGCGGAACCGGACCAACTCGGGCTCCGTCTTCCGGCAGTGGGCGCGCGGCGTCGAGGGGCTGGAGGAGCCCTTCGTCTGGATCGCCGAGGCGGACGACGAGGCCGAGCCCGGGATGCTCGACGCGCTCGGCCGCCGGCTGGCCCTCGACCCGGGCGCGGCCTTCGCCTTCTCGGACTCGGCCTGGATCGACGCGGGGGGGCGGGAGCGGGAGACGCGCGTCAAGGAGCACGCCTCGGCCCTCGGCGACCGCGTGCTGGAGACGGACGCGACGCTGTCCGGTCGGGACTTCGTCCGCCGCTGCCTCTGCCCGCGCAACCTCGTCGTCAACGTCAGCGCCGTGCTCTGGCGGACGGGGGCGCTGCGCGGGGCGCTGGAGCGGATCGGGGAGGCCGTGGGACGCTGGCGCTCCGTCGGCGACTGGCGGATCTACGCCGAGGCGGCGATCGCCGGCGGCACGGTCCACTACGACGCGCGCCGCTTCAACCGGCATCGTCAGCACGCGCGGAGCGTGACGACGAGCACCCCCCGCGCGCGCTACTTCGCCGAGACCGTGGCCATGCACGCCGTGCTGCGCAACCTCCTCGGGCACGACCCGGAGGCCGACGAGCGGATGCGCGCGCACCTGCACGCCCTGCGGCAGGCCTGGGACCTCGTCTGATGGCTCTCCGCGCCCACCCGCCGCGCCGGCGCCCGCCCCCCGCGTCCATGGCCCGCCCCCGGCCGGCCGCGGCCTGATCCAGGACGTCCCGCAGCATGGGCAGCATCCTCGTCACCGGCGCGGCCGGGTTCATCGGCGCGCATCTCTGCCGTCACCTGCTCGCGCGCGGGGAGCGGGTGGTCGGGATCGACAACATGAACCCGTACTACGATCCGGCCCTGAAGGCGGCCCGGCTGGAGGCGCTGACCGGCAACGCGCCGCCCGGCGCCTTCCGCTTCCAGCGCCTGGACCTGACCGACGCGGACGGCGTGGCCGCCCTCGTCTCCGGCGGCGACGGCATCGACCGGATCGTCCATCTCGGCGCCCAGGCGGGGGTGCGGTGGTCGCTCGTGGAGCCCTTCGCCTACACCGGCGCCAACGTCACCGGCCACCTCGCGGTGCTGGAGGCCGCGCGCCGCGCGGGGGGGCGGATCCGCCACCTCGTCTACGCCTCCACCAGCTCCGTCTACGGGGCGCGCACCGACGGGGCCTTCCGGGAGGAGGACCGCACCGACCGCCCCGCCTCGCTCTACGCCGCGACGAAGATCGCGGGCGAGATGATGAGCCGGGCGTACAGCGACCTGTACGGCCTGCCGGCCACCGGGCTGCGCTTCTTCACCGTCTACGGCCCCTGGGGCCGCCCGGACATGGCGTACTGGCTCTTCACCGAGGCGATGCTGCGGGGGCGGCCGGTGCGGATCTTCAACGAGGGGCGGATGACCCGCGACTTCACCTTCGTGGACGACATCGTGGCCGGCATCGCGGCCGTGCTGGACGGGCCGGCGGGCCCGGTCCACCGGACCTACAACATCGGCAACAGCCGGCCGGAGCGACTGCTCGACTTCATCGACATCCTGGAGGAGCACCTCGGCGTGAGGGCGGTGCGCGAGTACCTGCCGATGCAGAAGGGCGACGTCACCGCCACCTTCGCCGACATCTCGGCCATGGAGCGCGACTTCGGCTGGCGACCCACCACCGACCTCCGCACCGGCCTCGGCCATTTCGTCCGCTGGTGGCGGGACCACTTCGGGTAGCCGGGTCCGGACAGCCGGGCGCTACGGGCGCAGCGTCGCCGCCAGCTGCGCCGGCGCGTCCTGGACGAGGTGGAAGGCGTTCTTCCGGAGGAAGAGGGCGTTGAACTGCCACTCCCGCCGGATGTCCGCCACGAGGGGAAACAGGCCGTGCCGGCCCAGCCGCACGATCACCTCCCCGGCGAGGATCCCGTCGGGCCAGTGGGCCTCGGCCTCCATCTCCGCGAAGAGGGCGACGCAGCGGGGCAGGAGGCCCTCGGCCCCGTCCAGCACGGGCCCGATCGCTCCCTTGACGCTGATCCGGATCGCGCAGCGCTCCCCCTGGGCCGCGGGCAGCTCGTCGAGGCGGACGGAGGGGACGTCGTAGCGGAGGTGGTCGTCGGCCCTGGGATCCATCAGCGTGCTTCCCAGGGTGGGCTTGACCTGCCGGTGCCGGATCGGGACGTGGAAGGCGGCCACGCCCCCGGACGCGGCCGCGCAGCGGTGCAGGTACTCCACGCCCGCCCCGGACAGGCCGGCGGCGTGCTGCGCGTGGACCTCCGGGTTCGCCTCCAGGGCGACCACGCGGGCGTCCGGCAGGCGCTCCTTCGCCCTGCGGGAGAACGACGCCTCGTGCGCGCCGGCCTCGAGGACGTGGGAGGGGGACAGGCGCGCGAGCGCGTCGATCGCCACGCCCGTCAGCGCCCGCGACACCGCCGCCCGCTGGTCGGCCGCGACCGCCGCCTCGGGCGAGAGGGCGCGCGCCAGGTCGAGGCGCTGCACGTTCGTCCCGTAGACCCCGAGGCGCGCCCGGGCGTCGTCGGGCGCGGGGGGCAGCACCTCCGGCCGGCGCGGCGTCGCCGACCGGACCGAGCGCGCCGGCCAGACCCAGTCGAGCGAGAAGTCCGTCGCGATCTCCGGCGTCCACGCGACGGCGTTGCGCTCGACCTCGCGCATGAGGTTGCGGACCCTCTCCTCGTCGCGCTGCAGGCCGACCGAGATGTTGTGGCCGCTGTTCTGCGCGTAGATGCAGCAGTGGAAGCCGACCTCGCGCAGGGGCCGGCCCGCCTCGCGCGCCGTCTCGGCCCAGAGGGCGTGCTGCCGGAACCGCTCGAAGTAGGACCGCTCCTCCCCCGGGGGCGCGACGTAGTCGTCTGGCGTCAGCCACAGGATGGCCGAGCTGCCGCAGACGTTGCTGAATGGGCCCTTCCACACGGCCTCGGTCGGGGCGAGGTTCAGCCGGGTCATGTCCAGGACGTAGCCGCGGGGATAGGTGTAGCCGTGCGGATCGTCCGTCGCGCGCACGTACTCGACGAGGCGGCGGTGCAGGATGTCGTCGGCGTCGTGGTTCACGACGTAGCAAGGGTCCCGCTCCCGCAGCACCGCGGCGATCGCGCGACGCTTGCGCACCTTGTCGGCGATGAACTGGTGCGGGCCGGCGGGGCGGGGGCCGGTGACGGGAACGAACTCGACGCGCGGGTCGTGCATCTCCTCGCAGACCGGGCGGTCGTGGCAGGCGACGAGCACGCTGAAGCGGGGGTCGGTCTGGCGGAGGATGGAGCGCAGCGCGTAGCCGAGGTCGCGGTTGATCGCGAGCCAGTTCGCCGGTCCGGCGCGGGACGCCATGGGGATGCAGAACGTGACCGGCTTCATGGGTCCAACCTACAGGCGCCTCCCCCGGCGCGGAAGCGTGGGACGGGCGGGGCGCCGTCCGGGATACGCCCTGGGCAGCCAACGCGGCGGCGCGTCGGACCGGGGAGGCGCCTAGCTCAGCGCCTCGGGCAGGCCCTCGCGGAACATGGCGAGCGTTCCCTCCAGCCCGGGAGCGTTGTGGCCGGCCACCTTGTCCCCGTAGAGGCGGATCGCGAGCCAGGAGGCACCGCCCGGCGGGAAGCTGTCCACGGCCCTGGCGAAGGGCGTCATGTGGTGCGCGAGGTGGTGGTCGTCGTGGACGTTCTGGAAGTAGTGCAGCCGGCCTCCCTCCCTTCTCTCCCCGAGGGAGAGTCGGCTGATGAGCGACAGGCGGACCGCGTCCTCGTCCTCGAGGGCGTCGAGCGGCCGGCCGTAGAGCCTGGCGAAGCGACGAGGCTCCTGACCGTGATAGGCCGCCACGCTCGTCTGCGGGTTGACGACAAGGCTGGAATCGCAGAGCCCCCGCAGCAGGGCGGCCGCCGCGGCGAAGCCACCCCCCGAGGACCCGAAGCAGTGCGTCGTCGCGTCCGGGGCGACGGCGCGCCGGATCGCGGCCACCTCCGTCATGAGTTCGCCGAGCACGTCGCGGTCCCGCGTCCCGACGTACCAGGCGAGCTGCAGCCCCGTCGCGGGGCCCGCGAAGGGATCGGGGAGGAAGACGAGCGTGCTCCGGAACGCCGGGTGCCAGCTCCAGCGATGGAAGTAGTCGTTGCGCAGGGCGCGCGCGTCGGTGATGCGGCCGTTGAAGAAGACGAGCACCGTGCCGCTGGCGCGGTTCGGCCGGACCAGCAGCGATCCCACCTTCACCAGCCCCATGTCGGGAACGCCGGCGAGGCCGGCGGCGTCCGGCAGCGTCGGGACGCCGTCCATGTCGGTCCGCTTGGCGATCTTCAATGCCGCCGTCTCCAGGCCTGCCCCGCGTCGCTGGCGCGGGAGTGAGTGTTCCGGTGGGCGTGGACCGGGAGCGCCGTCCCCGGCGCCGCCCGGTCCGGGCCGCCTTCAGCCCGCGGCGGCCGCCAGCACCTGGGGGTCGTTCGCCTCACGGTCCGGGACGTCGAAGCGGCTGACGCGGATCTCGTCCGGCGCCTCGAACTCGCGGCTCACGTTCGGGAACCTCATGCGCGGCGCGCGCCCCGTCAGCAGGCAGTCGAACTGCCAGCGCACCCAGGTCTCCCAGTAGCGCAGCCGCACCTCGGAGTAGCGGTGCTCGTCGAACGCCGTGGCGCCCGACATGGTAAGCGAGTTCTCGTGGTGCAGCCCGAGCGCGAGGGTGTCGTCCGTCTCCAGCACGCTGCTCGCGCCGCACACGTTCTTCATGCGCCAGAGCAGTTCGGTGTCCGCCCCGGTCCGCACGGAGTCGAACAGGCCGATCCGGTCGAACACCTCCCGACGGATGAAGGTGGAGGCGGGGTTGCGGTGCACGAAGCCGCCGCCCTTGCGCGGGATGGCGACCCCGTCCGCCGTCATCCGGATCCAGCTGGAGAGGGAGGCCGCGAGGGCCGGGTCCTTCATGTAGGCGAGGTGGTACTCGAAGCGCTGCGGGTGCATCCAGTCGTCGGAATCGTGGAAGGTGACGAACTGGCCCGCCGCCTGCTGGATGCCTTTGTTCTTCGAGCAGTAGGTGCCCATGTTGACGTCGTTGAAGATGTAGCGGACGCGCCGGTCCCGCGCGGCCCATTCCGCGACCACCTCGCGCGTCCGGTCGGTGCTGACGTCGTCGACGACGATGAGCTCGAAGTTGGACCGCGTCTGGTCGAGGACGCTCCCGATCGCCATGCCGATCGTGTCGGCCGCGTTGAAGCTCGTCATCACCACGGAGATGAGGGGGTGGACCTGCACCGTCTCGCGCTCGGCGCGCCCGAAGCGGAAGACCGCCGCGTCGTCGGGGATGGCGACGTCGGCCGCCGACAGGCCCTGCATCTGGAAGTAGCGGCCGACGTGCTTCCGCCAGGCGGCGCGATTGCCCTCGCGCAGCGCCATGTTGGCGAAGACGAGCCAGGTGTCCTTGTGCGGGTCCACCTCCCCCAGCAGGTCGAGCAGCATGGACCAGGCCTCGCCGCGATGGCCGCAGGAGGCGAGGAACTCGGCCGTCGAGATCCGCAGGGTCCGGTTGATCTTCGGGTTGAGCTTGATCGCGGCGCGGAACCAGTCCGCCGCCTCCTCCGGGTGCGACCCCTGGATCGTGCTGCCGAGGAAGTAGGCGAACTCCCAGTCCTGCGGGTACTCGTGGCACATCGCGCGATAGATCTCGACCGCGCGCGGGGCGCGGCCCGAGCGGATGGCGGCGAGGGCGTTGACCTTGAACAGGCGGCGGCGGTCGCTGTCCGGCAGGGCGTCGCAGCGCGCCGTGTCGCGGATCAGCGCGTCCGACACGTCGAAGGCCGTGCCGCTCATGAAGTAGCGCAGGTACACGCGGGACGCGAGGAAGCGGCAGAAGTAGGCCACGTCGCCGTTGGCGATCCGCCCCTCCGCGACCGCCTTGTCGAGATGGAGGATCGCGAGGCCGGACGACGTCTTGTAGAGCTCGTACAGCGCGCTGCGGACCTTGCGGAAGTCGAGTCCGGAGCCGGCCGCCAGCACGATCCGCTCCGCCGCCGCGATCTCGGCCGACGGCGCGAGGGCGGCGGGCGCCTCCGCCACCGTGACCGGGCTCCTCGGCGGCTCCGGCTTCGCGGCCGCGACGACCGCCGGGGCGGGCCTGGCCGGAGGGGGCGGCGCGTCGGCGGATGCGGCCGCGGCCTTGTCCGACCCGGCCGGCTTCCGGGGCGGCGCCAGCGCCTCGCGGAGCTGGAAGAAGCGGGCGTGGTTCCCGTGCGCGGGAAAGTCGTTCTGGATCCGCACCTTGACGCGGCCGTCGCGGATGACGGCCCGCAGGACGATCCGCCACTCCGACGCGCGCTCGAACTGCTGCTCGGTGGAGGGCGTGGTGCCGATGATCCGCGCCACCTGCCGCAGCGTGTCGCGCTCCGGGAACGGGTAGCGGAACTGCGGCAGGTCGTGGCCGTCGGTGAAGGCGGCCTCGGCGAGGGTCAGGAACTCGTTGCCGAGCATGATCCGGCAGGCCGACTCCGACAGGGCCCGGGTTCGCAGCTCCACGAACGCCCTCTCGGACGGCTCCCGGCCGAGGAGGAAGCGCAGGAGCAGCGAGATGTCGCTGTCGGGTGGGACAGGCAGCATATCCGTTTCATCGAGAGCTGTGGGGTCGGGGCCACCATAATCCGCTGCGCCGCGGGAACAAGCGATTATGCTGCGCTGCAACGAAAAGTGTGGCGCGCGCCCGCCTGCCCGGAATCCGCCGCCCGGGCGCCACCGTTCCGCCATCCGCCCCTGTCGCGCCGCCCGCGGGTGCCCTATGTCAGCGCCGCACCATGCGATCCCCGGTCCAGCCATCCCCCGTCCGGCCCGCTCCGCCGCGAGGGACCGGGACGTGAGCGCGAGCCCCCAGGCCGTCCTGCACGACGTCTTCGGCTTTCCCGGCTTCCGCGGCCGGCAGGCCGAGATCGTGGAGCACGTCACCGGCGGCGGCTCCGGTCTCGTCCTCATGCCCACGGGCGGTGGCAAGTCGCTCTGCTACCAGGTGCCGGCGCTGTGCCGGCCCGGGCTCGGCGTCGTCGTCTCCCCGCTCATCGCGCTGATGGAGGACCAGGTGGCGGCGCTGCGCCAGCAGGGCGTCGCCGCCGCCGCGCTGCACTCGGGGCTGGACGAGGAGGAGCGGCGGCGGGTCTCGCTCGACCTCTCGAACGGGCGGCTGAAGCTTCTCTACGTCTCGCCGGAGCGGCTCGCGCTGGAGGGCACGGCGGAGCGGCTGTCGCGCGGCGAGCTCGCCCTCTTCGCGGTGGACGAGGCGCACTGCATCTCGGCCTGGGGGCACAACTTCCGCCCCGAGTACCGGGCGCTGACGATGCTGGCGGAGCGCTTCCCGGAGGTGCCGCGGCTGGCCCTGACCGCCACCGCCGACAGCCGCACCGTGGACGACATCCGCGAGCGCCTGTCGCTCACCGACGCGCCGGTGTTCCGCGGCAGCTTCGACCGGCCGAACATCCGGATCGAGGTGGCGCCGCGCGAGCGGGGGAGCGACCAGATCGCCGGCTTCATGGAGGAGGCCGGCGACGGCCGTGGCGCGGGCATCATCTACTGCCCCAGCCGCGCCGAGACGGAGCGCACCGCCGCCCGCCTGAAGAAGGAGGGGCACGACGCGCTGCACTACCACGCCGGCATGGAGTCCGCCGACCGGCGCGCGGCGGAGCGGCGCTTCTCCTCCGGCGACCCGGTGGTGATGGCGGCGACCATCGCCTTCGGCATGGGGATCGACCGGCCGGACGTGCGCTGGGTCGCCCACCTCGCGCTGCCGGGCGGGCCGGAGGCTTGGTACCAGGAGATCGGGCGCGCGGGGCGCGACGGGGCGCCGGCGCGCGCCCTCCTCCTCTACGGCGCGGAGGACATCGCCCTCGCCCGGCGCCGCATCGCCGACAGCCCGGCGGCGGACGCCCAGAAGCGCTTCGACCACGAGCGGCTGGACCGGCTGGTGGCCATCGTCGAGAGCGCGACCTGCCGCCGCCGCCTGCTGCTGCGCTGCTTCGGGGACGACCTGCCCGAGGATTGCGGCAACTGCGACGCCTGCCTTCGGCCGCCGAAGCTCGTCGACGCCACCGAGGCCGCGCGCAAGCTTCTCTCGGCCGTCCACCGCACCGGCGGGCGCTTCGGCCTCGGCTACGTGGTGGACGTGCTGCGGGGCAAGCCGCTGAACCGGATCGTCGGGCTCGGCCACGACAAGCTCTCCGTCTTCGGGATCGGCCAGGACGTGTCGGAGGGGGCGTGGCGCAACATCGCGCGCCACCTCCTCGCGCGCGGGGCGCTGGAGCTGGCCGAGGACACGAGCCTGCCCGTCTACCAGGCGACCGAGGCCGCCCGCCCCATCCTGCGCGGCGAGCAGGCGGTGGTGCTGCAGGAGGCCTCCCTGCGCGAGGCCGCGCGCGCCCCGCGCCGCCGGCGCGCCGAGGGGCGCGGCGCTCCGGCGCGGGCCGCCGCCCCGGCGGAGGACGGCGCCTTCGAGGCGCTGCGCGCCTGGCGGAAGGAGGAGGCGACGCGGCAGGCGGTGCCGGCCTACGTCATCTTCCCCGACCGCACCCTGTCCGACATCGCCGCCCAGCGGCCGCGCGACCTGGACGAGCTGGCCGGCGTCCACGGCGTCGGCGCCTCGAAGCTCGAGCGCTACGGGGACGAGGTGCTGCGCGTCCTCCGCTCGGCGGACTAGGGCGCCGCGTTGATGCGGGAGGGGGGCGCTGACATACTTCCCGCCATGTCGAAGGCGGCCCGCCCCGTCCCGCCGCGGCCGGAGCCGCCCGCGCGCCCTCTCGGCATGCTCCGGATCCTCGCCGCCCTCCGCGGCAACGTGCTCGACGCCCTGCCGCGCTCGGCCTACCGCCGGCAGGTGATGGCGGTGCGGCTGCTGGGGCGGCGGCTCGTCGTGGTGAACGATCCGGAGGTGGTGCGCGACGTCTTCGTGACGCGGGCCGCGACCTACGGACGCAAGAGCCACTTCAAGGAGCAGGCCCTCCGTCCGGTGATCGGCGCCAGCCTCTTCGCCGGGCACGGGGAGGTCTGGGCGGCCCGGCGCCGGCCCGTGGCGCGGATGCTGCACCCCTCCGGCGTCGGCGCCCTCCAGCCCCTGTTCGTCGGGGCCGGGCGGCGGCTGGCGGCGGACTGGGCGGCGCGCGCCGGCGGGCCGGTCGACGTGGCGCCGGACCTGGCGGCCGCGACCCTCGACGTCATGGTCCGCGCCGTCTTCGGCCCCGGGGTGCCGGAGGGCGAGGCGCGCGCCATCGCGGAGGCCTTCACCCGCTACCAGGCCGGCGTCTCGGTAATCGACCTGCTGCACCTGCTGCGCCTGCCGGACCGGATGGTGGGGCGGCAGGGCCGCGCCACGCTGCGGGCCGCCGGGGAGATCCGCGCCCGCATCGCCGGGCTGATCGCGGCCATGCCGGGGGAGGGGGCCTATCTCGGCGCCCTGCGCGCCGCGCGGGGGGAGGACGGCGCGCCGCTGCTCGACGACACGGGGCTGCTGGAGGAGTCGGCGATGCTCCTGCTGGCGGGCAGCGAGACGGCGGCGAACGCGCTCGGCTGGACCCTCTACCTCCTCGCGACCCACCCGGAGTGGGGTGCGCGGGCGCGGGAGGAGGTCGACGCGACGGTCGGGGCGCGCGACCCGGAGGCCTCCGACCTCGCCGGGCTGCACGTCGTCCGGGCGGTGCTGCAGGAGGGGATGCGCCTCTACCCGCCCGTGGCGGTGCTCGCGCGCCAGCCGGCGGCGCCCGACCGCATCCGCCGCTGGGCCGTGCGGCCGGGCGACACGGTGGCCTGCATCCCCTGGCTGCTGCACCGGCACGAGGAGATCTGGAGGGACCCGCACGCCTTCCGGCCGGAGCGCTTCCTGCCGGGCGCGCCGCCGCCGCCCCGCTTCGCCTACCTGCCCTTCGGCCTCGGCCCGCGCGTCTGCGCCGGGGCCGCCTTCGGCATGGCGGAGATGACGACGCTGCTGGCGATGATCCTCCGGCGGTTCGAGGCGTCGCCCGCGCCCGGCGCGCCGCCGCAACCGCGCTTCCGCCTCACCCTGCGGCCGGAGGGGGGGCTGCGGCTGCTCCTCCGTCCCCGCGCGGACGGGGGGTGAGGGGTGTCGGTCACGGTGCCGGCGATCGGCGCGGCCGTCCTCGGCGGCGGCGTGGCGCTGTTCTGGGTGTGGACGTCGCTCGTCTTCCTCCGCCGCGCCCGCCCGGCGCGGGTGCACCGCGCCGGGCGGGTCGCGCTGATCCTGCCGCTGGCCGGCGCCCCGTCCGGCCTGCCGGCCCTGCTGCGCGCCCTGGCGGCCCAGAGCCTGCCGCCGGCCCGGCTGATCGTGGCGACGGAGGAGGGCGACGGGGCCGCCGCGGCCGCCGCGCGCGCCGTCCCGCTGCCCTTCCCGGTGGAGGTGGTGACGGCCCCGCGCGCCGCGCACCGGGGGCAGAAGTGCTCCAACCTCCTCGCCGGGCTCGCGCGGCTGGCGCCGGAGGACCGGGTGGCGGTGCTGCTGGACGCCGACATCCGGCCGCAGCCCTGGTGGCTCTCGACCCTCGCCTCCCCGGCGATCGAGGGGACGGCCGACCTCGTCTCCGGCTACCGCTGGCTCCGGCCCGGGCGGTCGCCCGTCTCCCAGCTCGTCGCCCTGCACGACCGCGCCTTCGCCGTGCTGCCGCGGGCGGACTGGATGCCGGTCGCCTGGGGCGGGTCGCTCGCGCTCGGCCCGGCGGCGCTGGCGGGCGGGGCGGCGGGGGCGGCGCTGGAGCGGACGCTGTCGGACGACCTCTCCCTCGCCCGCATGGCGGCGCGGCGGGGGCTGCGCCTGCTGATCCGCCGCATCCTCCTCCTGCCGACGCCGCTGGACGGCACCGCGGCCGCGCAGCTCCGCTTCCTCGTGCGGCAGCACCGGATCGTGCACCTGCACGTGCCGGTGCTGTGGTGGATGGGGGCGGCGACCGGCCACCTCGGACTGGGCCTCTGGGTGGCGCTCGCGGCGCTGATGCCGGCGGCGCTGCTCTTTCCGGCGGGCTGCGGGGCGCTGCGCTGGGCGGTGAACGACCGCATCGGGCGGCGCGTCGGCGCGCCGGACCCGCCGGGCACGCGGGCGGCGCAGCTCCTCCTCTCGGTCACGCCGCTGCCGGACCTCCTCAACGTCGCGCTCGCCTGGGCGAGCCTCTTTCCGGGACAGATCACGTGGCGCCACGTCACCTACCGCGTCAGCGGGCCCGATAGCGTGCGCGTGCTCCGGCGGGCCGCGCCGTGACGCCGCCCCACCCCTCGGCCCCGCCCTGTCCCGTCACGGGCGAGGGCGGGTCCGTGCTCGTGCAGCGGCTCGGGCGGCGGCTGCTGCACGCGATCTGGCGGCACGTCCACGGCGTGGAGCCGAGCCCGATCGGGCGCGACGGCCCGGCGCTGGAGCTGTGGCGGTCGCCCTGCGGCGTGATGTTCTTCCACCCGCCGATCGCCGGCGACACCGCCTTCTACAGGACCTACTACGCCCATCTCGGCGTCCTCGACCGCCCCCCGTCCGATCCGCGGGAGCGGCCGGAGTTCGTCGAGGCGGCCCGCCACGTCCGGCCGGGGGAGCGGGTGCTCGACGTCGGCGCCGGCCGCGGCGGGCTGTCCGACCTGCTGCCCGCGGGCGCCACCTGGCAGGGCATCGACCCCCACCTGCCCGAGCAGGTCGAGGGCGTCCTGCGCGAGACGCTGGAGGCGCACGCCGCCCGCCACGCCGGGGCCTACGACGTGGTCTGCGCCTTCCAGGTGCTGGAGCACGTCGAGGACCCGCGCGCCTTCGCCGAGGCGATGGCCTCCTGCCTGAAGCCGGGCGGGCGCCTCGTCGTCTGCGTGCCGCTCTGGCCGTCCCCCCTGACCGAGATCCCGAACTTCGCGATGAACGCGCCGCCCCACCACCTGACGTGGTGGACCACGGACGCCCTCCGCACCCTCGCGGGCGTCCTCGGGCTGGACGTCGTGCGGGCCGAGACACTGCCGCCGCCGCGCCACGCCGCGATGATCTACTGGCTGCACCGGCTGCTGCCGCGGCGGACGCGGCCGGGCCTCTACTTCGCCCATCGCTGGTCGTGGTGGATGTCCCTCCTGGCGGCGGGCACCGTCGTCCGGCCCTTCCTGCGCTGGCACCGGGCGCCGATGCCGCCGCGGGCGCGGTCGATCGACGCCTTCCTGGTGGCGCAGAGGCCGGGGGGTGGTACCTGATCCCTCGTTTTCGGGACCGAAGAGGGCTCTGCCCTCTCCGGACCTCACCCGCCAGGAGCCTGAGGCCCCTGGACCCGCAGGAGGCTGCCGCGAGAGGGGTGGGACACGGTGTCTCTCCACCGCAGCGCGACCATCCCGACCTCTCCGGGCGCCTCGGGTCCACGACCCGAGGCGTGGGCCAGTCGGGCAAGCGCCTGAACTAAACAGAAGAAGATGATGGAGGGGGTTCCAGGGGGAGGAAGAATTCCTTCTTCCTCCCCCTGGCCACGGAGGGCCTCCGCAGGATCAGGAACGGCCCCGCCCCATCAGGCCGGGACCAGCCGCCCACCCTCCAGCCGCAGCACGCGGTCGTGGAAGGCCGCCACGGCGGGCCTGTGGGCGATGGAGACGATCGACGTGCCCGGGAGACGTTCCCGCAGCAGGCGGTAGAGCCGTTCCTCCGCCGCGGGGTCGAGGCTGGCTGTCGCCTCGTCGAGGAAGAGCCAGGCCGGGCGGTGGAGCAGGGCGCGGGCGGCGGCGAGGCGCTGCTGCTCCCCGCCGGAGAGGATGCGGAACAGGTCGCCCGCCTCGTCCAGCCGCGGGGCGAGGTGGGCGAGGCCGACGTCCTCCAGCGCGGCGCGCACCGTCGCGTCGTCGAAGCCGCCCTCCGGCGCGGGGTAGCATAGCGCGCGGCGGAGGCTGCCGAGGGGGATGTAGGGGCGCTGGGGCAGGAACAGCGAGGGCTGTCCCTCCGGCACGGAGATCCGGCCGCTGCCGAAGGGCCAGATGCCGGACAGGGCGCGGAACAGGGTGGACTTGCCGCTGCCGGAGGCGCCGGTGACGAGCACCGCCTCGCCGGGCGAGACGGAGAGGGCGGCGTCCTCCAGCAGGCGGCGGCCGTCGGGGAGGGTGAGGGTGAGGCCGGCGGCGTCGAGGCCGGTCCCCGGGCCGGCCACCACCTGCGGACCCTCGCCGGCATGGGCCTCGGCCTCGGTCACGGCGCCGAGGAAGCCGGTGAGGCGCTGCACGATGGCGCGCCAGGTCGCCACCTCCTCGTAGTTGGTGACGAGCCAGGAGAAGGATTCCTGGACCGAGTTGAAGGCCGACGAGGTCTGGATGATGGCGCCCAGTGGGATGCGGCCGGCGAAGTAGTTCGGCGCCACGACGATGATCGGGAAGATGCTGGCGACCTGGGCGAAGGCGTTGGTGAAGAGGCCGAGGCGCTTGGTCGTCGTCATGAGCGCGCGCCAGTTCGCGATCACGGCGGCGAAGCGCCCGGCCAGGCCGGCGCGCTCCTCCGCCTCCCCGCGGTGGAGGGCGATGCCCTCCGCCTGGTCGCGCACGCGGACGAGGGCGTAGCGGAAGTCGGCCTCGACCTTCTCCTGCTGGAAGTTGAGCGGGATGAGCCGGCGGCCGACGAGGTGGGCCAGCCAGGTGCCGACGGCCGAGTAGAGCAGGGCGACCCAGACGAGGTAGCCGGGGATCGTCACGCCGAAGACCGTCACCTCCCCCGATAGGCCCCAGAGGACGACCACGAAGGAGAGCAGCGTGACCACGGCCCGCATCAGGCCGAGGCCGAGCGCGAGGGTCTTGTCCACGAAGTAGCGCGCGTCCTCCGAGACGCGCTGGTCCGGGTTGTCGGCGCCCGCGGTGCCGAGGGCGACGCGGTAGTAGGCGCCGCGGTGCAGCCAGCGGGCCGCCAGCGATTCCGTCAGCGCCCCGCGCCAGCGGATCTGGAGGAGCTGGCGGAGGTAGAGGGCGTAGACGGCGACGGCGATGTAGAGGGCGGCGATAAGGGAGAAGCCGGGCATGAAGCCGCCGAACTCCTCCACCGTCGCGCCGTGGAGGATGAGGCCGATGAAGGCGTCCCAGTCCTTCGTCTCGAGCGTGTTGTAGAAGGCGCGCTGCCAGTAGGTGAGCAGCACGTTCATCGCGACCAGCCCGAGGTTCAGCGCGACCACGACGGCGAGCAGCCCGCGCGCGGCCCAGCGCTGGTCGCCGGTCCAGAAGGGGCGGGACAGGGCCCAGGCGTCTCGGAAGGCGGACAGGGTGGAGCGCATCGGGCGGTGGACCGGGTGACGTTGGGGCGGTGAGTGTCCCCTGCCCGGGGTGCCGGTCAATCGGGGCGGGTCAATCGGGGTGGGTCAACCGGGGGAGGGCACCCTCAGCCGGATGACGCCGCGCAGCGCGTCGAGGTCGGCGGGCTTGCCCTTCCGCAGCACCTCCAGCCTCCCCTCCCGGGCGAGCGTCACCGCCGCCCGGCGCACCGGGCCCATCAGCGGGTGCCAGTCGTCCGGGCGGAGGGCGCGGGCCACCTCGCTGGGGCAGATGCTGCGGCCGGCGCCGCGGGCGGTGGCCTGGCGCAGGATCTCGGCCCGGATGGGGTCGGTCTCGTCGGTCATGGGGCCGAGAGCGCCATGTCCAGGACGCGGGCGCTGTGCAGCGCCTCCCGGCCCGTGAGGTCGGTGATCTGGTGGCGGCAGGAGGTGCCGTCGGCCACGATCAGGTCGGCGGCCGGCGCGGCGCGGACGGCGGGGGCGAGGGAGAGCTCGCCCATCGCCTTCGAGACCTCCACCCGGCGGGCGTCGTAGCCGAAGGCACCGGCCATGCCGCAGCAGGAGGAGGTGATCGGCCTCACCTCCATCCCCGGCACCGCGCGCAGCGCCTTCACGGCGGCGGGGAAGGCGCCGAAGGACTTCTGGTGACAGTGTCCGTGGATGTGGGCGGCCGCCGCCAGGGGCTTCAGGGGCAGCTCCGCCTTCTCCCGCACGAGGAACTCCGAGAGCAGGACGGCGCGGTCCGACAGCCTGTCGGCGGCCTCGCCCGGAAGGAGGGCGCGGAACTCGTCGCGCAGGGTGAGGAGGCAGGAGGGCTCGATGCCGACCACCGGGGCGTCGGAGGCGGAGAGGGCGGCCATGGTCCGGCGCGCCTCGGCCCTGGCCTCGTCGACCATGCCGGCGGCGAGGTAGGTGCGGCCGCAGCAGAGGGGACGGCCGCCGTCCGGCGCGCGGGCGGCGACGGGGCGGTAGCCGGCGGCGCGGATCACCCGGCGGGCGGCGCGGAGGTTCTCCGGCTCGAAGTAGCGGTTGAAGGTGTCGGCCAGGAGGATGGCGTCGCCGCGCGGGCCGGGGGCGTCGTGGTCGGCCTCGTCCCGGTACGGGTCGGGCGCGAAGCGGGGAAGGGCGCGCTCCTTCGCGAAGCCGAGGGCCGCCTGCCCGATGGCGCGGGCGCCGGGCACCCATTCGCGGGCGTTGGCCAGCCAGGGGGCGCGGGAGGCGAGCGGCGCCCAGCGCGGCATGGTGGCGATCAGCCGGTCCTTGGCGGAGACGCCGTGCTTCCGGGCGCGGGCGTGCTGCGCCTCGATCTTCATGCGGGCCATGTCCACCCCGGTCGGGCATTCCCGCCGGCAGGCCTTGCAGGAGACGCAGAGGGCCATGGCCTCCGCCACCTCGTCGGAGGCGAGGGCGTCGGCGCCGAGCTGGCCGGTCAGCGCCAGGCGAAGAGTGTTGGCCCGCCCGCGGGTCAGGTCCTTCTCCTCCCGCGTCGCGCGAAAGCTCGGGCACATGACGTTCGCGTCGAACTTCCGGCAGGTGCCGTTGTTGTTGCACATCTCGACCGCGCTCAGCAGGCCGCCCATCGGACCCGGGTGATGGGACCAGTCGAGGACCGGCTTCACCTCCGGATTTGCCGTATAATCAGGACCGTAGCGGAAGAGGCTGCGATCATCCATCCGCGGTGCGCGAACGACCTTGCCCGGGTTCATCAGGCCGGACGGGTCGAAGGCGTCCTTCACCGCCTCGAAGGCGCGGACGATGCGGGGACCGTACATCTCCTCGTGGAACTCGGAGCGGACGATGCCGTCCCCGTGCTCGCCGGAATGGCTGCCCTTGTACTCGCGCACGAGGGCGAAGCACTCCTCGGCGATCTGCCGCATCCGACGCACGTCCTCGCCGTCCTTCATGTTGAGGACCGGACGGACGTGGAGGCACCCGACGGAGGCGTGGGCGTACCAGGTGCCCTTGGTGCCGTGGCGCTCGAAGACCTCGTTCAGGCGCTCCGTGTAGTCGGCGAGGTCCTCCAGCGGGACGGCCGTGTCCTCGATGAAGGAGACCGGCTTCCCGTCGCCCTTCATGGACATCATGATGTTGAGGCCCGCTTCGCGCACCTCGGCCACAGCGGCCTGGAAGCCGTTGTCGATGCACTCGACGACGGCGCCCGGGTAGCCGAGGTCGGCCATCATCTCGTCCAGGCGCCTGAGATCCCGCGCGAGAGCGGCGTCCTCATGTCCATGGAATTCGACGATCAGCAGGCTGTCGGGCTCGCCGATCACCATGCGATCGATCGTGTCGCGGTAGATGTCGATGGAGCGGCCGAGATCGATCATCGTCCGATCGACCAGCTCCACCGCCTCCGGATCGAGGGTGACGAGGTGCTGGGCGGCGGCCATGGCCGCGCGGAAGGTCGGGAACTGGCAGATCCCAAGGGCCTTGCGCGGCTTGATGGGCCAGAGCTTCAACTCCAGCCCGGCCGAGAAGGCCAGCGTCCCCTCGCTGCCAACGAGGATCCGAGCGAGGTTGCCACGCCCCTCGGCGCGGGCACCCGGCGTAAGGGATTCAAGGTCATAGCCGCCGACCTTGCGAAGGACCTTCGGGAAGCGGGCGGCGATCTCGGCCGCCTCGGCGGCACCGAGGGCGCGGAGGCGGTTCACCAGCTCCGCCACCGTGCCCGGCACGCCCTCCCCAAGGTTGTCGGGCAACTCGCCGAAGCCGAAGCGCTCGCCGCCCGGCAGGATGGCGTCGATGGAGACCACGTTGTCCGCCATCAGCCCGTAGCGGATGGACTTGGAGCCGCAGGAGTTGTTCGCCGCCATGCCGCCGATGGTGCAGCGGGCCCAGGTGGAGGGGTCCACGGGGAAGAACAGTCCGTGCTTCTTCACCGCGTCGTTCAGGGCGCCGAGGGCGATGCCGGGCTGGACCGTGGCCCGCATCGCCGCGGGGTCGACCGAGACGACGTTCCGCAGGTGGCGGCTGCAATCCATCACCAGGGCGCGGTTGACCGTCTGGCCGCACTGGCTGGTGCCGCCGCCGCGGGGCAGGACCGGCACGCCCTCCTCCCGGCAGATCGCCATGGCGGCGGCCACGTCCTCGATCGTGCGGGGGACGATCACCCCGACCGGCTCCATCTGGTAGATGCTGGCGTCCGTCGCGTAGCGGCCGCGGTCGCCGGCGCCGAACAGCACTTCCCCCTCGATCGCTTTCCTCAGGCGGGCGGCGAGGCGGGTGTCGCCCGGCCCGATACGGGAGGTGGTGATTCGCGACCGGGTGATGGCGTTCATCTGGGCGTCTCCTGGCCGGGCAACCTAGCGGAGGGCGTTCCGTCCGTCGCATCCATAATGCTCATCAATGGAACGTGCCGAACTCATTGGCGAGACAGGGGGGAGGGGGCTAGACCGGCGGGCAGAGCGGAGGGCGCCCCATGGCCTACTACACGTCCCGGACCGAGAACGGCCGGCACTTCCTGCAGATCCCCGGCCCGACCAACGTGCCGGACCGCGTCCTCCGCGCCCTCGACAACCCGACCATGGACCACCGGGGCCCGGATTTCGGCGTCCTGGGCGCCCGCGTGCTGGAGAAGCTGAAGCCGGTCTTCGGCACCACCGGCCCGGTGATCATCTACCCGGCCTCCGGCACCGGGGCGTGGGAGGCGGCGCTGGTGAACACCCTGTCGCCCGGCGACGCGGTGCTGATGTGCGAGACCGGCTGGTTCGCCCATCTCTGGCGGGAGATGGCGGAGCGGCTGGGCCTGAAGCCGCGGCTGCTGGAGACCGACTGGCGCCAGGCGGCCGACGTGCCGGCGATCGCCGAGGCGCTGCGGGCCGACCGGGGGCACGAGATCAAGGCGGTCTGCGTCGTCCACAACGAGACGAGCACGGGCTGCACGTCGCGCATCGAGGAGGTGCGTCAGGCCCTCGACGCCGCCGGGCACCCGGCGCTGCTGCTGGTCGACACCATCTCCTCGCTCGGCTCGATCGAGTACCGGCACGAGGCGTGGGGCGTCGACGTCACGGTGGCCGGCAGCCAGAAGGGGCTGATGCTGCCGCCGGGGCTGTCCTTCAACGCGGTCAGCCCGAAGGCGCTGAAGGCGTCGGACACCGCCCGGCTGCCGCGCGCCTTCTGGGACTGGAAGCCGATGCTGGCGGCCAACGCGACCGGCTACTTCCCCTACACCCCGGCCACGAACATGCTCTACGCGCTCGACACCGCCCTCGACATGATGATGGCGGAGGGGTTGGCGAACGTCTTCGCCCGCCACGACCGGCACGCCGAGGCGACCCGCCGCGCGGTGCGGGCCTGGGGGCTGGAGATCCAGTGCAACGAGCCCCGGCACTTCTCCTCCGCCCTCACGGCGGTCCGGGTGCCGGAGGGGCACTCGGCGAACGCGCTGCGGGCGGCCATCCTGGAGCGGTACGACATGTCGCTCGGCAACGGGCTCGGGCGGCTGAACGACCGGGTGTTCCGGATCGGGCATCTCGGCGCCCTGAACGACCTGTCGCTGCTCGGGACGCTGGGCGGGGTGGAGATGGGGCTTCGCGTGGCCGGTGTGCCGCACGAGGCCGGGGGTATCCGGGCGGCGATGGACTACCTGTCCGGCAATGCCTGACGGCGCACGGTACGTCGGAGGGCCACGCACAACCTGACGGCGTGGTTGGGTCCTGTCTTTTCTCGCCGGGCCGTGGTATGCTCCGGTATCGTTCCGAAGGCAGGATCTGTAGGCATTTCATGCGTGTCGATCCTTCCGATGCGTGATGTCGCGACCCGGGGGACGACTTCCGGCGACGGCCCGCACCGGGTGCGCGGGCCGTGACCGCGCGCATCCTCGTCGTCGATGACATCGCCGCGAACCTCAAGCTCCTCGAGGCGCGGCTGAACGCCGAGTACTACGAGGTGGCGCTCGCCGGCTCGGGGCCGGAGGCCCTCCGGCAGGCGCATGCCTGGGCGCCCGACGTCATCCTCCTCGACGTGATGATGCCGGGGATGGACGGGTACGAGGTGTGCCGCCTGCTGAAGGCCGATCCCGCCACGGCCCAGATCCCGGTCGTCATGGTCACCGCCCTGGTCGACCAGGCGGAGCGGGTGCGCGGGCTCGAGGCCGGGGCGGACGACTTCCTGTCCAAGCCGGTCGATCACGCGACCCTCTTCGCGCGGCTCCGCGCCCTGCTGCGGACGAAGCAGGTGCTGGATGCCTTCCGGCTGCGATCGGAGACCGCGCGGGACCTCGGCTTCGAGCCGATGGCCGATCCCTCCCGCAGCGTCGAGGGCGCGCGCGCCCTGCTCGCCACCGCGGATGACGGGGAGGCGGCGGCCGTCTCGGCCGTCCTGGAGCAGGACGGCATCGTGGTGACCCGCTCCCCGGACGCGCGGACGGCGTGGGACTCCCTCACGCGGGAGAGCTACGACCTCGCCCTGCTCAGCCTCTGGCTCGACGAGGGGGAGGGACTGCGCCTGGCCTCGCGGATGCGGGCCCAGGCCTCGATGCGGGAGGTGCCGGTGCTGCTGCTGGCGGACGTCGAGCAGCGCAACCAGGTGCTGCGCGGCTTCGACCTCGGCGCCAACGACCACGTCCTCCGGCCGATCGACGCCAACGAGCTGCGCGCCCGGGCCCGCAACCAGATCCGCCGCAAGCGCTACCAGGAACGGCTGCGGGAGGATCTCCAGCGCAGCCTGGAGATGGCGGTCACGGACAGCCTGACGGGGTTGCGGAACCGGCGCTACGTCGTCCGCCACCTGGAGGGGCTGCTCCGCAGCGGCGGGGCCACGCTTCTCCTCATCGACGTGGACCGCTTCAAGTCGGTGAACGACACCTACGGCCATCCCGTCGGGGACGTGGTGCTGAAGGAGGTGGCCGAGCGGCTGCGCCAGCACGTGCGGGCGGTCGACGTGGTGGCGCGCTTCGGCGGGGAGGAGTTCGTGGTCGCCATGGCCCCACAGCCCGCGGACGACGCCGGGATGGTCGCCGACCGGCTCCGGCTCGCGATCTGCGAGAGGCCGGTCACGGCCGGGGGCCATCGCCTGGGGATCAGCGTCAGCATCGGCGTCGCCGTGGCGACGCCCGCCTGCGGGGTGGATGACCTCGCCCGCACCGCCGACGTCGCGCTCTACCGCGCGAAGGCGAACGGGCGGAACCGGGTGGAGATCGCCGGGGAAGCCGACTGGAAGCCCCCCGCCTAGAGGCCCGCCCGGAGGCCCGCCGGGAGGATCGTGCGCTCGTCCTGGCTCACCCCGACCCATGGGGGGCGGCGCGTCCTACCGTGTGACGCCGCCCGGCCCGGGGGTGCCCGGCGGCGGGCGCGCGCCTCAGCGACCGTTCTCGATCCCCAGCCCGCCGATCGAGGTGTTGATGAAGCGCCCGTGCGGGGTCTGCGCCGGGGCCTGCGCGACCTCGGGCAGGGCGCCGCCCCCGCGGACCATGATCGGGCCGCGCGGGGCCGGGGCGCCTTCGGGCCGGTTGAAGATGAAGCCGTAGGTCGGGTAGGTCCGGCCGTAGCTGCCGCTGTCGTGGCCGACCTGGACGCGCACCGCGGTCCAGTCGTTGCCGTCGGACACGTCCACCACCGAGATGTTGCGCGTCACGGTGCCCTTGCGGATGCCCGGGCCCTCCCAGTTCGCGTGGTGGATGGTGATCTCGCGGGGGCTGACCTGCCGCTCCACCACCGCCACGTGGCCGGAGCGCATGCCGCCGGAGGAGCGGAAGACGAGGACGGAGCCCGCCTCGGGCCGCTGGCCGCGCTGGTACGTGCCGGCGGCGTTGTGCCACCAGGTCCCGCCGTTGCCGCTGACCGCCAGGCCCGTGACCATGCGGGCGTAGGGCACGCAGGAGATGAAGCCGCGCGGCGCCTCCGCGTCGGCGACCGCGGGGCCGCGCCCCGCGCGGCGGGAGAAGGCCTTGCCGCCCGTCGCGCGGACCGGCCGCAGCGCGGCCTGACGGGCGGGGGCGGCGGGGGCCTGGCGGGCGGAGACGTGCTTCGGGCCGGCCCGGTTTGGCGAGGCGTCGGCGGAGGGACTCAGCTGCGGGAGGAGGACCATGCCGCAGGCCGCGAGGATCGCCACGGCAGTGCTTCTTGCCTGCATACCAGCCCCCTGTCGCAAATCAGACCTCCGGGCCGATCCTTGGCCCTCGCGACGATCCGCGGTGATCGCGTCGTCACGGAGGTGTTACCGGCGGGCGCGAAACCGGCGCAACGTGCCAGGATGTTTCACGGCGCAACGGGGCGTGATTCGTCATGCGGACCCGTACCCTTTGTGCCGTATGGGGAGTGCATTCCTAGCCGAGGGCCGATGCTTCGTGGCAGGTCACAGTGTTGCGGCGTGTCGGCCACAGGAACCGGCGGAACGGCACGCGGGCGCACCGTTCCGCGGCAGGTCAGCGGCAGGCCGTGACCATGATCTCCACGAGGTGTCGGGGGTCCGCCATGTTGGCCTCCACGCAGGCGCGGACGGGCGCGCCGCCGGCCGGCAGCCACGCGACCCACAGCTTGTTCAGCGCCTCGCGGTCGCGGATGTCCTTGAGCCACACCTGCGCCTGGAGAAGGCGGGTCTTGTCGGTGCCGTGCTCCTCCAGCGCCGCGTCGATCTTCGCGAGCACCTCGCTCGTCTGCCCGGACACGTCCTGGGAGAGGTCGTCGGCCGTCATGCCGGCGAGGTAGACGAAGCCGTGGTACTCCACGGAGGAGGAGAGGACGGGGTTGGCGCCCTTGCGAAGGATCGCGCTCATGGGGAAAGCTCCAGGGCCGGAATGGCGCGGGGCTTCTAGAGCAGATCGGAGAGGCGCGGAACCGCCCGCCGCGCCCGGGGCTCAGCCGGCCTCCCGCCTCGGCGCCTCCAGCTCCCGCGCCATGCCCCGCATCCGGGACAGGCCCCACGCGACGACGAGGAGGGCGGCCGCCGCGGCGGCGAGGGTGGGCAGGCGCAGCCCGAGGATCTCCCCGGCCGCGCCGAGGACGAGGGCGCCGAGCGCGGGGCAGGCGCGGGTGACGAGGGCCCAGAGCGACATGATCCGCCCCCGCATGGAGGGCGAGGCCGCGGTCTGGGCGAGCACCTGCACGGAGATGCCGTGCGACGCCGCCCCGCCGCCGATGGCCGCCCCGCACAGCAGCGCCACCCAGAACTCGCCCGAGAGGGCGAAGCAGGCGGTGGCGACCGCCTGGACCGCCACCGCGGCCACCGCGATCCGGGTCGTGCCCGCCAGCCGCCCGCGGGAGGCGACGGCGATGCCGCAGACGAGCGCCCCGACCGCGAAGGAGGCGGTGAGGTAGGCGAGCGACTCGGCGCCGCGGCCGAACAGGCGCTCGACGTAGGGCGGCAGGATCTCCTGCACGCCGCGCAGCAGGACGGAGCAGAGGGCGGAGTAGGCGATGATCGGCCCGAGCCCGGCGTGGCGGGCGACGTAGCGGAAGCCCTCCAGGGTTTCGGCGAGAAGGGAGGAGGTGGCCGGGTGGCCGCGGCGCTGGGACGGGTCCACCCGCAGCCAGGGCATGGAGAGGGTGGCGAAGCCGTGGCCGATGGCGTTGCAGAGGATGGCC
>Ga0325401_1000368_pt1 | contig 31425 bp, 26 predicted proteins | sample PopdelMetagenome_FD_205666 | JGI IMG/M metagenome (GOLD analysis project Ga0325401, IMG submission 205666) | Populus deltoides microbial communities from Bellville, Georgia, United States - Xylem-PdKOR-R2 | ecosystem: Host-associated > Plants > Phyllosphere > Stem > Wood/Secondary xylem | place...
AATAAATATATTCCCTAATTCTACACAGGTCCATTAAAAAAAATTAATTAATTAATTGTTTTATATATATATATATATATATATATATATATATATATATATATATATATATAATATAGCTTTTCTTAAGTCTGTGATTTTAAACTGCAGAAGAATGCAATGCAATAATAGAGAGGTAACATCGGCCTCAATGTCAAAGCCTCCTTCCTGCCAAGTGGCTATGAAAGACCACCACCACCACCTTCACATGGGGTTCTCTTGGAGTTCTAAACACCTTGCTCACAGGGCCATCGAGACAGTTAATTATTTAAGTAAATTGATCAGTACAGTTGAGTTGTACGAGGTGCCTTTAGTTTGCGTGGGAAACTTGAGGAGTCACTGGTTTTGACCACAGAAGAACTCCTCAGATTAAACCTTCTTAATTTTTTTTATTAATTCCCGTGAGCATCATCTCAGTCTAGGTGCTTGCTCTTTTAAATACATAAATCCCCGATGGCGGGTGGCATGAAATCAAGAGAGAAAAAAACAAACCCTAGCTACCTCAGAAGTACCAGTACTAGCTAGGACCCTTACCTTCCACAACCAACCTTTTTATTTCTTTAATGGGTTCTCTTCTGGTTGTTTGAAAATAAAAAATCGAATAAAATAAAGTTCAGAATTCCCGAGGAGGGAGGCCCGAGGGCTTCAACTCCTATAAGTTGAAAGTCCCACCATGAGTTGACAATAGCAAGCTGTCCTGAAAAAAGCTAGCTAACAAAACCTACTTCTCCAGGAAGAAGCCATGGATTCCAAGAAGTCTAACAAGATCAGAGACATTGTTAGGCTTCAACAGATCCTGAAGAAGTGGAGGAAGCTTGCAAGTTCATCAAAAGCCACTGCAGCTTCTACCACCACCAGCAGTAAGAGCATGAAGTTTCTCAAGAGAACACTCTCTATATCAGAGAACTCTGCCAAGGAAACCTCCAGCAATGCCGTCCCAAAGGGCTACCTGGCCGTCGGCGTTGGAGAAGAGCAAAAGAGATTCATAATTCCAACAGAGTATTTGAGCCACCCTGCATTCCTCATCTTATTGAGAGAAGCAGAAGAGGAATTTGGGTTTCAGCAGGCAGGTGTCTTAAGGATTCCTTGTGAAGTCGCCGTCTTTGAGAGTATCCTGAAACTGGTGGAGGAAAAGAAAGACCTGTTCTTCATGCAAGAATGCAGGCTTGACGTTGATAATATCGCGGTGTATTGCCCATCGAAAAGCCAGCAAACTCCATCTCACCATCCTCAAAGTCCAATGTGCAGATAGTTTTTTTTGTTGCTATCATCCTTCTTAACCTCATTTCACGTTTTTCTTATAGTTGGATGAGGCCATGTAAGAGAGATCTAGTGAGTTTAATAAGTTGCTTTGAATTGTAAGAGAACATTTTGAGAATCAATGAAAGAACATAAAGAACTTTGAATTCATGTTATTGAACTTAAATGCATTTGTGCATGATCTTCTACTTTTGTGTTTGTGCCTGTTGTTGGTGGTGGTGGTGGTGGTGGTGGTGTCGACATTAAAGCGTATGAGGATTGAATCCAGCAGGTTCATAACCAAAACCAGCAGGTGACGATCGAGGAATAGATCCAAATGCCCTAAGCAGCAAATCCCAGATGGCGACACCCCACCAGACCTCTGTCAGTACCTTTGACGACTCCAAAAGAGTTTCGAAGTTCAAATCACCAGCATCTGTAATTGACCATATAACAAATATAATAAAAGTAATGGGAGATTCATTGTAGCTGTATTTTCTTATTCATCGCTACACTGACTGTTTTGCCCTTCCTATCAACAAAATGGATACCTTTGGATTAGGGGTATTTTAGTATTTTCACATTATCCATAATTCTTTATTTGTTTGTTTAGAGGTATTTTTATTCCTTCAATGTTTTCATGAACATTAAAATAACCAGAAAACCCCATGAGCAAAAAAATTAAGTGGTGTCCGGTATGAAGAGTATTTAGATTTTTTTTTATACATAGTAGAATTACAGATATATTTTTGGATGCAAAACATTTAATTCATTGTTGTCAAGAGTATTTTGTTATTTTAAGCTCGATTTTTTTTATTATAAGTTTGGTTGAGATAGTTATATAATTTATTATTAAAATAATAATTTTTTATTTAAAAAGTTGTTAGCGCGTGCAACCATCATATTGGAACAGTAGTATGCTTTAGGCGGCGTGTACAATAGTTTTTGGTTGTCAAAATGCTATCCCATTATCTCAGATTTTTCCTCGTCATCTCATCTTCTATTATAAATGGCGTGTGTAATTTAAATCTGGCTAGTATATCATTGATATTTTTTTTTCTTTCTTTCATTTCTCTCTCCTACTCCATAAATACACTATAGTCCTTTTTTTTTTTGTTATTTCAAATCTAGACTTTTGAGTTTTGATTGTTGTGTTTTAGTTATTTTTTCTTTTGTTTGTTTCGATTTAACCATTAGTTCTTAATTTTTATATAATGTTTTTTTTTTCACTTCTCTATTAAAGTTTTTATAGCTTGCAATTGATCCTTCAAATAATATTTATGATTTTGATTTTAATTTGGTCTTTTTCCATTTACTTTTTTATTGTTTTTATTAGTTTTTTTGTTGTTAAATTTTTTTTATAATTTTTAAATTTATAATTTTTTATTTTTTTAATAATAACCCGACCGCAAAAATACGGTGCCGGTGGCTAGTACCAACTAGAATCCATGGCACAACCGAAGACTCGAAACTTAAAAAAGATCATTAGTATATGAAGGTATCAATGCGAAGAAAGTAGCCAAGTTTTAATCATATATCGCGATATTTGTGCATAAGATCCGAGAAATCTACAGGTAAGGACACGAGTAGGATTCGATACGAGTACGGCAAGTATGAAAATCTGGGATTTTCAGAGCATGGAAGTCCCCCATATCAATAATTTAAATGGAATTGCACGGCAGTCTGTCAAAGCAAGTGCAGTATCCTAAGCGTTTGACTGCAGAAATATAGATATCTGTCATAGAAGATTATAGCAGTAAACCAGAGCAATTTGCACCAAGTCAAGCTAAACTGAAAAATATAATACAGTAATCCCAGCCCCTTTTCACTGAATCCACATGCACCCATTTATTTCATGCTTCTAGTACAAGCACATGATCATAGTGATGCATCAAATCCTTTTTTAAATCTCAATGTGCACACAAGAGTCCAAGAACAAGACGGCCATTCTAAGATCCAATAAAAGAGGAGTCCCACATGACACTCACTGAAGGTCATGTTTAAAAGTCTTTAATTAGCCTAATTCATCACAGTAAACACACATCTAACACTTCTTTTAATCTTAACATGAAAACAAGATTTGAAATTGTCAAAGAAACTATTCTAAAGATATAATTTATATTATTTTCTAACATCTCATCCCTTCACTCAAATGAAAGCTATATGAGTTTGAAATTTATATAAGCTCCCATTTATTTAAATCTGTATATTATCTGAAGCATACAGAAGAATTAATGAGTTGATTGATATGGCTTAGCATGACACTTGATGTAGAGACAGAGAATCATGGTCCTAGCATTATAGACTCATGCATCAACAACAATTTTAACATGTGATGTAAACAGAAACAGAATCAAAAGAAACGATGATCCATTGTGTAACAGAGATCCATCAGATTCGAGTGCTAACACAGGATTAGCCAACATAACATCGGAGTTGCAGAGCTTGTTTTCTTTTAAGGTTTGGCAAGGAATATGAAGTTAACCAAGTCAGTAGACCCAGTACTACATGATGAAAATTAACTAATCCCTCCTAGCCGACCCACGCATTTTAGGTTCTCTTGAGCTTAGAGGAGAATCAAAGCATAACCTTTTGCACTCAACCTCTTTTCTTTTTGCTCGTCCTTGGATCATTATAAATTTGATTCAATAACGTAAGAAGACAGCAAACAATCTTCACATCCAGTTGTTCAATTGAATAATGAAAAGCCTTAATTATGATAAGCAGAAATCAGCATTTTCCGGCATACTTCTCCCCTTCTCTAGTGTGTCTGGCGGAGAAAGCTCGAAGAGCTAACAGGTGAGCTTACACTACACTCAGCCTCTTTGATTGGTAGGCGGGCGGGCGTATTATCTCCGAGAGGAAACTTGAGATGTCAATTTCAAATGCAAGACTAACTTCGATTCATAAACTAAATTTAGCAACAAGTTTTTATCATGGAAGATCATGCATCCATTATCCAAAATTAGTCCTCTATCCCGGCAATGGCTCAGATATCTATCTGCATTCACAAACCTCATAAAAAGAAACAACGAACAAGCTTGACCATCCCAGCAATTAACAGCCCAGTTTCATGAAAGGAGGAAACGCTATCCATTACTTACTCAACAAATAGCCACTCAATCAACCAATTGCATTACTCTTGATATAAACATTACAAAGTACCCCCTTGACGAAAATCTTTCGCGAAGGGGAAAAAAATCATACAGAAGGAGAAGACAGTGACCTGGAGATCATAAGCTCCTCACAACAATCAAGGTGTTTAAAGTGAGAATAACTAGTTGAGTCATGAATATTTCTTCCTTGGTTATCCCATCATGCTAGCTAAGCTCAAAGCGAAGGGTCTTCACCATCATTATAATTTGGGAAAGTTACACACTTGAAAACTTTGCACTTTGAACACAGCACATATCCAATCTGCAGTACCCACCCACCACTAGTTCTTATAATAAAAAAAAAATCAAACACTTAACCTTCACAATCCAAATTAAAATTCAAGAAAAGGGCAAGAAGGGGTTACTTACTGCTCTGCAAGAAGGGCAACGACGGTAAAGTCTCTTGTTATCAGCTTTAACATTGGTTTTTAGCCCTTTACAGAAGTCACAAAGAAGCCATCCTTTTCCATTACAAGGTTCACACATTATTCCTGAAGCAACCTTCATTACAACTGCGCCAACGTAAGATTATAACAAAACTAAGTAAATTTAGAAGATATTTATCAACAAAACATCAATAAAGACCAAAAACCTGCTGCTGTTCTTCTTGGACTTGCTGCTGGAGAGGAGGGCTGCAGTTTACAGGCTTCAAGAAACGAGGTGTCGTCGTATTCGACGGCCAAGATGGCAACGACCTCAAGTAACTGATTTTCGCAGGAGCTACAGTTACAGTTACAGTTAACATTTCCGATTTCCTCCTTCTTTTTTCCCAAGAATTCTCTATCTCCACACGCACTCCTCGTTATCATCGGACAGAGATAAACAAAAGGGTGAGTTTAATCTTAGCCCTTATTATTCGAATAATCTTTAACTTCAATCCTTTTGCTTTTGAATGCTTATGCCAACCCTATAATTAGCCAATGTCACTTCTTATAGGATTTAAGAACATGTCCCGTAAATATTCCAATACAATACCAATACAAAAATTCATATAAAAAAAAAAAAACAGAATTTCTATTAAATTTTACTGGCTATTTAGTGAAATAAATACATGTTGATAATGAGAAACACAGGAAGCATTTCAAAACAGATACAACTATCATAATGGAAATCGTGGGAGTATATATATATTAATCATATAATTATATATGTAAAATACAAACTTTATCATTTAAATCAAAATTTAATTACATATTCATGAGTGATATATGTTAATCACATGAACAATGATGCTTATTATTCATGAGTGATATATATGCTTAATCCACACGAATCCACGAGGAAGCAGTGCTGTTTGTCATTCCTTCTCTTCTAGTGCTCGAGACCCTTTCAAAAAAATGGACCATAGTCCAATAATGTTGAGCATGACAGGTTTAAGAGATGCAAGGATGATATTGAAACATTTGTTTAAATAAGGGAGCCGAAATGGAACGTTTCAATTTTTAAAGGAGCTAAGATATAGTTTATCCTAAGAAGATAAGAAAAGAAAACAAAAAGGGACTGAACCAGACTTCCCGATAAATAACTACATATATTTACAATTTTAATTAAAATAATTCCTCTAATTACAAAAACCGCCACCTTCCCAGTAAATAAGCCTAAGCCAGAAACCACCTCGCTCGCTCGTTCGCTCTCACAACATGCAGAAGAATCCCTATCTTGCCTTACTGATTCTATGGTCTCTGGCCTTGATCTCTCTCTCTTCTTCAAACCCATGTGACCCCACAAACCAGAGGGACCCACGAGCTCTCCGTTCTGATCAAATCACCGTTCTGATGAACGGCTACTCTGAGTCCCGAATCCCTCTCCTCCGATCACTTGCCTCCACCTACACCTCTTCCCCTCTGGTATCTTCTGTGCTGGTTCTCTGGGGAAACCCTTCAACGTCAGCTCAAACACTGGCCCACTTGGCCCACAACCTCTCCCTCTCTTCCTTTGGTCCAGCTCCCATCTCCCTCGTTCGCCAGCGATCTAACAGTTTAAATGACCGTTTTCTCCCCAGGTTTTCGATAGGGACCCACGCAGTTTTGATCTGTGATGATGACGTGGAGGTTGATGCTAGGTCTTTTGAGTTTGCTTTCAAGGTTTGGAGGCTGAATCCCGACCGCTTGATTGGGTTGTTCGTGAGGTCGCATGATATGGACTTGGGGGCAAAGCAGTGGATTTATACTGTCCATGGTGATAAGTGCTCTATAGTGCTCACAAAGTTTATGATGTTGAAGAGTGAGTATCTGTGGAGATATAGCTGTGGAGGTGGGGCCCAGATGAGTGAAGTGAGGAGGACCGTTGATAAGATGAAGAATTGCGAGGATATCTTGATGAATTTTGTGGTGGCTGATGAGGTAAAAGCAGGGCCCATTCTGGTGGGGGCAGAGAGGGTGAGGGATTGGGGAGATGCAAGGAATGATGGTGATGGAGGGAGGGGATTGAAAGATGGGGAGGGGCGCAGGGTAAGGGAGGTGGGGCTGAGTAGCAGGAGAAGGGAGCATAGGAAGAGGAGAGGGGATTGTTTAAGGGAGTTTCACAAGGTTTTGGGTAGGATGCCTCTAAGGTATAGTTATGGGAAAGTAGTTAATTCAGTTGGGGAGCAAGGGCTGTGTCTGAAAGGAGGCAAGCTGGTATTTTGTGACCAATACCGATGATAGCCCTCTTCCGGCAGTGTCCTTGAAATTAGTCTTGAGTTTTCGTGAAACGTTTCGGCAATGTCATTAAAAATAATTGATTAGTTGAGTACTATTTTTTTTTTTAATTTTTAAGCCAGGAACCCTGCCTACTAGAAGTGCAAGCAAATCCCTACTCTCATCAACCCTAGACTGCACCAGTGCCTCGTCTGGTTTAACTCCCTAAACTTGTTGAGCTATAAAGCTTGAGTTTCGGCAATCAAAACGACTCATACGGCAATGCCTATCTAAATAAAACCAAAAGCTTGCCTTATTGCGCATTAAGAAGCCCTTTTCGGAGCTTGAAGCCCAGGCAACCAGAAGTAGAGAGTGGCTCATTGAACTGGATTTACAATTCAAGAGGGAGCTGCTACAGTAGAGCTTGGGGTTAACTAATCAAAACTCATCGCTCATATTGGCACATGCTTTCCAATTGCTGCAAGATCACAAGCAAGCAAGTTATAGCTTGATTCATCTATTAGAATGTTCACACATTTGTGCCCTGAGCATATGGTCCAGCAAGAAGAATAACATGATAAAATGCCCTTGTCAAATTACATGAACTCCGAGCCCGTGCTCATCTAACACCATGACATCACCAGTTAATGCTTATAGAAAAAAGTAGAAATTAATCAGCAGTTGGGATCGAGAGTTGAACCATCATGAATTTTTAAGGTGGCTCCGAAGATCCATCGGGATTAAGCTCAATCTAGTTTCAGTCCTGGATTTCAAGCACAGCCTTTCTATAATGATTTCTATTACTAGAGAAAATGAAGCTATCAACATAATACATCAACTCAGCCAACAAGTTGCTGCTGACAGCGGAATCTGCAGGGCAAGATTAGTCTAATACCTGTATCAGTACTATGGCACGATTCAAGATCACAACCATAAGGGTTAATGATGGTAATTTTGCCCCTTCAGAATCGTCCATGACCTGAAAAATAAAATAAATAAGTTCCGGGTGGTGTTCTTGAATGAAGAATGTAATTAAAATTCAAAATGGCTAAGCATATAAATTAGTGATGAGAACTTATGACAGACTACCGATTTAAAATGTCTTAAAGAGTGGCATGACCACCTATCCACCTATAATAAACCATGTCTCAAATCAACAAAGTTTGGTGTGAGTATTATGAAGACAATATCTTAAATTTCGGCTGTGTTATAGTATGTCATATCAAGGTATCCTCTGAGATGCTAAAATATGAAAGCCATCAAACATGTTAATTATCTTTTGTTTTCTGCTCGCAAATATCCAAACTAGGTTCCAGAAGTAGAGGTGACAATGATTTAGGTCTAGTATTCCTTGAGGAGAAGGCATACAACCTGCAACAAACAATATTCCAAGAAAATATTGAAAGAAGAAAACTTTTACCTATTGGCATCTAATGATCTTATTAACGCGTCCTCACACACCATTGATATTCAGTATGCTTGCAAAGTGCTCAATATAACATGATTAATGAACTTGCACATTACTTGGGTAACTTGGAGCCAGCAACTATATTACTATGTATGGAATGTAATGCGAATCCAATATTAACAAGTGCTTACCTATACAGTTGTTCAACAAGCACAAGCAACGCAATCTGATGATTCAAAACCATGGAGGACAATCTAATCGATATGTTAGCACGCTTTCGTATTTGATGTCCATGACCATACGGTCCACCAATGCAGAATGATAACCTAGAAGCTCCCTATTATTTAGAAACAATAAGAAAACGTTGATCAATGAGTAAAAGTCATCCAGATTCTGTCTCAAATTATACGAACTAATATAAAAAGAAATTAAGATGAACTCTAAACAGTAGTACATGGAAAGCAGCTCGCACCGTGTTCCCTGCATCCCCGATCAATTCAGCCATCTGCTCGGACCCAATGTCCCGTCCACGCTCATCCAACAGGACAACCTACAAGAAAATCAATGTCTCCTACAATCAATTGTTTTAAGCACATTTAGTTTAGAAATAATCAAAACGCAAACTAACTTCAAAACCTAAACAAGAAATGGAAATTAAGGTTTACTGTACTAATAATGTTGTTTGAGACAGACAGACAGACAGAAAGAGTATACCCAATCATCAGACCTGATAAGGTTCATGACTGCCTTGTCTTCATCATCAACCTGAGCCTTCTCATCACTAAAACACAACGACAACATGTAGAAAAAAAATTGAAAAATGCAAAGCATAACCAACTGAAGTGAAATTATATAAAAAGAAAGCAAATTGAAGTGAGTGGAGAGCAAACACTGACCGAGCATTTCTGGGGTTGGACCGAATAGGAAGATCATGAAGAGAGCAATAGTTTTTGAGCTTGTTAGTGTATTCTTCCACTAATAATTGTACCCCAGCTGATCTCTTTTTGCCCACTGTTATAATTCTTATAGGTAACGCTCTCTGCAATCAAAAAACAGAGAATTTGAACTCAGTGAGTCAATACAAACAACCAGAGAAAGAAACCCAGATGAGGAGGGAGATGGAATGGAATAGTTTACCACTGACTGACCAGTGTACTTACACAGTCTACCTTCTCCTCCTGCGAACACAGAAATTAAGAGAAAGATCAATGATTGATGCTAAGTAATTAACAAAAAGTAATCTTTCCTAAATGTGGCAAACCAACCAACCTGAGGGAGGAGGAGTGTAGCAACTGGTTGAAGCACAAGCTGAGATTATAGCCATCTGATTTTCTAGCAAACAAGCAGATAGAGGAGGAGAAGATGAAGGACAAGATAGATGGATGTGTTTTGAAGGTGTTAACAAGATGGGCCACTATTGTTGAGCTAAGCCCATTATCACATTTTGATGTTTTGCATGCTTAATGTAGCCCTCCATCTCTTACTCTTCATTCCTGAATCCCTCCATCTCTACTAGCACTGTTAATTTCTTGGTGGGTTTAAAAGGATGCTGTGTGAGTCCCATATATGCATGTAACAAGAAGACGAGTTGCAGAGGTAATTGAAGAATGTATGACTACAACTACTTCTAGCAGCAGCAGCAGCATTGGTGGTGGTGGTGTGATTTAGACAATGGCTTTGCTTAAGCTATGTTTGTCTAAACTGCGATTGGCTTGAGATTCAGTTTGAATCGTGGCATTTCCGAGTAGATGCACTTGGTAATAATGATAACAATTGGGAATGGAACACGAAGCTATGGTTGCTCAATGACGGGCAATGAGAGCTCAGAAACCAACTGGTTGAGCTTCTTTCTACTTTTGTTTCTTTAGTTTGGGTCACTGCAAGGATATTTGATCCTCGAATACATGTTTACTAGTAACAAATTATTTCCCTTTTTTACTAAATTTGAATCCTTTAAGTGCAATTAATTCATATTGTAACTTTGTTTCTTGCTATTTATTGATTCTTGTTACAAATGGGGACTCAGTGAAGGGATTGACTCAATAAATAAAATTTCCTCCATGATATTCAATTACTATTACAGTGCCCATTTGGAAACGGTGAACTACAGTACCTGCGTTTCGCTAAAAAAACACTAAAAATGATGTTTTTATTGCAGTGCACCGCGTAACTACAAGCTTCAAGCTAATAATGCTACTTTACAAAGGGTCCTGCAGAAGATCATCTTTTTTTTTTGCCGCGAAATTCAGACATTGAAATTAACTGTTCCGTTTGGTCGGAACCTACAAAACCATTTACATCTCCGCTCGTACACTCCGGCTCTCTCTAAAATTGGAATCTTGGATGATAATAAGGGAAGCAAACCAAAACAATTTATCATCCAAGCTAAGCATCTAACTGTCCAATCCAATAAATCTTCATCACTGTACAATATCATAGTATGGGTGGCAGGACTCCTGTCTAACAATCTGCACGAGTGTTCTTCGCAACCCCCCCGCCTGCTTACTTGTCATCCAAGACTCTGCTCCTCAAAAATGAAAAACAAAGTTGTTTATGGTTTCTGTACAGACCATAGACCGAAACCAGGCTCCCAATACGTGAGCTTCATCGTAGTGTTTATCAAAATCATACTTCCTTCTTGTGTAAAGGGATCATACAATTGGAAGTCAAGGTAAAATCTTGTGGGATTGTTTTCTGTTGAGCATTATTATTTCTTTATCATTCCAAATTCCCAAAAGGGTACATAGCCATAGATTCAAAGAGGTTTCTGCATATGAATGACCGTGTCCATAACTCAAGACTGAAAGTACTAGCTAATTCTCTCTCAAAGTATACGGTCACAGCAAGTAATCCTTTGTACACCATAGGATCCATTTCAATCCCATGAATCGATCATTACAAGGTACAGCAACTTCCATTCCTCCCCATCCACTCAAACGAATGCCCTTAACTTCTTTCCAATAGTTGGTACAAATTTTATCACGAGTAACTCCGATAAATTCTAATCATAATCTTTTAGTATTTGAAAATTCAAAAGGAAAATTATTCTATTCTTATACATAAATATAGAACAAAATATCACTGGAGATTATATTTCTCCTTCAAAAAATAAAATGAAGGATTAGTTTTCGGAAAAATTAAGGATAAAAAGAAAAGATGATGTGCTTAGGCTTACTAGACCAGCTTCAAAGACGAGAAGTCTCAGCAAGTCTGAAGAGCATAAGACAATTAATGTACGAGCAGTTTAACACCTTCTTTGCTATCTTCTTTTCAGCAAAGAGGCTGCCTGAATTACTACTCGATACAGAACCAAATAACTAAATAAAAAAAGAATCAAGGATGTATCAGCCTTTCTACAGAAATCCGCCAGAAAAGGTAGAAGGCGAAAAAGGGTGAGAAAGGGCTGTTTGATATAGGTAGCTGCATTCATCCCTATGGCACTTTTTATCAGCCAAAGAGCCAAACTTCAGCCCCATCAATTCCTTTGATCATCGGATTGTATAAAAAAACAACAAGAATTAGGAAAACCCATCAAATACCCATCAATTATTTTGATGGGTTGATCGAAATAAGATGGCAAACAAACCCGGATTGGAAGAGAGTTGAGATCTTGAAACTAAGGAAGGAGCCTTGTGCGGCTTGGCCGAAAACCCTACCTTTGCCATGGTGCTACTGTGAGGGGTTATACTTGTATATATAGGCCAATTTATGAAAACCCTTTTGAATATTATTCAAAATCACGAATTTCTCCTCTTTATTTCAAATTTAAGCCTTTGTTTTCCTTTAATTTATTTTCTGAAGTAGGGTGGGGCTCAATGATGGGTGACAAATCAAAGAGCCTGGGTTTTGGTAAAGCCCACTATGACCCGTACCAACATTTATTTACAAGGATGGTAAAATGACAGGCAATTTACTGTATGCCAGGGGAATCGGGATGAAGACTGAGGAGGGAGAGGGGGAGGGGGTTAGGGTGAGGAATCACAAATTAAGAGGAAGGCAGCACCTTTCACTTGTTTGGATTAAAGAAAGTTCAACAGATTTTCATTGTTTGGTTAGAGAAAGGAAGGGGCGTATTTATTAAGATTCCTTGCAAACACTCGACGAGGCAGAGACAAATATTATCAACCCAGTCACAAGATTCCTTTTGAAAAAAAACTGAGATGTAATTTTGACAAAGACAATACAAATATAAAATAAAAAATCCCACCCATATTTTAAATAAAAATCGATCAAATCACGAATTAACTAACTTACATTCAACCGAGTCAACTCCAAATTTAGTTCAGCATGAAGCAGGGGCAAATTTAATCAAAACTCCATCACCAGCATCGAAAAAGAGTGCACAGGGATTTATAGCTACAGCACGTTCGCTTTTTCAAAATATGGAAGCAAGGTATTCCCACCATTGCGATTCTTCAAGGGATTCGCCCAAGTTGTTGCAAAAAGAAATGGTATTCCCACTATAACATGGGTTTCACGATTACATTCTCTCTATGTTCTAAACAATAACGTGAAAGAAAGGAAAAATAATACCACAATTGAATGAAATATTAGACTACAAATCGATGAACATGTGCTTAGTCCAGGATACAATTGATCGAGAAGACTGCAATTGTTTGCTAACCATGGGAAGACAAAAATGTCAAGGGATCTTCTCTCTTGACTCTTCATGGCTCCAAATTTCTCAATCTATCGTCTTTGTATAAGTACAAGTACAAGTAAAATGCTTGACGAGCAAAGATCCCTTGACTCTTCATGGCTCCAAATTTCTCAATCTATCGTCTTTGTATAAGTACAAGTACAAGTAAAATGCTTGACGAGCAAGGAACTTTGCAAATCCGAGAGTAGTTGCCGGCGGCACTCATCACAAACTTCTACAACAAGTAAACCTCAACTCACCTGGCTTCTGTTCGGAAGGCAAATGAAGGAAAATGAGGGTGGGAACAAATAAAAAAATTTGTACAGCACAAAACGAAGACTGCTTCATTAATGAAGGAAACAGGTTCTTGCAAGTTCAATGATATTTTCAAGGACAATGAGAAACCTAGTCTTTTTATTATATGGCAAATAATATTTATTACGAGCACAGGCTATCAAGTAGAAAGCAAAGGTGAAAAGCATCAACAACAAAAAAAATTGACAAAATGACCTGTGGCCATAACACAAAGCTGAAACAAGAAAAAATGCCTAGAGAAAAAACAGTAGGAGGGCTTTAGCTACTGAAATACTGAACCAAAACAATGAGTGCCTAAAAGAAACTTACTTAAGATTATAGAACCATCAAGTGTCATCATCTAGATCATCCATCTCATCAAGGATAACATACTTCGTTGCAACATTTGTTGGGGATGACCCAGCCGAGTCATTTTCACTTGTTTGGCCCTTCTGTAGCTTTTGGTACCTGCACAGGGTGGCAAAATTAACACCATATAATCACGAGCATTATGAAATTCAATTTGAAATGTGAACATAAGCTACTAAGTGGTGGATTAGGTAGGGTAGAATCTATGATTTGGACTGGAAGTGAAATTTAGGATTTATGAAGATGCAGGTTTGCTTCTTCAATTCTTTGCTTTAATGTTGTACAACTTGTAAGTATCAATGAACTGTAGAGGCACTAAATGGTTTCAATTCTGTCCTACCAGCCCCATTTCATAAAGGGATATGATATTAAGAAGCTTTAGATTGACCAAATTCAGGTACAAGCAAGCAAAAATCTCAACAAAAAAATGACACAAATAAATGACTGTTTAGTGAACATCAATAGAGAGGGTACATCATACGAGACATTCTACCTGGATTATGCTGCTATTACTAGGACAATAGAGAAAAAGAAGTCAAGAGAGCAAGTTATGGGCCAATTATCTGCAATTTTTCTTGGTTCTTCTAAGACAGAATCGCCACTGCTTGATAGGTGTTTGTTTAGAGAGTAAAAGCAGTTAAATGTTAAGGGGAATACAGTTAGTTTTGGTTGGTAGACATGCTGGGAAAAGGAAAAGTTAAGGAGGGGTGACATTCAGCCCCTGACTGAGGTTTAAGCATTAAACTTGATGAGAGGGAGGTTACAAATTTTTCATGGGCTCAAGGCTTTCTTTTTTCTGCCTTCTGTCACTATCTCAAACTGATAGACCATCCCTATTTTACTTGCTTGCTGATGTTGGTCCCGCTAATAAACATTATTGTAGTTTTTATAAAAGTTCAATTCAACATTTTACTTGGCATCTACATTTATTGGGGCCAAATATTATGCACACTCCCAGCTGAACACCTTTAACACTTACCCCTTATACACTAATCTCTATTTCATTACTATCATGCCATACATAACCTTAATAGCAAATTCAAATTACATCCCAAGAAATAAATAAATAAGGAAAACAAAACATTGCGGTCCTGAAAGAATAAAAGCACCAAAAGGGTCACTCTTTGTTTGGTTCTGACATGGGCATTTTTACTATCTAGTTATGACTTACTGAGGTCAGTCTGTAAAACCTATGGAGTGAAAAAATAAACTAAGACTAAAACCAACTGACAGCCACTAGATTCCTTGGTCTGAATGCCTAGTTTCAGTCACTATCACGGTTCAGAGATTTTAAACTTACAAAAAAAAAAGCAATTAGATAAACAAATTTCAGTTACAGTAGTTTATTTCAAACCTATGCTGACATAAGACTTACTTGTACCAGTTGAATAAGCCGACACCAACCATAATAATCAAAAGCCCAGCACCTTTCAACCAGGTAAATTTATCATGGAAATAAATAACCGCAACCTGAATGAATACAGAAAAAATCTTAAGCAGATCACCAGCAGTAACAGCGTTCCAAAGAGCATGTACTACCAAACACTGAAAAATATTCAAGACTTCTTATAGAGAATATCATAGCAATGAGCATCAACTTTCATAAAACTTAGAGCATGTTTGAGAATGCAGCTGGCCGCGCGTTTCCAAAAATTTTGAATTTTTTTTTGCTTAAAATTATTTTTTAAAATATTTTTGGATCGTTTTAATGTGCTGATATTAAAAATAAATTTTAAAAAATAAAACAAATATTATTTAGATGCATTTTTTAGTGAAAAACACTTCGAAAAGCAACTGCTATCACAATACCAAACACGCTCTTAAAAAGAATCCCATTGAAATCTGGAAGTAAGCCTCTGAAACTAATGGAGGTACAGGTTTTCTTCAGAGCATGGTGACAGCACAATGAAAATACGAAAGATGCACAGCTAACAAATATCACTGCGTGATTCTACAAACATCTTGATCCAGGGTTCATGCCAGGACTTTAATTAATGAAGTTCCCTCTACATCTATTCTACAACTATCAGAAAGGCAGACACCTCTAACACTAATAAAAATAAAGCACGGTGTTCAATCAATCATGATAAGCTGCTGAGAGATTTCATTTTGCAAAAACTTGAAAGTCAAGGGGCAAGACTGAAACATTGATGGTTGTTTTCAGGAATGAGTTTTTATGACCATAGTTCATGCCTGACTCTGATTCTAGAATGGAATTCCAAAACCATGATTTTTTTGAACGAGGCAGCCAAGCACCCAAAATTTGCTTTTTCACTCGTAACTCTTTTTTTTTACCATCTCTAACAGGACCCCAAACACCATCCATGCATTAGTGTATTCATAGATCAACATTTTGCAGAATTAATAGGAGAACAACGGTGTAGAAAAATGCTTATACCAATATAGTCACAGCCTCCTTGACAACACCAGCTATTGTCACTGTGACGGCACTAGTTACTGAAATAAGAACAAACTCCGTTAAAACCTGCAACAGAAAAAAAAAATTAATTTCCCTGACAAAAACTTGGTCCAAAAGAAATGGACACAATTTGTCAATATTATATAACAGCTGGAATAAACTAGAAAACTAATTTCCAATCTTCAAGTAATTTATACAATTAAAACACAATTCTCCACCTCCCTCCCTTGAAAAAATGAAACTCAAAAAACCCCAAAGAAACTCAAATTCAGAAAGAAAAGAAAAGGGAAGGCTTGTACCATGAAAAAAGCGAGTGTTCCCCCAAAAAACATGAGCAGGCAACTCCGAGCAACATGCCATGAATTATTGAAGTAACTTGTTTTGTTAAATTCATGCCATGGATCTAAGACAAGAGAAAGAAGACCGGTTGAAATTGCCATCACTGGAGTCACATAGCTCATCAATGTAAGTGGATTTTTCAAACCTGAATACATCCCAAAAGCACCATTATGTTGTATAAATAACAGTATAATACGAAGGAAAATACTATTTTCTCTACATGCACAAGGAAATCCCAAAACTGAATTACTACATTAACCAAACCCTTTCCATGAAATTGACCTATCTGTATCAATACTATATCCATGTAAGGAAATTTCATATTTACCTATCTATATCGATTTTATATCCATGTTCCATATTCCATATCTATGATCCCAAAACTGAATTACTACATTAACCAAACCCTTTCCATGAAATTGACCTATCTGTATCAATACTATATCCATGTAAGGAAATTTCATATTTACCTATCTATATCGATTTTATATCCATGTTCCATATTCCATATCTATGATCTTACCAGCTTTTGCACCTGCGAGCAAACAATATTTATAGGACTATATTTGAATAAAGCATCTTTCTGGTGAAGTGGCCATAAATAAACTTGCCAAACAAGACAACTATTTTTTAACGAACACCTATAAAGGTCATGAATAAAAATTATTCCTCACAAATACACGTCTACAAACATGTAAGGTAGCTAATTTGTACCCAAAAAAATGATAACGATAGCAGTTAAATCCAAATAGCATTCAAGAGTACTATAAAAATGTAAAAAATAGGAAAGCAGAAAAACACCTACCATAGGCTTCTTTCTTTTCAGTTTTGATCCACGCATCACCAAATAGGGAAATCAAATTCCAGGAGGGAAAAAAAAAGTAAGAAAGTGAAATTTAGAATAAAAAATGGTTGGTTTTCAGTAAACAAATACTTTAAGCCATGTATCTCGTATAGGAACAGAATTAGACATACCTGCAAGAGAATTTGAGTCATGCACCAGCGAAATCCAGACATTACAGCAGCAAGCATAACAAATACAAATCCCCAAAACTCAAATTCTGTCTCTTTCGCAACTGGATTCAAAATAAAAGTATAAATGAAAAAAAGAAATTGAAAATGATAAATACCGAAACAAATCTCCATCAGAAACAGAAAAGATGAAGTTTGGTGATACAGACAGTAGCGATTGACAATTAAAATTCACTAAAAGATAAAAGGTATCAATAGCACTATTACCATCATCTAAGTCACTTGGACTAGCTTATCAGCATTGGATACAGATATATGTCAAGGCGTGATATACCCCAAAAAAAAAAAATACCCTCCATTTTAGGATGGGAGAACATTTACTTTTCAATTGGATTTGGGTTCCAATATTCTTATAAATCAATAAGCAATAAGTAAATGGGGTATTAGATAGTTCCACCTACCAATTTCCTTCAACTTAACTTTCTTCAATGAATAATTAATTGGGTAGCAAATCTTTGTAGCAAAAACAAGTAGAGTCGGTATTTATGTAAAATAAAATAAGTTAAATTTACCATAAGCTTCAGGGTTGCCCCCTGAACAGAGTCAAAAAAACTTTCTGCACTACAACAGACATACAGCCTTGACAATCTCCACTAACAGTCTGAAATTATTTTTTCTATGTTGAATCAAGATTGATGTGGCATTTGGAAATAGCACCAAGTCCTTCTGGCAAGGTTCAACGTTCTCATCTACGGACAAAGCTAATACCACATGATATACCATTAAATCGCACCCCTAGTGACTGAAACTACCATGGTCACCTGCTTCATTAATTTCTCTTATCAGTCATCATCATGTGACCACCAACACCATAATGAATTTTGCTGACTGAAACTTGGTGCGGCTCTCACAATTTTAAAACAAAAGGCAACTCCCTCTTCTATACTACCTTGAGGTCAGCTAGCATCCTAGTTTAAGAGGAAAACAAATTTCTTTCCTGGGAGTGTTTGTGAAAGCAAGGTCCTAAACAGTGCACACTCCTTCCAAATTGTCATCAATAACTTAATCTAATATGTTTCCATAAGAATCCTAATAAAACATAGGCCACAAATATTACTTTTTCTATAAGAAAAAGGTGCACATTGAATGATTAATCAAAATGAAAGATGATGAAATTGTATACCTGTTAATAAAATTCCAACAGAGATTACCATGATGATACCAAAAAGCTTCGCGCTTGGAGATTCCAACCTTAAAAAAATATAAAAATAAACGTCTAGAATATGCAAAAGATCTTATAACTGATTCCTCATAAAGAAAAAAAAAAGGAGCATGAATGAACAGGTTAGAATTAAATATAACAGAATAAAGTGGTATAATATAAACAATGATATTAAGAGAAACAGAAATACATCTTATTACATTAAAAAGAGGTGTAAAATGGTCAAGAAAGAAAAAAAAAAAAAGAATTTCACTAGGTGAATAACAGTTCAGCTAATTTGTATATCGCTGCAATATACTGTCTTATATGCTTGTATGAACAGTTCATCTTATCATTATTCTTTAAGGTAAACATGTTCACAAGCCTGTCTCAAAATGTCCTCGTCCACAAGCAATATCTATATATTAGACACTTGAGTTGGTGTTCTTAACTCTCTTTGCATTTTTTAACTATCAATGCACATAGTAATTGCATAATTCTTTAGGTAAAATGGGTGGCAAATGGTAAGTGAAAAGTGTTTGTCCTCAAATACATTTCTGTCTTTTATACAAAAACATACTGAGGTCAATTTTTTGCTAAAAGTAAAGGTTAAATACCAAATTGGCATTCAGACTTCATATGCTACTCCTTTGGTTCCACAGTAAGCGTCTAACCCCATTTTTCAAAATTTTATAATTGGGAGGTTCATTTCCACATGTTCTTGGCCTACTTCCATGATATCACATCTGATTTTTAGTTCTTTGTATCAAAGTCTTTATTGTTGTGTGAAAATGGACAATTCATTCATGGAAGTATGCCCTTACCTTGTTATTCACGACCAACAACTAAAACAATTCAAGATATGCACCAACTTTTTGTTTATATGAATTGAGAATTATGCAGTACTAGCATTCTGGATAATATACTAATGAGGATGATATTTCAAAATTTGTTCACTTTCTTTAATTTTAACTTCGCACGTGTAGTTAGCACAGGTTAGATATTGGTATATAGCTTTTGACCTTATACAAGGAAGGTACCCAGGTTCCCACTACAATTAAAATTTTATTCTTATGCTGAAATAACTATGTTAGAAGACAAAAAAGAAGAAAAAGAAGAAAACAAAAGACATAGATTGCACATCAGCCCCCTCAATTGGCAAAGCATGGATGTAGAATTATTCATTGTTCTTTTATTACCTGGCAACAAGAAGTTTTCTTAATTAATGAGAAAAGTTAAGAGTTTGAGATGAAAAAAAATAGAGCTACTTCATTAAAAAAATAAAATTAGATGATGAGAGACAGATTACAGTAAAAGAACACTGGTCACATAAGATATTTGTATTGGTAAATAAGCTAAACTGACAAGAAATTCACCTGAATGCAAAGGCAAATAGAATGAGAAATATTGGAGCTGCAGATTTACACTATACAGATAGGAAAAAAAAATGAGTTAGTAAAATAACCTGTCAGAAGAAAAAAATGATTACCAGAGACGTAGTATATAGCAATAAGGTAGAGAGAGCATAACTAACCATTGTGGCAAATGTAACAGAGATGAAAACAAGGGACACATTGCTCAAGTTAACATCGAATGCAGTTCCAAGAGCTGTTGGTACAACTGTGAAAGGGAAAGTCCATCTGTAGCATTAGTTGATAGAAAAGTTAATTGGCAAGTTATAATAATTTCACAGCAGAATCAATAGAAGATTTCAAAAAAAAAAAAAAACAGTAGTAAAACTTAAATAATAAAATCCATTATATCTCATCACCTGAAGTAGCTGATGAAATTGTCAATTAAAAATATTCTTTAGATGGTAGCATCTCCCAGTGTCTAGGAGTCGTGTGCTACTCCTTATTTGCATAATCATATAATTCACATAGAAGCACATTAGCAGGGCTGGCTATGGTTATGGCTATCCTTATATGAATAAGCCAAATGCGTTTTCACTACAGAAGCTAATTGATTTCAAATCAACACAGAGTTTCATTGTAAACCAAAAGGAGCAGTCCACTGAAAATTTTCTTCTTTTGAAGTTGAAATGTCATTCAGAAAGCAGCACGTATTTTACACGAGACTGCCAACACCTTTTGAGACACCAACTTATCTTCAATTTACCACGACTCCACTCTAACCAGGATAACATCCTGTTTCGGTAACTAGGTGATACATAATATTCAATGATAATCATAACAAAAGGGCTTTCCAATCTCACTACAGATCAGTTACAGAAACTAGCACAGAAGCCCTGTAAGAAGAGAAAGACACTAGGTTTTATCAAGGGTCAGTTAATTCTTAAACCAAAATGTTAATTCACTCTATCATAAGAGAGAGAGAGAGAGAAAAGAACAGTGACCAATTCAACAGCTTTTCCAGCCATTTTCGCAGCCAATTCGGACTATCATCCCTGAACAAATGAAAAATCTTGATCCCACGGAATTCTTATTCGAAATCCATGACTTCATTACGGAGTTCAGTATTTAAATTTTAAAGTACCTAGAATTGATTCCCACACATCATTTACAGAAGAAAAACAACTAAAACACAACAAACCCAACAATTATCAACTCCAATTTCGACACTAGTTTTAAATATGATATAGGAAAACAGAAACGCAATAAAGAGCTACTACCTCTTATAAAATAATCCTTCCACGACATAGCAACATTCGGCCGAAACCGATCAGACCAGTACCAAGTAATAGCCGTGGATAAAACAGCTTGCATTGTGAAATGGAAAGTATTCATCAGCAACGGAGCTGGAAATCTCCCCATATTATCTCCTAACAGAGTCTTATTGTACCTAATCAATCCAAAAACAAAAAAAAAAACACCACCCACTAATTAAGAGGAAAATAAAAAAAAAATGAATAAAAAGAGAAAAGGAAGGTGAAGAAAGACTTACAAGGTTAAAAAAGTGCTGAAAGTGTACCAAACAAGAATAAAAAACAGAGTCTTCAAAATATCAGCAGCAGATACAGGAGTAGGAGGAGACTTATTAAACGACAAAGAATCCATGGCGATGCCATTGACATCGGAATCGACATCAGAATTCCTCCTCCTAGAGTTTTCAATGTCGAAGGGAACGCACTTGTCTTCTTCAGAATCATCATGACTCCCTCTGTTTCTGTTCTCTAAATTACAGCCATTCAATTCCATGCTTGAATTCTAATAGATCTATCGATCTTATGATTCACTCAAAATCGATCGGGATTTGAAGAATCTACCATGGGAGAGATCTGGAAGAAGAAATCAGGTCTTCTTGTGCTGCATTTGGCTGATAAGATCTAAAATAAAACCCACGAGCACGAACCCTAGCATGAAGTGAGAGGGCTTTTTGTTTGGGTTGGAGTAAAAGCAAGAACCCTCCCCTACCTAATTTTGTATCTGGTAATCTGTCGATCGATCAGCTAAAAGCCAGAGACAGTCGAGTTTCGTTGCCGGTCAAATCACAAATTAGTCCCCCAAATTATAAATGTTCTCTTGATTACTCCTGAAATTATCAATTTCTTAGACTTGGCCTTGGCCCCCACCCTTTTTTTAGCTTTAAAGCAAAGCAATAAAAATCACCAAATAAGTGTTTGGTGAGACTTTAGATATTTTATTAGATTATTTAAAGTATCATAGGTTGCTGGATTGAGACTTTTTTTACAATAAAATCGTAGCCTCAAAATCTGAGAACATCTCCTTTATATTTTAGTCCCAATGATCCAATAACCTTATAATCTCAAGTTTTGAAAGCTTACATGAAACATCTATTTTAATGGGAAATACAACAATATAAAAAGCATGACATGTTATTATAATGTATTTAGTAGGTTATTGCTTGGAGAAATATATCCTAAGAACATGAATAACAATGTGATAACTACGTGAAAGAACAAGGGTATTTTATACTATTTATTGCTTTCCACACCAATTCATAGAAGTTATTTTATTTTTTAATTAATATAGATGTTCGAATCAATTTATATGTATCTCAACTAGTTTTACAGATATTAAAATTAACGATCATATAAAACTCTAATAATTATGAAAGAACTTAAACTCGTAATTATTTAAAAATAAATTTAAAATTTAATCAATTAAACTATGGGTTATATAAATAATTTTTTTGACAGATATACTTTCTCCGTTGGTACAGGAAATGCAACATGGAAAATCATCAAACTCTGCTTTCTTTCACGGGAGGGTGCAAAAAATCACGGGCCGGGGTCCGGCGGAACAGTTTTTGTCTTCGGCACGAACAGTCTTTGAAGCAGCCACCTTTTTTTCATAGGGTTTCTGCAGATCTGCTTCTTCTATGCTTTGATATTTGCCAGAATACCTCCCTTTTCCTTTCCTATCTGTGTATAGATTATGTTGTTACAGCTTAATGCCCAAAAGTTTCTGCTTTCTTTCATGGCCTTGCACTTGATGGTATACCTAGGACACCAAACTAACTGGAGCTTAGATTCTTGTTCTTATCGTCATTGTTCATAGTTAACAAGTAATCACCATTGCATCCAGATTCAGCACAGATACAAAGGTGCAACTGGCTATTTGCCATTTATTTTTTAGGGTTCATCACGACTCGTATAATGGTTCATCAGTAAATCGCCTTTGCGCCATCTTTTTGTTACCGTTACAATTTACCTAGTGTTCAACTTGGAAGTGTTTATCAAAGCTTTAGCAAGGAAGCTATGGCATCGAATCGGTTACTGACCCAAGGCTTGCAGTTTTATTGCCTTACGCCCACCTTCAGACCAGTGAACTTGGCAGAGAGAGGGAGAGCAGAATATGAGACCAGAACAAAAAGTGATGATAGAATTATTGGATGTTGATTTGATTTATTGTAGCTTTTAACTCCTCGGTTAAACCGTTCGCTTTAGGAAAATGAATGGGATTTTCTAAAATGATCAGATGCTTGTTCCAGTCAGAAAGAAAATGTGATACCCTTCGAAGCTTATGGATTACATCAAAGGTTTCTGTTGCTTCTGCCTTCAATCACTGTATTCCAGCGCTATGCCTATGCCATCAATAACTGTGCAGAAGAATGAACATCTTCAGTGCATGAGGAGACGACCGCCATCCTGCTGATAGAAGGATTTATAAGTGGCTATTCTTGTCTTTGATTCAGGCTGCTCAAGATCTTGCCTAAACTCAGCAGACATCTTGGCAAAATCCTCCATCTGTGTCCTTTTCCATTCCTTTTGACAAACAGTAAAAACAAATAAGCAAGCATGAAAATAGAGTAAAGGAAAATGTAGCCATGAAGTCATCAGAAATATTGACTGGATCATCATTGGCAATGCATTGCCCAACACAAACCTAAAACAACATGGAATAAAATCCTAGTATCTCTATTTCTCATTTTCTTATCATCCCTTCCAGAGCAGACAGTCTTAAATTCACAGCAGGTCCTCCACTACCGTTAAGATCATCCAGCAGATTTACAACAAAGCCTAGCGTATTTTTATTGAAGAAAGAAACGAAAGAACCTAGGTGTAGGCCTGATTCCATCTTGAGCTCGCATCACCTGAGACACAGCGACTTTACCAAATGACGCAGCCATGACAAATCTACAAGTACGTTTCTTAACAAGATAATACTGTTGTTGACCAGGCATGAAAGCATTATAACCTCGATTCCATCTCGTTCTCTTACCTTTTGGGGTTGCGCTAAGACTAATACTTTTGATCATGCATGAAGAGATTTGTCCTTGTGCCTCCTCGAAATCCAAAAAGAACAAAGACTAAGAACAGGTACGATGACAGGATTTATCATTTTTAGACTACTAGATTCTCACAGTTTTAGAGCAAAAGTACATCAGCACGAAGCACAACAAACCCTTGGTAGGAGGCTTGAGAGTTCATTGAGTGTAACTTCAAGACAAATGGCCAGAGAATAAAAATAGCTACCATGTAAAAGAAAAGACGTGCAGCCTATTCTAGCAGCCTAAAAAGGATTATGATGATAATTACAATCTCAGAGCAGAAATGCCGATAGTGAAGTACCTATTCCATTTCAATTTGCAAACGAGGTTATTTGTCCCTGGCAGCGACCAATTAATTAGCTGAATTATTGGATAGTGAAAAAAGGAAACTAGCTTGGATTGATCAAGACTTTGACACAACAATCGGGGTACGAAACAAAGCCATCCACCATTGCCCTAATGTTTCACTTTTTGCTGTTAGCTATTTGCTGAAAGCAAAAATGGAACTCATGGTTCGCGATTCATATAGAGCATTCCCCTCCTCTTGAACCTTTTTTACCCCAGACCAATGCCTATAGCAGCTACCTAGCAAAGATAAAATTTCAAAAGCATTAGAAATTTACCTCAAAATCCCATTCCCCATACAAGTTGGGGTCATTTTTGTCTGACCAAACATAAGCAAGTGCTTGTGTCTTATTAGAATTGTCCTGCAAAATATCATCACCATCAATTACTTTCATCAACAATATATAGGACTCTACAAGAGCCATGCGGAATGATCTTTCTCATCTGCTGGGAGACCTTCCCCTTGAAACCAATCATACACTTCCAACATACAAAATACAATAATAAACACTCTCCCACCGCACAGAGGGTATCTGGCTTTATGTTTAAATTTAACCCGTCCATTCATCTAACAGGCGGACTCAAAACCACACTACCTTTTCGCTCTTTTTTCATCAACTCGTGAGAAACTATTCAACTTTGAATGTCTAATCTAAGGAAAAGTACGATAAAACTAAAAGGGCGACACGCCTCCTAATTGATTGTTCTTGAATTAGAAAAAAAAAGGGGGGGGGGGGGGATTGTTCATGATCAGTAATGTTCTTCACATTCAATTCCAACCTGCTGAGAAGGAATTGGCAGCTCACCTTCTTAGCAACAAGAAGTGCATGCAATCAGTGAAGCATGGACATCCCATTTTAATATGTAACAAGAAAGCATTAAAGATTCCTTGAATTGAACTCACTTACCATCAAAGAAACATCAACAGTGACTCTTTCATACTCAACATCCTCAAATTCATCTAAAATGTATAATTCTGGATCCGTGATGCCATGTAGAACCTGGATTAAAAAGAACCCATTACATTGGATGCTGTTTACGATACAAGAATCAAAATCACCACGAAGAAAATATAAACATATATCATTGCATGTTTATTGAATTTAACCAAACAGCACTCGCACACACAAACGGCACCGACCAAAACTTGAGTTCATAAGAAAATTAAATGATTGCTAAGATTAAAGAAGTAAAAAATTAGGACTTCAATATAGAAGTGAAACATTGAGGTATAGAACAGACCTTGCCTGAGACTTTCTTGTTCTCCACAGGTAAAATTGCAGGGTAGACACGCCCTTTTATGCTAAACCTGTGACTACAACACAACAACGACGAAGATTAAGCTATAAACCAAAAAAATAATAAAAATTAAAATAAATCGTTGGTTATGATCAGTTTGAACTAACATTAATAAAATTGAAAAAAAAAAGAATTTGAAACGTTGGGAGGAAGAGTTGGTATGAAATGAAATCACAGGCTAATTTAAGTTAGAGAGAGAGAGAAAGAGACAGACTAGCCGTTGAGGATGGCTGGAGAGGATTGAGGGATGCGACTCAAGAGGGCACGAACAACGTCATCAGAAAGAAGGCTGCCGTACACAAACACGTTGTGGACCTGATTGCCGCCTGCTGCCGCCGCCATTGCCATTGCTATGGCTGCTGAAGAACTACAAGACAAGACAAAATGGTGTACTTGCGTATCTATGGCCACAAAGTAGAGGACACTCGAATGTAATATGAAACTCTCATTTTGGTCCTCAAAGTACAAGATTAGGAAATGTTACCCTTATTAATCGCACGCACAGTATTCGATTGATTGAAGGCCTTTGGGTGTTTTAATATTCTCAATAGTTTTGCGAGATTGGGATTTGTTTGAGTGGTTTTTCTTTCTTGATCCATTTATTAGAGGTAAAGTTATGAAATTCAGTACCGGTTCAAGGCTAGGGTAATAGGTAGTGAAGTTCATCAATGTTGATTCGGTTAATATAAAATAATATTATTTTAAAATTTTAAAATAAAAAATACATTGTTTTAATTTTAACCTGGTTTCGAGTTGAACTAGGTGACTGAAGAGTTACAATTTTCAAAGCTATTCATGTTAGCCCAATCAATAAGTTAAAAACTCCATTATTTTTATCACTTTTTAGTACCATAAAAATTTTCCTCTTCAGCAGATCGGATGTGATTCTCTCTTGTTTCTCTTTTTTTTTTTCCCGTCTTTTGGTATTACAAATTTGTTGATTGAAAATAAAAACAGCATGAATTCAGAGACGTTCTGTTCTAGTCTTTGGAATCATGAAGATCATTACTGACCAGTGACCACTTCGACTCCATTTGCATTCAAACCCCCAAAGACTCCTTCCTGATCTCCCATTTTTTCACCCCCCGGAGATTTTCAAAGCGTTCTGCTCTTGATCCCAAACAAAATAAAAATTCAAATCAAACATTCAAATACAGACCCTCACATGAAGGAAAGGATTTAAAACTGTTCACTATTCTCTTCATTGAAAATAAAAAGTTGCATGACATTTGTTGTCCCATCACCTACTACTTTTTTCCAGCCATTTGGCTAAAATAAGAATTGATTAGCATCTATGCTCCGAATTCGAACCTAAACTTACCAAGGTTAGAGATATGGCATTGTCAAAAGGCTAGACAGACTACTACAAAGAACAACTCTTCTCTGGTTTGAAAAGGCCAACAGAAGATTCAGAATAGTATAACTGGGTTATCGAAGTTTTGTTTTAACCACTGATTGGTCTTCTACCTTTAAGAGTCCATCACGACTGCTTCTTGAAATGAACGAAGTTGAAGGGCTGGCATGTGGGTTTTGAGAGCAGCTGGGGATGACCCAGATATCTTCTTCTCCACGGGAATTCCATTCCCTTTAGTTCCAAGAACCCTCCTCACCTCTTTTGCCAGTTCAATCACCATGTCATCTTCATGACCTGTTTTTACACATTCAGGTGCATTATTAGCAAAAATAAATTCAATAAGGACAGGCATGCACTTAATATGGTGTATTCATTGTGAATTATAAGTGTACAAAAAGGAGAAAAAATCTTACCTATAGCAAACATGGCTCTTTCTAGCGAGAACAGATAGTCTCTGTTGTTCCCGCATGGTCCATGAGCAGTTGCAATTTGCCTGAAATGTTACAATTACATTACAAAAAGGATCTATAACATAATTGTTTATGGACAGAACTTCATGCGAGCAAATAAAATGATGGTTCTAAAGGATTAGAGATTGTGTCATCAAACGTACCTAGCCATTTCCTCCAACGGGGCAGGCCCAAGGTAGTACTTGTTTGATACCTTGTCTGGAGTGGAAGTGAAACTGCAATTATGAACACATTCTTTTAAGAAAATCGTGCAAAAAGAAGATGAATATTATAGACTGTCTCTTTTAGCTAAAACAAAAATGTGAAATCACAGGTGCCGAGTAATAAACTTACACTATAACTCCAGTTAAAGCAGGCTCCGAGGGTTCCCCTTCCTACATGGAGGAAACGCACAGATGGATTAGAAATAAGAGGGCAGAGAGCACAAAAACAAACCTAAAAATCAATTGGCAAATTCAGAAACTTCAATAAAAAACAAACCATTATCTTACCTTGTAAAAGTCTACGAGGGTCTTTTTATCATATTCGCACTCTCTCCTTTCCAAATACTACAGAAGAAAGCAATGCACATCAATGTCAATACGTGCGAGAAATTATAATCAGTAGCTGCTCCTGAAACGAAGGGAAAAGATTTCCCAGTTTATAATGAATGAGCTGATTTTAAGTGAATAAGCATATGAGTTTCAAATTAATTGCCTTAGTTATGCCACTCCATTTGAGATCATACCACCTACATTTATCCCATCAAATTATTTATAACCAGTTCTGCACAATCTAAGCAATGTCAAGCTGTAAATACAGCAACGGGACATACCTCCATTGCCAATCTTTCACTTTCAGGACCTCCCCGAACACAATAAGCAGCTCCCCACTACAAGAAAAGAAAAGGGAGGAATAAGAAACAAGGAAAAACACAAGTCTATCGATACTAACAAATTACTAGAGAGTAATACTGCAAAAAAAACTTCTGAAAAAGATGAGCATTTTTGGCTGACCGTCACCACTAACAAAACCAGTTAAAAGGCTTGAGAAAGTTGCTAAGCTGTAGTGCTTACGCAAATAGCTCCTTCAACATTTTCCAACGTGCAAGTTCTTGCAGGACTTTCAGGTGTACCTCTGTGATCAATGCAAGCTGGTATACAGATGATGAGATTTGTTAATAACAGCTGAGCTAATTAAGACTATAAAAACTCAAGATTATTACTATAATTGACAAAAAGACTTCAAATTAATATACTAATAGAGAAGAAACATACCAAGATCAAAAACACGGCTGTAGTCCTTGATAAAGCCAATCACTTTCTCATCATATTCAAAACCTGGGTTCCACACCAATGAACCATAGCCAAAAACCCAGAAAACCATTTTTGCTTTAACTCCTGAGAAATTATTCCATTCACACAATTAACAACATCATTAGAATTTTAGTCAACATCAATAACAGTAGTTTTGATTGTCCGTGTTCCCCAAAATCAAAGAATTAACATAAAATCAAATAACAACAGTTCCAATTCCATGGTGCATTACTGTTTGCATTTATAACATAGATCAGAAATATTTTCCCTTGACAAAAGATTCTCACTTTCGGCTACACCGCATTAGACCGAAGCAAAACTTAGATTACACGATAAAATCAAGGTTGGAAAATTTCACTGGCTGGTAATAAGTCAATTAAAAAGACAATAAATGACAGACATTGTTAAGGTCACAGGAAAGACAAAATACAAGAAACGGAAATCTGAGACAACAAAAGATGAAATCGAACAGGAAAGACCAAAAAGATGGGTCTTACAAGGAGTGGAGCAAAATGGAGACAATGTTGCGTGACCCAAGTCCAAGAGGGAGAAAGCTGAGATTTATGAAGATGGTGGCTGAAGAAGGGCAATGGCTGGCTGATAGAGAGAGGAAACAACAAGGGAGAGAGATGAAAACCGGATTTGAAGGACTCTCTCTCTCTCTCGTTGCTTCTCGTTTTTTAGGAGAAAGGGATTGAGAGAAGGGGACAAGAGAGACCCTATTTATTGAGGAAGGAGAGGAGAGAACGGTGAGAGGATGCTTCAAGTTGTTGTGTCTTCCCTACTCTCCACTCCTCCATCCCATCCCACGCCAATGCCACCTGTGTTTTTTTATGTATACATATGTTTTGCATGCGTTTCTTTGTCTTTTTTTACAAAAAGAAAAATAATTTATTTTTCTAAATTAGAAAATATAAAACAATGTAATTTGAGGAGAAGCATGTGTAATTACAGCATTCTATGTCAACGTAAATTTCTTTCTAACAGTATTCAGTACTATTTGTCCTTCAACCTGTTTTTTAAAAATTATATTTTATTATAAATATATTAAATTGATATTATTTTTTATGTGATTCTAGATGATTTTAATATTCTGATATTAAAAATTTTAAAAATATTTAAAAAAATATTCATATATGAATAATAGTAACTAGTAAGGAAATATATGTGAATTTTGTCTCTTATCTGTCAACATTAGCTTTCGAAGGAATATTATAGACGTTATTCCATGGGGTTTTTTTATTGGCAAAAACAAGATGAGATTTATCTTGAATTTGAAAAAAAGATTTCACTACCTCAAGTTTAAGATAAGATGGACAAGTTCATCCCAGTAAAAATGGTCCACCACAATGCTACTCCATATAATTGATCTTATTGTTTTCTTTTCCTCAATTTCTCCTCTTATACTCATGAAAGGTATAATTTTGCTATAATTTTTTTAAAAATTTATCCAATAATAATAACTTGAATCTCTCTCAAGCAAAAATTAAATCCAAGTGTAGCAATTTTGGTTTTACCAACTTTAAATAAAAATAAACCAAGCTTAATAGAACCAAAACAAGTCAATTAGAATTGGTTTCATGTTCAATTTAATTCTGAATTTTTAAAAATCTAAGATTTAATTTAGTTATTTTTTATTCAAAATCAAACCGAAACAAAAATAATCATTATTACTTAGTGGATAATAAGTAACACTTTAGTAGTTATTTTTTATGACTCATTTTGAAAAAGAAAAACACAAGGAAACAAGAAAAAACAAAATTCACAACTCCCTAAAAATAATTAAAAGAATATTTACACCTATAATTTGTTTCCTTTCATATATCTATTTTTTTTTTTTTAAAATGGATACAATATCGCTAATGTATCTTTTTCTTTTTAATAAACCTATTAATTAATCCATCGGCATCATGAAATTTCTCGTACGTGCCCATCATGGTGTTATTTTTTTAATAATTATTAATCGATACATGATTATGGATGATGTATGCTAACATAAAATCAAATCATATATCCATCAATTCTCCATTTTCCCAGGTACATTGGATCTGGACTGACTTTTAGATGGAAAGGGTTACCTTGCCGACACCCTTGTCATTTAAAGCTGCTAAAAATGACGTCATGCTCTAGTAAAAAAAACAAACAGAAGCCCGTTGAAGTAAATTAATAAATCCGTTCGCAGGTTCATTGAACCTAGACATCGTCCACTCTTTCCATTTATAGTATAACCATCTAGGTGGTCCCGTGGGTTAAGAGGTTTGTTTCTTCTGTGATTT
>Ga0325401_1000369_pt1 | contig 31423 bp, 21 predicted proteins | sample PopdelMetagenome_FD_205666 | JGI IMG/M metagenome (GOLD analysis project Ga0325401, IMG submission 205666) | Populus deltoides microbial communities from Bellville, Georgia, United States - Xylem-PdKOR-R2 | ecosystem: Host-associated > Plants > Phyllosphere > Stem > Wood/Secondary xylem | place...
TCATAAAAGTTTTGAAAGAATATTTTATAAATAGTAATCTAACTCATGATATCATCTACCACCCCCATCCCACATTCATCATCATTACTGCCACTACCACCATCAACCCGCCATCATCACCACCATCAACCCGCCATCATCACCACCATCGTGTCAATATATTCTTCTTTTCTTATTTAATTTCTTTCATTGCTGTATATCCCTTGATTATCTCTCTAAGATTTTCATTATTGTTCTATATATTCTTGCTGTAATCCTTCCTATAATAGACCTGGGATTAGGGGATCTGATTATGTTTACTATATTAGACCCTAGAATTAAGGGATTTGATCATTCTTGATGTATATATATTGTAATTATCTTAGTGAAAGAGCTCAGGAAAACATTTCAAAAATTCTCTTTCATTATTATGTCATGGTATTAAAGCCAAAACTCTGAAATCATTTCATCTTGTGTCTGGTTCCTTGTCTAGCTCCAAGATCATAGTGCTTTGTTCCTTTTTTTCTCGTGTTCTTCTATTCTATTTTTCTTGGACCTGATCCTCTTAGTTCTTGTTTCCGGTTAAATCATGTCTTTGAAACGATCTAAACATTTTCTTGTTGATTTAATGGCAAGATCTATTCTGCCTGGGCATTCTAATTTCAGATTTTTGTCAAGGGAAAGGAATTATAGGGTCATATTGCTAGGACAGATTCTGCACCTAACAATGAGAAGGAGAAGGAGAAATATGTGAAATGGGAGGTGAAGGATGCTCAGATTATGTCTTGAATCCTTGGAAGTATGCAATCCTCAATACTTCTCAATCTCAAGCCTTATAAGTCCTCTAGAGAAATGTGGGATTACCTGAAGAACATTTACAACCAAAGCAATACAGCACGAAGGTTCCAATTGGAACTTGAGTTGGGTCAACTTAGTCAGGGCAGTATGTCAATACAAGAGTTTTATTCTTCATTTGCAAATCTTTGGGCTGAGTACACCGATATTGTGTATATACAAGTGTACCTCCTGAAGGACTCATTGCTATCCAAAGTGTGTATGAGACTAGCAAGGATGACCAGTTTTTAATGAAGTTAAGGGGGGAATTTGAAGCAATCAGGTCCAACCTGATGAATAGAGAACCGGTTCCTTTATTGGATATTTGTGTAGGAAAGCTTCTTAGGGAAGAACAACGGATCGTTACATAGGCTGTCTTGGAGCAGAAAGCTCAAAATTCTACTCCAATTTTTGTTGCCTACGCTGCTCAAGGGAGGTCTAAAAGAGGCAGAGATATGACTAATGTCCAGTGCTATAGTTGCAAAGGATTTAGGCACATTGCCACTAATTGTTCTAAAAAATTCTACAATTATTGTAAGAAAACAGGGCATATCATCAAAGATTGTTCCATCCGGCCTCCAAAGAAATATGAAACTGCTAATTATCTCGGTTGGTCCCTCGAATGCTCCTAGTACTGGTCAGTCTTCTATTACTCCTAAAATGGTCCAACAAATAATAGTTTCTACCCTTTCTACTTTATGCCTTTCAGGTAACAAAAATTCTATTCCTAAGCCTCGGTATTTTGATTCTGCTGCTTCCAATCACATGACCAACATTGCCTTACCTTTAAATAATGTTCAAAAATATAAAGGAGATCTTCAGATTCGTACTGCCGATGGTAATCCCTTGCCTATCACAGCTGTTGGTGATATTTCAACCCTTTTGAATATTGTTTTTGTGTCTCCTAAGCTGTCCACTAATCTTATATCTGTTGTCAATTTAGTTGACAACAATTGTGATGTTCATTTTTCAAATTCGGTTATCTTGTGCAAGATCAAGTGTCATGTCAGGGAAAATGATTGCGAAGGGATCTAAAGTTAGACGTCTATTTCCTTTGCTTCTATCTCCCTCTCCTGTGTCAAATTATGTTGCTTGTAATGTTGTTCAATGTGATAATCAGGTGTGACATAGATGTTTAGGACACCCTAATTCTCATGTACTTCGAGTCTTGCTTAAATCTGGTTTACTTGGAAATAAAAATTCAACTTCTAATAATGATATTGTTGATTGTGCGTCTTGCAAACTTGGTAAAAGCAAAACGCTTCCTTTTCCATTGCATAAAACCCGCACCACCAAACCTTTTGCTCTTACATATTGATGTATGGGGTATTGCACCAGTAATTTCTCATAAACATTATAGATATTTCGTTACATTTATCGATGATTTCACTCACTTTACTTGGGTATATTTTCTTCGGTCTAAAAGTGAGGTATTCTCTGTGTTTAAAGCTCTTCTTGCCTTAGTTGAAACACAATTTTCTGCCAAAATCAAAATTTTGCAATCTGATTCAGATGGTGAATATATGTCAAATGAATTTCAATTTTTTCTTCAAAGTCATGGGATTATATCACAACATTCTTGTCCTTTCACCTCACAACAAAACAGTGTGGCCGAAAGAAAGAATGATCATCTTCTTGATGTTGTTCGAACTCTTCTAATTGAGTCATGTGTTCTTTCTCATTTTTGGTGTGAAGCTTTGTCTACTGTTGTTTATTTGATTACTAGATTACCATCTCCCAACTTGAACAATGATTCTCCCTACTTTCGCTTGTTTGGACAAGCACCATATTATTCCAATCTTCATATTTTTGGATGTGTTTGTTTTGTTCACCTTCCTGCACATGAGAGAAATAAACTTATTGCCCAATCTGTCAAGTGTGCTTTCTTAGGATATGCTGGAACCCAAAAAGGATTTCTTTGCTATGATCCACATGCCTGTCGAACTCGTGTCTCTAGGATATGCTGGAACCCAAAGTCATTTTTTTTAAAAAAATTAGCCCTTCTTTCGCAACAACAGACTTCAAAATTTCCTTCTCTATCTGTTTTACCACATTTTTCTGAGTCGCCAACACCAATACAAAAGTTTACACTAGGTTATGTTTATTGTAAACGCACACCTCTTGCATATGATCCTTCTACAAGTCTCACTGAGGTTCCTCCACATCTTATCATGTTCTAACCAATTCCTATGATCCACCTCCTCTTTGTAAAAGCTCTACACCTCACAAACCTCCTGAACAGTATGGTGTTTCAACCCCTGTGGCTATGTCTACTACTTTGTCTTCTATTTCCATTCCCACTTGTTAGAAACAGGCTATAGAACATGAGTGTTGGCAACAAGCAATGGAAGCAAAACTTCAAGCACTTGAGGCAAATCATACTTGGGACATTGTTTCTTGTCCTCTAAATGTTAAGCCCATTGGTAGTAAGTGGGTCTATACTGTGAAACTCAAGTCTGGTGGCTCTTTAGATAGATACAAAGCTCGCTTGGTTGCTCTTAGCAATAAACAAGAATATGGCCTCGACTATGAAGAAACATTCGCACAAGTTGCTAAAATGACCACGGTAAGAACAATTCTTGCTATTGCAGCCTCTAAAGCTTGGCATTTACATCAGATGGATGTCAAAACTGCCTTCTTGAATGGGAACCTTAAGGAAGAGATTTATATGAAACTTCCACCTGGTATGTCCACGACGGCTTCTAATGAAGTTTGCAAGCTAAGATGCTCTTTGTATGGGTTGAAGCAAGCACCTAGAGCCTGGTTTGAGAAGTTTCGCAGCACTCTTCTCACCTTCTCCTTCACACAAAGTCAATATGATTCATCACTCTTCTTTTACAAGACAACCACTGGTATGGTCTTTCTCTTATTCTATGTTGATGATATTATCATCACTGGTAATGACAATGGGCTGATCACTAAGATTCAACATATATTGCATAGTACATTTCAAATTAAAAATCTTGGGCATCTCACATATTTTTTGGGGCTGGAAGTTCACTCTAGAGATCATGGTTTGTTCTTAAATCAACATAAATATATCCAAATATATCCAAGATCTCATTAAGCTAGCTGTTTTAAAGGATGCTACTGTTGCTGATACGCCAATGGAGGTGAATGTGAAATATCGAAGAGATGAAGGCGAGCTCTTGCTTGATCCTTTTTTATATAGGCAACTTGTTGGTAGTCTTATCTACCTAACAATTACAAGGCCCGATATCTCATATGTTGTCCATATAGTTAGCAAATTTATGCAATCACCTCGACATCATCTTGTTGCAATTCGTCATATTATTAGATACTTCATTGGGTCACCTACTCGTGGGTTGTTTTTTCCTACACATTCTACTCTTCATTTGACTACATATAGTGATGTAGATAGGGCTGGCTGCCCGGATACTAGGCAGTCTACCACAGGCTGGTGCATTTTTCTTAAAAATGCCTTGATTTCTTGGAAGTGTCAGAAGCAAGATTGTCTCTAAATCTTCCACGGAGGCTGAGTATAGAGCCATGTCTGCAGCTCGTTCTAAAATTGTGTGGTTACGTGGTCTTATTTCTGAACTTGAATTTCCTCCAACTGATCCTACTCCACTTCATGGTGATAATACTAGTGCCATTCAAATAGTTGTGAATCCGGTATATCATGAACGCATAAAGCACATAAAGGTGGACTGTCATTACATTAGGGAGGCCTTTACTCAAGGTGTTATCACTCTTCCTCATCTTATTACTGATCTTCAAATAGTTGATGTCTTTATGAAAGCTTTGACACGCCAACGACACAAGTTTCTCAATAGCAAATTGATGCTGATAGACTTACCCGCATCAATTTGAGGGGGGGTGTCAATATATTCTTCTTTTCTTATTTAGTTTCTTTCATAGTTGTATATCCCTTGATTATCTCTCTAAGATTTTCATTATTGTTCTATATATTCTTGCTGTAATCCTACCTATAATAGGCCTACAATTAAGGGATCTGATTATGTTTACTATATTAGACCCTAGAATTAAGGGATTTGATCATTCTTGATGTATATATATATTGTAATTCTCTTAGTGAAAGAGCTCAGGAAAACATTTCAGAAATTCTTTTTTATTATTGTCACGTCATACATTTCACATCATTACTTACCAAACACCATAAAATTTGTTAGTGAAAAACATTTTACATGTAGAACATTTTATAAATAGAAAATGTTTTATGCAAAACAAATGCCCCATTTTATATCATATACAAGCTGAGAAAAAAAAATATTTCTAATTTGTATTATAATTATAAATTGTGAATATTTTAAAATGTGTTTTCTAACATGTGGCCATTTATTATGCGAAGAAAGGATTACTATGAATAGCTAGCCTGAATGAGCACATTGTGTTTTCTAAAACATTTAGTGGCCATGCAATCCTTTTAAACACCCAAAGGCAAGAGACTTTGTAAAATTAAACAGAATAGAGACTTGAGGTTTTGTACATACTCCTACTGTTCCACCATATTCATTAAGAACAACAGCCATGTGGACCTTTCTGATGCGGAACTCTCTAAGAAGATTCCAGACTGACATTGAATCTGCAAAATAAATAACATAATTGTAAGTACAATATAGGTCAACATAATTGTATTCAGAAAGCTTAAAAGTCAAACCTGCAAAACAGATGTAAGCAATACGTAAAAAAAGACATCAGAGTGACCTTTCAGTGGTATTTTATAATATTTGATAATCCTTCAGATCACAACAATACACTGGAAAAAAAAAACCAGCAGTACTTTTTTCAAGGCAAAACAAGGATTTAGAAGCTAAACGGTCATATGCAAATACTGATAATACAAGGTGACAAAATCAGTAGACCTGTTAACTATAGAGGTTGTGAATTGAAATTAGACCTACCAAGCAATATTTAGAGCAATTTGATGGTAATATATAAGAATATTGACATCTTCAATAAAAACTAGAGATGCATAATAAAGTTATTGATTAGAATCAGATTAAAAGATGCACTGGGGATATATTTGATATCGCTTCAATACTTAGATTTATCAGCTTCTGATTCTTTTGATGCAAGTGCAAATACTGTCTTTGCCTAAGTCAGCGTCTAAGCAAAAAAAATTCCATCTTCGACTGTTTTTTAACACATTTTGTTTTTGTTTTTGGGTCCCTATCCAGTGTAAAGGAACCAAATTGCCATATAAAACTAACCAGAGTGCACCAAAGTTAGGAAGAAATTATACATTCCAATGCCATATCATCTCATAACTAGTTGAACCTATTGACAGCAGAGATCAAGGATAAAATTAGCCAATTTGCGACCAACTTAAGTTAAATTGATCATTCTTCTCTTGGCCATTCAATATCCTTTTCTTCTCATCAAGGTCACTTCCAGACCTCTAGAGTTGCTTTTAATAAGGCCTATCAAGTTGCAAGTCCGAGCCAATATAAAAAATATGACATGTAGAAATAAAGAACCTATGGGGGAAGCCAGCATATCTTAGCAATAAGATACCAAAAACTCGATCATGGACTCATCAAAGCAAATTGCAATATCAAGGCAGTCTTCCTGTAGAAAAAAAAAAAAAACTAGCGATTTGCATATTTACCAGAAACATGGAACATTTGGATCATGGTATAGGGTTTGGAAATTGGATGCGCACTTGGATTAATTTAAAGTATGTTAGAGGGTATGCTTATATACCATATTAGTTCAGATCATTGTACACATGGAACATCTTTTCAATTCTTTGAGTACACACATTATGATGAAATAGGATAAAGAAGAAAACTTCAAAAAGTGGTTTTTCATCTCAAATAAATAAGAGGATATAAAGAACGTTAGTATTTCAAATAATTTAGAATAATAATCCAAAAATAATTTAGGTTTAAAAATCAAAAGAATTGTTGGGCCATATTAATAATTAAAAACCAGACCTGAGTGGGAAAAAAAAACATTGAGCAAAAGTATAATTGATCGCCTAGACTTGTCCTTTTTTAGGCCCGAACATCTCTTGTGATTAGGCTTATTAATTAGCAAGTCAGAACCTCAATATTTATCGGTGAACTTTTTTCAATATTCTTAGCCTAATAATGTTAATTGCATTACTTCATTAATAGTTAAGGTTTTTAGGTTTTGAGAAGTTTAAAAAGTGATCAGAATGCAATTTAGTAAAATGAGCATAACTTAATTTAACTATTGAATCAAGCTGAAGTTTTGACAGAATATTTGAAGGCCTTATTTTCAATTGTGTTAAAATTTCATAATGATAGGAAATCATAAAGGTCTTCATATAAGGCTCGAAAATTACTATGCGGGATTGTTTTTATTTACCTTATTGTATTTGAATTTGTTTTTCCTACTTAGATTAGGACTTTTAATTTAATTAGTATTTTACAAGTTATGAATCTTAATGTTGGATATATTCTATTAGTTAAGTAAGTTTTAATAAGAAATCACTTCCTGTAAAGGATTTTGTCTAGAACTTGTATAAATAGGAATGTCTAGTTTATTTTTTTTAACATTAAGACTATTCAGACTTTTAATAAAATATTTGAGATTAAGGTTGTAACCTTAGAGCTTGATAACCTTAGCTTTTATCACATAATTTGCCACATCTATTGATATCAAAATAGATTGGCCTCTTTGATGGACGAAGTGGTAGCAACTCATTCCGCAATGTATGAGTGGAGGCCCTCTAGGGTGGTGTGCGGGCTTATAAGCAGAAACTAGATTATTGGGAGCAGAGATTTCATCACTTGGATCAAGCCATAATAGATCTAATTTGGCTAATGGAAGACGCAAATAGGAATCCCAAAGGAGAAGAATGTGCTTGGAGATATACCTCGGGGCCAACCTTACCTTGGACTTATTCCCGAAATTACACCTAAACAACCACTTGTCTATGTGGAGGAGTTTGGTGAAAGAAACATTTCAAATCACCAAACTTTCAAAGTTATATAATCATGTTGAAGATAACATGACCAAAATGGATGCTGACAATTTCAAACTTTTGACCTTAAATTGGAGAAGACAATGGCTAACAATGATCTTCAATCATGAATGAAGATCTTACAAACAAGGACATGGTAATTTATGACAATTCTCCTAAAGATATTATGAAAGATTATCTTAAAGTTTCTTTATATTCAAAGTCGATCAAGTTTGAAGAAAAAGAATGTGTGAATGAACTACAAGTGGACTTTATAGAAATGAAAAGTATAACATTAAATATGAATTTTTCTTTAGCATGTACACACCATAAATTAAATTATGAAGTTCACAAGTCAAAGACATGCTACTTTATAAATATGTTGGCTATAATGCTATATTCAAAATATTTGTTCCTCTGGAGTGAAAGAGTTCGATTCTTGATAGATAGCTCGAGGGTGAGTTTTTCAGAAGTATATAGATAACTCGATAGATAACTCAAGATTGACACGGGGAACTTTATTCAATATTGCAAGCCTAATAATGTTTATTGCATTATTTCATTAATGGTTAAGAGTCCAAGATGCAGTTTGGTAAAAGAAACATATTTTTCAATCCGACTATTGGATCAAGCTAAATTTTGACAACAGATTTTAATGGTCCTATTTTCTATTGGGTTAAAATTTCATGATGATTAGATATCAAAAAAATCTTCAAATAAGGCTTGAAAGCTATTGTGCGGGATTGTCTTTATTTATCTTGTTTTATTTGGATTCTTTTTCCTATTTAGATTAGGACTTTTAATTTAATTAGTATTTCACTAGTTAGAAATCCTAATGCTAGATGAATTCTACTAGTTAGGTAAGTTTTAATTAGAAATTCTTTCCTGTAAAGGATTTTAGATCTAGAACTAGTATAAATAGAAATGTCTAGTTTATTTTTTTGAACATTTAGACCATTCAAACTTTTTATAAAATACCAAATATTTTCTCTGTTCCTCTATAGTATTAGGGCTATAACCTTAAGGCTTGAGAACCCTAACTTTTATCCATGTTATTTGTTGCGCCACCCAATCCTAATACAGCGAGTAGAGAAGCAATCATGCACAAAGCATATAATTAAGAATTTCACCGATCAACCATAAATAGACATGCAACTCAATAATTACCAGGCACAAAATATGTTGGTTTGTGAGCCATGTCTCCCACAGTTGTCCTTTCTAGCAGCTCACCCTTCAAAATCAAACAGATTATAGTTCTGAACACCATGAGATTTTTAGATACAATAAATAAACAAAGTGACAGCGCTTTTAAAGTGGGAGGAATGGGAGCAAATTGCATCACCTTCTGAACATAATCCAGCAGATCCATTGCATAGGCAATACCCACGATATTATCCACGCGCTGCTCAAAAACTGGCACCCTACAAAGTACAAAATATGTCCATGAAACTTTTAGCATGCTGAAAAAACAAATAACTTACTGCAAGTATTCATATTTTTACCTTGAATATTGATGAGTCACCCACAACTCATGAAAATCCACAAGAGTCCCACTGGCATCAATTGCAACTACATCAACAAGAGGTGTCATGACCTCTCTAACATGTGTATCCTTAATCTCTAGCACATTCTCAATCATATCCTGTGTTAAAAGAAAACTATGAGCTTGTTAACTGCAGAATCCAACCATTTTAATGGATTCCTAGGGAGACTTTCTGAAATGATAGTCATAACACACTCTTATTTCAGTCGGTTTTCAGCAAAATGAAAAAATTCAGGCAGCTATCAGGCAGAAGTGGAAGTACTATCCATTGACGAACTTCAATAGAATAGAAAAATCTTTCCGTTCAGGTTTGATTGTATCTTTCATGCAAAGAAAGTGTCCTATACCTAGAATTTAATTCGAAAATAATTAGTGCTGCTTTATTAATGAAAATTTACCATCAAAGAGCCTGTAACTGTTAATGTCATCTATGATTCACTATTTCTCACTAAATCTCAAAATTTTATTAATCTACAACTCCATCATAACAAAATAGTAATCACTCCCTCAAATTACCAATAGAAATAAAACCACAGTTAGCCACTGCATTACCTGTTCCTCCTCCTCAATTGCCCCACTCAATTCTGCCCCTCGCAACATCAGCTTCAACTCATCTTCTGTAACATATGGTTCGCTGATTAAAAAAAGAAAACAAAACAAAAAAGGTGAGAAGAAATGAGGAAATGCTAACTAAAAATCCATTAAAAAAAAACTAAAGGAAAAACCATTACATTATAAGAGGAAAATAGAAAGAGAAGATAAACATGTAATGGTCTAGCATTTATAAACTGACCATTGAACTGAAAATAAAAAGGAGGTGACAGACTCTAAAAAGGGTAAATGAATGGAACAATTAGATTCTTCGAATGGTGTTTCATGGTAAAAAGAGGAAAATATCATTATATAACATTTTGAATCACAAGACGGATAAAATATCGCAATTGTAAACATTCTAAGGAATGAAATGGAAAAAAAAAACATATGTTGACTTTCTACATGATAATGAAATGTCAATTGTAAATGTAGAAGAATGCCCAACAATGAGAATTATCAATACTGTTCACTTTAAAATGGAAGTTAACATCATTTAGGTTGTTAAGTTAGAAAGTCAAAAACTGAAAAGAAAAGTATGAACCTTGTCAAAAACCGCATAATGCAAGGTAAATGAAACAGAGCAATGAAAAATACAATGATGGCAACATGCAAGAATTGGAAGTTACAAAAAAAGAAAAAATAAGGTTATTATATTTTCACCTTCTTCCTTTTAAACCAAGCATCTTCAGCATTCCCATTGACAGATATGTGACAACTCTTCCAACAGGATATAATACTAAAGAAAGCCACGCCACTGGCCTAACCTAGAGGCATTACAAACAACATTAGCCAGAGACACTTGAAAAAAATAGCAGTGAGATCAGCTGAAGAAAATAACAGCTGCATAGCTCAACAAAGCAAGGAATGAAAAGAGAGTAGGAAAGGTTCTAGCAAGATAGTATAAGCTCACTTACCACAAACCTAGCAACCTCAGTGGCATTGTGTACAGCTATACTTTTTGGAGTGATCTCAGTAAGAAGCAATATGGCAACCTAGAGACATTAAGAGGAGGAGGAGAAGAAAAAAAAAACAGATTAGTGGAAATTTTTTTGCAATGCACAAGTGTACATGCCTTCGAATATTGTTGAACTACAAGAACAAGCTAAATACCAATCACTTCATCAAACCTTTGATATCTTATTAGCATTCCACTAAATTGGCCAAAGCTTGTAATTTCCTTTCAACAAGTCATTCACTCTTTTAAACTATAGTTTTAATAATAAAGATTAAATAACATGTGCTGAGAGCATAAACAAGCATAGAACAGTGTAGAAGCACCCTTAGACATAGCAAAGTCTCTTATTCACTAATTGAACTTCAAATTCCTCCTCATTCATCTCAACCTTACACTACACATAGAAGGTAGAGAAACTTCATACACAAGCAAGTGCAGGTACATTTAATTTATGCACCATCACTCCACTTACCAAGTAATTATGGTGGACCAGTAGACACTCTAATTGACATGAGTGTGTGTGTGTGTGTTTGGGGGGGGGGGTGGTTTCATGGGAGGGACTTATACATACAGTCATTACACCAGTGGCTGCACTAACACCAGCTTCACCAAATATAGCTGTGGCTGCCTCCGTTACCAATGCAGTTGCTCCAATATTAACAACACTGATCGCATAAATAGACTTGAATAAGAATTTATTTTTTTCAACATGAAAAGAATAGCTGGAACTAGCCATGATAATAATGGTTAGAATGGTAGTACGTTGTGCCGATAAGAATAGTCGTCAGAAACCGAGTAACATCACTGCGGAGCATTTTGAAGACCCCGTCATCAGACTCTTTTTCAGCCAACTCACGCACCTGATAGATTTATGTCAGAGGACAAATTAGATTAAAAAATTATTGTTCACACCTGTAAGAGTGAGAGAAAGGTGGTGTACTTGGTCATAAGAAGCCAGCAGAATTTCTTAATGTAATAAACTACAAAAGATATTAGTATTTAAGACCTCTAGTAATTGGAAAATGGTAGCACAGGATTTGAATTAGAAGTGCAGGTTAGAATTACAATTTGAATATAAAGTACATGTCAATTCCTACTAATAGATTTGATTAATGTAAACTCTATCTTGGGTGTTGCAATCTATTGATGATCATCATGTTCATCAAGAATATTGTTCGATAAACAATGCAAAGTGACAATACTTTCAAATTTAGAGTCAGGATAGACATGGACAGAATATTATATTTGCCACTATATCTATGAAAAGCATGATTCTCTCTTCACTTCAACAAGTTGTCAAACACCCCTACGTCCTAACAGATGATAGGCATGATAAGTTAATCATAAAAGTGGCTATATTTGCCGTCTACATCACTTTCTAAGACTTCTTAGTGACATCCCTTCTTATTTTGGCCACACAATAGAGGCAATACGAAAACTGCCCTCCATAAACCAAAATCAATTAACTCAGTAAATGAGGTCATAAGAATCAGCCTGATCATTTCTTCTAATTTTTATAAGCTCTTCAGCAAAACCATACATGTTTTTCAAGCAAGGCTACTCACAAACAAATCTGAGAAACTGATGTGGCAGCTACTCTTCTTATGCCAAACAAATCACTTGATGCTTATTTAAACCAATCGTTATCATGCAAGAAGTTTATGTAAAATTCATTCTTAAGGCCATCATTTCATTTCCCGTGTCTTTACCGTGATAGGACTTGTTCTCATAACAAAACACAAACGCACAGTTTAAACATAGAAATCATCCAGTTAACATCAATAACAATTCTAAACATCAAAAAACCAATCAAGTTATTGAGCTAGAAATGCATACCTTCCATGGCCATAACGTGGTTATGGAAGTCTCAGCCATGGAAAAAAATGCAGACAGTCCCAAAAGCGCAGCCAATATCAAACCTTGCTCTTTAAAAACTCTAAGGAGCTGCGAGATTTTAGGCCAAGCAGTCCTCAACAACAATATACTCTGCCCAATAACTCCGTACCCCGCATTAACCACACCCTCAGATGCAAACACCCTCCTGCACCCAAAAACCAAAACCCCACAAACCATTGCACCAAAAACAACACCCCTTTTCAACAACACTTTTATTAACTCCAAGTTCACATTTTGATCAGTACCCAGATCAGTGCTAACATTGCGAGATGATTTTGAACGATTTCTTGGCAAAATTGAACTACAGTAAGGTCTAAAATCGGTAAGTTTTGATGAAATACGAGGTGGGTATTGATAACTCTTTTGGGAAACCTTAAAGGGTATCTTCGAAACCCGATTGTAATGCAAGAAAGAAGAGGTTTTGGTGCCAGAAATGAATATGGGTCGACCCAGAATTGATGACTCAAATGCAATCTCCATTACCATAAGTAAGAAACAACCTCACTCAAAACCCAAAATTTCGAAGTTAAATTCAGCTGGCACCAAAACTAAGAATTTGGTGGTTTCATTTTTATTGGAAGGGAGATTTTGATATATTCAGATGAAAAGAAATTTAAAAATTGTTTGGTGTTGGTGGACCCGTGGAGGTGGCGTTGGCTTTTGGGTTGCGTCAATTTTTGGTTGGCGTCGAAGAGATTTTGCTTGAGCGAGCGGCGTGGAAGATGAAATGACTGGATTTGCCCCTTGTTATGTGGTTTCATGTCGGTTTTGCCCCTTAACCACTTACGTTGTGGCACAGCTAGTCTATTTGTCTTGCTACGTGCGGATTGGACGTAAAAAAATATTAATTCATAACAAATTACATGGTATTCCTATTAAACTAGATTAGGGCTAGGACAGTCTTGAAATCTATCTATTTATCTTTTTATTTAGCATAAATTTAAAAGTAAACTATATAAAATTATTTTGATGTGATTCAACCAACTTGATAAGTTTAAATATAACATGAATAACAAATAAAAAATATGATTTGATTTTAATAAAATTTCATGAAAATAATTTTTTTTAATATTAAAATAATGATATATTGGATCCTGATTTATGGTGTAACTCGTCAAACTCACAATTTAGATCATTGACTTCACTAGATTTAATAAAAAAATTTATTAAATTATTTTTTACATAATTATGATACCAAAAACAAATACTCGCAAAATCAAGCACAAATCAAATATTGAAACGTTTATTTTAAATTGTGATAATTTCATAGAAAGTAAATTATAAATATTAATTCAAAATTAACCAAATATTGAAACGTTTATTTTAAATTGTGATAACTTCATATAAAGTAAATTATAAATATTAATTCAAAATTAACCAAATATTGAAGGGTTAAATTAAAAAAATTAAAAATTAAATAAAAATACAATATTAAATGATGAAATTAAAAAAAATAAAAAAATAAATAAAAAACAAAGTGAATAAAAGATAGAAAAGAGAGGAGAAGGTGGCACTTTGGACAATGAAGGAGGTTGAGTCATTCTCATTGTTTTTAGTATAGAATATAATAGTTTTATGGCCACACTATCTTGCGAGGTAGATCTAACAAAAACAAATCCAAGCCACAAGGAATTATTTAGCATTATATTATAACAAAAACTAAAAAAGCTCAGTGTCTCTTTCATTGTTTGTCTAGATATATATTATTGTGGATTAAAGCAGTATAATGATAGTGTTGTTATTGCCAAATAAAGTAGTGTAATGATAGTATTGTCATTAAATAAACCTTTTAAGCATGCAGTTGGGGGTAAAATTATATTTTTCATGAGATATATTTGGAATTGAAAGAATGATTGGGGATAAAATAGTCTATTTAGGTTTTTTAGGCTACAATATAGACACTGATTTGCCCTTCATGGCACAAAATTTTAACCTTTGGGCTGGGGTTTCTTTTGTCTTTTAAAAAAACAGTGAAGATACAACCATGCCCCTAAGAGGGGAATATACATGTGTTGAGGGGCTTCTTCGTCCTATCCTTTTATTAAAACAGTTCAAATATGAATTACCCTTGAATTTCAACAAAAACAAGGTTGTATGTGGGGGTGTTTTTGTCGTTTCCATATGGTTTTATTGTAAATATCATGTGGGCTCATATGCTTAGGTTTGACATGGTTTTTTTTCTTAATTTTATGTAGATTAAATTTTTTTTACCATTGATTTTTTATAAAAATTTTCATATGTGTAGTCTTGCATTGTTTTTGTAATTATTGTTTAATACATTTTATATGTTATGTGCAACCTTACATTCTTTTTTTATATATAATTATTGTTCAATAAATTTTATGTGTGTCGGTTTCTATTATAAATTTTATGTGTTTTTCTATTACAAATTTATTTTGATAGAGAAATTTATTAAACATGACCAGTTAAATTACATGTGTTGCGATGTTAGATATCTTGATCTTTATTTTTTGCTTGGTTTTCTCAATTTCATTTTTATTTATTGTTGATGTTTTTTTTTTCATTACACAATAATTATTGAGTTGTTTAATTAGATGCGTGCATAAGTCTTTTGATTTACATCTAAGAGTTTTTATGCTATGTGTGTGTGTGCAGAATCTGGTGGAGGAAACTATTTGGTCAATACATGCCCAAGAAAGTTTAAATGCTTTAGGTGCTCTTAGGTTGCTTTCTTTTGGAGAAAAAATTTACCTTCTAAAGTGAGTGTTTGAGGTACATACCATACTTATTTTATACATTGGGTCCAAATATATGTAGTCATGCATTGTTTTTTTTTATAATTATTATTCAATAAATTTTATATGGATCTAGCATAATTGCTAGATATAAAGTGTTTGGGTCTGGCATGGTTTTTTTTAATTTTATATAAATTAATTTTTTTAATATTGATTTTTTTATAAGATTTTTCATATATGCAGCCTTACATTGTTTTTTTAAATTATTATTCAATAAATTTTATTTGTTATGTGCAGCCTTGCATTCTTTTTTATATATATAATTATTGTTCAATAAATTTTATGTGTGTGTCGGTTTCTATTATAAATTTATTTTGATAGAAGAATTTATTAAACATGACCATGTAAATTACCCGTGTTGTGATGCAAGATATCTTGATCTTCATTTTTCACTTGGTTATCTCAATTTCATTTTTGTTTATTGTTGGTGATTTTTTCCCATTACTTTACACAATGGTTATTAGGTTATTTAGTTAGATGCATGCATAAGTTTTTCGATTTACATCTAGGAGTTTTTATGCTATATATATGTGTGCGCGCGCGCGCGTGTGCATAATCTGGTAGAGGAAACTATTTGGTCAATGCTTGTCCAATAAAGTTTAAAGGCTTTAGGTGCTCTTATGTTACTTTCTCTTGGGGAAAAAATTTACCTTTTAAAATGAGTGTTTGAGGTGTGTACCATATTTATTTTATAAATTAGGTCCAAATACATAGATGAATACATAAAATATTTTTGCAGACACTTAACTAAATGATTCAGGTCCATGAAGTAACAAGGAGTTGACAAGTATTTGTTATTCTTTACTTGCTAACAGTTGTTGGAACTTTACTTCTCACTTAAAAGTTGGGCTTCCATACTCCTTTTGTTCATCATGCCATCTTTTGTTTTAAGTAGCTCAAACAATGCTTTGTTAGATTGATGTCCTTTTACATTTTACAATTTGATTGTTATATGAAATTCTAGACAATTTAAGCAAGCCTTGAAAGCCAAATCATATACCTTTTAATGCTATTAGCTCTTGATTGCATGCTTAAAAAACGTTTTTTTTATCTTTCAATTGTCACACAATTAAAAGTAGCGCGTGTTTTCAAAAATAGCCCACGACAACGCGCGGACAACCTATCTAGTTGTTACTAAACCTGACTCAGGGGTCAACTTTAAAAACTCTCGACTCGACTCCTTGCCTAGCACATATTTCAAATAAAATTATGTGAGAGTTGTTTCGACATAACTCAATCAACTTGACGAGTTTAAAGACAACCCGGATGACTAATAAAAAGCATTGTTTGACTTTAAAAAACTTTCAAGATGATATTTTTTTAACATTGAGATAGTGACATATTAGATTGACCTGGGTTTCGCGGCTTAACCTGTCAAATCTGCGACCCAAATCATGGACTCCACTAGGTTTAACAACTCTATTTTTTTTAAAAAAATATTTTGTACTGAATGATGTGATAACAAAAATAGACACTTCTAAAATTAAGAACTAACAAAATATCGGGATGTTTGTTTGAGACTATAATAACCTCTTAGAAAGTAAATAAAAACAAATTACGAATATTAATTCAAAATAATCAAATATTGAAGGACAAAATTGACACAAAAAAAAGGATTCAATTTAAAGACAGAATTTATAAAAAAGGAAACTATTGGCATTGTTATTAAACCTGATCCAATAGGTCAACTTTGAAACATTTCAACTTAACTTCTTACCCAGCTCAGGTTTAAAATTAACTTGTATAGGAGTTGACTCTAGATAACTCTGTTGAATTGGCAAGTCTAAAAGCAACCTGAACAATAAGTGAAATCGTGGTTTGCCTTTAAAAATATTTCAAGATGATTTTTTTTTTAATATTAAGATTGTAACATGTTGGATCAACTTAGGCTTCGCGGCTTAACTCGCAAATCTATGATCCAGATCATAAATTTTATTGGGTTAAAAATTTTATTTTTTATTTAATAATATGATAACAAAAAAAATGCTTGAAAAAATTGAACACCAATCAAATACAAGGACGTTTATTTAAGACTATGATAACCTTATAAAACACAAATTAAAATAAATTATAACAACCAATTCAAAATCAATAAAATATTGAATGATGAAATTTAAAGAAGAATATTTGAAAGATAGAATTTAAAAAAATAAAAAAATATTTTTTTTTAAAAAAGATTAAGGCGCACTTCACTATTCATATAATAGTGAAGCATTATAGTCTTTTTCAATTGTTTTAACATGTAGTAGTAATTATTGTGACATTTTCAAGGATTGTAAGGATTATATTTTCCTTTTGTAATTTTAGAAATTACACTTTATTTATTAGGTTAATATAAAATTTAAATTTTGATAAAAACATAAATAGAACAAAGATATTGTCCTATATTAATCCATCATTTAAAAAAAAAATTAATTTTAATTTTCTCCTCTCTATCTCCACTAATAAAAAAATCATAAATCAAAACAAAATTTTGATCGTTAACTGATTGGTATAGGTTTTTTATTTTTTTCCATAAATAACCCATAAATATACCGAAATTGTTTGACCTTATCTTTTTTTCTCTCTTTCAACTTTCAATTTCTCTCATGTAAAAAATAATAAAAAAAAAAGAATCAAAGAGATAAATCCAATTTTCTCTCTCTTTTAAATTAGAGTTATTTTTATGTCACATTCGTTATCATCGTTAAGTCCCACCATCATCATTCAGAGCCAACCCTTGAGTCATTAGCTTCAATTTTTTTTTATTCTCTTTATGTCCCTCTCACAGCATTCAAAACCCACCACAAATCTTTAGTTTTTTCTTGTTTTTTACATTTTATCTCTCGTTTTTTTTACTAATTTATTTTTTTTAGTTTCAATTTGTATATTATTACTACTTATTTCTGGTTGATACGCATACTAACTATAAGAGTAATGTGTTTAAATTTCAAGTTCTTTACTTGATTAAGTTTTAAAGGATTTGAAACATTTGGGGTAAAGAAGGTGGGGTTTTTTTTTTAGAGAAAACAATTGTAGTTTGAGATTGAGATTCAGGCCCTTGTTTCATCCACCATATTGTGTATTTTATTTTATTTTTTTGGTTTTATGGGACTGTTGTAATGTGGGTTTCTATATATTATATATTTTTTCAAGACTAGACCCATCAATCCAACCTTACCTTGTCAAATAATCCTTCAACAACCCAAAAACCACCTTATTTCAACACCTCTCAAGCGACTAACAGTTATGGCTCAGTCACCACCTTCTTCTCTCTCTCACTCTCCTACGCTTTCCTCTCTCCATGGCAACCTTGACCAATCAAGTTTTCATAAAAAAACAATTTTGAATACTATTACCTCCCCATTTACTACTCAATTATCTATCAAGACTGTAGTTCACAGGGTCCTTTTCCATTTCAGCCATGCTCGTCTGCTTTGTGTGCATTTGAGGGTTTTGATTCTTTTAATTTTGCCTTCTCTTTACTTCTTTATATCAAATCATCATCGCTTGTTTATCATAAATTTGCTTTTCAGTATTGCTTTCTTAATTACCCTTTTAGTATGTCTCAATCTTGTGCTTCCTCGCTTGCCTTCAATTCGTTTACTTGTAACTCGTTCACTTCCAAACAAGCTCAAGTCAACACCTTTACCTACAGAAGCTTCAAATCCTGTGATCCATCTAAAGCCCATGCAAAACCATTGAAATTCATGCCAAATACACACACCCTAACTCTCATTTTATTTATTTCTTTTCATGTGTATTTTTTTTTCTTTACACACATATTAACTTAAACATCAAAGAGTTTCATTTTTTTCAAGACTAGACCCATCAATCCAACCATGAAATTCTAATTTATGTGTGAAAACTTTTTATGACTTCGTTAAAATAAATTAAAAATAACATATTGTAGATAAATTAGGAGTTTTGGTAATTATAAATTTATGAATCTAATATGTATAGTTTTCAAAACTATAAACATTTGAAATATACTAAATGATTCTTGAACTATTTAAAAATTTATGAAAAAACTTAAAAACACTATCCACAATTCTCTCTTTAGCATGAATGGTCATCCTTATTCTCTCACATAAGCCATGTCAAATAGAATTGATTTATTGTAAAAGACTATTCATTTGGTATTGATTTATTGTAAAAGACTATTCATTTGGTAGAACCTATGCATTATAATTTGAAATAGCTCTTGATTAGAGTAAACTAGTGCATTCGCACTACATTACATAAAAGATTTTAATTTAATTTTTAATGTTATTGAAGAAGATATCAACATTATGAATGTGTTTTTTAATATTATAATTTTTTAATAAAACAATTAAAAAATAATGTATATGCACAATAAAATAAATTGAAAAATATAATAAATAAAAAAATTAAAAAAATAATTATTAATGTTAACTAAATACCAAAGCGAAAAATTGATTTTTCTTGTAAGAAGAAATGAATAGAAGTACATTCATATATTTTACTTCACTATCTTTTTTATTTTATAATTGTTATTTTATTTATTCTAATGATCAATAATAGTCGCTAAATACATATGATTTTTATTTTTATAAATGTAACTTTCAAATATAATTTATCTAACTAAAATTTAAGAGGAAAGAAATTTAAAAATAAATTTAAATAATCTCTTTAAAGTATTATGAAATTATAGAAACAATTTAAAAAATAATTATTATTGAAAAAAACTAAACTAAACAATTTAAAAAGAGATAGGATATTAATTAAAATTAAAATAAAGAATTAAAAAAAAAGTCAGGCATAGATGGGCTAAGCAAGCCAAGCCCATGCCCTTGATTTTGTTTTTTGTATTTTTAAAAAGAAAAAGTGTATGATGCATCATCTCCTCTAGCGTTTCTTTTTAGTAAATGATGTATTGTCTATTATGCTACATGACGTTTCATCTTTCGTATAATTTTTTGAACACCTCTTAGTGATGGAAAATTTTGTTTGAAATTCTTTACCTCAAAAAACATATTTTTTTAACTTATTTTCCAAAAACAAAAAAACCTCAAAAACATTTTAGAAACCTCAATAAAGTTATATTCAATCCTAAAACATCCTCAAATGAGTTTAAATACTCAAAGTCAAATCGAATCAAAACAAAATTCACACGACCAAATCTATTTTTTTTTCTAGCCTATTTAAGGGAAAAACTACCTCCATTAAATTCTTATCTCTACAAGGAACCAATTCACTCCAAATTCACCATTGTTTTGGGTTGAAACATGGCCGGTCGAATACTTTTTCTCTCATCTCTTTTTTTTTTTGAAGTAAAGTCATTTTAATGTTATCTTCTTTTAATAATAACCAAAAATTCTATTTCATAAAATCAAAATTTAATTTAACATCAAAATATTTTATTACACATCAAATATTCAAAAACATGCAAATAGAAATAAATCCCAAGACATAAAACCATATAGCATAACATGAAAGGAAATAAATCTTAATGAAGAGAGTAAAATTTTTAATCAATAATTCAACTATATAATGTATATAAATGAAAATAAGTTTTTTTACTCATGAAATATTCAAGAAAAATTAAATGAACATAAAAAAATGTATACAATATGTGCCCAGCCCATATAACAGAGGTCTGACAAGATATCAAACTCAACACTTTTAGGGTTCAGTGACACGTTGAACCCAAATGTACTTGGATTTGACAAGATGTCAGACCCAATCTCTTAAGTTCAACTATACATTGAGCTCAAGTACATATAGATCTGACAAGATGTTAGACCCAATACTCTTAAGTTCAACTACAAGCGGAGCCCAAATGCCTGTAGGTCTAGTAAGATGCCAGAGCTAACCCCTTGGGTTCAACTGCGCATTGAGTTTAAGTACATATGAATTTGTCAAAATGCCAGATCCAACACTTTTTAATTCAATTATACGTTGAAGCCAAGTGCACATGGATCTAGTAAGATGCCAGACCCAACCCTCTTGAGTTCAGCTATATGTTGAGCCCAAGTGCCTGTGGTTGCCAAACCTCTTAGGTTTAGCTACGTGGTGAGCCCAAGTACATGTGAGTTTGACAAGATGTTAGAACAAACACCTATAAGTTTAGTTATGTGTTGGGCCCAAGTACATGTAGGCCTAATAAAATGCCTGACTCAATACCCTAGGATTTTGAATCATTTTAGGACTAAATAGATATGGAATTGATAGTTTTATAGGCTCTATATTGAGTCACAAGACTATTTTTACGATTCTAAGAATTTAGGATAGTTATTTCTCTATACCCCTGAATATATAAAAGTCTTTTAAGATCTTGTCATGTTTTAATTAACATTAATGTTGATATAATAGTTATTTCCATTAACATTAATATTGTGTAAGAGATATTTCTTCTCATCAAAGCTTTCCTTCATCTTTTTAACAAAACAACAAGGTTCAAAAAATATAAATATCTTCTAAATCATTTAGGTACATTATTCATATTTTTTATTCTCTTATCATACATTCTTAGAGCATTTATCACACAAAAAACCAAAAACATACACTCCGATTCCTAGAATTTAATGTTTAGTTTTTCATTTATTACAATTTTTTATTAAAAAGTCATTGTCTTTAAATCCCACAAAAGAAATTGTTTTGCAGGAACTAATACTTTTACCACAAACTATCTATTCCACCTGATTGTGTACTCTGCGACAAGTTGTGCGAAAGATGATGACTTGTTTTCTAACAATCTTGTTGGAGAATCATATTCCATAACGAGTCCTGCAACATGCATGATCGCAGATAATAAAGAAAATTGAGCATTAATGTAATTTCTAGGGATTGTTACATTTCTAACGTTTCAATACGCACCGTGACTCAGAAGCAAAACCATGTCACTGTCAAGAACAGAAGTTATCCGATGTGCAATGGTTATAACTGTACAGTCAGAGAAGTGTTGCCTGAGGGTTTGCTGGATAAGATTATCGGTGGATGTGTCAACCGAAGCAGTAGCTTCATCAAGGACTAACACCTTACTTTTCTTGAGGAGCACACGCCCAAGACAAACTAGCTGCCTCTGACCCATACTCCAGTTCTCTCCGTTCTCGTTAACTACAACATCGGATGATCATTTGCAATGTATGTAAATTCCATGTCATTATCAGTTCAAGAAGCTATGCATGCAAATTGTATAGTGGTGGCTGGAAAGAAAGAAAAACCTGTGGAGTCTAGCTTTCTTTCTTTCTTCCTAACTTCGTCTCCAAGTTGGCACTTGTCAAGAGCCTAGAACCATAAAAGAACTCAAGTTAGCATGCGTGTCATCCATCAATGACCAATCCTAGAAACATTGCAAATCAATTCAAAGGAAACACACAAACTCATAATCACACTTGTATATTACTATATATTCTACACACACGCACCCCTCTTCTCTTATGGGCAAACATGATAGAAACAACACACCTCCCAGATCAGTTCATCAGTGTGCTCTTCAAGTGGGTCCAGATTACTTCGTATAGTCCCTTCAAACATGGTTGGATCCTGAGGAATAATGCTTAGTCTTGACCTTAAATCATGCAGTCCAATCGATGAGATATCAAGTCCATCAATCATAATCTGACCAGCAACAGGTTTGACAATACGAAAAAGAGTCTGTATGAGAGTTGATTTACCACTGCCTGTTCTCCCTACAATACCAGTTTTCTTTCCCCCTGGAAAGGTGCATGTAATACCGCGGAGCACAAGTGGCAGTTGTGGAGCATAACGGACCTGTCATACAGTATTTAATAATAACACAAATAGCTATGAATTAGCGCAATCAATGGAAGAAACTAAAGTTACCTGCAGGTTGTTGATATCAACTTCACCATGGGATGGCCAAGAACGGCCTGGCCTGTTTGCTTCTACTACAAGAGGCGGCTCACTAGGAATAGACATGTATTGAAGAATTCTCTCTACAGATATGATTTTGTTCTCACAATCACATAAATTCCATATCACTGAAGCTTGTAACATGTTTAGGTTGAGTCCATATGTCACAGCCAAGCCTGCAATGGCTTTAGAAATGGAAAAACAAAAGGAAAAGGGTGTGTTTTTGGCTTAGCACCTACATGTTAATGTTGAAGAAAATAAAGAGTAGATATCAGACATGAACTACATACCTGGATCAATATTGCTTCGGAAGGAGACTAAGAAAGCCAAAGAGAAAGCAAAAGTAACATATCCAGGCGGAAGCAAAGCCACTCCCTTGCACCCGCAATGTGAAATTTGGGCCGAGAATACGCATCTGTAACTTTCATATTTGTTTCTTGGAATCTTGATTGCTGATCGAAGCTCCTGATAGTTGTTGCTCCCGAAATTGTTTCAGAAAAATGTTGTATAACTGGAGCTTTGCATACTCCAACCAAACGTGAAAGCTCTCTTGCAGAAGATACGTAATATCTCTGCGTGCATTATGGAAATGCATTATATCTCCTCTTAGTCATAATTAATAAAACGGGGGTTACATCGAATTGCTAAGAATTACTTTAAAGTCATTTTCTATCTTCTGACTTCACTCATTTTTATCATAACTTATCTATGAAAAACAACTTCTGAACTATAACTCAATATCAAATTTCATTTTCAAGTCATTCCAAACCAACTCTGACAATCACGAGGATTACCTGATACCAGATGCAGGCAGCAATCACAGGGATGAAAACGATAAAAACTTGCCATGCTACCTGTGACATCACTGCAATGATTCCTAGAAGCTGGATAACTGAGAAGGCAAGTGCCCCAATTACATATGGAATTCGAGTTTCAACTGCACTTTGATCCGTAGAAACCTATATGAGAGGAAAGACATCAATAAAGTGAAACTAATGAAATTGGTATCTTATTTTTGAAGAGATTGGATTTTAGAGCATCAGACCTACAGAAATTGCTTACTCTATTTATAATTCGTCCACTAGGGGTAGCATCGAAAAATGACATGGGAGCACGAAATATGCACAGATGCATTTTATTGAAGAGTAGAGTTGCAGTTTTGTACCCTGCTGTTGCATGAAGCGTGGCTCTAGCTAAAATGCAAATCGAACTTCCAGTAGCGAACAAGACGTAGACGATTATTAATGTAGATCCACTGACAACAGGTTTAACATCCTTTGACACAGGAGCTGCCCATGCCATCCAGTAGTTGCTACTAATTTGAAGGACCTGAAAGAGAATCTGTGCCAATAATATAAACGGCACAAGACCTCCTCCATATGCTGTTGTGATATAGTTCCAGTAAATAGGAAATCCAACACTACCTGTCTCTCTTTCTTCTTCTTGAATGATCTGTGCTTTTGGCTCAGGTACCTTATCTGATTTACCATTTTCATAATCGTTTTTTCCTTGTTTCTGCATAATTACATCAGTATCTGATGCCGGTCCTTTCTGCTTGGAATCAAGCACTGTTAAGGCTGCCTCGTGGGCACCTACTAGTTCCATAAAGTCAGATCCTAAACAGAGAATGTCATCATATTTACCCGCTTGTGCAATTTTTCCATCTTTCATTACCTAACCAGAAGGTACAACTTGAATCAAATAATGCACTAGATGAAATGATAAACCGACATGCAATGAAGAAAACAAATGCGTATTGCTCACCAAGATAAGATCAGCCGCAGGTAAGAATTCAACTTGATGAGTAACATAAATAACTGTTTTTGAACTCAAAAGACCAAGTAAAACTTCCTGTCGTCCAAAATTAAACAAATATAGTTTATGAGAAATGCATTTGTTAAAACTAGGCATGAAGAAAACTGCAAAATTAAATAAAGGGTGGTTCGATTAGTGATCTTTTCTGCAGGAATCGAAAGTGAAGGTCATCATATAAATGTTATCTATAAAGATGACATGTTTCACCTTAAATAAATGAGATCCTGTATGAGCATCCACAGCACTGAAAGGGTCATCAAATAGATAGATATCGGCGTCTTGGTACAGAGCCCGTGCTATCTGAATTCTCTGCTTCTGTCCACCGCTTAAGTTGATTCCCCTCTCACCAATAACTGTTTGATCACCAAATGACATAATTTCAAGGTCCTTCTTCAGGGAACATGCCTCCAGTATCCTTTCATATCTTTCTCTGTCCATCTCCTTACCAAACAATATGTTCTCTTCAATCTTGCCACTCTGTATCCAGGCAGACTGGGCAACATAGGCCTTCGTCCCACATAACTTGAGAGTCCCTGAGATCTTGTGCAGTTCCCCCAAAACGCAGGAAAGTAAGCTTGACTTGCCTGAACCAACTGTTCCGCAAACAGCAACTCTCATGCCATGGAGCACTCTGACGTTAATATCCTTTAATGTTGCACTAGGTGAAGACAAATCCCAGGAGAAATTTCCATCAGCAATCTCAATTGCTGTATCAGAGCTTCCAATTGGTTGCTTCTCCAAAACATCAGACTGCAAGTCATCAAGACAAAGGAAAGAGGCAATTCGGTCAAGAGAAACCTTGGTCTGAACTGTCATAGAAAGTGTATCAGGAAGACTATAGATTGGCATTTGAAGGACCCTGAAAGTTGCAAGTGCAGATAAGATTTTCCCTGATTCAAGTGGGATGCCTATAAGCATACAAGCACCAAAAGTGGCCACAGCCACAAGAGTAGGAGCTAGCCAGAAGACAGACATGACCATTGCCGAATTATAAACATATTTCTTCAACCATCCTGTCTCTACGTCTCTGAGTTCAAGAATCTTAGACAGAAACTTCATTTCCCACCCCTGAAGCTTAAGAATTCTCATATTCCTTAAAATCTCTGTGGTTGCCCTCAGTCTTTTATCTTTTGAGTCCATTAACTTGTCTTGAAACGTTTCTTGTAATCTACCCAGAGGATAGTTTATCAACATGATAACTATTGTTGCAACGAAAGCAGCAACTGATGCAAGCCCCAAATTTTGGTATAGTATTAACAAGGCCAAACCAACTTGCAATAGGATCAACCATGGATCGTGCATGTACCAACTAAACTCACCAATTCTGCCTACATCAACAGTCATGATATTGATGATTTCACCACTAGTTTGGCCCTGCTTTGACTGATTGGAGAGGGTCAAACCTTTGTTGTAAATCAGTGTGGTTGTTACTGCACGGTGTCTTAATCCTATTTGTTGCAACCTAAAGAACCAGTGCCTCTGTGAGATGCACTCTACAAGCTTCGCAACGAAAAAGGTTGAAGCTAAAATATATCCCTGATTTTTGTATTCTCCTCGTCCATCAAGGCATTGAACAAAAGCGTCGATAAGGTATGGACCAACATAGGAAGCTGAGGTGTGTAGTATTGCCAACAAAGCTGTCCATAGAATTTCCTTCCAAGCTGACAAGAACAATGCCTTGGCGAGCTTGAAAGGGGTAACTCTACTAGCAGCGCCATTATGTGACTCGAGCTTATTTCTAAAAGCTGGGAATCCTCTAAACACACTATCAAGACTGTCTAGTTGAGGAACATCCTCAAGGTCCAAAGTCTTCTTATTGCCAAAAGCAATTAGAGAATTCATCCAGTAGAAGGTAAGAATACTGAAAGGACCAGCATTTGCATAAGTCGTCACAGCATCACCCCCCCCCTGACTTATTTGATTCCAAAGTAGGAGTATTATTACTTGTGTCGCTAGAAATATCAACATTCAAAAAGGGTTGCTCGAGAAGGCTATCCTGAGTCTCATGTCTCAAGAACCCAACATAACAAAGAAACAAAGCAGTGAACACAGAGACTATATCAGATACTAAATACCGTACCTCTGAGGACTCATGTTTGTGATAAAAAAGAAAATCTACAACAAGACAATAACAAGAAATTGAGAAATAAAAAACCCACCAAACTCTCAATAAAAATGAGAACCTTTTCTCACCTGGATTAAGGGTATACAAATAGACAGAAAGTGCACCCCAAGAGAGTGTTCTAAGCACTGAATCAAAAAGGTTCACTAGTTTAACATCAGACCATCCATTTTTATACCAATAAAAGTAGCTCAGCAAACACAAGAAAAGATTGAACACTGAAACACCTAAACAACATAAAAGAGTCTGCTTAGAACACAGAAACCTCTGGTTGTTCCTAAACCTCTCTCCAGAACCCTCACCACCATCAGCCCTCATGAGTTTCTTCCACACATATGAGACGACTAAGGCAAGTAACAAAACTAGGTGCAATGAACCAGAAAACCCACGCAGGAAAATGGGATTAAGGAGAAAACTAGCACCTGAATACATTAAAGAGGATGAGTTTGAAAGACTGGAAAAGAGACCAAGCTTTGTTGAATCAAAGAGGTGCATGTTTTGTTCGTTGACTGAAAGACAGCATTTCCTAATTCATGTGATGAAAAAGTTTAACGTATCAATTGCAGTATTGATTTTGTCCTTGAGAAAAATTGATTAGATCTTAAAATTCCCATACTATTCAATACTCTCTCTTATATCTATAAGGGGAAAGCACGTATGGTTAATTATTTAATTCAAAATTTAAAATCATACGATTACAAGAAAACATTTCTCAATACTTTATACAATATACTAAAATAACTCAATATTTCTATTATTATTTATCTAGATACAAAGTATTATAAATTAAAGTAGTGTAATGACAAAACTATTCTTATAACAGAAAGTTGCAAGGATAATAATGGAGGGGTGAAGTTATTTTTTCACTAGGATGCATCTAGTATTGAAAAGATGGTTTGAGAGAAAATGATCAATTTGAGTTTTGATGAGGCTACAGGCCCCGGAATGCAGACACTTGGCACTGGTACTAGCAAGCCCTAGGCGTTGAGCCAGACCCGCACGCCATGTGGGGACACATGGTGTTGGGGGTGCCCTGTTAATGTGTTGGGTCAGACCGGCACACATGGTTGGAGACCCTGGCGAGACTCAAGGCTTATGGATCCAGCGCCAAGACCTAGTTCTCTTGGGTTCCTGTTAGGATCAAGGATCCAAGGCTCATGGGTCTTGTATCCAAACCCAATTCTTTTAAGTTCTGCGTCCGGATCCAGTGCTCTTAGGTTTGGTGTTAGGACCCAAGACTAATAGGCATTGCGTCAAAACCCAATTTTCTTAAGTTCTTTGTCAAGACCAAAGGCTATTGGGTGCTTTTGGATTCGGCGATAAGGCCCAAGTCTAATGGGTCCTGCGTCAAGACTCCAGACCCAAGGTTATTGGGTCTTAGATTTCTAAATATAATTATTTTCCTTATAAATATTATTATTTTTATTATAGTTGAAAGTATTACTATTAAACACATTATAATATTATAATAAAAATATTATAATTTGTGCTCTAATTATTATTAGTACAATTATAATAATATTTATACCCCAAATAATAGTATTTTGATATTAATACTTTGAATTATAATAAAAATAATAATATTTAGAACACAAATAATACTATTTTTAATATTAATACTTTCAATTATAATAAAAATAAAAAGATTTGTATCGCAAATAATAATATTTATATTATAAATAATACTATTTTTAATATTAATACTTTTAATGATAATAAAAATAATAATCTTTGTACCACAAATAATAATATTTTTTATATTAATATTTTGAACTATAATAGAAATATTAACATTTATAATAAAAATAATATTATTTTTAATATTAATACCTTCAATTATAATAAAAATAATAATATTTATAACACAAATAATAATAATAATACTATTTTTTAATTTTTAATTTTATCCTTCAAATCAACCATATGGTTTTTCTTTGATGGTAATAATATTTTATTTCAAATTTATTAATGACAATAATTATAATAAGAACAATAATTTATGCTTTTACCATTTAAATGGGTCATGCATCAGGACCCAAGGTAATGAATGTTACATAAGGATCCAAGCTTAATGGTTCGATGTCATGATCCAATTCTATTGGGTCTTTCATTAAAGACTAAGATTTTTAAGTCTTAGATTTCTAAATATAATTATTTATTTTTTAAATATAATTATTTTTATTATAATTAAAAATATTAATATAAATTTATGTTATAAATATTATTATTTTTATTATAAGTGATAGTATTAATATTAAAAATATTATTATTTATATTAAAAATATTATTATATTGTAAATTTTTATGATATGTTTTATAAAAATAAAAAGTCGACCGACACCTACCTAGTATTTTCTGTATCGATAAGGAGCATTTAAAAATAATAAAGTTTATATATATATATATATATTCAACCATACCATAATAAAAAGGATGGGAAATGGGGGCTGAAAATTACAGGGAAGCATTTGTAAAATTAAAAGCCTTTCAACGCCGTAGCAAGTGGCTGTAAGAGAATGAGTGGGTGGGTGATTATCGGAATTCAAATTATCCGTTTCTGGTCCTAGTTTCCGGGCAGCGACAACAAATCTAGGATTTTCTAAGCTCGTGTTTGACCTTTTGATCTTTCTTTTTTGGATTCAATCTAAAAGCTGAGGTGAGGATAGGATGATGGAAGATATTCTCGACCCAGCGATCATTCCAGGTATGACTGCCAAATCCACTGATTGATGATTCGTCCTCTCTAACAAGTCATAGTTAAGAACTGCACATGGTTTTGTAATATAAAAATAATATTAAATTTACTATTTAATATCAGTCAATTCTATTTGGAGCTTTTTTAATATCTCTTTAATTTTTAAAAATTAATTCAAGTAATCTTTTTTCTAAATAGTAATTAAAGGCATTTTGGATATAATTGGGGGTTTCTGTTATATTTTCAAATATCTGGACAATTCCTACAACTTGAAAACACATTAACAAGGTTATTGTAATTAGTTTTACCCTATGTCTTTAAAATGTATTAATTTTATTTAGGATTAAACTTATCTCTATCAAACAAGATTGAGATCTAGACATTGGCAAACTATATAGTAAAAGCAATAGGTTGTGCAACATCCATCCTATTCTATTCTATTGGTGGATTGATTTAATTATTTGCAACATAAATTAAATTAGAATATATGTATGATATTCCAAGTTGAATTTGATTTGTGCATGGTAAACTTTGAATTTCATGAATGGATAATATTTTCGTTTCTTTTTTAAATGTTAGAGGTGGCGAGGGAGAATCAAGTTAATGGTCTTGTACTTGCTCTATTTAAGCAGTCATAATTAGATTATAAAATGATCAAAACTAATGACCCTTACAAATTAGAATGATCTGATGTAAAATAGGAACTTGTTATACTGATTATGTATTAATAATCACTTACTTCTCATATAATTCAAACTTATGAAATTATTGCATATTTTCTTTAGTTGTTTTATTATTAACAATATTTTCAATAAAAATTTTAATTTAACATCATTTAATGACTTTTTATATTCAACATCAATTTTTAACTAGTAGCAACTAAAACTATTTTTTTAAAAAACTTATTTTTTTTTCAAAAAATAACCACAAAAACTAGCATAATCCCAGAAACACAATGGAATGAAATTTGAAGAGAAGGCAGCCTGCCTTTTATGGCAGGTTGAGGTGGTTCCAAGCTCAAAGAAGTGAAACACACAACGCTGTCAAATCTGGTCCAGTGTGTGGAACCAGTTTTTTTTCTGTCATTATTGAAATTATCTGCAAAGAAACCATCCCAAATCCATATGTGGTCTGTTGGGGAGAAGGGGCTAGAACAATTTTGCATGATGATCTAAAATGAGCGAAGGAAAATTGAGGTTTTTAGTGCCATATCTTACTTGGTTTTTTATATATTTACTTGGCCTTTCTTTTCTTTCAAAGCTTGGATGATCTATTACCTATAAATTCAGAGGCATTTCAGCCAAGTATACTCTTAAATTCAAGGTGGCAGAAAAATCTACACCAAAAATTGATTTAACTTAAGCCAGAATACATGCAAGCCTTTGCTGTAAGCAGAGTAAAGCTCACAATTCACAAACTACAACAACGTCAACATATATATATATATATATATATATATATATATATATATATATATATAATGTCATTATAATCAAAACT
>Ga0325401_1000372_pt1 | contig 31324 bp, 27 predicted proteins | sample PopdelMetagenome_FD_205666 | JGI IMG/M metagenome (GOLD analysis project Ga0325401, IMG submission 205666) | Populus deltoides microbial communities from Bellville, Georgia, United States - Xylem-PdKOR-R2 | ecosystem: Host-associated > Plants > Phyllosphere > Stem > Wood/Secondary xylem | place...
TTCGGGCGTCTGAAAGACTGGCGCCGCGTCGCGACCCGTTACGACCGCTGCCCAACCGTCTTCTTCGCCGCCATCGCCCTCGCCGCCACCGTCATCTTCTGGCTGTGATCAACGAGTCCTGACCCTAAAAGAATATTGGCTTACATTGTAGCGGGACTGCGAAATCAGATTGGGGAAAGCAGCATGTCGGACGTGGACCGGATGATACCGTTCAACCGACCCTCACTGGTGGGGGCAGAGATCGAGCATATCCGCGAGGCGATCGGGCTCGGCCAGTTGTCGGGGGACGGGCATTTCACCCACCTGTGCAACCGCCTGATCGCCGAGCGGGCGGGCGCGCGCGACGCGCTGCTGACCCATTCCGGCACGGCCGCCTTGGAAATGGCCGCCATCCTGTGCGACCTCCAGCCCGGCGACGAAGTGGTGATGCCCTCCTACACCTTCGTTTCCACCGCCAACGCGGTGGTGCTGCGGGGTGCCGTGCCGGTGTTCGTTGACATCGACCCCGTGACGCTCAACGTCGACCCGGCCCGCGTCGCGGACGCCGTGACCGATCGCACGCGCGCCATCTTCGCCGTCCACTATGCCGGCTTCCCCGCCGACATGGACCCGCTGCTCGACATCGCGCGCGACCGGAACCTGTTCGTGGTCGAGGACGCGGCCCAGGCGCTAGGGTCCACCTACAAGGGCCGGCCCGCGGGCGGGCTGTGCGACATGGGCGTGTTCAGCTTTCACGAAACCAAGAACATCCTCAGCGGCGAGGGCGGGGCGCTGACGATCAACCGACCCGAACTGGTGGAACGCGCCAAGATCATCCGCGAGAAAGGCACCAACCGCTCGCTGTTCATCGAAGGGCTGGTCGACAAGTACACCTGGGTCGACATCGGCTCTTCCTTCCTGCCCGGGGAACTGATCGCCGCGTTCCTGTACGGACAATTGGAGCAGCTCGACCTGGTGACGGAGCGGCGGCGAGCCCTGTTCGCCCGCTACACGGACGCGTTCGCCGATCTTCCGGAACGCTACGGCGTCGGTCTGCCGCGGGCCAGGAACGACGTGCAGGGCAACGGGCACCTCTTCTACCTGTTGATGCCGGAGCCCGCCGACCGCACCGCCTTCATCGCCGCGATGCGCGCGGCCGGGATCGGCACGCCCTTCCACTACGTCCCCCTCCATTCCGCGCCCGCCGGCCAGCGCTTCGGGCGCGTGGCGGGGTCGATGGACCATACCGACAGGCTGTCCGCGCGGCTGGTGCGGCTGCCCATGTTCTTCGACATCGCCGACGATGCCGAGCGCGTGGTCGACACCTGCCGCCGGGTGGTGGACGAGCTGCTGGGCCTGCGCGTCGGGCAGGGAGTGAAGGCGACGGCCGCGTGCTGATCAGCGTCGTCTCGCCGGTCTATAACTGCACCGCCTGCCTGCCCGAGATCGTGGCCCGCGTGCGCGCGGCGTTCGCGGAGCGGGCCGAGGACTGGGAAATCGTGTTCGTCGACGACCGCGGACCGAACGAGCCCTGGCCGGTGATACAAAGCCTGGTGGCGGAGGACGCGCGGGTGCGCGGCGTGCGCCTGACCCGCAACCACGGCCAGCACTTGGCGATCTGGGCGGGGCTGGCGCACGCGCGCGGCGACTGGGTGGCGGTGGTGGACTGCGACTTGCAGGACGACCCGGCCGTGCTGGGGGCGCTGGTCGACCGCGCCTGCGCCGGCACGGCGGACGCGGTGGTGGTGGACCGGGGCGAGTGGCGCGACAGCCGCTGGCGCCGCGCGGCGTCGCGCAGCTTCTATGCCGGGTTGGCGGCGGTGACGGGGTTCCGCATCGACGGCAACGCCGGCAATTTCGGCCTCTACAGCCGGCGCATGGTAGACAACCTGCTGGCGTTCCGGGACAAGGAGGTCTTCCTCCCCGCCATGGCCGTGATGACGGGCCTGGAACGCGACGCGTACGTGGTGCCGCGCGCCGGACGGTTCGAGGGCCGATCCTCCTATAATCTGAAACGCCTGCTGCGCTTCGCGATCGCCCTGGTGATCCGCTTCTCCGACCGGCCGTTGAAGCTCAGCGTATTCGCGGGGCTGGCGCTGTCGGGCCTGTCCGGCGTGATCGCGCTGGTGGTGTTGATCGCGTGGCTGACCGGCCACATCACCGTCCAGGGCTGGGCCAGTACGGTGCTGTCGATCTGGTTCGTCGGCGGTCTGATCCTGTCGGCGCTCGGCGTGCACGGCTTCTATCTGGGTCGCATCTTCACCGAGGTTCAGGGCCGCCCCCGCATCCGCGTGCTGGAATTGGCGGGCGACGTTTCGATGGTGGATCGTGACAACCTCTAGCGCGCCCTCCACGGGCGGGGGCATGACCGGCCGGCTGGGGCGGTACGCGGTGCTGGGCGTCGTCACCAACGGGCTGGTGTTCCTGGTCTTTCTGGCCCTGGTCCATGTCGGCGTCTCCCCGGTCGCGGCCAACGCGATCTGCTACGGCCTGGGACTGGTGTTGAGCTATCTCGGCAACCGGCGCTGGACGTTCCGGAGCACGAGGGGGCACGGCGCGGACGCGTGGCGGTTCGGCGCGGCGCACCTGTGCGGCTTCGCGACCTCGATCGCGACGATCGCCCTGGCCGTGCGGTTCGTGCCCCCCGCGCTGGCACAGATCGCCGCGATCGGCGCGGCCGCGGCCGTGATCTTCGCGGTGCTCAACCTGCTCCGCTTCGGCGGCCGGGGGGCGGAATGAAGGTCGTGCCGAACCTGCTCGAAAGCGACCGATTCGCCGTGCGTTTCGCGCGGCTGGAGGCGGACGGTCCGGACGACTTGGCTCGCGCGCTGGCGGCGGCGGACGCGGACGGCGTCGACGTGACGAGCGCGCGGGCCGACGCGACCGACCTGCCGTCGGTCCGCCGACTGGAGGAAGCGGGCTTCCGCCTGATGGACACTTTGGTCTATCACGCGCGCGCCCTGACCCCGGACGACGGGGCGGCTTCGGACCCGCGCGTATTCGATCTGGAGCCGAACGACGCCGACGCCTGCGCCGATGTCGCCCGCACCGCGTTCAGGACCTATCACGGCCATTATCACGCGGACCCCCGCCTGTCTGACGACGCCGCCGCCGAGGCCTATGCCGACTGGGCCGCGCGGCTGGTGCGCGAGCCCGCCGACGGTCGCCTGGTCCTGGGCGCGCGAGACGGCGGCTCCGTGGCGGGCTTCCTGGCCGGTGTCCCCCGCGGCGACGGATCGAGCGAGATCATACTCAACGCCGTCCGCCCCGACGCCCAGCGCACCGGCCTCTACGGCGCGATGTTGCGCGCCTTCCTGGCCCGCGCCGCCGAACGCGGGGACGAGCGGGTAATGATCTCGACCCAGCTTCAGAACTACGCCGTCCAGCGCGCCTGGGCTCGCGCCGGCTTCATCCTCTACCAGAGCTTTCACACGCTGCACCGTTGGCGGCCGACCGGCTAGGCCCGCCCCCGGATCGCCAGTACCAGCGCGCCGCCCGCCGCGGTCAGCGCCGCCAGCGCGGCCATGACCGTGCCCATGCTGTCCGGCCGCGCCAGTCCCCAGGCGATGGCGGGCCCCAGCAGCGAAGGCAGCGTGTTCGCCAGGTTGAGCAGTCCCAGGTCGCGGCCGCGCGTGGCGGCGCTGGGCAGCAGCTCGAACCCGAACCCGACGTGCAGGCTGACGAAGACGCCGAACCCCAGCTGATAGGTGACGAAGCCCGCCGCGCCGACGCCCGCGTCCCCGGCCACCGCCATCAGCCCCAGCCCCGCCGCCGCCGCAGCAGCAGCACCCGCCAGGAACGGCTTGCGCCGCCCCGCCCGGTCCGACCATCGCCCGATCAGCAGCGCCGCGGGCACGGGCACCAGCGCCGCCGCCACCAGCAGCCAGGCGGCCTGGCCCGCGACCCGCGCCGGCGATCGCCCCTCCAGCCCCGCCAGGTAATAGACCAGGAACAGCGCCACCGCGTTGCCCGCCGCTTGGACCAGGAACCGCGCCGCCCAGGCCAAGGCCAGGTCGCGGCTCGACGCGGCCGCCCGCGGCCCCACCCCGGCGGGGGTGACGACCACGGGCGCGGGCCGGAGCAGCAGCGGCACCGCCAGCAGCACCGTGACGATCGGGATCGCGCCCAGCCGCGCGGCCTCGCCCAGCGGCATCGCCACCAGCACCGCGCCCACCGCGGCCGCGGTGGGCGGCGCGGTCGCCAGCAGGCCGGCCAGCGTTCCCTTGGCGCGGTCCGGCACCTCGTCCGCCATCACCGCGCTGAGCGGCCCCAGCATCGCGTTCAACGCCAGCTGGAACAACAGCACCGCCGCCAGCAGCTGGCCGGGCGCCGCCGCCGCCGCCAGCGCCGCATAGGCGAACGCGGTGCCCGCTACCCCGCCCGCGATCCAGCCCCGCCGCCCCCCCGACCGGTCGCTCAGCCAGCCGAACAGCACGCCGCCCAGGCTCGCGGCCACCGCCCCCGCCGCGGCGCACGCGGTTAACAGCCCGTCGCGCGCGGCGCCCGCCACCGCGTCGGCGCGCAACGGCAGCAACAGGCCGAGCAGGGGCTGATAGGCCACCACCCCGCCCGCATAGGCGAGCGCGTAGGGCCAGAGCCGCGGCGTCCCCGCGCCTTTCCTCATTCCACCCCCATCCGCGACGCGACCCAGGCATCCCAGGCCAGCCGCTGCAACGCCACCGCCTGGGCGGGCGACAGGCCCAGTTCGCCGGCCGCGCGCTCCGCCGGCCCCAGCGCGCGCGGGTCCGCCCCGGCAACGCCCGCCAGCACTACCAGCGCCTCCAGGTAATAGCCCGCGGTGCCCGCGTGGTACTGGTCATACCCCCACAGGTCGAGCCGGCCATAGGCGACGCCGTCATACGGGTTCGGATCGGCGACCCCGGCGGCGAAGGCCAGATTCCACGCCCGCCCGACCGGCAACAGCCGCGCGGTGCCGCCGATCCGCCGCCGGGCCCCGCGCACCGCCACCTCCACCTCGTCCGCCATCGCCTGGACGGGGCGGCCATGCCAACGCCCGCCGGGCGCGCGATAGGTCAGGTCGGCGCGGCTCCACGTCGCGGTCAGCCCGATCGCGACCGCCGGGTTGCGCGCGCGGAACAGGGCCGCCAGCGCCGCCGCGTCGCGCCAATAGGCGGCCGGGTCGCCGGGGCGCAGCGGGTCCAGCGTGCTGTATTCTTGCAACACCACCGCGTCCCAGCGCCGGTCGAGGAGCGGTCGCCGCTCGGCCAGGTGCCAGCCGAGCGTCCGTCCGCCAGCCGTCTCCAGGCTGACCGTCCAGTCCAGGCGCAGTTGCTCGGCGAACGCCTGGAACAAGGCGGGCACGCCGCCCACCTGGGTGCGGTTCAGGTCGCGCACCCGGTCGCGGTGCCAGGGGCGGACGGGCGAGGTCCAGCCCTCGGTGAAGCTGTTGCCGACGAACAGCACGTTGCGCGCCCCGGCGGGCGCGGCCCAGAGTACGAACGCCAGCAGCGCGAACCGCGCACCGCCCGCCCCGCCCGACGACCGCCCCCGCCCGCCTCGCTGCCCACGCCGCCCCGCCCCTCTTCCGCGCATCGCCGCCCCTCCGATCGCCGCCCCTTATCCGGGCAAGGCCCTAGGGTCAGGACCCGCCACTGCCAACGGTCAGCATCGCCCGCAGGAGGCCAGGGGCGAGGAGGGCGGCGCAGACGCGTGGCAGCGCCACGCGCAAGCCGTCCGACAATGGGCAGGCCGCCATGCCCCCGGCATGGCTGAAACAGCCCGGGGGGCTGTTTCACCTGCCTATCCCCGGCCTTCTACGGGCGACCGCGATGCCCGACGCGCCGTTCGCCCGCATCGACGCAAAGGACGCGCCCCCGCGGCGGCGACGGCAGGGCCGATCGCGCCACACTCCGCTTCAACGCGCGCCCTTGCCGCCGGCCCCCCTTGTCCGTAGCAGCCCCCATGACGATCCTCGCCCCCCTGGAACGCGACCTGTCCGAGCTTCGCGACGCGGGGCGGCACCGGTCGCTGATGCTGCCCGGCGGCGTCGATTTCGCGTCCAACGACTATCTGGCGCTGGCCGGGTCGGCCCGGCTGCGCGCGGCGGCGGCGGCGGCGCTCGATCGCGGCGTGCCGCTGGGATCGGGCGGGTCGCGCCTGCTCCGCGGCAATCACCCCGAGCATGAGCGGCTGGAGGAACAGGCGCGGCAGTTCTTCGGGGCGGAGGCGGCGCTGTTCACCGGCGGCGGCTTCGGCGCCAACGCCATGCTGTTCGCGACGCTGCCCCGGCGCGGCGACCTGGTCGTGCACGACGCCCTGGTCCACGCCAGCGCGCATGAGGGGATGCGCCTGGGCCGCGCCGAACGCGTCGCCTTCGCGCACAACGACGTCGACGCCGCCGCCGACGCGATCACGGCGTGGCGCCGCCGCGGGGGAACGGGCACACCCTGGCTGGCGGTGGAAAGCCTGTACAGCATGGACGGCGACCGCGCGCCGCTGGACGAACTGGCGGTGCTGGCCGACCGGGCGGGCGCGATGCTGCTGATCGACGAGGCGCACGCAACGGGTGTGTTCGGCCCCGACGGCCGCGGGCTCGCGGCCCATCTGGACGGACGCGAGAACGCGGTGATGCTGCGCACCTGCGGCAAAGCCATGGGATGCGAGGGCGCGCTGATCCTCGCCCCGCGCGCGGTGCGCGACCTGCTGGTCAACCGGGGCAGGTCCTTCGTCTTCTCCACCGCGCCGTCGCCGCTGACCGCCGCCGTGGCCGCCGACGCGCTGCTGGCGTTGCAGCAGGAGCCGGAGCGGCGCCAGCGTCTCCGCGCGCTGCTGGACACGGCAGCGCTCGCCCTGGACCGGCTGGGCCTCGCCCCGTCCGGATCGCCGATCCAGCCCGTGGTCATCGGCGACGACCGGCGCACGATGCGGGTGGCGGCGGCGTTGCGGGCGGCCGGCTTCGACGTGCGCGGCGTGCGCCCGCCGTCCGTGCCCGCCGGCACCGCGCGGCTGCGCCTGTCGTTCACGCTGAACGCGGAGGCTGCGGACGTGCAGGCGCTGGCCGCCGAACTGGGGAAGCTGTTGTGACGATCGTCGTCACCGGCACCGACACCGACGTCGGCAAGACCGCGTTCGCCACGGCCCTGACGATTGCGCTCGACGCCTTTTATTGGAAGCCCGTCCAGGCGGGGCTAGAGGCGGGCGGCGACGCCGCCGCCGCGATCGCGCACGGCGTGCCCCCCGACCGCGTCCTGCCCGAGGCGTATCGCCTCGCCACCCCCTGCTCCCCCCATCGCGCGGCCGAGATCGACGGCGTCGCGATCGACCCCGCCCGCCTGACTCCGCCCGCCGTACCCGGCCCGCTGGTCGTCGAAGGCGCGGGCGGCGCGCTGGTGCCCGTCACGCGCGATCTGCTCTACGCCGACCTGTTCGCGCGCTGGGGCCACCCCGTCGTGGTGGTCGCGCGCACCGAACTCGGCACGATCAACCACAGCCTGCTGACGATCGAGGCGCTGCGCGCGCGCGGCGTTCCCGTGCTGGGCATCGCCTTCAATGGTCATCCCCAGGAGGACAGCGAGGCGACGATCGCCGCCATGGGCCGGGTCAGGCGGCTCGGCCGCCTGCCCCGCCTGCCGGTGCTGAACCGGGCGACGCTGGCAGCCGCGTTCGCCGACGCCTTCGACGCGCGGGATTTCGCATGACCGCGTCTCCCGTCTGGCACCCCTTCACCCAGCACGGGCTGGGCGAGCCTGTCCCGCGCGTCACCCATGCCCGGGGCGCGGCGCTGTTCACTGCCGACGGCGCGCGCGTGGTGGACGCCATATCGTCCTGGTGGGTGACGACGCACGGCCACGCCCACCCGCGCATCGCCGCCGCGATCGCCGAACAGGCCGGGCGGCTGGACCAGATCATCTTCGCAGGCTGGACGCACGAGCCGGCCGAGACGCTGGCGGCCGGCCTGCGCGAGGTCATGCCGCCCGCGCTGACGCGGGTGTTCTTCTCCGATTCCGGCTCCACCAGCGTCGAGGTCGCGCTCAAGATGGCGCTGGGTTATTGGATCAACCGCGGCCAGCCCCGGCATCGCGTGCTGGTGCTAGAACACGGCTATCACGGCGACACGATCGGGGCGATGTCGGTGGGCGCGCGCGGCGTGTTCAACCGCGCCTACGCGCCGCTGTTGTTCGACGTGGGCACCATCCCCTTCCCGGCCCCCGGCCGCGAACAGGCGACGCTGGACGCGCTCGACCGGCATTGCCGCGCAGGTGCGGCCGCCTTCATCGTCGAGCCGCTGTTGCTGGGGGCGGGCGGGATGCTGGTCTATCGCCCCGACACGCTGGCGGAGATGCGGCGGATCTGCGCGCACCACGGCGTGCTGTTCATCGCCGACGAGGTGATGACCGGCTGGGGCCGCACCGGCACGCTGCTCGCGTGCGAGCAGGCCGGCGTGGTGCCCGACATATTGTGTCTGTCCAAGGGGCTGACCGGCGGCGCGATCCCGCTGGCGGTGACGATGGCGACGGAGCCGATCTGGGCCGCCCACCTGTCCGCCGACCGGTCGCGGATGTTCTTCCACTCCTCCAGCTACACCGCCAACCCGATCGCGTGCGCCGCCGCCAACGCCAACCTCGCCATCTGGCGCGACGAGCCGGTGCGGACCCGCGTCGCCGACCTGGGCGCGCGCCAGGCGGAGCGACTGGCCCGGCTGGCGGCGTTGCCCGGCATCACCGGTGCCCGGCAACTGGGTACGGTGACCGCCGTGGAACTGGGCGTCGGGCTGGGCGACGCGGGCGGCGGCTACCTGTCCGACCTGGCGCCCCGGCTGCTGGCGATGTTCCGCGAAGCGAACGTGCTGCTGCGCCCGCTGGGCAACACCGTCTACGTCATGCCGCCTTATTGCACCTCCGACGACGATCTGGGCCTGATCTACGACGCGATCGCCGAGGCCGCCGCCCGCGTCACAGCGCGGTGAAGCGGAAGTCGCGGAACCGCGCCTCGCCCCGCCCCGCCGAATAGAGGCCGGGCCTGAGCATCAGGAAGCCGCCGCGGACGTTGTGGTGGTATCCCGACACCTCCATGCCGCGGTCGAAGCGCTGCCACGTCCGCCCCCCGTCGCCGGAGGTGTGGATGGCGACGATGTGGCGCGTGTTGGCGATGCGGACGCGCATCCGCCGGCCGTGCGGGTTGGGCGGCCGGCCGCGCTCGATCCCGTACTGGTGCGTCACGAACCGCTGCTCGTCGAAGCCCAGCCCGCAATACAACCGGTCGTCGTAGAACAGCACCAGCCCCGCCGTGCCGCCGGGCGCGATCTCGACGTCGCACTCGAACCGGTACGCCTGGTCGCCCGCGATCAGCATCAGCGGCGAGCTGTCGGACGGGGCCCGGCCCGACGCCTTCAGCACCAGCGCCCCGTCCTCAATGCGCGCGCGCTCCGCCTCGCGGGGGCCGGGGCGAAAGAAGTTCCACTTCGCCCCCAATCGTAACGGACCGGAAAAATCGTCGGACAGCGGCTGGCCGTGCGGCCCCGGTCGCCCGCCCTTCGGCTTGGGCAGCGGACGCGACAGGTCGCCCCCCGTCATCCGGAACCAGCCGTCCGCGGTCCAGCGCACCGGGTCCAGCAGCACCTGCCGACCCAGCGTCCAGTATCCGTTCTCATAGCCGTGATAGACCGACCACCAGCCGCCGTCGGGCGCCTGGACCAGGCTGGCATGGCCGCGCGACCACCAGCGTTCGTCGTTGCTGACGGTGCGCACCACCGGGTTGCCGGGGTCGTTCGTCCAGGGTCCGTGGATCGACCGCGACCGCGCCACGATCACCATGTGCCCGGTCGGCGGCCCCGCCGTGCCGCCCACCGCGGATATCATGTAGAACCATTCGCCGCGGCGGTGGATCTTGGGCCCTTCGGGGCTGAACCCCTCCACGTCCCACGTGTCCGGGTAGCGCCACGGGTCGTAGACATGCTCGACCTTTCCCGCCGTCGACAGGCCGTCGTCCGCCAGCCGCACCCGGTCGCCCCCCGACAGGAACAGCCAGCGCGATCCGTCCTCGCCCACCGCGTGGCACGGGTCGATATGCTCGTGCAGCCCAAGGTCGATCGGCTCGGACCAGGGCCCCTCGATGCGGTCGGCGTAGATCACGAAGATCGAGTTGGGGCTGCTCTTGACGGGGATGTACAGGAAATAGCGGCCGTCATGCTTCTCCAGGCTGACCGCCCAGACCGACCCGATATTCTTGTGCAGCGCGGCGGCGAGGGGGCGCCAGTTCACCAGGTCGCGGCTGTGCCAGATGGTCAGCCCCGGATAGCTGTCGAAGCTGGAAAAGGTCATGTAATAGTCCGCGCCGTCGCGCAGGATGGCGGGGTCGGGCCGGTCGCCTCCGATCAACGGGTTCAGGAACCGCCCGTCGCCGAGATCCGCCACCCGCTGCCCGTCGAAGCCGCGACGCCATTCCCGACCGACCGCCTCGATCGGTTCGACGGCACCGCGGCCGGCCGCCTTAGCCGGTCCGGCGGCGGCGGGGGCCGCGGCGGCCAGCCCCCCGACCCCCGCCCCCCCGATCAGTGTCAGCGCCAGCGCGTCGCGGCGATTGATCTCGGTCATGGTTCGGCCTCGCGGTGGAATGGACGTCGGGATGGGACAGCGTCCGTTACCGTCGTTCCCGCCGCGACGGAACGCCCGAAACCGCAACGGTCGATGCCGCCGGGGGCGGAACGGCGGGCGCGCAGCCGCCCCGCTCGGGATACGCCGTCTGGCGCCCCGCCGTCGCGGGGCGTAGGATCACGGCCGTGCCCCCCGCCCCCGTCTTCTCCCCGACCATCACGGTGCGCCGCGTGGGGCGCGAGGGGCAGCCGGTGGCGATCGTCGACGGTTTTCATCCCGATCCGCACGGCTTGCGCCCCCTACCCCCCGATTGTCTGGGGGCGGTCGGCCCCGCGCTCGCCGCCGTGCTGCGAGACGTGCTGGGCGGAGCCGGCGACGCGGCACTGATCGACGCCAGCTTCTCGATCGTCACCGTCCCACCCGTCGAGTTGACGCCGCCCCAGCGCCTGCCGCACGTCGACGCGCTGGAGCCCGATCGGGTGGCGCTGGTGCATTACCTGTCGCCAGCGGGCGGCGGTGACGACGGCGGGGGGACCAGTTTTTATCGCCACCGCTCGATGGGATTCGAGACGATCAGCGCCGCGCGCGGGCGCGCTTATGCCGACCGGCTGCGTCGCGACCTGAAGGGGGTGCCGCCACCGGCAAATCTACTGCCCTACAAATAAGCGGCAGAGACGGGCGTGGCGGCGACCGGAGACCATATCATCGTTGACTGGGGAATGACCAACCGCCGCGCCCGGCATGTGGCTGACGATGGCCGTGATCGTCGACCGGCCGGCCGACGATCGCCGCGTCCTTTCGATCGACCGGGGCGGTTTCCCAGCGGATGTAGCGACGCTGCGGAACCAACTAGGGGGCAGGCTGGGTGACCTGCCGGTGATCGCTACCGGCATGATCGGCTCGATCCGTGGCTGGCGCGAAATGCGCTACATACCCGCCCCCGCCCGACTGGATGACATCGCCGCGGGCGCGGCGGAGGCGGCGGCCGGCCTTACTGTTGCTGCCGGGCGTAGCGCCGAACATCAATGTCCGCTTCGACGTGATGCGGGGCGAAGAGGTGCAGGTAGTGGCTCGCCCGTGGCCGGGCTGATAGATGCGTTCGATATGACCGGCGAGTTCGTCGGGATGGAAATAAACGGGGCGCAGGCGGCCGGTCGCGTAGCGGTGAATCTGGTCGGCGAAATGCGCCGAGGCGGGGTCGCCGCTCTGGCCGCCCGCCATCACCGCCATCGCCTTCACGCGTGGCCCGAACTCAACCACCGCCACGAAGCTGTTCCCGCTGGTGCCGTAATAGCGCTTGGTATCGGGCCAGGCCCTGGCGCCGAACGACGCCAGGCTGCCCCACTGCGCCGAGGTGAAGGGCACGGGCGTCGACGGCTCGGCATCGTCGAAGCGCGGACGGATCGCGTCGTCCAACCGTTGGAACCGGTTGATCCGGCCCCACGACGTGCGCCACGTGCCGAAACTCGCGGTCAGTCGCGCCACCGCCGCCTCCAGCGCGGCCAGCTTGGCGGCGGGCGTGACGCGGGCGGCGATATAGTCGGGCACGCCCACGCGTTCCGCCTGCGCGGCGCTGCCGACCTCGCTCCACAGCTGGTCGCCCCAGAACACCGCCAGGCTGGTCGCGACCGACCCGTAGTTCCAGCGATGGTCCCACCGCGCCAGCGTCGCGACGGGGGCGGCCAGCGCGCGGCGGCGCGGGTCGCCCGGCGGCAGCGCGCGCCACGCGGCGACGAGGCCGGGTACCAGCCGCGCGAAGGCCGGCAGATAAGGGTCGTAAGCAGCGGCGCGCAGCCGTTCCGCCGTCCAGCCGCGCTCGCCGGTCAGCAACAGGTCGGCGTGCTGCCCCCGCGCATTGCCGCCCACCTGATCCATGTAGCGCGGGAAATCGGCCGCCTTGGGGCTGTCGGATCCGGCGGCGCTCCACGGCCAGTCATTGGTGTTGTGAACCCAGCCGACGCGCGGGTTCGCGACGCTGGGCAGCGTGTCCAGCGCGTGCAGCCCCTGCCAGTCGGTGGCGGGGTCGCTGCCGTCGACGGGGCGGGTATAGTCGAAACGGTCGTCGCGCCTTGGCATGAACTGCGGCATCAGGAACGCGATCTCGCCCTGGTCGTCGGCGAACAGCGTGTCGTTCGACGAATTGGCACGCCGCTCGGCGACCGCCATGTAGGACGCCAGATCGGTCGCCTTGGTGCGCAGCCAGCTCTGCTCCAGCGCCGGCACCGGCCGCCACATCAGCGCGGTCGCGATCCAGCGGCCTTGCCCGGCCGCGGTGATCGGCCCGTGATGCGTGCGCCACGTCGTGAAGCGCCGCTCGCCCATGCTCCCGTCGGGCCGCCGGAAACGGATCGAGACTTCCTTTGCGACGACGGGGCGCGTCTCGCGGCCGTAGCGATAGGTCCAGCCGTTCCCCGCCCGCGCCACCCGCTCGGCGAACTGGTCGACATTGTCGACGGTGGACGAGGTATGCATCCACCCCGCGTGCGCGTTGAACCCCTGATAGACGAAGAACTGCCCCCAGGTGCTGGCGCCGTAGGCGTTCAGCCCCTCCCCGCTCGTCACCTGCGCCTCCGACCGGAAATAGAAGCTGGTGTGCGGGTTGATGAGCAGCAGCGCATTGCCACCCCTGGTCAGTTTCGGCGCGATCGCGATGCCGTTCGATCCCGATGGTTCGCGCGGCACGCTGCCCGCCTCCTCGGGCGTCGGCGGGGTCGGGCGGCCGTAGAATGTCTTAAGATCGGACAAGGGGATGCGTTCGACGTCGCCGCCGATGCTGCCTTCGGTAAAGCTCAACACCATCCACGGTTCGAACCGGGTCAACACCTTGGGTTTCGTCGCCGGATGGGTCGCGAGATAGAAGTTGAGCCCGTCCGCCCACGCCTCCATCAGCGCGCGCAGCCAGGGGGGACAGGCGGCGTATTGCGCCCGCAACGCCGCCGGGTCGGTGAACAACCGCTGGCGCAGGTCGGCCCATATCGCGTCCTCGCCGTCCGCTTCCGCCGTACGGCCCAGCGCGGTCAGGTAGTTGGCCTCGACGCGCGCGAAATCGTCCTCTCCTTGCGCGTAGCTCATGCCGAACACGGCGTCGGCGTCGCTCGCCCCCCGGACGTGCGGAATGCCCCAGTCGTCGCGGGTGATCGTCACCCGTTCGGCTCGCGCCTGCCAGCGGGCGCTGTCGACGTCGGGTGCGGCGGCGGTCGTCAGCAGCGCCAGCGCCGTCAACGGATTGCGCGCGCGTCGAAGGAGCCTATCCATGAACCCCAGCCTAGGGCGGGAGGACGAACATGACCATGCGCTGGCTGTCAATCATCGGGGCATTGGCACTGGGCGGGGCGGATACGCCGCCCGCGCCGGGCACGACGCTGTTCCGTCCCGCCGCAGTGTTCGACGGGCTCGTCGCCGCGCCGCACCCCGGCTGGCAGGTGCTGGTGCGCGGGGACCGGATCGCCGCGGTCGGCCCGGCACTCGCCGCCCCCGCCGACGCGCGGGTCGTCGACCTTCCCGGCCAGACGCTGATGCCTGGCCTGATAGAAGGGCACGGCCACCTGTTCCTCCACCCCTATGACGAGGCGAGCTGGGACGATCAGGTCCTGCACGAGCCGCTGGCGCTGCGCACGGCGCGCGCGGTCGCCAACGCGCGCGCGACGTTGCGCGCGGGCTTCACCAGCGAGCGCGACCTGGGCACGGAGGGTGCGGGCTACGCGGACGTCGGGCTGAGGGCGGCGATCGATCAGGGGATCGTGGAGGGGCCGCGGCTGAGCGTCGCCACCCGCGCCATCGTCGCGCTGGGCGCCTACGGCCCAAAGGGATTTGAGCCCGGCGTCGCGATCCCGCAAGGCGCGGAGGAAGTGTCGGGCACGAACCAGATGATCGCGGCCGTGCGCCGTCAGATCGCCGCCGGGGCCGACTGGGTGAAGCTCTACGCCGACTATCGTTGGCGGCCGGGCGAGGAAAGCCGGGCGACGTTGAACGCCGACGAGATCGCGGCCGCAGTGGCGACGGCGCACGACGCCGGGCGCCCCGTCGCCGTCCACGCCACGACGCTGGAGGGGATGCGGCGGGCGGTTGCGGGTGGCGCGGACACGATCGAACACGGGTACGGCGGCACGCCCGCCATCTTCGCGGCGATGGCGGCGCGGCGCATCGCCTTCTGCCCCACGCTCGCCGCCGCCGACGCCACCGCGCGCTATCGCGGCTGGACGGGGTCGGAGCCGGCGCCGCCCGCGGTGCGCGCCAGCCGCGACGCCTTTCGCGCCGCGCTGGCGGCGGGCGTACCGATCTGCGTGGGCGGCGACGTGGGCGTGTTCGCGCACGGCGAGAACGCGCGCGAAGTCGAACTGATGGTGGCCGCCGGGCTCAGCCCCGCCCGCGCGCTGATCGCCGCCACGTCGGGCAACGCGCGGTGGATGGGGGTGGGCGAACGGCTCGGCGCCGTCAGGCCCGGCATGATCGCCGACCTGGTCGCGGTCGCGGGCGATCCCACCAGGTCCATCGCCGCGATCCGCGCGGTCCGCATGGTCGCCAAGGGCGGCGCGATCGTCGTGGACCCGCGCTGATGGCGCCGGACCCGACCGACACCGGCACCGGCCCCGGCCCCGACGCTTCCGTCGTCCCGCCGCCGGGCCCGCCGACCAGCGGATCGGCCGCCGACGCGCCGACGTCGGTGGATCGTGACGCCGATGCCCGCGTGGCGCGGGACATGGAACGCGTCTTCGCCAGGTTCGGCGGCGGGTCGCGACGCAACCCGGCGGCCGGGGCCGGCTCGCGTCCCGCCCAGGCGCCGTCGCCGCGCCGTATCGGGCGCGGGACGCTGGTGGGGGCGATGACCGCGGCGATGATCGTCGGCTTCCTGGTCGCCGCGCTGCTCCGTCCGGCATCGCCCCCACCAGCGTTCCCGACGACGTCAACGCCGCGCGCTCCGGCTACCCTGCCCCGGGCAGCCACACCGGCTCCGTCGCCTCCCCGGCCCGGCCCGGAAGCGGAGATGGCCCCGGCGCGGCCGGCCGGGGCGGCCCAACGCGCCGAGCGCCGGGCCGAGCCGAGCGGCAAGCTGGCAGCCGCACGCGCGACGCCGGCGACGGCCACGAAGCGCGAATCATCCGACCGGACGCCCCCCGTTCGCCCCCCCGTCCGACCCGTAGATCATCCGAGCGATGCCCTTCCCTGCCAGGGAACGGCGGACCAGCGCAGGTGCCTGTACGAGGAGGTGTTGCGCGCCGACCGACGGCTGCGCCGCACCTACGCCGCCGCCGCGACCGCCGGCCTCTCCGTCGCGGACATGCGTCGGGCACGCGGTTCGTGGAAACGCGCGCTCGCCCGCTCCCGAAAGGAACCGTTGGTGTCGATCGGCACGTTGAATGGGTTGGACGCCAGCTTGCGCAGCGGCGTGCGATCGGTCGCGGAGCGCCCCAGATGACGACCGTTCCCACTCCCTCCCCGCGTGACGGTCGTTCGGACGCCACCGTCTACGCCGTCGGCGACGTTCACGGATGCTACGACCTGCTGGTCGACCTGCTCGAACGGATCGTCGCGGACGCGGGCCGATCGGGCCCGGGCGACGCCACCCTGGTCTTCGTCGGCGACTATATCGACCGGGGGCCGGCCACGTCGGACGTGCTGTCGGCCCTGATCTGGCTGGAACGCCACGCGCCGTTCGCCACCGTGTTCCTCAGGGGCAATCACGAACAGGCGCTGCTCGATTACCTTGCCGACCCGGTCCCGCACAAGCAATGGCTGCGCGTCGGCGGTCGGGCCACGCTCCAGTCCTACGGCATCGACGTCGCCGAAGGGCCGCTGAGCGACGCCGAGCATCACTCGCTGCGCGATCGGCTCGCGGACCGGTTGCCGGCCTCGCACCTCGACTTTCTCCGGCGGCTCCGGCTGTTCCACGAGACGGATCATTTCGTCTTCTTCCACGCAGGGTTGCGGCCGGACATCCCCCTGGCGGAGCAATCGCCGGACGACCTGCTATGGATACGCGAAGGTTTTCTGGAGGAGCGGACGCCGGGACCCAAGCGGATCGTCCACGGCCACACCTGGGTCGACGACGCGCCCCAGCTGCTCGCACACCGTATCGGCATCGATACCGGCGCCTTCAAGACGGGCGTCCTCACTGCCGCCAGGATCCGGGGCAAGGACGTGCGCTTCATCAACACGGCAGGCCAGGGGGGATGAGACTTTTCCGGGACGTGCATCGCGGCCTGCCAAGGGGAGCGATCTGCCATCTTGATGCGGACAGAATGTCCGCTTATGCGTTTCCCAAGTTCGCGCCCCGATGCGCCAGCCTTGGAAAACACCCATGCCAGATCAGCCCACCGATCCAGTGGCCGATAGCCGCGACGAGGCCGCGCCTGCCGCTCGCAAACTGAGCGGGCGCGCCAAGCTGCTGCTGCTGGCGCTCGCGACGCTGATGCTCGTTGCAGGCGGCGTATGGTACGTGCGCTACGAGAGCCGCGGCAAGTATTTCCAGGAAACGAACGACGCGACCGTCCAGGCGGACATGGTGACGGTGGCACCGCGTGTCGCCGGCTATATCGCCGAGGTGTTGGTGGCGGAGAACCAGGACGTCGCCGCCGGCCAGCCGCTGGTCCGCATCGATCCGCGCGACGCGCGCGCGCAGGCGGCACAGGCCGAGGCGCAGATCGCCGTCGCCGCGGCGCAGGCCGACGCGGCACGCGCGCAGGTCCGCGAACAATATGCGACCATCGACGGGGCCGCCGCGCAGCTCGCCGTCGCCCGCGCCAAGGCGGCGCACGACGCCGCCGAGGTCGCGCGCTACCGCCCGCTCGCCGCCAGCGGCGCGGAAACCCGCGAGCGGCTGGCACAGCTGGAAGCGGCCGCCATCCAGTCCGCCGGCGACGTGCGCGCGCAGGGATCGACGCTGGCGGCGCAGCGGAGGCGGGTCGCATCGCTGGTCGGGCAGGTGCGTCAAGGCGAGGCGCAGGGACGCGCGGCGCAGGCCCAGGCCGACGCCGCGGCGGTGGATGTCGGCGCGACCACGCTGACCGCGGCGATCGGCGGGCGGATCGGCGACAAGACCGTGACGGTCGGTCAGTACGTCCAGGCGGGGACGCGGCTGATGTCGGTCGTGCCGCTGGACCGGCTCTACATCACCGCCAACTTCAAGGAGACGCAGCTCGCGCTGATGCGGCCGGGGCAGCCGGTGTCGATCAAGGTCGACGCGCTCGACGGGGTGGAACTGAAGGGCCGGGTCGAGAGCCTGGCGCCCGGCACCGGCGCGCAATTCTCGCTGTTGCCGCCGCAGAACGCGACCGGCAACTTCACCAAGATCACCCAGCGGGTACCGGTGCGCGTCTCGATAGAGGCGACCCCGGCGGCGCGGCGGCTGCTGGTGCCGGGCCTGTCGGTGACGGTCACCGTCGACACCATCTCGGCCAAGGAGGAGATCGAGCGGCTCCGCGACCGCGAGAAGAATGCGCAGGCGCGCGAGCGGAGCCGGTGAAATGGCGAGCGCCGCGATGAACGCGCCCGCGCCCGCGCGTCGCGCCGCGCCCGAACGCGCGGACCTCGGCGCGTGGCTCGCGGTCGCGGCGGGGACGCTGGGCGCGCTGATGGCGACGCTCGACATCTCGATCGTCAACTCGGCGCTGCCGACCATCCAGGGCGAGATCGGCGCCAGCGGCACCGAGGGAACGTGGATCGCGACCGCCTATCTGGTCGCGGAGATCGTCATCATTCCCATGGCCGCCTGGCTCCAGCGGATGCTGGGGCTCAGGACCTTTCTGCTCATCGCCGCCAGCCTGTTCACCGCCTTTTCCGTGCTGTGCGGCGTGTCGACGACGCTGTCGATGATGATCGTGGGCCGGATCGGCCAAGGCTTCACCGGCGGCGCGATGATACCGACCGCGCAGACCATCATCGCCCAACGCCTGCCGCCCGCGCAGCAGCCGCTCGGGATCGCCGCCTTCGGGGTCACCGCGATCCTGGGGCCGGTGCTGGGCCCGCTGATCGGCGGCTGGCTGACCGAGAACATCAGCTGGCACTACGCCTTCTTCATCAACCTGCCGATCGGCGTGGTCCTTATCACGCTGCTGCTCGTCGGGCTGCCGCACGAGCGCGCGAAGCCGCACCTGTTCTTCGAGGCGGACTGGGCGGGGATCGCCGGGCTCGCGCTCGGGCTCGGCGGGCTGACCGTGCTGCTGGAGGACGGCCAGCGCGAGCAGTGGTTCTCGTCCGAATTGATCCGTTGGATGGCAACGGTCTCCGCGGTCGGCTTCGCGCTCCTGTTCTGGGGGCAGGCGACCGCGCGCCGGCCGATCATCAAGCTCCGGCTGCTGCTCGACCGGCAGTTCGGATCGGTGGCGCTGATGGGGGTCGTACTCGGCATCGTCCTTTACGGCACCAGCTACGCGATCCCGCAATTCCTGGCCGCGATCGCCGGGTACAACGCGCTGCAGGCCGGCAAGGTGGTGCTGCTGTCGGGCATCCCCAGCCTGTTCATGATGGCGATCGTTCCCGTCCTGCTCCGCAGGATCGACATCCGCATCGCCGTCGCCTGCGGGCTCCTCATCATGGGCGCGTCCGCGCTGCTCGACGCCGATCTGACGATCGCCTCGTCGGGGGCGGATTTCACGGCATCGCAGCTGATGCGCGGGGTCGGCCAGATCCTCGCCATGCTGTTCCTCAGCCAGGCGGTGGTGCGGTCGGTACCGCCCGAGGACGCGGGCGACGCCTCCGGCCTCTTCAACGCGGTCCGCAACCTGGGCGGCAGCTTCGCGCTCGCCGGCATCTCGATCCTCCAGGACCAGCGCACCTTCTTTCACACGCGGCGAATGGAGGAAACGCTCAGCGCCAACGATCAGGCGGTGCAGACCTATGTCGGCGGCCTCGCCCAAGCGGTCGGCGACGGAACGGCGGGGCTGCGCCTTCTCGCCCAGCAGATCGGTGGACAGGCGCTGGTCATGACGTTCAACGACATCTTCTGGATCATGGGGGTGGGGACGCTGGCGGTGCTGCCGCTGGTCCTGTTCCTCAAGCCGCTCCCCAGAAACGCCGAGCCGGCGATGGTGCATTGATGAAGAAGCTCTCCTTCCCTGCCCTGGTCCTGCTGAGCGCCTGCACGGTCGGCCCGAACTATGCCGGACCGCCCGCCAGCGCCGGCGACGCGGTGGCGCGCGGTCGCTTCGTGCGCGCCGCCGACCCCGTGCTGGCCACCGCGCCGAGCGTCGCGCGCTGGTGGGAGGGCCTGGGCGATCCGACGCTGACGCGGCTCGTCGACGATGCGCTGGCCCATAGCCCGACGATCGACCAGGCGGCCGCGCGCATCCGTGAGGCGGAAGCGCAGCTGCGCCAGCAGCGGCGCGCGCAACTCCCCAGCGTCAGCGCCAACGCCACCTATCTGAAGGCCGAGATACCGGGAGTCGACCTGGGCGGGAGCGGACAGGCAGAGGGTGGCCAGGCAGAGGGTGGCCAGGCGGGGAGCAGCGGCGGCGGCAGCACCGGCCTTGACTTCTACAATCTGGGGCTCAACGCCTCGTGGGAGCTGGATCTGTTCGGCGGCGGACGGCGCCGCGTCGAGCAGGCCGGCGCGACCGTCGCGGCGAGGGCCGCGGACCTCGCCGACGCGCAGGTCACCCTGTCGGCGCAGGTCGTGCAGGCTTATGTCCAGCTTCGCGACGTTCAGGCGCGCGTCCGCCTCAACCAAGTCGCCACCCGGCTCCAGCGACGACAGCTCGACCTGTCCGTCCAGCGGCAGGCGCGGGGCACCGCCTCGACGCTCGACCTCGAACGGCTGCGCACGCAGCTGGCGAGTACCGAGGCGGAGGCGATCCCGCTCGGCGCGCAGGCCGATGAGGCACTCGGCCTTCTGGCGATCCTGACCGGGCGCACCCCCGGCGCGCTCGACGCGGCGCTCGGCTCGCCTTCGCCCGTGCCGCTGCCGCCCGCGAGCGTGCCCGTCGGCGATCCCGCGGCCCTGATCGCGCGTCGTCCCGATATCCGCGTCGCCGAGCGCGAGCTCGCCGCCGGCACCGCGGCGATCGGCGTCAATCGCGCCAAGGAACTGCCCGGCATCCGCTTCCTCGGGCTGCTCGGGCTCGGCGGCACCAGTCCGGGCGACGTGTTCGATCTCGGCAACCTCACGGCGCTCGCCGCGCCTTCGCTCAGCTGGTCGTTCCTCGACTTCGGTCGCGCGCGTGCCGTGACGCGCGTGTCGGAGGCGCAGCGCGACCGGTACGCGGCCGCCTATCGTCAGACCGTGCTCGAAGCGCTGCAGGAAACCGAGACCGCGCTGTCGCGCTTCGGCAACAACCGCGCGCAGCTCGGCCAGCTCGCCCGTGCCGAGGCCGCCGCGATCCGCGCCGCAGCCCTCAACCGCCAGCGGTTCGATGCCGGCACCGCGACGCTGATCGACCAGCTCGACGTCGAGCGTCAGCGGATCCAGGCGTCGATCGCGGTCGCGCAGGCGCGCGCGCAGCTCACGCAGAGCTTCGTCGCGGTCAACAAGGCACTCGGCCTGGGCTGGGGCGACACGGTCAGCGCGGACGCAGGCCCTCCAGAAGCAGCCCCAGCGCCTCGCTGACCTGCGCAGCGATGCGCTCGGCGCCCATGAAGGGCAGGATCAGCCCGGCCGCCATACGGACCGCCAGCACGATCTGGCGCGGCTCGACCTCGTCCGCGATCTCGCCCCGTGCCTTGGCCGCCGCTACGGCGGGCGCGACCACCCGCTCCAGGCGCTGGCCGATCGCCTCGAACGCCGAGACGTTCACGTCCTCGGCATGTAGGTCCGCAACGATGCGCGCGAACAGCGAGGCCGCCGACGCCCCTTGAGTGACCATCGCCGTGATCGTCCGCGACAACGGCACGGACGGATCAATGGTCGCCTCGAAGCGGTCGACCTCGCGCGAGAAGATCGCCAGAGCGAGCGCCGCACGGTCGTGGAAATTACGGTACAGCGTGGCGCGGCCGACCCCGGCGCGATCGGCAACCAGTTCCAGCGGCACCCCGTAGCCGTGCTCGGCGAAGGCGACGGCGGCGGCGCTGATCAGCAGCTCCCGCCGCGCCTGCGCGTCGCGGCGCGGGGCGCGGTTGCGTCTAGGCTCCTGAACGTCGTCCATCTCCGATCGAGCATAGCGGAGAGGAAGGCGGCGGTCATCGCCCGGGGCACGAGCCATTCGCGTGCCCCGAGATCGAGCCGGGGAGCCTGGGACCGCCCCGCGCCCTCGCCGTGCCGCAGGGCAGTCGCCACGAACCGCCGGTCAAGCCTGAATATCGAACGGCAACCATGCGCGAGGACGCGTCCCACCTGACGGGCAGCATCGGTCGACCCGGCACGAGCGATGCACGCTCCCCGAAAACGATCGGCGGCCGCATCGGGAACGAACGCCCATCGTCCGCGCGCCTACCGACGACCTGGGCATCGCGATTGTCACGAGCCGGTTACAGGTCGGCACGATCCCGCCCCGGAAATCGCGCCGGCCGAGCAGCACGGCCTGTCGCGGGGCGTCATTCGCGGGGCATAGTGCATCCCGCCATCGAGGGGGCTGGTCCGACGGCGGGCCCCACATCCTACCGCGACGCTCGTGGAACCCGCTTGATCCCAATATCGTACGCTGGATGTTCGAGGGCATTCCCCTGCTCGCCCATATCCGCGGCCTACTTGACCCGCGCAGCAAACCGGTAAGTTGCATAGCGTTCTACTCTGCTGATTGGGTATCTGGGGTCCAGAATCAATCACCCGATGAGCGGCTGACGGTCAGTGACGTCGAGGCATAGCGTAGGATGTACGGCTTTTCGGGAGGATTCCCTGCTGGCTCCTCGTTGCCGAAGAAGGCAATATAGCAATCATAGGCGTTGATTTCGTCGTCGAGCCAACAGTGGACGACCACTCCGTATTCCGGGCTACCTTGCTCAAGACCGTCATAGCGAACGGGAGTTCCAGGCGGCAGATATGGTCCTGACGCGGCTTCATCTTCGGTCATGATCTGCCTTCACTATTCAACGCCGTCATAGCCAGAACGCGACTGCGGTAGCGAGGGCTACACCGGACAGGAAGTTGGCAGCGAGCTTGTCGCAGCGGGTGGCGACACGGCGGAAGTCCTTGAGGCGGCAGAAGGCGTTTTCAATGAGGTGGCGGCCGGCGTAGCGTTGCTTGTCGTAGCGGATGGCGCGCTTGCGATTGCGCCGGCCTGGGATGACCGGGATGGCGTCGGCATCGCGGGCCAGGCGGCGGAGCCGGTCGGCGTCGTAGCCCTTGTCGCCGAGCAGGTAGCGTATGCGCCCGGCGCGTTCGAGAAGGGCGGGTGCGGCCTTCGTGTCGCTGACATTCCCGGGTGTGAGCATCAGCGCATAGGGGCGGCCGATGACGTCGGTGGGCGCGTGGACCTTAGTGGTCCACCCGCCGCGCGAGCGACCGATCGCCTGGACCGAGCGCCCCCTTTTGCGCCGAACGCCGCACGCTGTGCTTTGACGTAGGTGCTGTCGATGGCGGTGCTCTTGGTCACCGCGCCCGCATCCACCAGAGCATCAGGCAGCTTGAGCCAGAAGCCCCGGTGCGACCAGCGGTTGAACCGGTTATAGACTGTCGTCGAGGGTCCGTACTCGGTCGGGCAATCGCACCAGCGGCATCCCACCTTCAGCACGTGCAGGATGCCTGAGATCACCCGCCGGTCGTCCACCCGTCGCGCTCCAAGCTGGTTCTTGGGCAAGTGCGGCTCGATTGCCGCCCATGCTTCGTCCGATAACCAGAATAGCGCCATGCCCAGCCTCCCGCGATCCACCATCGCAGTGCATCAGGAAAGCCGCTCTGCCTCAACCCGCTGATTGGGTTTGAACCCTAGTATCCTGCTGAATACTAGCCGGACCGCGCTGCGTCCTGCGTCCTCGCCTCACGCTGCGCACGGGATCGAGCGCCAGGGCGGCGACGTCGCCCCCCTCAGGGCCTTCACCGCTGGGCCAACCGGTTCGGCCCAGCGGTCGGCCTGGACGTCGAAGAGGCGTTCCACGCACCGCGCGGCCTCCGCCTCGCCGTCGGCGTGGTCGCACTCGCCAGCGGGATCACCGCCTGCGAGCACCTGGCCGAGCAGCCCGATAGCGCGCCTGCTCCGCGGTGAGCCCGCCACCGTGCCGGCCTATGGTGGCCTGCCGCTGCGGCGCGCCGCGCCCGCCGACCTGGTAGCGCAGCACGTAGGTGCGGACGCCAGCCCCGGTCACGCGGACGCCGAAGCCCTTCACCTCCGTGTTCCGGAGGACGCTACGCCCGCCGGCACCGGGCCGCGGCGGCACCTCCACCGTTGACTTGGTGATCCTGGCGGTCGACCTCCCGGATCCTTCCGCACTGCCCGCCATCGCCGCCTCCCCTCGGATCCGGCGACCGGGACTGGTCAGGACCGGGTCAGAACCCGCGGGTCACGTGTGGAGCCCCGCCGGAACCTGTGAGGACCGATAGACTTGCATATCTCGAGGGTTCACCTCCGCTATTTACATGTAGGAATCTATGGAGACCTGCCGGGATTTGCTTGGTGAGACTGAGGTCGTGAGTTCGATCCTCACCGGCAGCACCATCTCCTGACTCTTTGGCAGTTAGATCGTCTTCCCGCCCACAGGTAATAAGAGGGCCTGACCGGCCGCCTCCGGCGTTGCGCGCTGCAAGGAGCAGGCCCCGCCGCGCAACGCCGCCCCCTTTGGTCCATCGCTGATGGCGTCGCCCGCCCAGCATCCTCGCGAGCGAGCGCCGCGCCGCCTTCCTGGCTGCCGTCCAGCCCGTCTTGACCCGCCGGCGCGCGACCGGGCCGTCATACTGGTGCCGACGGGCGAGCGCGGGCCCGGTGCCAGCTTTCGGCTTCGCGGCAGTGACGTCGCGGGGCCGGGATGGCGATCGTCGACGTCGGCCGGGCGTCCCGTCTATGGCAGGGACGCTGCCCTCAGCTTCAGGAACAGGTCTGCGAAGGTGAGCCTGGTGTCGATGGAGGTGTACACCCGCATCGCCCGTGCGCCCGGGACGGCCTCGTAGGTCGCGGCGTCGGTGATCCGCGGCGTCGGCCGCATCACGTAGGTGCTGGACGCGGGGTCCGGATCGAACGACGATTGCAGGGAACTCAGCGTGACCAGCGGGCTGTCGCCCAGGATGTAGGTCTCGCCCAGCGTACCCACCAGCTCGGTCACTCGGGCCAGCTGCGCCAACAGGTAGCGGCCCAGCGCGCCGCAGCGGGCCAGCTCAAAGGCCAGTTCCGCGTGCGAGATCATCAGCGTGCGGTAGACGTCGCGCGGAACCTGCCAGATCGTCACGTCCGACGCGTTGAACACGGTCTGCGCCGCGGCGACGTCGATGGTGATGTTGTATTCCTGATCGCGGCGCACCGGGAGGGTCGGTCGCAGGTCGGCATGTTCCGGCCCACCGATCCAGAGCAGGGTCATGCGCCGGCCGATCTCCGGCCGCTGGCGCAGCGCATCCGCCAGGTCGGTCAGGCCGGCGCCCGCCGCGTAGAAGAGCGGCAGGTCGGTGTCGGTGCGAGACGCCTCCGCGATGATGCGACGCGCCGCCGGCGTCGCCTCCGGAACGGCGCCGCGCGCGGGAGCCCGCTGGCGACCGGCCACGACCGCCGGACGAGACACGGGACGCATCCGCGCCAGGACGGCGTTCGCCGCCCGCACGGCGTTGGTCGCCTGGACGTCCGATCCGTCCAGGAAGTCGCGGGGGTGGATGTGCGAGCCGATGACCAGCGGCACCACCGTTGATGGCGAGGCGAGGTGGTGCGCCAACTGGAAAAGGCCGTCGGGGTCGCCCGAGAAGTCGTTGTCCACGATGACGCGGCAGCGCGGACGCACACTGAGCGCCTGACCCGGCAGCCGCGTCGCGCCGGTCGCGATCGCGGCGGCGGCGCTTCGAAGGAACGCCCGTCGTCTCGCTCGGCACCCTCCTGCTGCGTTGCGGTGCGCGCCGTGCCGGATGCTCACGGCGACCGCCGACGTCCGATTGCGGATCGGCGATTGCCGATTGATCCCCGCACCCCTTCCGCTATCTATTGTCTGACTTTTCTATGCAAGTGGGGGCGGCGTGATCGGAACAGGCGGGAGGCGCGGCGTACGGATCGGCCGAATGGTTCGGACCACGCCGCTGACGTGCATGTTGCTGACGCTCGGCCTCCCGCCGGCGAGCGCCTCGGGTCAGGCGTACAAGGACCCGTCCATGCCGGTGGAGCGCCGCGCGGCCGACCTGGTGTCGCGCATGACGCTGGAGGAAAAGGCGGCGCAGATGCAGGATGCCGCCCCCGCCATCCCGCGGCTGGACCTGCCCGCGTACGATTGGTGGAACGAGGGGCTGCACGGCCTGGCGCGATCGGGCGAGGCGACCGTGTTCCCGCAGGCGATCGGCATGGCCGCGACCTGGGACAAGGCGCTGCTGCACGACGAGGGTCGCGTCATCGGCACGGAGGCGCGCGCACGCTATAACGCCGCCCAGGCCGAGGGGAACGTCGACCGCTATTACGGCCTGACCATCTGGTCGCCCAACATCAACATTTTCCGTGATCCGCGCTGGGGGCGGGGCCAGGAAACGCTGGGCGAGGATCCGTACCTGACCGGCGTGCTCGGCACCCGTTTCGTGCAGGGGCTGCAGGGCGATGACCCGCGGCACCCGCTGACCGTCGCCACGCCCAAGCATTTCGCGGTGCACAGCGGACCGGAGCCGGAGCGCCACCGCTTTAACGTGAACGTCGACCGGCGCGACCTGGCGGAAACCTACCTGCCCGCGTTCCGCCGCACGATCGTGGAGGGGCAGGCGCAGTCGATCATGTGCGCCTATAACGCGGTGGATGGGGCGCCCGCCTGCGGCAGCAACCTGCTGCTCAAGGACTATCTGCGTGGCGCCTGGGGCTTTAAGGGCTTCGTCACCTCCGACTGCGGCGCGATCGACGACTTCGTCACCGGCCACAAGACGGAGGCCGACCACGCCGCCGCGGCGGCCGCGTCGATCCGGGCGGGGACCGACACGGGCTGCAACTTCGTCAACGAATATCTGGCGCTGCCCGCCGCGGTGAAGCGCGGGTTGATCTCCGAACGCGAGATCGACGTCGCCATGCGTCGGCTGATGGAGGCGCGCATCCGGCTGGGGATGCTCGATCCGCCGTCGTCCAACCCCCATGCCGCGCTGCCCGCGACCCTGATCCACGACGCGGCCAACCGCGACGTGGCGTTGCGCGCCGCGCGCGAGTCGATCGTGCTGCTGAAGAACGATGGTGCGCTGCCGATCGCCGCCGCCGCCCGCCGGGTACTGGTCGTGGGACCGGCAGCAGCAACGCGCGAGGCGTTGAACGGCAACTACAAGGGCACGCCGGTCGGCCAGGCGTTGCCCGTCGACGGCATCGCCGAGGCGATCGGCGCGAACCGCGTCCGTTACGCGCAAGGCTCACCCTTCGTGGAGGAGGTGGCGCTGGCGGTGCCGCGCACCGCGTTCGGGGCGAAGGGCGTCACCGCCCGCTTCTGGAACGGCACGGGCTTCGCCGGCCCGGTGGTCGCGACCGTGAACCAGCGCGAGATCGACAACGATTGGAACGGGGTGGCGCCGGCGCAGGGCGTCGACCACCGCGCCTTCTCCGTCGAATATAGCGGCACGCTGACCGCGCCGGCGGACGGCGATTACGTGCTGGAGATCGGCGACCGCAAGTGCGACTGGTCGGACGATCGCCAGACCTATGTGCTGAGCCTGGAGGGACGGCCGGACGTGCGCGCCACCTCCACCTGCGGCAAGGGCGTGCCGCTGTCGACCGGACCGATCCCTATGAAGGCGGGCCGCGCGGTGCCGTTCCGCCTCGCCTTCACCCATCAGGCGCCGCGGCTGGGCGCGGGGCTGACGCTGACGTGGCGTGCACCGGCCGCCGGGCTGCGCCAGGAAGCGGTGGCGGCGGCCCGCGACGCCGACCTGATCGTTGCGATGGTCGGCCTGACCGCCGGTCTTGAGGGCGAGGAGATGAAGGTCGACGCCGCCGGTTTCGCCGGCGGCGACCGCACGAACATCGCGCTGCCCGCCGTGCAGCAGCAACTGCTGGACGCGATGGTCGCCACGGGCAAGCCCGTGGTGCTGGTCGGCGTGTCGGGATCGGCCATCGCCTATGGCGCGGCGGGCGACCGCGTGCGTGCGGCGGTGCAGGCCTGGTACGGTGGCGAGGCGGGCGGGCGCGCGATCGGCGAGGTGCTGGCCGGGACGGTCAACCCGTCCGGGCGGCTGCCCGTCACCTTCTATCGATCGGAGGCGGACCTGCCGCCCTTTGCCGATTATTCGATGCGCGGGCGCACCTATCGCTACTTCGAGGGCAGGCCCGGCTATCCGTTCGGCCACGGGTTGAGCTACACCCGGTTCGATTATGCCGGCCTGAGCTCACCCGCGCGGGTTGCGGCCGGGCGGCCGATGGAGGTTGCCGTCACCGTCGCCAACGGTGGCGACCGCGCCGGCGACGAGGTGGCGCAGCTCTACCTGGAGCCGGTCGACCGGCCCGACCTGCCGCGCCGGTCTTTGAAGGGGTTCGAACGCGTGTCGCTCAACCCCGGCGAACGGCGGCAGGTCCGTTTCCACCTCGACCCGCGCGATCTCGCCTACGCGACCGCAGACGGCACCATGACGGTCACGCCCGGCCGCTATCGCCTGTGGGTGGGGGGTGGCCAGCGCGGCACCGGCGCGCCCGGCCAGTCCGCCGACTTCATCGTGACCGGCACGCGGGTCATGCCGCGATGACGGGCGCGGCAAGCGCAACCGGCTGGCGCGACCTGCTGCCGGCGGATTGGCGCGACGCCCGACTGGTCGCACGGCTGGACCTAGGCGACGGGCCGACGCCCGTGCTGGTGGAGGGCGGCGTCGCGCGCGACGTGTCGCGCATCGCGCCCACCGTGTCGCACCTCCTGGCCGATGGCGCACCGCCGCCCGGCGCGGGCACGCCGATCGCGCCGCTGGACACGCTGCCGACGGCCGCGCTGCTGGCGCCGGTCGACCTGCAATGCATCAAGGCGGCGGGGGTGACCTTTGCCGTGTCGGCGCTGGAACGCGTGATCGAGGAACGCGCACGCGGCGACGCCGGCCGCAGCGCGGCGATCCGCGCCGGGCTGGAAAAGGCGCTGGGCGGTGACCTGCGGTCGGTGGAACCGGGATCGCCCGCCGCCGACGATCTGAAGGCGCGGCTGATCGCCGACGGCCTGTGGTCGCAATATCTGGAGGTGGCGATCGGGCACCATGCGGAGATCTTCACCAAGGCGCCCGTGCTCGCCGCGGTGGGCTGGGGTGCCCAGGTCGGCGTGCGATCGGACAGCGGCTGGAACAACCCGGAGCCGGAGATCGTGGTGGTCGCCGACGCGCACGGGCGCGCGGTCGGCGCGACGCTCGGCAACGACGTCAATCTCCGCGATTTCGAGGGGCGGTCCGCGCTGCTGCTGGGTGAAGCCAAGGACAACAACGCGTCCTGCGCGATCGGCCCGCTGATCCGGCTGTTCGACGACGGCTACGGCATGGACGACCTGTGCGCCGCCGACCTGACGATGACGATCGAGGGAACGGACGGCTTTCGCCTGACGGGGACCAGCACCATGCGCGAGATCAGCCGCCACCCGGAGGCGATGCTGCGCCAGGCGACGGCGGAACATCAATATCCGGACGGCTTCGTGCTGTTCTGCGGCACGCTGTTCGCGCCGACGCAGGATCGCGACCAGCCCGGCCGCGGCTTCACCCACCATGTCGGCGATACGGTGACGATCGCGGAGGCGCGGCTGGGCACGCTGCGCAACACGGTCGCCACGTCGCGCGACGCGCCGCCTTGGAGGACGGGCATCGCCGCGCTGTTCCGGAACCTCGCTGCGCGCGGACTGGTGACGGCGTGAGCGTGGGGGCGACCTATCCGTCGCTGGCGGACCGGCACGTGCTGGTCACCGGCGGGGCGGGCGGCATCGGGGAGGGCATGGTGCGCGCCTTTGCGGTGCAAGGGTCGCGCGTCACTTTCCTCGACCTGGCCGGAGAGGCCGGGCCGGCGCTGGCGCGCGAACTGGCGGACGCGCCGCATCCGGCGACCTTTCGCGCCTGCGACCTGACCGACCTGAACGCGCTGGCGGAAACGCTGGCGGCGGCGGGTCCGGTGGACGTGCTGGTCAACAATGCCGCGAACGACGATCGCCACACTATCGACGAGGTCACGCCCGCTTACTGGGACGAGCGGATCAACGTGAACCTGCGTCACCTGTTCTTCGCGGCGCAGGCGGTGGTGCCCGGAATGCGCGCATGCGGGGGTGGCGTGATCCTGAACCTGGGATCGATCAGCTGGCACCTGGGGCTGCCCGGCCTCGTCCTCTACCAGACCGCCAAGGCCGCGGTCGAGGGGCTGACGCGCGGCCTCGCCCGCGACCTTGGCCGCGACCGCATCCGCGTCAACACGATCGTGCCGGGCAACGTGCAGACGCCGCGCCAGCAACGCTGGTACACGCCGGAGGGGGAGGCCGAGATCGTCGCGGCCCAGTGCCTGGACGGGCGCGTCCAGCCCGCCGACGTGGCGGCGATGGCGCTGTTCCTGGCGTCGGACGACGCGCGCATGTGCACGGGCCACGACTATTGGGTGGACGCGGGATGGCGTTAGGGTTCCCGGTCGCGCCGGCGGCGGAGCGCGCGGCATGGCGGCGGACGGCATGACGCCGACGCGCCGCGGCGTTCTGGCGGGTGGGGCGGCGGCGCTGGCCGTGCCCGCCGCGGCCGAACCGGCGGCCCCGGCGGCGGCGCACCCCTGCCTGTGGTACGACCGGCCGGCGGCGGCGTGGACGGAGGCGTTGCCCGTCGGCAACGGGCTCCAGGCCGCCATGATGTTCGGCACGCCCGCGCGCGAGCGGCTGCAGCTGAACCACACCACCCTGTACGCCGGCGGGCCGTACGATCCCGTCAGCCCCGACGCGCTGGCCGCGCTGCCGGAAGTGCGTCGGCTGATCTTCGCCGGCCGCTACAAGGAGGCGGAGGCGCTGATCGACGCGCGCATGATGGCGCGGCCGATCAAGCAGATGCCGTTCCAGACCGCGGGCGACCTGTTCGTGGAGCAGCTGGGCGTCGCGGACGGCGGCGTCTCCGCTTACCGCCGCGAACTCGACCTGGACCGGGCGACGGCGGGCGTCGGCTTCGACCACGCCGGTACGCGCTACGGACGCGCCCTGATCGCGAGCCCGGTCCACGGCGTGCTGGCGATGCGCCTGCGCGCGTACGGGCCCGCGCCGCTCGACCTGCGCGTGACGCTCGCGCCGGGGCAGCCTGGGTCGGTGGGCGCCGACGCGGCCGGGCGATGCCTCGTCTACAAGGGCACCAATAGGCCGGCACAGGGGATCCCGGCGCGGCTGCGGGTCGCGATGCGCGTCGCCGTCGAGGCGCCCGACGCCGAGGTCGCGGCGGAGGGCGAGGCCCTGCGCGTGCGCGGCGGGCGCGAGGCGGTGCTGCTGGTCGGGATGGACACCAGCTACCGCGGTCCCGCGGACCTGGGCGGCGATCCGGCGGCGCTGACGGCGGCGGCGGTGGAGCGGGCCGCGGGACAGGGCTGGCGAAGGCTGCTGGCGGCCCACGTCGCTGAGCATCGCCGGCTGTTCCGCGGATGCTCGCTCGACCTGGGCCGCACGCCCGCGGCGGACCTGCCGACCGACCGGCGCGTGGCGCGGATGGCGGCGGGCGGGTCGCTGGCCGACGATCCCGACCTGGCGGCCTTGTATTTCGCCTACGGCCGGTACCTGCTCCTGTCCAGCTCGCGGCCGGGGGGGCAGCCAGCGAACCTCCAGGGCATCTGGAACGACAGCAACACGCCGCCCTGGGATTCCAAGTACACCATCAACAT
>Ga0325401_1000377_pt1 | contig 31105 bp, 13 predicted proteins | sample PopdelMetagenome_FD_205666 | JGI IMG/M metagenome (GOLD analysis project Ga0325401, IMG submission 205666) | Populus deltoides microbial communities from Bellville, Georgia, United States - Xylem-PdKOR-R2 | ecosystem: Host-associated > Plants > Phyllosphere > Stem > Wood/Secondary xylem | place...
TTAATATACCATCCTTAAAACGTGATTGTGAAACACAATCTTAAAATATTTTTTCAACTCTAATTTTTAACTGAAAACTCATTTGTTTTCCGTTTCCTGTTACAGCTGAGGGGGTGTCGGTTTACTTTGATGTATAGTCGTTTCATATATATATATATATATATATATATTAATCCCAACGTGTCCTGTAATGGCAAGTGACTGGATCTACATCTGCCTGTCGTCTCCCATCCATCTCGTTCAACCCCTCGTGGAAGCTCTCCTATTTTGTTTTTGTTTTTTTAAATTAACTTATTAATTGATGTGATGTATTCAAATTATTCAAATTTAAATTTAATGAGCACATGTATTCGTATTCTAGTTTTGACAAAAATGCCAACATCCTTCAATATAGTAGGACGAATTTCAATTTCATTAAAACACTGCTAACTTAATACCATACTAATTAAAAAAAATTGTTAATTCTGTTCGGATTAATGCTTTATAAAAACAAATCCAAATAAATGATAAAATTTAATTTATAATCAATCAAATATTAAAAATATTAAATAATAAAACTAAAAAAATTAATTATTAAAAAAATATAGATTTTTTATTTTTAAAAAAGTTAAAAACAGTATTTGACCAAAACAGAATAATCAAAATGAAACTAGAATATTTCGGGTAGAATTTAAATGGAATTTTTGAAATTAATCAAGATTCCAAATAAGATAAAATGTATTCTAGATTCAGCTATTTTTAATGAAAGAAAATAAAATTAACAATTTTAATTAAAATTTTACTGTATTATAATAAAAATAAATAAATAAATAAATATCAGTGTAATGATTTACCTGACACTCAAACTACTCTTGGGTGACAAGTCTAACCATAATCAACCTCTTTATACATAATTGTTTTGCAAAAATAAATGAAATATGAAAATAAAACAGTAAAGGGCAAAATCGGAAAGAAAATAGAAAACAGAAGCAGAAGGGTTTGTAGAAGAAGTATAACCTTTAACCTAACTCAGCACGCCCTATTACCTACCTATAAATAATCTTAAACACTTAAACAAAGCCTCTTTCAAACTCCACGGCGCAGATCCGAGGAGTTTGGGCTATTATTGATTTCTCTATTCTATCTTCAGCTTCCTTTCAATCTCTCTCCTGTTCTTTCTTGCTATCAATCACTCCCTCACTCCCAGGTCTCTCTCTCTCTCTCTCGCTCTCTCTATGCAAAAATGTAGTTACTTTTGTTGTGTGCGTGTGCCTAAGATGCTGCTATTGCTTGCTGTCATGGATCTCTGGATTGGTTGATTTCTTGATTTTTTTTGTAGCTGGGCTATCTGATTTTTACTTATTGAGATCTGAGGTTGATCAGTTTTTTCCTTTTGTTGTTAAAGTTTTCATTTTTTTGGTTTTCCTTATCGTTTCTCATGAGCTGTTAGGGTTAGGTTCTGGAAATTGCAGATGTTTTTTCTTTTCAACTTGGTCTGGTTGGAGATACGTTTAACACAAAAAGATCTTTTTATGAGATTGTTTGATAATCTTTTGATGCTGCTTATATCATATTATTGCGGTTTATTTTGTCTGAACGCTTTAATTTAATTTAATTTGATGGATATGTAACTCGTTGCGCAAGTCCCACACTGCTGTAATAACACACATATGATTTATGAGGGATGGTGTGTTAAAAGAGCAACAAAAGTTGAAGTCTTTCTGGACTATTTCTTGCCCTTGATCAGAATTTTTGGAGGGGTGGGTGAAGCAGCGTCTGATGGTTAAGGATTTATGTCCGAAATATCAGTTTTCTGTTTGCCCCTTTTGTATCTTCTCCAGACACTGAAACAGAAGTTTAATGCTTGTACTTCACTCTTAGCTTGGTTTGCAAGTTTGGCTCTTCTGTGACATTTTATTCTTTCATTTCGGTTGGCTATAATGAAATATTCACTATCTTTTGTGCTTATGGTAATGAATATTTCTGCTTTATTTTTATGCTTATCCCCCCACAAACAGAATTATGTGATAGCTTGAACGCATTCTATGTGTTCCTTTTTTCTCATTTGTCAATTATTGGAGCATATGATAGATGCTGAAAGCAGAATATGTTTTACATGTTCAGTTTTGAAACATGCATGCTATGAACCTCAATCCATTAGAGTAATAAATCTTCCCTCTGCTTATATTTCCTTAATGCAGTCATGGCGGGTTTGGCACCAGAAGGGTCACAATTCGATTCTAGGCAATATGATGCTAGAATGAATGATTTGTAAGTTTTTTCCTTGCAACTCTAGCTGTACAGCAACAGCTCTTGATTGGAAAATGTAATTGACATTCATTTATGCTTTGAAAACAATGCAGGCTCGCAAATGATGGACAAGATTTCTTCACATCATATGATGAGGTTTATGACACTTTTGATTCAATGGGACTGCAAGAGAACCTTTTGAGGGGCATCTATGCCTATGGTAGGTAGCTTTATAACTGCAGATGTAATTTCATTCGGCATCTTAATGAGTTGATGCCAAGACATATATAACTTCCCTAGTTGCAGTTGCAAACCTATCGTTTAGGTTCTTTTCTTCTTCTGGAACCTTGATTTTTGACCTATGATTACAGTTTTGATTGTTGGAAAAAAAAAACATCTTTGCTTCTTGTATTATGATGCTTAAATTCTGGTAGTTCCATCCTTTTCTTGTTCTGATTGATGCATCCTAATTTATTTTTCAAGGTTTTGAGAAGCCATCTGCAATCCAGCAAAGAGGAATTGTTCCATTCTGCAAGGGCCTTGATGTGATTCAGCAGGCTCAGTCAGGAACTGGAAAAACAGCAACCTTCTGCTCTGGTATTCTCCAGCAACTTGATTATGGTCTAGTGCAATGTCAAGCGTTGGTCCTTGCGCCCACTAGGGAACTTGCACAACAGATTGAAAAGGTTATGCGGGCACTTGGTGATTATCTTGGCGTCAAAGTTCATGCTTGTGTTGGTGGCACAAGTGTTCGTGAGGACCAACGCATTCTTCAAGCTGGAGTTCATGTTGTTGTTGGCACTCCTGGTCGTGTGTTTGATATGTTAAGAAGGCAGTCACTTCGTCCAGATTACATTAAAATGTTTGTCTTGGATGAGGCTGATGAAATGTTGTCCCGTGGTTTTAAGGATCAGGTTTGCCTTCATACTTGATCCCAAGTTTATTTCTTAGACTTGAGAGCTCTTAATGTTTTTTTATAAATAATTTATTGTTCTAATACTGTTTTTCCACTTGCTGTCAGATCTACGATATTTTCCAGTTGCTGCCATCTAAAGTTCAAGTTGGCGTGTTCTCTGCTACTATGCCACCTGAAGCTCTTGAGATCACAAGGAAGTTCATGAACAAGCCTGTGAGGATCTTGGTTAAGCGTGATGAGCTTACCCTTGAAGGTATCAAACAGTTTCATGTCAATGTTGATAAGGAGGAGTGGAAGCTTGAAACTCTCTGTGATCTATACGAGACCCTAGCCATCACTCAGAGTGTTATTTTTGTTAACACCCGCCGCAAGGTTGACTGGCTGACAGACAAGATGCGAAGCCGTGACCACACAGTCTCAGCTACTCATGGAGATATGGACCAGAACACTCGTGATATCATTATGCGAGAATTCCGGTCTGGCTCTTCTCGAGTTCTCATCACAACTGATCTCCTGGCCCGTGGTATTGATGTGCAGCAAGTGTCCCTTGTCATAAATTATGATCTGCCGACTCAACCAGAAAACTACCTTCACCGTATTGGACGAAGTGGGCGTTTTGGAAGAAAGGGTGTCGCTATTAACTTTGTGACAAGGGATGATGAGAGAATGCTGTTTGATATCCAGAAGTTCTATAATGTGGTCATCGAGGAGCTGCCATCTAACGTGGCTGATCTCCTGTGATGAGATTTTTGGTGAAAAAGGGTTTCTTATTTTCCTAGTACTATTTTAACGAATTGTTTTCCTTTGCTGTTTAGAGTCGTTAAATTTGATGTTCTGAGACATCGGACAGTTTAATCTCACATTGGTCCTCCCTTCATTATTACAGCATGAAGGGATTTGACGTTGGACTTATTATTTTCAAGTTCTGTTTGCATGCTGTACTTTTGTACTTTGCACCCTCTTCTTTATCTCTAGGTTTTTTGCCTGTGCATATTCCTCCAACCTTCATTTCAGTTTTTTGTTACAGCTGAGGGTGTTGGTTTACTTTGATGTGTAGCAGTTTCATATTTTTTATAGTCTCAACGTGTCCTGTAATGGCTGCGCGAACACAAGTGACTGGATCTACATCTGTCCGTCACCTCCTATGAATTAGGAAGGCAAGAAAAGAATGATACGATTCTCTTTTCTCTCTAATTCTCTCACTCTGCTCTAATTTCTTGGTTCCTAAAACAGCTAGAGGAAGAAGAACCATTACATGATGAGGATCCTGATTACAGTATAAAAATGCGATGTCATTGTAGGCCGCACACAAGCTTGATGCATTGCGTCCTATTTGCTGCTGTTTCCTTATTTTTTGAGCTTGGTAAGGATCACAATTTCACTACAATTTGATGGATATCAATTTTTGATTTGAAATTGTGTTGCTGTATCCCACGGCTAATAGATGAGACTAGCTTTAATATCGTGACGGGTATTTTAAATGAATTTTAATTTTAATATATAAAACTCAAATATAAACAACAGAGCTCACATGTTAAGCTCTTATAAAAAATGTTAAGAGTTTATAAGGAAAAGTGGAGGAATGCAGGATTGAAACTTGTAAAATACAACATTGAAAAATAAATTTACATGAAGAGGCATGAAATAGGAATAAAACAAAAATATCTTGTGAGATCCTATTTTCTTTAAAGAAACTAGGATGACTTGAAATGTCAACAGAGGTTAACCGAACAGTTGGTGGTAATCACCCTAAGTAATGACTCAGCTCCAAAAAAGCATTCTCATGGAAATAGAGCAGTGAAAAAAATTTAAAAAAATACAGAGCAATTAAAATTTTAAAAACTAAAATTAAGGGTTTAAAAATACAGAGTAACTCAAATTTTGTCTTGTTAGGGATTGCCTTGGTTTGACAGATAATTTTTTCTATCCTATTTTGATTGCTATAATTTATTTATTTTTTAATAGTGTTGGTATAATTTTATTGCATCTTCATTGTTAATATATCTGAGCATCACATAGTATATTCTAATGGTCTAAATCCAGTGTTGAGAAAAATAAACAACCAAAATTTTCTAGGCAAGATAAAATTCTTGCAACATTTGCATGTCATAACAGCTACCAAATATCTCTGCAAATTTTATAAAAAAAAATAGAAATTCTTAAAGCTTACCAACAATATAAGATTTTGTATGCATAAACACAGTTGTCCATGATGGTGGTTTTTTGTAAAACTAATTACCACCCATAGAGATGATGATGCGATGTAATCCATGATGTTACTCAATGAATGGCATTATTTACTTAAAAAAACAAAGAGAGGATGAGAAAAGGAGACTCTTTTCCAGAAGAGCATTTAATGGGAAAAAATTGTGATATGCCTTGGTATCTTTGAAGACTTTTTGAAGAACATGACAACGATGAAAATAGAAACAAAGAATGCACCACTAAACTGCAGAATCAGACATAAAGGTAAAGACATTTGATGTTCAATAAAATAAAAACGCTTCTTTGTCAGCTAACAAATTTATGTAAACGTCGAAAATGATAGAGTATAGCCCCATGCACAATAATTTGAGACGTAGACAATAACATGAGTATAGTTATTTCTCACAACATAATTTTAAAAGCAACAAACAGAAAAATGTTCTAACCTTGAAGTCTAAGTCCTTTCCTGAAAGATGATTTGATAAAGGAAATAAAGAACTGCAGAGGAAAGCATGACAAATTATGGCTGCTATGCACTGATAAAAACAAAAGCACATCCCATCTAAACCCTCAACAAACGCAACTTGATGGTAAAAGCTAACTCAACTCAAAGAACAAAAGTTGCACAAAAACACACCTTGAAATATCATAAAAGAGTTGGGAGCCGAGAGAATTGAATTGCTAAAAACACACTTCAGAAGAGCACCACTCCATGTAATGAATCAATTACAAACAAAAACAAAAAGGGTCTGCCAACTATACTAACCAAAATAGAAATGCCAACTAAAACAGAATAGGAAACAATGAAAAGGTAAGGGCAAGTATGTGTGTATAATGATGTCTGTGTCACATTCATTTAATGCATAACTCCATAGCTAGCTATGCATATATTTTATCATCATTCCTAATCTGTTACTGAACACATCTTGTAAGACGTGAAAAGCAGTCGTGTAAGTTTATTGTCTCTTGGCATGCTCGTTTAATTATTTTCAAGCTGATGACATGTCAGATAATTCAGTAACCGCCTCAAATTTATAGAAGGAAAAGAAGACCCTATTGCAGAGAAAGAAAAAACGACAGTGTAATTTTTCAAAGCATTTAATACACCGATATCATGATCTCGCTTTAAGTCAAATACTTTCAAACCTGAAAAGAAAAGCGAAACATTTCGCTACAGTGTAGTGATAGTATATGTTTTGTGGGGGAAAGCTATAGTGCTTTCCCCACGCGTTTTAGAGTTCTTTTAACTACATAATTAGTTTATGTTGTTAACTTGACTTAAAATATAATGTATATTGTATATTTGAAAAAATAATAATAAGATGATATATTAGATGATTTGGTGGGTTATCATGTCAAATTTATGATTTATCTAAGTTATGATTGTAAAGTTTAATTTTGAATCAATTTAATGTTAATAATGAAATTAAAAAAAAATTCAAAAAAAAAATTAAGAAAAAAAAAAGGTGAAGTCAACTTGGATTAATCTATCAAACTCGTGATCTGTATCATGAGATTGGGATAAACTCATAAAAAACATATAAAAAAACTATATAATCTAATTCTCAACTAACCCAATATTGAAAGATATAATTGAAAAAAATTAAAAAATAAATAAAAAAAACTACCCAATCTAACTCGAGTTACCTTGTCAAACTCTTGACTTAGATAACTCTATAAAAAACAAATAAAAAAAATTATAAACCTAATTTCACCAGATTTAATGTTAAAAGTTGAAATAAAAAAATAATAATATTAAATCCATGTGATTACAAAATCTCATATAAAAAAATAAAATAATTACGAAATTCAATTCTTAAATAACCTTATTTTATATTGAATAATAAATAGGAAAAAGACATTTTTAAGGTTTAGAAACAATTTCATTCTCTTTATAGTTTCAGAAATTACACTTTACATACTAAATTAATACAAAATTTAAAATAAAATAAAAAATGAAAAATACCCTCCTATATAACTTTACCCTAATGATCCAAACAACACGTCAATCATTAAATTTTACATATTATTTTCTTTTCTCCCAAAACCACAACTTCTTCCTTCTCTGAATCAATTTGATTGAAAGTCTTAGAGTTTTAATCTATACTTAGACCATCTACACTCCTTTTTAAATTAATTTTCTCTAAGAGGACAAGAGGGACTGCTTGCAAAGAGGGGTAGAGAAAAGTAATTCAAATTTGATGTCTAATTTTTAAAGTTTTGATCAAGAATTGGGTGTCAATATTAAACTTTGTGTATTGGGGTGGGGTTTCAAGATTCAAGAATTTGATTGAATTTTGTGTCCTGTTTAATGGCTCATTTTGTCCAGGATATGTTCTACGATGCATAGATAATAATGAGATGACATGCCTGCGCATTGCCACGAGCTTATAAAACAAATGTACTTGATAGTGTTATAATTGTAAACCAGCGCTAAATAAGTAATAAAAACTAAAGTTATGATGGAGCTAATATTTCATGATGGGAAAAAAATAGTGTTGGTGATAAAAAACTTAGAGACTAAACAAAATGATTGTTTTTGCCATATTTTTTAAAAATTACATAGCTAAATTCTCTACCAACTTGACATTAAAAAAAAAAACAAAGATAATCTTGGAAGGAAAAAAAAACCCATGAGAAACAACGTTGTAGCAATTGACAATGTTTTATGAGGAAAACTACAGTGCTTTCTCCAATAAAATCGACAAAGATAATTTTAGAAAAAATTATAGAAAAAACTATTTAGAGAAATATTGTAGCAATTCATAGTGTTTTGTGAGAAAAGTTACAATGTTTTCCCCATATGATTTAGCTTTATTGTAATTATAATTCTTAACCAACTCAATATTCAAAAAAAAAAAAAAATTCAACAAAGATAATTTTGGAAAAAATTATAAAAAAATCATATGGAAAAACACTGCAATAATTCACAATATTTTAAAGAAAAAAAATTACAAAGTTAAATTCTCAATAAACTCAATATTAAAAAAATAAAATTGACAAATATAATTTTAGAAAAAAATAACACAAAAAAAAAACAGGGAAAAAAAACCATGTTGGAAACATTATAGCAATTCACAATGTTTTGTGATGAAAGCTACAGTGCTTCCCCACATGATTTAGCCTTATTTGTAATGACTTGTAATTGTAATTCTCAACCAGCTTAATATTAAAAAACTAAAATTGACAGATAATTTTAAAAAAATCATAAGAAAAAAAAAACCATGTTGAGAGTCACTCTAGCAATCCATAGTGTTTTGTGAGGAAAGCTACAATGCTTTTAAGTTTTATTACAAAGTTAAATTCTAACTATTTTAATATTAAAAAAATAAAATTGACAAAAATAATTTTGAAAAAAAATATTACAAAAAAAAACACAAAAGAAACTGGAAAAAAACAACGTGGGAAAAAACACTATGACAATTCACAGTAATTTACGAGGAAAGTTACAGTGTTTTTCTCACATAATGTAATTGTAATTTTTCACCAGCTCAATATTAAAAAATAAAATTGAAAAATTTAATTTTGGAGAAAATCATCAAAAAACAAAACAACAAAAATATAATTTTACAAAACTAAAGTCTCAATCAGCTCAATCTTAAAAAAATAAAATCAACAAATATAATTTTAAAAAATCAAAAAATAAAAAAGAAAAACCATGTGGGAAAACGCTTTAGAAATTCGTAGTATTTTAAAGGAAAAAAATTACAAAACGAAATTTTTAATCAGCTTAATATTTAAAAAGTAAAATCGATAAAGATAATTTTGAAAAAAAATAAACAAAAAAAGGGGAAAGTTGGAAAAAAAAGGAAAGTAATTTTGAAAAAAAAAAAGAAAAAAGGGGAAATTTGAAAAAAAAAGATGAAAAAAAAAGAATGCACTGTGGATTACTATTGTAATCCACAATGCATTGGTGTGGGTGGATAATGAATTCCTCACACCCTTTAGCTTATTACTTAATTGTAATTCCTAACCATCTTAATATTAAAAAAATAAAATTGACAAAGACAATTTAAAAAAAAAAACTATGCTTAAAAAAATACATTGTAACTGTAATTTTTAACCAGCTCAATATTAAAACATAAAATTTAAAAAGATAATTTTGGAGAAAATAAAAAAACAAACAAAAAAAAAACCTTGTGGAGAAAAACTGTAGCAATCAACAATGTTTTAAATAAAAAAATTACAAAACTAAATTATCAATCAGCTTAATATTGAAAAAATAAAATTGACAAATATAATTTTAAAAAATAATAGAATAAAATAGAAAAATCATGTGGAAAAACACCGCAGTAATCCACAGTATTTTAAAGGAAAAAAAATTACAAAGTAAAATTTTTAACCAGCTCAATATTAAAAAAACTAAAATTGACAAAGATAATTTTGAAAAAAAAATGCAAAAAAATAAAAAGTGCAAAAAAATTAAATTAAAAAAAACAAAAAAGTGACAAAAAAATGAAAAACGGGAAAAAATGAAAAAGTACAAAAAAAAAAATGCACTGTGGATTACTGTTGTAATCCACAATGATTTTGGTATGGGAAAATAGTGATTCCCCACATCATTTAGAGTATTGTATAATATGAAGGAAAAAGAAAATTAGTACCGGGTGGATGATAGAGGTGGAGATAATGGTGAAAGATTTAGTTCTTGGTGTAATTCCATGTCACTATTTATTAGTTTGATGGTATTTTTGTAATAATTTTAATTTATAAGGGTGTTTTAGTCCTCAAATTCAATTTAATGGCAATTCAATTATACGAGTTAGTTCCATAATTTTTTAAAAAAATTTATTAATTTTTTTTCATAGTTTGAGTCAGTGATATGTATAATGTAATTTCTGAAACTATAAAAAGATATGAAATCATGTACAAATCTTAGGAGAGTCAAAGTAATTTTCTTTAATAAATATTACTCCAGTGATGAATACTTCAATGAATTTATGGAATTGATAAATAAAATATGAATATTTAAATTTTTTATATCATTAAATAATATGTAAGATGTAGATATAGTAAAAATTCAATCCTTAGATATTAATTATTATCCATACTCTTTGGATGATATAGCAATCTTGTATGAATAGTCTATGTGCATCGAACTTGTATTTGTTATCCATAGTATCCATAAAGGGACACCATCTTTTCCATTTCTTATTATAAAAACTCTAAAAGCTGTAGCAAAAACAATGCACACTCAGACACAAAAAAACCGAGATGTCTTGGAGTTAGGGGTAATTCGGTCTTTTTTCATGGTCCAATGGTTATTAAAACATTATCCAGGGTTATATGTATCTTTTGAAAATTTTCAAAATAGTAAAATAACTAAATTACTTCGAAGTAGAAATAAATAAAAGTTATTGACTGAAGGTGTTTTTATCTTAATATTTTTTTAAATATAATAAAAAATATATTTACTCTTGGAATCAAGAAAAACAATAAGTCATTAGTCGAAGGGCCTTTTGGTCTTTTCTATACATTTTGTTTTGTTAATTCTGAAACCATTTATGGTAATTTGGTCTTCTTAGGATGAGTAATTATTATTAAATTAAAAAAAAAGTTATTGGTGTGTGTTGTCCACGTCCCAACGCGTTAGACGTTAGAGGCGTTTACATTATTTGGTCAGCATAAGCAGCACCTTCAAATGATCAAAACTACATTTCCACCATATCATTGAAAGTGTCTCCATGTTCTTTATCTCCTGGTATAATGTATGTTGATGGTGACGAGGCAGTTAGTCATCGGTGAGCATTTTTTTCTCTTCCAAAAAAATTACAGTTTAACCCCATTTGTTTTTGGTATTTCAATTTTATTCCTTATTCTTTTGATTTTTAATTTTTGTTCTTGATTTTTTTTTTTATAAAAGTTGTATTTATTTTTAATTTTTTCTTTCAATTCCAATTTTTTAGATATTATCTTTTCCAATTTAATCTTCATTCTTTTTTAATGTCTAATTTTTTTCTTTGACAATTTTCTAAAAGTTTTATTATTTTTCAATTTCATCATTCAATTCAAGTTTGTCGTATATTAGCTTTTTTTATTTGGTCCTCATTCTTTTGACTTTTTTAAATTATGTTTGCTGTCAATAATGGGTCACTGAATGCAATCTAAGAACCATCTCTAGTTATAATTAGTTTCTTCTTCAACCAAAGCAAAAGCCAGAGGTAATATCTTATTATTCACATTAAAACCAACCACAATCAATAACTTTCTAATAAAATTCTTGTATAGGTGAATGTTGTCAATAGTTATCAGTGGCCTACAATACCTCTAACCTTCAATTGCATCTCCAAATACCTAGAAAACTCTTCCAAATAATGTTACAACATCATCAAAATATATAGTATGATCTCATTGCACAACTATACAAGGATTTGAATCTTAGAGAGTGAATAATCTAGGAGGAATTTCAAAGGATCCTTCACACAAACAAGCCTTATAATATGAGATAGTAAACCCATATTGTGTACTTATTGAAAATTTAATGCTAGCAATGTTTACACTTAGGCGTTATAACTATGGAAATAACTCTTGCAATAAATTTTGATGGTTGTCTTGCTAATAGATATATTGGTATTTATCTGAGGGAAGTTAACTTTGAGATCTCAAATATATTGTTATGGTACCCTCCATATAAATACCATTTATATTTTGGTGCATTCACATATTATAATTCTATATAAATTATGGTTGAATGCAAAACTTTATATTCTAATAAATTTGTAATGTGTTACCATTTAATTACATCAATTAAATTAAACATTATTCTAAAAGTTTGCCTAAGCTTCAAATCAATACTTACGCCTGAAGTCCTATGACTAAGATCCCGGTTATTACATACCATTTCATCAACTCCACTATCATCCTCAAATTCAACAACAAGAGGTCTCATTAACCCATCTTTATCTTGTGTCTTAATCAAACCCAAATTAATATTAACCTCATCTTCTTCATCACTAGGTTCAAAATTATTATTAATGTATGAACGATCATACATACCTGGATCATTTCTTTTCATAATTTTAGGTATCAATGTTAAGTTAATTACATCATTAAATATCCTAGATGGACCAACAGACTGTGATGCTTGTTTTAGTATATTTTGGGACTTGAATATACTCCATAGTGGAAGAGGAGTGTTCTTATTTAGGTTGACTATTTAAATATAGCTCAATGTATCTCGATCCATATTGGACAAACAACCCAAGCATATACTTCAAATTCAGATAACAAGAAATCGACATGATAACATAATGAACGGGACATTCCTTGGTAAGCATCCTTCAAGTAAAATCAACTTCAATATCATTATAATTTCACTCAATTCGTTCACATATTACTTGTATACGTTTGACTAATGACATTTCTAAACTAGCATTCAGAATCACATTGCTTCCTTCATTGTAAGTGTTACTATTTTTTATATCATTAATAATAATACCACCATAATGACACAAAAATGCCATATTAGAAGATATTATGTAAAACAACAAAACCTATTTCTATCAATTGTTACAAGTTCTCACTAGTTCAATTAAGATTTATAGCATAAATCACTTCAATTCATGACTAATTATTTCAATTGGATAAAATTCTTAATTATCTCAATTACTCCTAAGATTCAACATTTATACCTAATTGATATAATTTATAGCATCAAATACATCAACTTATACCTAATTGCTTTAATTGAACAAAATTCTCAATTACTCAATTATTCCTAAAATTCAATGTAAAACCCTATTTGATGTGATTTATTCCTAATTGATTAAATTTATAGTATCAATTGATATCTAATAACATAAATTCATACCTAATTGCTTCAATCAAACAAAATTGCCAACCAAAAAAATTAGTCCCAAGATTCAATGTAAAACCCTAATTGATCTAATTTATACCTATTTGATTAAGTTTATAGCATCAATGCATGCCTAATTACATCAAGTCATACATAACTACTTCAATTGATTTTGTTTTCTAAATTATAACAATTAATCTCAAAATTCAACATAAAACCTTAATTGATGTTATTTATAGTATCAATTGCATCAATTCATATCTAATGTCCTCAATTTGATAAAATTATCAACTATCCAAATTACTCCAAAAATTCAACATATAGCATAATAGATCTGATTTATACATAATTGATGTAATTTATAGCATCAATTGCATCAATTATCTAATTAATCTAAACTCAACTAATCCCTAACACAACAAAATTAATCCAAACAATAATCACTTAAACCCTAACATAATCATAAAATAACAACCAAACTTATAAAATTAAAAGATATATAGTGTTTACCTTGATTTGTTGAAGGGAAAGTTGTGGCATACTGACAACGATGAAGGGTGAGGAAGAGAAAGGGGGTGACAATTTTGCATGAAGAAAAAGAAGCAAAAAAAGCAAAGGAAGGAAGAGATGATGAGATGAAGCTTAGTTTGGAAAGGCAAATAGCTACAAAATGATGCAAAGCTCAGGTGGGTAATGGGGAGGAAGAGATAAAGTAGAAACGGTAAATGTGAAATGGACTGAATTTTATAAGTTGTGTTCTTCTGAACAATGCAACTCACATGGACTGAATCGTTAGGAACAATGCAATCTATAGGTTACATTGTTCCTAACAACACAACTAATATATTAAAAAAAATTGAGTTGCGTCATTAAAAACAATGTAATTTACTAGTATGTTGATGCATGGAGATTTTTAGGAATAGATTATTTTTTTAGTTATTACTATTTTCTATTTAGTTTAGAAAAATATTTTTCTTTATGATTTTTTAGTTTTTCTCCTATTTAATTCAAGAAATCAAATATTGAGACTAATAAATTTATTTTTCTTAGTTTGTTTAGGATTTTTATTGCTTTTCTTTTTATTTTCATGTTTTATAGTTAGTCTAGGTTGGTTTTTTAGCTTATTTAAATAGTTAGAAAGTTTTTTAGCGTATGCAATGAGTATCCATTAAATAAAGAAAGTCATGATCAAATTAAAGCAGGTGGAGTAATGAATTTAAATAATTAAATATGACTTGAGCAAAAAAAAATTCCGATTCTAACCAATGCATTATATCTCTAACCAGAGGACACAATCTCCATGATAAGATTTCACTTCCATATATGGTGTATGTGCTTGCAGAGATCAAAAGTTTTAAATTGTCTAGTTAAATTTTAAAAAACAATAACCTAAAGGGTGTGGTGTTTTCAATATAATGTCATGTAGCATATGAAGGGAGAAACACCATGCATATGTAGTTGAGTATTTTAATCCTTTATATATTTTTTTTAATTCGATCATCATTTTTTTTAATTTCATTTTTTTACATTATTTTTTTTCTTGATTTTATTCTTTCACGTCGCATTGATTGAGAATAAAACTTGATAATTTATTTTAATTTGTTTTCTATATGGTTATCATGGTGTCAAAAATCCCCACATTAGGTTGATACTTGATTTTGCAATATATACACACATATTTGTTTTTGTTGCTTGCAAAAAAATTAAAACTAAAGGGATCAAAATTGACAACGAAGCAAATATACAAGCTAAATTGCTTAATAAGCACCTTTTCAAAAAATTTGGCCAATAGAATTTTTTTTGTTTTGCTTTTTGCTCCATTTAGTTTGAAATTTTTATATTTTATTACAAAATTTTATTTTGTTCACATCTCAGTCCTTCAATTAATGAGATAGGGTCCCTAGAATGGCGAGGAGAGAGAATGAATGGTTGACAAGATTTCTTTAATAAAAAGGCCAAATTTAGCGCCAATGTGTTCCACTTAACAAGATGAGTACCATTGAGGTGTACTTGAGCTTTTATTTTGCTTAAGAACATAGATCAAGATTGGAGCCTTTCAATTTAATTTTGTATTTGCAAACTAATTTAGGGGTGTTATGAGTTGAGGAATTAGGTTATTGAGGTTTAAAAGTTGTTTTTAGATGTGTTTAGATGAAAATAGATTGAAAGACAGTTTTTTTAATCCATAAACCCCTATTCGATTTTTTAGCCACTACTGTGATTGTCGGAATCTAAACAAGCAGAAGATGTGTTGTGTTCCACAATAGATGGTGCATCATTTGCTCTTTGTTTTTTTTTTTATGGAAACAAAAAAAAAGGCATGTGCGCTAGCCCACCTAGGCCCATGTGCTTGGTCTTTTTTTGGGCTTTGTCTTTTTTTCTCTTCAATTATATTTTATAATTTATTTAAATAAAAATTTATTTGGGATATTATTTTCTTAAATACTGTTCAATTTTTATTTTATTTTCAAGTAAAATCATAACATTCTTTTTATAACATTAGTAAGCATTATTTTTATACAGCCCTTCATAAAAGTTTTTTTTTTAGAAATGTTTTTTATATGGTTGTTGCATGCACATGTTGATTTTTATTATTGTATGATTAAATAAAAAAAATTAAAAAATAAAATTATTAAACTCAATTGGATTTATAACCTTTTTTGTGGGTGAAACTAGTTGGCTCGGGTCAATCCAAAATATCGTTGTCTATATATATATATATATAAGGGCTAAAACAACATTGTAAGAAAATTGGGTTCTGGTGTTTTGACCAGTTAGGTCAATTAGGTTACACTGGATCAACTTCCACCTGGTTTGATTTAAAGCCCAAGCCGAGTCATCTCCATTGACCCACTTAGCCAAGTCAGGTTTGGCAACACTTCGAAAAAGTTCATTGTGACAACATGCTTTCGTGTATAGTTCTTATATATGTTTTTCAATAAATTTGTGTTAAGTTTACCATAATATTAGTTTCTTAATTAAAACTTGTTTTTATAATTATGATAAGTTATTATATGAAAAAAAATATTATGGTAAAAAATATCAATAAGACATTTTTTTTATTTCAAATCATCAAATTGTTTTTTATAATTATTCTTATTGATTTTTTATTAAATAAATAACATTGAAAAAATATTTTTAGGTGAAAAAGAATTAACATGAAAATGATGAATCATACCAACAAATAATTTTGTTTCAGTGGAATTTAACTTATTGTTGTTATTGTTCCTCTTTTTTAGACCTCCGTATAAACAAAAAATCAGAAAAAAATAAAAGAATTAAAAATAAAAAGTAGTTCAAATTAACTTTAAAATAACTAAGCTTGATATTGAGAGAGAGGAGCTACAAAGGGCAATGGATAACATACCACAGTTGGAGACTACGATACAAGTACTAGAAAGAAGCAATGAGGCTTTAGCAACCAGCAATAGAGTACTAATCACATATAATATCTTTCTCTATGACAACATAAGACAAATAACAAAGTAGATTGAGCAAATACATGTTATGATGAAAGGTTGCAATAACAGGCCACCCAGATTGGAAATGATGTTATGATGCACCGAGAACATATGAGCGCCATCACTTCCTTTATTAGAAACATTAGTAGAGGAAATGCTTTTTATGAGTAGTGATGTATAGGGCTTTTAAAGTTTAAAATTTGTCAAACGATGTCTTTTTATTTATAAGAGGGCTACAACCCATCTTTCTTTCTAGTGTGTTTTGAAATTCAACCATGATAAGAACTTAACAAATGCCCCTTTACAGCAACCACTTGGAATCAGAAATCTTGTCGAAGGAATTATGAAAGTCATGAATCAGTTCAGAAAAGCTAATCCTTATCCAATATACATTGACATATGCATCATGATTATTGCATTTTTTTCATATATTTGTTTATAAATCGTCACATACATGTTCAGGCTATGAAACATAGGTCCCCCGCCTAAGATCTATAACACCTGATTAAGAAAAAAAATGGAGAATGAAGAGAGAGCTAATCTGTAATCACATTATCAAAAATAAGTTAGAGTCCATGAAAAATGAAATCCCTCGAATAACCAATTTACTCAAGCAACTTTCAGACTTAATAAAGATAAGGTAAATGACATGTCGTTCATCAACTGGCACCTATGTTTTGATAGTTTTGACTGATCAAGTTGGCAACTTCAAATACTTGAATGCGGAGTTACAAACCTCCAAATTAAGTAAGATTGGATCCAAATGAAAGGTGTGCCCCCTTCTACCAATTTCAGGTGGTGTCAGGCAATGATGATGTCAGAATTGCTCTGACAATGCCTCGAAAGTGGACAACTTAGTCAGTCTCGATAATGCAACTATCATGCAAAAAGTAATTTGGTTTTTATGTGTTCACATACAAAGGCTCCTTAATGAGTTCTTATCAAGGGTTCACAACACTTCCCTCAAGATCAAGAGGTTAAAAATATATTAAAGACTTCCCAAAACCCTAACAAAACCCTATAAATACCCCCCTCAAGATCAAGAAAAAAGGGCTAAAAAAAAAAAGAGAAGGAAAAAAGAAAAGAAAAGAAAAAGAGAGAAATATTAACTTAGAACATAAGTGTAAAAGTTCTAGAAACCTAAGAAAAGTTTTCTTAAGTTTTGGAAAATGGGAGTAAGCTTGTGAGTGGTAAAACCTTTCAAAAAAAAAAAGGTAAAGACAAAGTAGTTGTTCTGGGTATATCTTATTGATAAAAAAAAAAGAAGTAGGTCATTTGTGGCCTGCTTTTGTTGTTTTTTCATTTGTTTTGTTTAACATTCATGTTTACAAGCATAAAAAAAGAGGTTGGAATGCTCAATAAGTAATGTTGATTTACCTCTTTGTTGTTATAATTTCTATTTAATGAAGTTATTTTAGAGTTTTTTATTTTTATTTTTTTGATGTATTAAAGTTGTTGTTTAAGTTTTCTTTTTTTTATATAAATGTTGTTTTAACTTAAGTTATGCATGTTAAAGCAATGGTGTAAGCCTATTCGTGCATAAAATAGGTTCAGAAAACCAATTTTAAATTCATGTTGCATGAACATACAAGCTGTTTTAGGTTATTACTTTTTGGATTTAGTATCTCATGCTTAATTTTGATGTTTTGATGTTTTTTTTGTTAATTTTACATTCAAACATGTTTGTGTATGATATTAAACCCTTGATTTTGACCAATTTTGGTCCATTTCTTTGCATAGAACCTTTCCTTATACATGATTAAATAATAATATAGTATTTATTTGCATTAATAACATATTTATAATGGTTTTTAATCACAGGGTTTCAGTTTAGGATGCAAACCTATTTTGACAAAACCGCGATATTTAAAAGATAATCGAAATGAATAGATGTTACATTATTGACACTTACATGATTTCCAACATGTATGCGCCTTCATTTTGACCATTCTGGTCTGTTTTGGGCTCTATATTGATGGGTTCATTTCAAGAGTTCTTAGTGTTCTTTATTATTTTTTTTATGTGTTTGGTCCGTTTTGTTCAAGAATTTTTTAGTTTTTGTGTTTTTTAGGTGTTTAATCTGTTTTTTTTTACTTTATTTTTGTTTTGGGTTTTTTCAGGTCAAACCAGAATTTTTTGTTCGGTTTATGTTCGAACAAAAAATTTCAGGTCAACCTAGTTGAGTCGAGACAAAAATATTTTATTTTTTTCTTGCTTATGACTAAAAATCCTAAAAGTTATTTTATCAATTTTTTAAAATAAAATATCTAAAATACTTTGACATGTTTTTTTTTAAAAAAATATTGCATGGATTTTACAACAAGTTTGTAAAATTCCAAAGGATTTTGGTCTATATTTCAAAAATACCAAAACTTTTATTTTGTTTCTTTTAATATGCAGGATTATGAACTTATATATAAAATATGTTCGTGATATTAATAAAAAGATTTTTTTTTTGTTGGTATTAGAACGATTAGGTTTTTAATCTAATAAGATAAGGATTTCCTTATTGAGGTAGAATTTTCTTAAACTTTAGACAGACCAACGGTTAGAAAACATAACTTTTTTCCTTAGTTTATATTAGATAAATAAAAAAATGCAGTTTATCTCAAGTAAGACATATTAGGAGTGCTAATACTTTTCTTTTACACAATTAGTCCTCTTACGTAAAGTTTGAGACCAATTAGGGTTCCTAGTGATAAAATACCATATGACAACTCTCATTTTTTTTTCTATTGATAAAGGACAAGAATTCCCTATTATTTTCACCCACATCATTCCCAACGATCCTAATTCAAGAGAATAATCACTGTGACGCCACACACGTACAACAATTATTCTTACAAAAACAATTATTGCCACATGATTAAATTAAAAAAATTGAAAGGTTCCCCCTGACACGAGATTATATATTTTGATTTGCATTTACTTCTCAACTTAGTTTTTAGTTAGCATTAACAATTTTTTAAAAAATATTTATTGATGCATAAGATCTTTTTTTATTATTAAATGTACGGATCAGATTTCTAGTTCACGGTTAAAATTTCTTGGTACTAGAAAACACGTAGACAATATCTTCATATTTTTTATGTTTAATTTTTTTTATCCTACTTGTATTGTGTTGAAAATATAAGTTAATATGTCTTTGCAAAATCACCATAGTTTTATTAAAAATATATATATTCTATCCCTATTAAAAAGCCCTATATTACTTAATCATATGCTTTCATGTAGAATATATTTGAAATCACTCACTTCCTATTAAAAAAAAATTCCATATATACCCAAGTCAATGAAAGAAAAAAAATCCAACTATTATTTTGTGCTAAAAATAGGGTGATAGGCTTACTACATGTGTAACAAAAATCATATCGACTATAATGACCTATTTTAGAACCAATAATTTATACTAAAAATTTGAATTGTTATTAACAAAAATTAAAGAGGAGGTGAATTCATTGTTTCCTATAAGTTTTATTTTTTTTTAATTTTTTTCTTTAATATTAGGTTTAGTGTATCCTTTTTTTAATTGGATTTTTTTTTTCAATTTTATCTTTTAACATCATATTGATTAAAAAAAAATAAGTTTTATAATTTGTTTTAATTTTTTTTCTATGAAGTCGTCCTAGTGGGTCATAGGTTGACTTGGGTCATTTTTTTTTATCATTTTTAATTGATTTTTTTAATTTTATCATTTAAAATTGGATTAATTGAGAATTGGGTTTCATAATTTATTTTAATTTGATTTCTATGAGGTTATCTTAGTCTTATGACCTGAATCGCTGGTTTGACAAGTTGATCTTCATGATTTGTTTTGACTTGCTTTTTATAGGGTTATCACGTTTTCAAGACCTGATTCGTAGATTAAGAATTAACTTGGGTTGACTGAGTTGACTCAATATATTATCATTTCAATATTAAAAAAAAAATATCACTTGATTTTCTTTTTGTCAAACTATATTTTACTAGTTATTTGAGTTATTTTTTGATCTATCAGATCAATTGGATCATATCAAATTAAAATTTTTTTTATTAAAAATTATATTAGGAAAAACTAGATATTTTTTATATTAAAAAAATTGATGCAACCCGTGACCCGTGGTGAGCCATTCTTTATAAGCACTTATCTTTGTCTTAGTAAAGGTCTCCAATTCAAATCCCGTAATTCTAACCAGCTGATGTTGCCCAACGAAGACCATTCAAAGCAAATGGACGACCTTTTGAAACAGGAAAATGAAAATTGGACCCTCCATCGTCTCCACTTTCTCCATCATACAGTAAGACAATTAGCAAAAGTTGTAATCACATGTACCAAGGACCAACTTGGTGATAGATTATCTTTCCTTCATATATAGTTAGTGGTATTTTTTACCGGCTTATTTGTTAATTAATGTTTTTTTTCGAACACTTTTAGGAATTAATTTTTACATAAATTGTATTTCATTTAAAAAAACCAAAGTGTTGATTTAAAGATTTGAATTTGGATAAAAACATTATAATACCTTAATTAAAAATAAATTTGATACAAAATCCGGTTTGCTAAGGAAACCAACTTTTAACTACAAAGAAAAACTTTTATAAAAAAAATCAAACATGGTGATTTGATGAATTAAATTGGGTATTATAATTAAAATAAAAAAGAAAAAAATCTTATTTTATTTTGTTTTTATATATTGAGAGGTTAAATTACACAATAAATTACAGGCTTATTTTTATTATAGAAAAATGAAGCCGTTAAAACTGGAATATATTTGCTAAAGCAAGGTAGGATCACGAGCAAATTAAAAATATTTTCTTGTCCTTTCTCTCCTCTCCAATTGCCCCATCTTGATTGTTGAATCTTTCAATTTTTGTGCATGATATTTTCTGTTTTTTTTCTCTTTCCGATGGAGCGTTTCAGATCTAGGTCATGCAGGGAAGGGAGGATACAGATGGAGGGATACCATGGAGACAAGGCGGCACCTGCAAACATGAAAGATTTGAGGTCTTATAGTGTCAGCAACGCGGTTTCTGCACAGCCAAATCAATTGGGCAACGAAGTGAAGATCAAGAAAGGGAAAAGCAATCTTGGGTCATTTTCAAAAAGATGGAGTTTCAATGATCCTGAGCTGAAAAGGAAAAGAAGGGTTGCTAGCTACAAGGTCTATGCAATGGAGGGCAAGATGAAGGGGACCTTAAGGAAGAGCATTAGGTGGATCAAGGACACTTGCACCCAAGTGGTTCATGGATGGAGGTGATCCATGGCCACTTCTTCCTAAAGACTACACTGCTTCAGCGTTGTTTTGGAAGAGAGATGATGCCGTGTGATGTATTTTCTCTTCTGGGAATTTTAAATGCCATTATATATTTACAGCAAGTAGTAAGCTTTCTTCTTTGTGCTCCATGGAAGCCCAATCTATGGGAATTGAGTTTTATGTATACACCGCCTTTGCTTGATATTTCACTCTCACTTGTGAGCAAGATCTAAACAGAGTGGACTGTTCCGAACATGGAATCCTTACCTTATGATCATCACTATTCTGGTTCATGCTATATTTCTCCTTGATTCCAAGACCAAAAGATGCTTCTGTTGATGAGATTGTGGTTGATTATCCTATGTTTTTTGCTAGTTTAGATTGCCTGTCTCGTAGTTCAGACAAGAAGCCAATTCCTGTTATTGACAAAAACATTCAAAAACAATTTTGAGTTACATGAATTGATAAGATGGATTGTCTGGTTGCTAGCGGCAGGAATTATCTTTAAACCTTCTTGTTTGTCCAGAAAACAAAAGGTTAAAAGCACAACTAATCTCTCATAGGCATCTCAGGAACAACAAGATGCTCCTGTTATTTGTTGCCTCATGAAGGAGAGATATTTAATTTGGATCGTCAACGAAATTTATGCAGTGTATAATAAATCGAATTTGATATAGGAGGATTTTTTAGGAAAAGTAATTTATTTTCTTAATTATTTTTATTTTTTTAATTAAATATTATGCTTAATAATTTTATTTTTTCTAATTTGTTTAGGGTTTTTTTTTCAGATTTTCTAGTTTGTTTATATTGTTTTTTAAGTTTATTTAAGAAGTTGTAAACCTCTTAAAAAGAAGACTACTTGGTGTGGTGAATTATTAAGAAATAAAATTTTGAATTAGGATTTTTTGCGTGGTGATCTTATTCGGCAGAATTTTGTGTTTGTTATTATTGTATTTCTTGTATTGTTTATGTCTGTGTTTATATCATAGCTCAACAATTCCTAATAGTTTTGATTAAAAGTCATAGAGGACTTGTATTAGATCTCGAAGTTCTTTGTGGTTACTAGCTCGATGTGAGCTACTAGACAACCATGGTTGGAAGAGATTGCAGAATAGAACATGTTTGTGTAAGAGGGGACGAGGAGGTTCTTCCTTGGGGAAAAAACATTTAAGAACTAGCATGTTATTTTCATCTAGATAAGTTGTTGTTATTAAGAATTCTAATGGTGTGACCCATAATGAGGCAGCCCGTATAAGAGTATTGTGTTAAGGAACCATGATGGAATGACTCGCACACAGGTATTATGTTAGAAACACACGATGGGGTGACTCATATACAAAGGGATGTTCATAATGAATGACGGTTGTTGATTGGAGTATGAACTTGAGGATAAGTCTCTTCCAATCTGAGAAGACTGATACAAAATTTTTTTAGAAAAATAAATATTTTCCTTAAATATTTTTATTTTTTCATATTCTATTTTATTTTTCCTATTTAATATTACTAGGTTTTTTATAGTTTTTTTATACAAAATGTTGTAATAACTTTTTAGCAAGTGAGACATGGATGAATAAAAATAGAGTATTTTAGGTATCTCCTCAATAGTTATGGTGTTTTTTTTATCTTTGAGGGTTTTGACTTCTAATAAACTCCGTTATCCTTCACTTTCATCTACATCAAAACAAAACATGTTCGTGAAGATGAGAAGGTTACTCCTAATGAGACAAACATTCAAGAGTTAGTGATTGATGATATCGAAAGGCAAATCACATAGCTTACCTGACAATTGGTAGAAAACACCCAACGAAGAGGAGAGTGATCATGGGTTCCTAGCCAATACCTATAACCTATTCCAAATGAGGCAACCTTTCAATCGGGTAGAACATCAAAGAAATTCTAGATTTCAAATTAAACTTCTTGATTTTACTAGAACTTTACAAATTGAGGATTTTTGAATAAATGAAAATTCCAAAGCAAAGGAGGGTGAAACTCATTTTCATTAGATTAAAAGGGTGAGCTTTTACTTGGTGGGAGCAATTGAAGATGTCTCAAGAGAGATAAAACAAACTAGGTATTAATGAGTGGGAGAAGATGAAGAAGCTCTTTCTTCCATTTGAGTACATTCAGACTTTATACCAACAACTCCATACATTGAGACAAGGTTGGATAACTATTGATGATTACAATGATGGTTTCTACCAACTCTTGGCTAGGAATGATATGTGAGAAACAGAAGAGCAATTGATTGTTAGGTACTTAAGTGGACAGTTTAAAAATCCTATCAGAGGGCTTTGACTATGGAGAAACAAAAAGTTGTTAGGGTAACTAACATATGTGGCTTTCAGTTTAACCAAAATAATAAGGTGTGCACCAGCGATGAAAAGTCATTTGTTCAGCTTGAATCAACAGCTAAACAAACCACATGTGAGGTTAGGGTTTGAGTTCTGGATATGGTTTTAAATGTTGGTGTTTCAGATATGATGAGTTGGGGCATCAAACTTTTGAGTGCCACAAAACAGAGTCGTCCAAGTAAAAATTTATTGGTATAAGAGTCTAACTGTTTGTGATGATAATGATGAGGTTTTGCAAGATGATGATACCTTAGTCATCCAAAAGAGCTTGCTTTCTCCTATGAATGATTCGAGCTGAGATTGGCTATAAACTAGTCTTTTATGTTCAACTTGTACCATCAAGGACAATATTTGTAATTTGATCATTGATAATAGTGATATTTGTGAGAATATGGTGTCAAGTGAGGCAATAGAAAAGTTGCGACTAAAGATAGAAAAACACCCCAAACCTTATAAATTGAAGTGGCTGAATCAAGATAGAAAGGTAATCGTGGATGAACGCTATCTTATTTCATTTTCTATAGGTAATATATATTTTGATAGTGTTTGGTTTGGTGTGGTGTATATAAATGCTTGTCATCTACTATTAGATGGACAATGATAATATTACAAGAATGTTACGCATCACAGACAATGTAATACAAAAGGAGAGAGATGGTAGTTGTTGAGAGGAAGGGTAAATATATGGTGTTTCACCTTAATTTATAGAGAAGGAAGAGAAATTAAAATTATGAAGAATTATAATGGTGTGAGAAATGGTATGATGTAGAACAAGTCATTGACGGCTAGTAATGATTTTATAAAGATTCAAAGTGTTTTGAAAATTGATTCTTGTTTTATTTTATCTAAGTCGACTAACAATATAATATTGGGTCACTAGAGATCAGTGAAACGCAAAGGTGCTAACATATTTTTTAATGGTTAGCAACAACACTAATATAGGCGGATAGATAGCCAAAACTCAAGGATGATTTTTTTCCAACCTAGAAAGATGGATACAAGAGGATTTTTTTTGAAAAAGTTATTTGTACTCTTAGGTATTTGTTTTTTTTTTCCTATTTAGTATAGAAAATTAAATATTATGCTTAATAATGTTAGTTTTTCTAATTTGCTCATGTTGTTTTTCTAGTTTATTTAAGGGTATGCTTGGTGCTCTTTCAGTGTAAAGACGTATCAAGTGTGGCTGGGTGCTCTCTCAGTCCTCAGTCTCAAATCGACTGTGATAGGGAATAGTTTCGAGCCATCAGTGACCACTACAAAAAGATGTGGCTGCTTGTTGAACGTGTTTTGCTCAATTAACTATCAAGCAAAGTTATGGATACCATATTCCCTCAACTTTCCATGAATTTTGAAGAGGAAGAAACAACAACAGATTATTTGGAAGTAATCTAATTTTATGAACACATCAATTACAAACGATTAGGGATAATATATTTTACATCCACAAACTCCTGCTATCTTCCACATTGGATATTGTTTTTCTTTTTTCCTTCAAAAATAAAAATAGAACAGTCCCCACGCACTGCATTGCACAGGTTAGCAAGACAACACATCACTCAATTTGCAATTACAGTATCTGATTATAAATTTACAGCAGCGAGCATTTGTGATTGACATCAGCTAATAACGTGACCTTCCATCAGTATTTGACATGCAAGCTCTCAATGCCCCTTCGAGTCGACTCCAAAGTCTTTATGTTGGTATTTCTACCAGAGAACGAGGGCTTCTGCTCTGAAGATAATAAAGCAGGTGAAATTCCTTGCCCATTCTGAAGCATTGCAAAGTTTGCATCGGTTGCGCGGGGTTGAGAAGGATCGGAATCATTCACAAGGGCTGCACCACGGCTACTTGAGATAACAGGTTGCCTCGATGACACGCTAGATCGCAAAAATCTTGAGCTGGACAACTGCACAGGCCCACGCAAGTTTAATAAATCAACTATCAAGTAACAATATTGAGCATCAAATATATATGCAACGAGATTGTTTGTTCATGGAGGAAATGATTCTACAAGCATAGCACATCTTAAACCTACACACATGGCAACATGCATTGACAGAATTGAGATACCAATCACACACCACGATATGAAATGCACTTAATTGAAAAGGAAAAAGGTTCTAATAAACTCTTTCCAAAGTAAGGTCTGCCTGGCATTTATGTCCATAGGCACCCAAAGAATGATCTTGAGCCAGAAACGATAGGGAAAAAAAACCTAAGGGCAATACTGGCATTTACCTTTGCCATTATTCATCCATCTATGAAAGTGAGGCATTTACATTTGTTTAATACTTGTAACCATGAGCAGATGCAGTGTAGAACTTACAGTGGCATCTTTTGACAAGGATAGATCATTTGTAACAGGGCTTTTTTGTTTTGATAGATTTCCAGAATTCACTATAGGTCCAGAGTTTCTTCTTCGAGCATGATCAGTTGAAGACCAACCAGGTCTACCTTCTTCCCCACCTGTGTTTAAGTGAAAACCCAAAATGACATTTTCTTACGCATTGGGATGCACAAAACTAGAATCATATGGAAAAGCTTTGAATAGAAAAGCATGGGATATAAAAAATTGAGAGGGGATAAGATGGGAAGATGGGGGAGAGAAAATAGAAAACAGGGAAACCAAGGATAAAATAAAATAAAATAAAATAAAAAAAGGAGGGAAAGAAATGGAATTAAATATCCAACATCAACACTCTACTCCTGTAAAAAGCATGATAAAAATTCTCTACGTAGAAACCAAAATCAACTATACAGAGTAGGAATAAAACATGTTCCTAATCAAGACTTTTTAAAACAACTAAGTGGAAAAGGCATTAAATTCCTAAAATCCCCGGTGAGAAATAAAAAAAAAATTCAAACAATCCCCCATGAAATATTTAGGTGATAAATCCAAAATCTTCAGTTTGCCATCAAGAAGCAACATGTCTACCTGACTGCCTATCAACATTATTAGCACCAGGAGGAATGCCAGAGCTTGGTCCAGCACCAGGACCCTGTAGAAAGTATCAATACACCAAGTCAAACATAATAGCAGGATTATAAAGATGATCAGTCAAAGGCTAGAAGCCCAGAGAGAGTAACAATGATACAGGTACTTACAAGTGCACGGGTCGGAGGATTAGAACTCTGTGATTGCTGATATTTCAAAATTGTCCAATCAAAAACATAGTCAAACTGGAAACCTAAAGCAAGAAAAAAAAAGTCAAACAATTGGGAAAATCATAAGATGGATTCAAAAGATTAAAATATTACCATCATTGCTCTTGGTCCTATATAATATCTTATAGTAAAAATTGAAAAGCAAAGTTCGAACCTTCACGAATAAAGAGATCACGGAAGAGTCGTTTCAGGTATGCATAATCTGGTTTATCATCAAAACGGAGCGACCGACAGTAATGGAAGTAGGATGCAAATTCTGTAGGATAACCCCGACATAACACCTGATGAGGATTTTCCAATTCAGTTACATAAGATGAATGTTTACAATTCAAATCAACAAATTATCCTAACACCCCTGCATACCTCAATAGAAGTTGAAACCTTCTTTTCACTAATTTTTTCATATTTTTGCTTCTTTGTACCAGCTTTCAGTCCCTGCCATGGAAGACTAAAACCACATGTCGTCACAACAAAATTAACTAAGAAACAAGGGTGAAATGAGATAATATTGGAGGACAGGCGTGTTCACCTTCCCCTCAAGAAATACATAAGAACATATCCAAGTGATTCTAAATCATCCCTACGGCTTTGCTCTACAAAATACAGAAGTAAAGCAATCAAGAAACATTAGTTTTACAACTGGCAGCAGTCAAGTTAATATTCTAAACAAAAAGGGAGGAAGGAGGGGGGGCTGAAAAGAAGTAGCCATAATCTTTACCAATGCCAAGGTGAGTGTTCATGCTAGCATATCTTGCAGTTCCAGTCAAATTTTTATTCTCTCTGCAATTGACATAAACGACAAATATAAATTAACTCCCATTCATGTAAAAATTGATTTCCACCACTGTACATAAAAAACTGCCCTCTAAACCATCTAGTATATAAAACCATAGAGGCAAGGTCAAACAGCTGAAGAACAATAACCTATACCTTTGGCAGTATCCTATAAATTTGCGATATGTAATGAAATGACCTATTTGAAGTTGCAAGTGATTAACCTGTAAGGAATGTGTTGATGTGTTGAAGTGTCTCTATACTTCTTTGCCAGCCCAAAGTCAATGGCATAGACCTGAACAGAATTAAACATTAAGCAACAGGATGGACCAAAAAAAATACAACAATCAAATAAATAAATAAATCCAAATAAGAAAAAGTGCAAACCCAAGACCTGATTTGCACGCCTCCCTAATCCCATGAGGAAGTTGTCTGGCTTGATGTCTCGATGAAGAAAGGATTTGGAATGAACAAACTCAACTCGATTAATCTGACAGTAAAATTACAAACACAACAACATCATAAACGAACCAAACAAAACACAGGATACCAATTTATTAATAAACTCCTACTACCATGTGATCAGCAAGCATGAGCACAGTCTTCAAAGACAGCTTCCTATTGCAAAAGTTGAACAAATCCTCAAGACTAGGTCCCAGTAAATCCATCACAAGTACATTATAGTCCCCTTCAACACCAAACCATTTAACATTCGGAATCCCCGCTGCCAATTTCACAATAACTAATCAAATACTTTAACAAACAAATACCACAAAAACATCAACAAAGCCTCTACTTAATCCCAAGCATAAGACGAATAGAAGAATAGGCCATAGGTCACTACTACTTACTTCCTCCCTGCAGCATCTTGTACAGCTTGGATTCATACAGCAATTGAGGATGCCTTGTCTTCACATTTTCCTAGGCATCAAAATACATCATTGATAATCTCCGATTTTCCAAAATTTAATCAATTAAAAGAAATTATTTTTTGAAAGAAAAAAAAAAACACTAAACTCACAAGCTTAATGGCAACCTCCTCGTTGGTTTGAATATTTGTACCTATAAAATAAAAGAAAATTAAAAAAATAATAACCGATCATTAAGGAAAATGATAAACAGAAACAATAATTTTAAAGCAAACCTAGATAGATCTCTCCAAAGGATCCGCTACCGATCTTGCGACCAAGACGAAACTTATTGCCGACACGCGGCTCCATACTCAAATTCTATCACTAATAATAATAATAATAATAATAATAATTACCGAAACCCTAAACCTAAACCTCCTCCTCCGACGCTTTGATTTTCATAATAGTTAAGGATAGACAAATTAAGAGAGAGAGAGAGAGAGGCTTCCTTTTCCTTGATTTTTAGAGAGTGGGGAAGAGAAAGAGGGGGAGTGGGAGCTGCTTTTTAATTTTAGGAGTAACATCGATTCAGTTCTTTAATTATACAGCTATTCTTTTGAGTTCCAAACCAAATAATTTGTTAGTGTTTTTGGCTATTAACGCAAAAATAAATTAGAGTTATGGTGACCTCAAAAAAGTTTTAGAAAAATATATCCATTCCCATTCACCATAGCACAACTGCTACTTTATCATCTAGGACCTTGATGGTATTTATGTTTTAAAAATATTTTTATTTTTTTATTTTAAATTAATATTTTTTTATATTTTTAGATCATTTTAATATATTGATTTTAAAAATAACTTTTAAAAAATAAAAAAAATCATTTTAATATATTTCTAAATAAAAAATATTTTAAAAAATAATTACAACCACACTGTCAAACAGCCCACATAACCCAATTTATCTATAATACATGTCTTAAAAATATTATACGACAACAATACGTAAAAGTTGGGTTAAACTATAAAACAAATTATTCAACCAATACTTGAAAAAATTATTATTTATCCAGCTTGCTCCAATAAAATAATAGCATGTATTTAAATTTATTTTTAAAAAATTTAATTACATCATCTAATATTACAAATCATAAGCTTATTAGCATTTTCTTTTAAGTTATATTTAGACAATATAATTTTATATAATTATTTTGAATAATGTATTAACATGCATCCTAATGGAAACTGAAGTATAAATTTATGGTTTGTTTGTAAATGTAGTTGTGTTTATTTTTTAAAGTATTTTTTATGTTAAAATGCATTAAAATGATATGCAAGAATATATTTTATAGCAAAAAAACAAGTTTTTTTTTTTTTTAGAATTTCAATGAGAAAAATGCGTTTTGAGGCTTGGAGATGAAGGAGATGGGCATTTTGTAGATATTTAGAGAGGGAGGGGCTGGCAGTCAATTTTTTAGAGAGAGAGGGGGGAGTGTCGGTTTTTGTCGGGGGAGAAGAAGGGAGGTAAGGGTTTAATTTCACAAAAAAATTATTTATCGTGATTTTGAAATGTAATAGGATAAATTATCCGCTCTAAAATTACAATATTTATAAAATATTATATATTTTAATCGTAATATATTTAAATTATGCTATTTCATTACTATTTTTAATTTACTAGGATAGTTCAATGTTTTGCTTATACATGTTTAGTTATTTTGTGCTTTTAGCGCAATATATTCTTCATTTATAGGACATTATTAGTTTCATTTATAATATATATATATATATATATATATATATTCTTCATTTATAGATAATTTTTTTTCAATTTTGCTCACTAATAATGTACACAACGAAATGGTATTTTAGTAAGATATTTTGGATAGTTTGAAAAAGTACTGACGGCTAGCTTTAATCAAGATAGTGGTTTTTAAGATTAAAAATATTGATAACAGTGTCAAATTAAATAATAATTTACTTGATTTTTTCACCCAATTTGTTTGATGCCCTCTTTGATAAAATAATTGTTTGGGTCTTAATTGAGAATTGGGAAAATACATCAAGGACTAATTCTATAATTTGTCTAGCTTATTGTGCATTAATTTAAAAGACTTTTTTTTT
>Ga0325401_1000378_pt1 | contig 31073 bp, 17 predicted proteins | sample PopdelMetagenome_FD_205666 | JGI IMG/M metagenome (GOLD analysis project Ga0325401, IMG submission 205666) | Populus deltoides microbial communities from Bellville, Georgia, United States - Xylem-PdKOR-R2 | ecosystem: Host-associated > Plants > Phyllosphere > Stem > Wood/Secondary xylem | place...
CATTTCTTTTTATTGCATTTTTTTAAAAAAAAATTGGTAAGTTTTTTAACTTGAGAACTTTTTTTTTCAATTTTATCTTTTAATATTAAATTGGTTGAGAATTAAATTTTTTAATTGAACCCATGTCTGCGATTTCACTAGTTGCGAATTAGAAAATTAACCCAAGTTTAATTTTATTATAGCTAAAAAAATACTGCGAAACAACACTTAACTTGAGTTGAGGTTTTTTTATATAAAAAAATATTTCACTCTTCAAAGCATATTGTTATTGCTATATTACCGTTAAAATCATAAATTGTAAAGCTTGGCTTCATGGGTTAATTCGCAATCTCATGTTGGTTTTTTTGTTTTAATCATTTAGTATTTGAAATAATTTGGTTTTTTAATTAATATCTATAATATTAAAAAATCCCAATGAACATTCTGAATTAAAAAAAAAACTCATGTTATCTACCATGTTTTGTGAGATATATTGTCATTGGATTGACATTCAAAAAAAATCCTGACATGTCGTTATCGTCTATTTTTTAACATTTAATTACATAACAAATTATTCCAAAAAAATCAAGTTATGAAATTTTTTGATAGTGAGTATAGTCGAGAACCAATCCTGACAACAAATTTCAGTGAGAGAGGTGACCTTGTAAGTATTCTTAATCCTGTTCTTTATAAACAAAAGCCATCCATCAGTACCAGGTATTAATAATGTCTTGTTTGAAACGTTGCTCGATACACAAAATCCAACTCCATGATACCCTGATTATTGAAACTGAAAATTATTAAAGTTTTTTTTAAAAAGAAATTCAATTCCAAAAATAAAGGAAAGAAATTACCCCTTTCCTAGGAGGAACAACAGTCACAAATTGGCGGGTGACCCAATCTAAAACTCATCGACAGGGAATCCAACACTTTGCCCCCTTCTCTCTCTTTCCATGATCACCACCCTTTTTGTCCTCTTTTTATCCATGCAGATCACCCACACACACACACACACAAAAAAAAAACTCACTGCAACTCCGAAACAACAACAGAAAAACAACAAAATTTTCGCTCCATCCAACCTTATAAACTGACCACCAAAGAAAATCCCATCGCAAAGAAAAAAAAAAACACCTAAAAGAATGAGCTAAAAAACCAAGACGCCACCAAGGGAGAATAAAAAAAAAAAAGAATGAAAAGGAAAAGTGGAGAAGGGGCAGCAGAAAAGGAGGAAAGAATGAGGAAAAGTTGAAGAGAGGTGTCTTGGTAGGGAAAAGAGTGGGCCCTTTTTCTTGCACTCCAGTTAGACTTTGGAAACCTTTACCTACTGCGCATGTTAGCATCATTGACAACACCACTACCAATAGTCATCAAGAGGAGCATGAAGAGCCCCCTCTTTTACTTTTTAACGATAGCAATTGTACTGTTGTTGTTTCTGCTAGAAAGCTTGCTGCTGCTCTCTGGGAATTTCAACATTACTTGCCTTGAGTCTCTAAAATGCACAAGGGTGTGCATCTTACTAATGGTGGAGGTGGTGGTGGTGATTCTAGGTTGCGCCGCCACGAAAAGCGGCAACATTTTTTCAAGGAAAAGGGACTTGACCTCTCTCATTTCTTGGCTGACCCTTCTCCTAGTTCTCCTGATCAGGTATGTACATATGCTTATAATATGTTTGTATATGCGGTAGCTTCTTTTTTTCTTTGATGATGCTGATTGGTTGTTGAATTTCGGGGTGTTATATTTGATTCCAACTGGTGTTATACTTATTGTTTTTATAATGGAAGAAAGGTTATGTTTTGGGAAATTATGTATTGATTAATTATTTGTTCTCTTATTACTGGATGGTTGATAAGGTTTAGTTTATGGAGCTCCTTCTGTTAGTTGAAATTTTTTGTCAAAGAGCATAGATTGTTAGTCCCTGTTTTGATTGATGAAAATAATTATTTTTAGTGTCTTTTGACTTATTCAAAGTTTGCGTCTTTTTCTATGTAAAGTTAGATTTTTTTTTGTACAGATTGGTTTATATGGAGGAGAATATCTAATTTATTTGTTAAGATAGGTTCTTATCATTGCTTCGGTTGTTTTTGATGCAATGCTACTCTTTGTTTCCCATAGTTTTTTGACCGTTTGTTGTGCTCTCCAATTGTTATATTTTCTGCAGAATAACCGTCAATTATGGTTATTTATGAATTGGCAATGTCTTGGTGAAGAATTCCACTCTTGTTATTTGGATATTCATCTTAGCTAATCCAACTTTAGTCATTCAATACTTTAAAAAAAAAAAAAAACTGGAAAGCCTTTTTGAGAGCTCTAAATATTTCATGAATCCTTAATGTGCACTATATTTAGTGCGACTCCAAACTTGCCAACAATGACCATCTTTGCAAACTAACAGGTTTGTTAGTTAATTGATTTTTTCAACTGTCCCGCCTGATGTGCATTAACCTGATCCTAATTTTGAATCTTTAACAATGCAGTGCTCTTTTCTGCTGCTAATCTTGATGTCATTTCTTAACCAGCCAGAAAGTGCAGGCAGTTTAAGGAGACATATTGCTGCATCTCTGATTCAGCATCATCGATCAATTGAAAGAAGTAACCATGCTCTACAACCTGTATCTCCAGCAAGTTATGGTAGTTCTATGGAGGTAAGCGTCGATGTATTTTCACTAACTGCCTGCAGAACACACAGAGCTTGTATAAACTGTGATACTGTTATGAAACAAATTTTGGTTTTCTTGATTCAGTAGTGCAGTAAAAGTTGTTTTGAGTAGCAAAAGGAAGACTGATTATCTAAGCATGAGTCCATGGTTAATCCTACAGAAGCTGCTAGGGCATTATACCACATTCCTCAAATTACATGAAGTTTTTTGTTTGAGCCCCCCAATTTTAGTTCCTCTTTGCATCGATTAACTAGAGTATATGGGCAAATATATAGTTTCATTCTGTCCCCTTCTCTTTGATTTATGTGATATTATTCACAATGATAGATTTTTATCTGGTGAGTTATATGAATGATAACATCTCAGTTCCATTTTCTTAAAATTTCGAATTCCTTAGTTTTTGCTGTCTTTTATTCCCTGATCTCCTGGAAAGAGGCTGGGAAGGGGAATGGAGGAGGTGGCAACATTACCAGAGCTTCAAAATTTCAATTTCTATTGTGATCCTCCTCTAATATTCCAGTCTGTTGCTTTTTCTACATATAATTGTTTACAAACAGGTTTACCAGTATATATGGTTGACTGTAGCACCTGCTATTTCTTCAACTTTCATCTTGTCTTTTTTTGTATAATTTTTCGTTTTTTGCCAATATGCTTCCTTCCAGAGAAACAATTAGCCTTGTTATGCCTTCCTCATAAATTGACATGTCTTTCTTATACAGGTGGCACCTTATAACCCTGCAGTCACTCCTTCCAGCTCGTTGGACTTCAAAGGAAGGATTGGTGAGTCACATTATAGTCTCAGAACATCCACAGAATTACTAAAAGTATTGAATCGAATATGGAGCCTTGAAGAACAGCATGTTTCAAATGTGTCATTGATAAAAGCATTGAAGATTGAGCTAGACCATGCCCGTATCAGGATTAAAGAACTACTTCGGTATCAGCAAGCAGACCGGCATGAGATAGATGATTTAATGAAGCAAATTGCTGAAGATAAACTAGTTCAGAAGAGTAAGGAGCAGGAACGTTTGCATGCTGCTATCCAGTCTCTCAGGGATGAGCTGGAAGATGAGAGGAAGTTAAGAAAACGATCAGAGAGCCTACACAGGAAATTAGCCCGGGAGCTTTCTGAAGTGAAATCCTCCTTTTCTAATGCTTTGAAAGAGATGGAAAGAGAGAGAAAATCTAGAAAGTTGTTGGAAGACCTTTGTGAGGAGTTTGCCAAGGGAATAAAAGACTACGAACAGGAAGTGCATACCCTGAATAAAAAATCTGACAGGGATTGGGTTGGAAGGGCTGATGGTGATCGTTTGATTCTCCACATATCTGAATCATGGCTTGATGAGCGGATGCAGATGAGGCTAGAAGAAGCACAGCATGGTTTTTCTGAAAACAACTCAATAGTGGACAAATTGGGTTTCGAAATAGAGACATTCCTTAAAACTAAACGAATGGGTAATTCTAAGAGTAGCAATAACGTATTGCCAAGAGAACGGCGGAATTCAATGGAATCTGTCCCTCTGAATGAGACTGTAAGTGCTCCACAAGATGTGGGTGATGAACAGGATTCAACGGGCAGTGATTCACACTGTTTTAAGCATAACAGACCAGGCAATGATGACTTTCACTTACGTGGAGATGAAGCTGTTGCTGGTCATACTGATGAAATGGAAAAATCCACCCGAACAAAGAAAAAGCTTGCATCTCGTGAAAGGTCCAGGTGCCAAAATCCATCCAACTTGCAAGTTAAATTCGAAGAACACAAGGCTCAGGCTATGCCATGTAATGGAAATAAGAAATCCGAGGTGATGGAACTGGAAGGGGTAAAAACAGGTGAAGGAAACCCTACTGAAGTGAGCATTTCTCGGAGGTCTGAAAACTGTGATGCCACTGAAGGTGGCAGTCTTGAAAGAAAGAGCAAAGTTGATGAAATTCATGGGTCAAACTCGAATTATGTGATTGATAACTTGATAAGAAGTCATATCTCATCATCAGAAGCAGTTAATCTGCACCTTGAGAATGATGCCGGTGAGGCTTCTTGCAGTTACCCACCAAGGAGGTATGCTAGTCCGGTTCGACAGTGGATGTCAAAACTTACTTCCCCAGATCTTGACATTTCTGAGTCTTCTACAAAACCGCCTCCAAACCTAAAGGAAAATACTTTGAAAGCGAAGCTTCTTGAAGCGCGGTCAAAGGGGCCACGCTCTCGTCTAAGAATCTTCAAAGGTTCTTCATAGGCTATGGTGAAAACTCTCAGTTGAATTGTTTACGAGTTCCTGTTGGAAATAAGGGAATTGGCTACTCAAACCTTCAGGATCAGGAACTTGTGCTTTGTGAATATTGGCCATCATTAATGTTGCTGCTTTATCTTTAAACATAGTTCTATATTCATCTTATTGTAATTTGCAATTCAAGTCTGTATACGAGTGTTACACTGTTTTATAGCTAGATGGAAGATAGTTCTTTTTTTAAGAAGCATTACAATTTTGAGTAAGTTTAGGCTGAAATCTCAGTTTCCACTCATCCACAAGGGTTATGTTGTTGTCGGCCAACATCTTCAATTCAGTAAGTGCATTTTGCTGAACCAGCATCAGGGACTAATATAATCTACTGTTTTCTTGTAGTCCAAGATTGGGTTTAGGGCTTAACGCTTAGCTAATTCGATCTATCAAACAAGGTAAGATTTTGACCTAACTTGTTTACAGCTACTTCCTTTATTTACTTGCGTTAAATGTATTTATTCAATCTGTATGGCCTCATATTGGCTGCATGTCAATAATAGTAAATCTATTTGCCTTGGCAATCTGTGGTTGTTGAAATATACAAGCCTACTCATCAACTGTGGCTTGTGGGAAGCATGTCAACCGTTGATGGCCAAACGTCCCATTCCCAGTTCCCGCACTGGGAAAGTTGAGTATGGTGTCATATGGAATTCCGCGTTTAACAAGTGAAAGACCTTTTCACCTCAAAATTATACAGGACTTTTTACACTCTGTTTTTGTTTTCGTTTTCTTTTTCTCTCTTTTTCTCGACGAAACAAAAAGTAGTTTCCACGTTCGGCTTGTCTTTTTTGGTAGACAGAGAATAGGCCGGTTAGAATTAGTTATTTAGCTCTCTCTCGTTTGCCGACCTATGCTTTGCTGCGGGTCCTCTCTCTCTCTCTCTCTCTCTACACACACACACACACACACACACACACATATATAACGTAAACAACATATAGGTGTCGTTAACTTGATATTGTGCATCAATTTTATTTTATTTTAACTTTGAACTGAAATATTATGTATTTAATAATATCAATCAAATTTAAATTTTATATAATATCCTAAAAATAATTTTGTTTATTTCATTTAATAAACCTAATAAAACAAATAAGGCTCTTGTTACAAAGAAAACAAATCAGGCTAGATGCACTAGGTAATGTTATGGATGCATTTTAAATTGAAAAACATAAAGATATTGTTTATGTTCAATAAAATAAATTAAAAAATATATAAAACTATGATAGAGTTGTTAATTTTAATTGAAAATTAAAAAAACAAAAAGCTAATATTCCTTTTAAACGCAAAAGACAAATGAATATGAAAAAATTTAACCATGATTTTTACCTTTTACTTTACATGTTTTTATTTATTTTATCTCAAAGGTGATTTTTTCTAACCAAGAACAAATGATTTCTATTTTTATAAATACATAATGCAATCAAAGTTTATTTCTATCAAATATAAAAGAAAAAAAGTTAAAGATAAATTATAACAATCTATTTTCAACATTATAAAATACAATTTTTTTTAAAAAATTAACTAAATAATTTTTTTTTAAAAAAAGAGGGGGGTATTGATTATAATTTAAGCAAAAACATTAATGCAAAAAAGAAAGAAGAAGTAGAGTATTAATTTTTTAAAAAAGATAAAATAATAAAAGAGGCCAGGTCCAAGAGCTGAGGTGCCTAGTTTTTCTTTTATTGATCGAGAGCACGGCGTCAACTTTGTTTTTTTTATAATATCAAACGACGTGTCATCCATTGGGCAAACAACTTGTCATGGTTTGCAACATTTTCCAATAACTTTTAGTGATCATAAAATAAACTTTCAAGACTATAAAAATTCAATTTTTAACTTTTTTAACATGAAAATACTTAAAAACACCCTACAAGCAATAAAAACTTGTTTCCAACTATAAAATAACCTACAATCTCTCTCAAAAATGAAAAATAACCAAATAAAAAAACATTAACGACGCATAAGAAATGTTGAAACTAGAAATGCCAGGTACATTGAAAATAATGAAGTTAGTGGGAGTGAGACACCATGTAATTTCTTTACCCTCTATATCTTATAAAGTTGTTGTTCCTCGTATTGTTGAACAATTTAACAATTATAAAAGACAACAAATTAATGATTATACACTTATAAAAAAGACATTATTGATGAACCTATAATAGGTGAACTACAAAAAATAGTATCAAGAAGGTCTTAAAAACAAAGAATGTATACTATTTCAAATGATTGTGTGATATATATATGCAAGATTCAAAATTTGACTATGGAATTAATGATGACCCAGTTTTATTTTCACATGCTGTTTATAGTGATAATCCTAATAAATAGATTGATTCCATGAAAGATGAACTAAAATTTATGGAACAAAATAAAGTTTGAGACTTTGTTAAAATACTTAAAAGTTGTAAAAGAGTCGGAAGTAAATGGATCTTCAAGACCAAATGAGACTCAAATGATAATGTTGAAAGATATAAAGTCAAACTTGTTGCCAAATATTTTACTCAGAAAAATGGCATTGACTACAAAACAAAAAATCTTTTCATTAGTTTCCAAGAAAGACTTACTCAAAATTATCATGGTTTTAGTAATTCATTATAACTTAGAATTACATCAAATGGAAGTGAAAAATATCTTTCTAAGTGGGAATTTAGAGAAAAAAAAAAAGTCTATATGGATCAACCTAAAGGATTTTCAATTGAAGGAAAAGAGCACATGGTGTGTAAACTTAAGAAATCAATATATGAACTTAAACGAACTTCTAGACAATAGCATCTTAAGTTTAATTATATTGTTATTTCTTTTGGACTTAAGGAAAACATTATTGACTGTTGTATATATTTGAAGGTTAGTGGGAGAAAGTTTATATTTTTATTTTTGTATGTTGATGATCTTGGTTTACTACACGAGACCAATAAGTTTTTCTCTAATAGCTTTGAGATGAAAGACATGAGAGAGACAACTTAAATGTTTGGAATAGAAATATTTTATGATAAATTACAAGGATCGTTATGGTTATCTTAAAAAACCTATATCAATAAAATTTTAAAGAGATTTAGAATTGATAAATGCTCAATAAATGTTATTCATATTAAAAAAAAGGATAAATTTAGTCTTATACAATGCTCATTGAATGATTTGGAACACAAACAAATGGAAGGAATTCCATATGCATCGATTGTTGAGAGCTTGATGTATACTCAAACTTGTATCAGGCCCTATTAGTTTTGCTATTAGAATGTTGGGTAGGTACCAAAGTAATCTAGGTTTAGATCATTAAAAGGCTGCAAAGAAAGTATTAAGATACTTGTAAAGAACAAAAGATTATATGCTCACTTATAGAAAATTTAATCATCTTGAGGTAATTGGATATTCAAATTCAAATTTTTCTAGGTGTGTGGATACAAGAAAATCCACATGTAGGTATGTGTTCCTTTTAGCTAGAGGAGTAATCTCATAGAAGAGTGCAAAGCAATCTATTATTGTTGTATCCACTATAAAAGCTGAATTTGTGGCATACTTTGAGGCTACAGTTCAAGTGAATTGGTTGTGAAACTTTATTTCAGGACTTGGAGTAGTTGACAGTATCGCAAAGCTGTTGAAAATTTAGTATGATAATTCTACAACTGTTTTATTTCTAAGAACAACATGTATAAAAAAATGTGCAAAATATATGGAATTGAAATACTTTGATGTTAAAGAAGAAGTTCGGAAACTAAAAGTGTCAATAGAACACATTAGCATTAATTTTATGATTTTCAATTAATTAAAAAAAGAATTGTCACCTAAAATATTTAGCAATCTTGTAGAAATAATGGGTATTATAGTACATCATTACTCATACTATGTCATGACTTTATAATGATTATATACTTGACACTTTGAGCTCATTTATAAAGATGCTTATGATATTTCCTTTTTTCTATCTGCTATACAAGATTGAATTAGAATGATGATAAATTTTATTTTATTTTATCTTTGATGAAGATATTATTGTTAGACCGATTATGTGCTTCTCATTTACTAGTCATGCTAAGTAAATATTAATATTGTAGTGAATGAAAAGAAGTATGTCGAATAGAATAATATCATGTGAGTTAAGTGAAAGAACGTAAGACGATTACATCATTATGATATATGATGTGATCAATATATGTAAAGTTTTAGCGTATGCTCATTATATTTGTACATTTATTATACCATGAAGAAATATGATGTCATATGAGCCGAATGAGAGAATGTAAGATGTGGCACACATAATAAGCTCCTGAATGGTTTAATAGAATATTAATATTGCTGAAATACTAATAGTCAATTTAGAGAAGTGATTTTATTTTCAATAATTGCATTTAATGGAGGTGCAAAACATAAGAAGTTTATTTAGGAAAACTGTTTTCCTCTCTATCCGTAACAATACATTTTATTCCATCAAAACTTGTGTAAAAGAACTCAAAGGGTTAGAAAAGAAACACAATTTTCTTCGTCAATTCATATCTAGGATTTTAACCCATCAAAGGACTTGCTATGGATCATAACATTATAAGATTATGGGCATCATACTTTATGTTTGATTGTTTATTTTTATAATCATAGAATTGGTTTCAAGAACTGGTGTGCGGGGAATAGAAATGGTGTGGGGAAGCTGGATCTACAGTGAAGTCATTTTGTTCCGCATGAGATTGTCATTGCAAATACCAAGTAATTTCAGGACCACCTGAAGTGTTCGGCTCGGTCCATGATGAATTCAAAGGGTTGAATTTTAATCCAGGCTCGCTCATTGCCCTCTTTATTCTCTTGTCTGTAATGTTTCTGTGATGGCGAAATTTGATGTGCTGTGCACTACCATGAGTTGCAGGCCATCAGTTGCAGAATTTCCCTTCTGAAAAATGTCAAACCCAGAACCAGCTATATGTACAAGGAAGGAAGCTCTGCACTATGCACGTGCCTTGTCTTCTGATTTTCATTTTTTTAATGTCAGTTTTTCTTATTCCAAGATTCAGTAATAGATAAACAACCATGAAAAGGAATCCTCCTTTTTTTATAAATAACATTTTCATTTTTGTTAATATCTTCTTGTTTAACTCGTGTGATGATTAATACTCAAATAACTGAAATAATGAAGAGCTCCTTGTTTTATATATATATATATATATATATATATATATATATATATATAATGCTAGGTGAAATAATGGTTATCTTTAGCATATCGAGATTCTTTAGCCAAGTTTTAAATAAGGTTTTCACATGGAGTTGGTGTAGTATAAAGTCATGGTTATGATTTAAGGCTCATGATAAAGGACTAGGTTTTTTTTTTTATTTTTAAATAAAATTATTAGAAAATAATATAAATTATATTTTAATATTTTATTTTATAGTTTAAACTATTATATCAAAATTTTAATCACAGATGATTATAAGTAATGTAAGTTTGTGCAAATTTTAAATTTAAAAGACTTTAACTTGAGAAAATGTATTAGAAATAATATAAATTATATCATTGAAACAACTTAAAATATTAAATTAAAATGATTCTTCGATAAGAACTTAGATTTGATTAATTTTATGTTTATAAGGAAATATGATCACTTGTATTTAATTTAAATTGATTACTTAATGATTTAGATTAAGTGAGATAAATAAAACAATAAAAATCAAGTTTTTTTTAACATTAACTAAATTATGATTATTTAATTTAAATTTAATAAAAATGATTATATTCTTAAAGCTCGTGGAAGAATTCCAATCTTCAGAGTTCATTACAACAAAGATTATTCTTGGTGTCAGAGTTTATAACTCAACTAGCAATTATATTCCCCATGAAAAGGACTTTTGGTAGCAGCTTTTTAAAAGAAAAAAAATGCCATTATAAAAATGGTTTTTAATGGCATTTAACTATTGTCATTGTTACATATAACCACAATTTTATTGATAAAAATAGAGTTAAGTTGTTTTATTTTTATGAAGCATTTAATTTTAATCATTTGATTTTAATTCAATGGTTTAAATTTAATGAGCACAACGATCATATTCTTTTAAGAGCATAAGATGATTCTCATCCCATATTTATGCCAAATATTATTAAAATATTAGTGAAATTTCTTATAAATACTTTTAAATTAAATGTTAATTTTACCTTAATTACAATTAAAATTGATACAATTACAATAATATCACCAATCATATATTAATAAAGATACTTTCTTGAAAAGCGGAGCATTTCCAAAAACTACTAATACACTACTTAAAAATTATTGGTAAATGACGCTAGATGCCTAACAAATGACATAGGTTGTTCATCAATCATATTAATAATTTCACATCTAAGAAGAAGTTTCAACATGTCAAATGAGTTTTTTTTTTAGGAAAATAAAAGAATTTTTAATTTAATTATTGAATCGAACTGAAGTTTTATTTGTGTTAACCAAGGTTAAGAACATATTCAAATTTGGTCTAGAAGATTATATTTCATAATTTTTTAATTTTCTAGTTATTTTAGGATTCATTTCTTAATTAGGTTTTAAGATTTTATCAAGAATTTTATTTGGTTTAGGTTTCGTTAACTATATCGATTTTGTTTTTTATATAAACAATTTGCTTATTGTTTTTCAGAAGAGACTATCATATTTTTCATTGTTATTTATTTTATACTTGCCCTATCTAAGCAAAATTTGAATCAAGATATATATTTGTCCATTGTTTTTTAACAAAAATAATTAGAACTTTAACTAAAGAGATTATTGCTTATAAAACTACTATTAAAACAAATACTACTTTGGTGGTTAGGATTCTACCATCACTTTTTGTGGTGCATGGTAAGAAACCTGAAAAGTTTAATTGTTTAAACTTTAAGAGATGGTAACAAAAAATGTTCTATCCGACCATCTTAAACTTGACAAAATTCTTGATTAAATATGCATCCAAGTTGTTTGATGATGAATATAATCTCACTATTGGGGTAACCATAGATGCATGGAATCATAGTGATTTCATGTGTAAGAATTACATATTGAATTATTTAGAAAACATATTATATGATGTGTATAGTTTTATTAAAAAATATAAAGGTACTATACGAGGCTTCGGATCAAAATTACAAGGTTGAAAATGCCGAGAAGAAAAAAGTTCATAGCTTGGTAGATTTTTGGATTTTAAGATTGTCAATTCAAGGACTATTATAAGTCAAGTTCAAAAGTTCAACTGATCTTACACAATATTCATGCTAAAGGTATGGTTTCGAGAAAATCTTTCTAAGTGGCTGTTATTATTGAAAAATTGCTATCATTTTAGAAAGACTTTAAAAATTACCTTAAGTATAAGCATAAAAAGATGACAATTAAAAGATCTCATTCTAATATGAAGGACAAAAAAGGATAATAAGTTTTAAAATCCAAGTCTTATTTAATGGCCTTTAAGGAAAATATAATTGAATATGTGACAAAGTTCTACAATGAATACAAAAAAGCTTATTATAAAGAAAAAAGTTGTTGCTAAGAAATTCAATTATAAATGATTTATTTATAACAAGACTTAAAAATCAAGTTACAAATTGCAAAAATAGGCTTCCACAAGGAAACTTTAAGAAAAGAAGAATTTCTCAAGTCAATCTTATCAAGATTCTTCTAGCTTCTGTAAGGCTTGTGATAGGTGACATAACATGTTATGACAAGTGAATTATAATTATATATAAAAATTGTAAAAATAGGTCTCCATAAGGCTATGATTTTTTAGAAAAAGTTTGAAGTGTGAATTTTATGTCGAAGCAAATTTCACAAAGTTTTTTTTTAATTAGTTATAATAAATTTATGCAAACTAGAGGTGGTAACATTATTTTTATAGATGATTACATAATATATTGTTATATTTATTTGCTAAGGAGAAAAAATAAGACTCCTTAAATGTTTAAACATTACAAAAATAAAATTGAAAATTAATTTAACAAAAAGATAAAGGTAATAAGAAGTGATTGAGGTGGAGAAAATAAAAAACCTTTTAGTGTATTCTATTTTAAAAAAGTGGTATCATCCATCAAATTATTGCTTTTTATTCACTTCTTCAAAATAACATTGTTAAATATAAGAACCAAACTTAAAAAAAAAAATAATGAATGTCATTTTGATTAGTTTGGAAGAACTTTAGAAATTATAGGGGATACAATTTTAACTATTAATTATATACTTAATAAAGTATTTCAGAATAGGTTAGAAAAGACAATATATGAGTTATGAAAAGATAAACAATCTTTTTACAAATACCTTAGAATATAAGAGTGTATTGCAAAAGTGGCAATTCTGTTCTAAAAAGATCAGGACAAGACCTAACATTATGGATTTTGATTTCATTGGATATTCTTACCATAATGGTGAATATCGATTTCTTGTTCATATATCAAGTATTAAAGATATTTATTCTAGTTCAATAGTGAGACTAAGGGATGTTACATTATATGAATGTGTTTTCTTTTAACGAAGAACAATAAATCCATTCTCTTTAAAGGATGCATAAAGCAAGCTCGAATACTTATCATAAAATAAAAGATAATGAAATTGAGCTGAAAAGGAGTAAGAGTGAAAAATAACTAAAATATTTGGTCATTGTTTTCTACCTTTCTTATTAGGAAATAAACCTCAAAGTTATTCTAAGGCAATGTATTGTGTTTGAAGCTTTTTATTGGTATAAAACAATCACTTGTGAAATTAGATTTATTAATCAAAATTATACATAGGGACTATTAGATCTTTTACCCGAAAGTAAACCATTATGCCATAAGTGGATTTTTAATAGGAACATAAAAACTTATGGAACTATTGATAAATATAAAGCAAGACTTGTTGTCAAATGATTAAAAAAAAATAGAAAAATTTGAACCATTTTTACACTTATTCACATGTGCTATGAATAACTTTCATGCGAACATTAATAACAATCACAACTATTAATAAGCTTGAGATATATCATGTGAATATAAAAATAGCTTTCTTAAATAGTGATCTTAATGGAAAGGTCGACATGGAATAACCCGAAAGGGTTTGTTATTAAATGAGAAGAAAATAAAGTCTCTAAGCTTTTTAAGTTTTTATACGATTTAAAATGACATGAAAAGTTTGACAAGGTTATATTGTTAAACAAGTTTAATATCAATAAGATTTATAAATATGTTTGTGTGAAAAATATAGATAAAAGTTGTGTTATTGTATGTCTCTAAATAGCTGACATACTAAATTTGAGTAGTAATAAATATTTTTAATAAGAGATCATCTATATGAAGTGTTGCAAAAAAATATGTTCATTTTCTTAAGAAATTTAAAAAATAATGAATTACCTAAAATATTTATGAAACCATAAGTTGTTTTATGTCAAAGTGAACACAGTCGAGAGATTCAAAGAAATCTCTAAAAAAAGACCATGATTATTATTATTTTGGTTTACATAAAAAACTTAATATTTCAAGACATCGTGTTTATTAATTAGCCAAGAAAATTCAATAGTACTTCATTGAAAAAAGTTTAAAGCAAAAAACTAATATCCTAATATAGTGATAATTCAATTCATTTTCTCTCTACAATTTTTTATGTCTTCGTATGCTAAGAAGTCAATTTTCATTCATATAAGTATTGGTTGAACACTTTTTATATCTTATTGGATTCATTGTTTTTTCAATTTCGATGAATTGTCATGAGTTAATTCTTTTTAATCTTGAATTAATTATGTTTTATTGAATCATTTTAGATTCATCTTTTTGTCATTCATTGAATTTCTAGAAATTAATTATAATTAATCTTGAATTAATTATGTTCCATTGAATCTTCTCATGTTCATTATTTCTACAATTCAATGAATTGTCATGAATTAATTCCCATAAATCTTAGAGTTAATTCTGTTTCATTAAGTCTTCTATGTTCATTGATTTTTTAAATTCAATTAATTATGATTAATTTTGCATCCCTAGCCGCCTATGTAAATAAGGGTGGAGGGACTTTATTCCTAGTAGCTGGAAATAAGTAGAAAAGAGAAAAACAAATAGGAAATCGTTGCTCTCTCTCTCTCTCTCTCTCTCTCTCTGCTTTTTGCTCTGATGCTCTCCTTTCTGCTTTAGTTTTCATTGTTTTATAGAAAAAAATTAAGTTAGTTTTCTTGTAGGCCTTGATTGGATGTATGAAATTAAAAGGCAGGCTCCATTAAGACCGTTGATACAATTTAGCTTTAAAAACATAGTTGCAATCTTCGATAATAACTTTTCTTTCTTATTTTTATCTGAAATTCTACAATTTTATAAGTACTTTATACTAATCTTCTATTTAATATTTTGTAATCATGTTTTTATTATCTTATAAATATTTTTAATTAGTTTTATTAAACAGTTTCCCCCACATAATTAAGTCATGGATGTTCCAAATTAAGCAAAAATAATAAAAAAGAAAAGTCCTCCCATCTTTATACAAACACAGACACACAAATATATAACTTAAACGTAATTGATTCATTAATGTTTGTTACCTTATCTGTCCAAAATTTAAAGCAAAAGAATCCTTGTTATTGTCTTAAAAAAAACCCTTGTTACTGTTTTTTTTTTTTTTTAAAAAAAAAGAATCCTTGTTATTGTCACATCGCAAGGCTTGCCGTGTGCGTAGCTAGTAGAGAAAAGTTACATCTATCATATCATATCTTCATTTATTAGGAGTAGGCCTTAGGCTGTCAGGGTATGGCGTGTGCTGCGGTTGCAAGGAGAACAGTCAAATTTTACAATTTCCTTTGGAAAATTTAGCTTCACATATTTAGATGAGAGGTTGGATAAGACAGTGATTAAGAAATTAATTTTCAAAAACTTTTCCAAATGGGGTTGGAACATCCAGGTCCCAGAAAATAAAGAGAGATCAAACTTTTAGAACGCTTATGAATTTTCTTTCATGATCGAACTCTTGATGGATATCGACGGCTATTTTCCATCCTATTTTGATTTGTTACACATTTAACGCTATGCTCATTGTTTTGCGTCATTAATTTGGAAGGAAGTGAGTTCCTATGAATTAAGCAAGGACTTTAATTATACAGTAATATACTAGAAGGTTGCCCATGCGATACCGTGAGAAACTCCTCAGCAATTTCATTAAACCTAGCTAAGGTTAGTGAGTTAACACAGTGACATGTTGACCTGGTTTCCAGAGCAGGTCGATTTCATTTAACGCTTTTGATATGCTCTTTGTTTTGCATCAGTAATTTGGAGGGAAGTGAGTTCCTATGAATTGAGCAAGCTTATTGGGTTACCTGAAATTTCTGTTTCCAAGATTATATCACAAACAGCAACAGTTTCAGAAATGGAATCGTGGGTTAATGGTAGCTAGGTGTGAAATGTCAACTGGAGGATAACTTTAAGAATATTTGAAATTAGGTAAGATTATTTTAAAAGGATATTTAGGAATATTTAAAAGGATCAAGAATTTTATTTATTTTATACTTTCTAATATGAATAATTTTAGTGAAAATTAAATTAGTATTTATATATAAAATGTAAATATAAAAAGTTTCATCATAAAAATATTATGATGATATATCTACTTAAAAATAAAACACAAGTATTTAATCATCCGTAATTTTTGAGTTTAGATTTATTTATATTTTTTCTTTAAACATTAATAGTTGTTAATTTTAACCATGGCATTCAACATCACATGTAAGTGTTTAATAATTTGTAACTTCTAAATTTAGATTTAGTAATGTTTTTTCTTTGAACATTAATTGTTGTGAACTTTAACCATGTATTTAACATAGGAATAATTAATGCTGGTAGATTAAAATTTTTATTTTTGAATTTTAAAAAAAAAATCCAGTGTTATAATAAGTAATTCATTATTAGATATATCTTTCATGGTTAAAAATACGATAAGGGTAAAAAGATTTATAATAGTGGGTTTTGTATAAAGGGTTAACTTTCAATGAATTTAAAGTTGATTATTATGGCAAGTTACAAGAGGTTATTGAATTGCGATATCATAGGTCGTAAGATACAATATTTTTATTCAAATGGTATTGATATGATATTGATAGAGGAATTGAAGTAGATTTTCACTATGATTAGGTTGAAATATATAAAAGAAGTAAACTTCGCAACATCAACGATGTTTTTATTTTTTTCAACAAGTGTATTATTACACATGCACTCATTTCTTTAAAAAAAAAACATAATAGAGTTGATTGGTTATTCATTGTGAAAATCAAGCTTAGAAGTCATGTTTAAGTTATTGAAGAAAGTAACGATGAAGTAATTGGGGGAGTTGATGTCTTTCAAATGGATGAGTTAATTGATCCATGAATCGAGTTAGAAAATCCAAAATTTTATGTCACTAAGAATATTTATATTGATATTAATACCTAAATTTTTTAATCCTAAATTTTTTAATACCTAAATTATAGGATATATTTTAGATTGGAATCTCCTTTGTTAGATTCAAGTCATCGTTGATAGTGATACCGCCACCAAGGAAAAGTGTTGGGCAACACGATTTTATGTATATCAATGTTATAAGTAATTGTCTAATGTTTCAAGGTTTGAGAATTTGAGATTGAAAAACTAAAATTTAATCTTTTAGCTTGATTTGAATTTTAAAATAGGTTTCGATATTGAAATGTTGAAAGTATTATTTCGATGATATTTCAAGGTGATTGTTAGTTTAGAATAATGGAGTTTTGATTGTAAACGAAGACAGGAGGAGGTAATGATCCAAATATTTAATATCTCATGTATTAAAATTAAAACAAAATAAATAAAAGAATTGTTAAACAACATTATTTTATATTTTTCTTTGTTTATCATAATTTTACATCATTCTTCTTTCACGTGGCGCTAGATACAACAAGAATGCTGCTTGTGATCAAATGATAGCTTTGAGCACCCAAAACTACTGAATGGATCCTGGGACCATTAGGGGATTAGAACGTGGATAATTCCCATAGCAACAAAGAGATTGATAAAACAATAATGACAAAAAACAACGGCATTTGTGTATGTTAAAGATGGCGCAAAACGATCGATCATGGCATGAGAAACAGCCGTTGGATTTAGAAAAGTCGAAGGAGGCTCCAAGAAAAAGCTCGTATCCATATTTAGCATCGTGTTAGTAAGCTTGAGAGGAAAAGGAGTTAGCTAGCAGTACTAGCATAAAGAAGAAAGAAAAACATCTGTAATGGGGAATTGTTTCTCTTACAGAGAGATTCGTTCGGCGAAAGGAGAACCACAGAGAGCCAGAGCTCGTATGGCACCTGTCATTCACAGGCCTCAAGGAGGGCAACACTAGAGAAAGAACCCACTTTACTGTGTAGTCAATGTTTTCTTTCCCTTTCTGACTATGGCTTAAAGCCTTAAACTATATTAGCGTGACATTACATTTTAGGGTTTCAGCAGGAGTCAACTTAGGTGTGACATTAGCTGCACATCAAATACTGGATGTAGGAATGTTATAACATATGGTCATTTCTCCACTATTTAATTTTCTTCTCCTATATACCTGGTTCTTGCAATTGAGGATTTCTAATAAGGGAATCGAATCTTATAGCAGTCATTAAAAAATACAATGTCAATACACACCTTTTGCTTTCACACACATGATCAGGAAGATATGTTTTGTTAATTCATTCTTGTAATTAAAGATATGTTAGGGGCCAAGACAATGAATACCCTTACATAGCTGTAGGGGGAGAGGAGCAGAAGCTCCTTCTCATCTACTCTTTCCCAGGAATTTGCTTCCATGAGAATTCAGAAAAAGGTTCTTACACCTGTAGAGGCAAAAGTTATAAAGCAAGTGTTCCCTTTTCTCAGATCATTTAGTAGCAAGATAGGCACGAACCATTTGCAGTAATTCTGCCATATTTATGCTCAATCAAATTTAAAAAAAAAAAACGAATAAAAAAGAAAGGAACCGAACGAATGAAAAAGAAAATAACATGATATAAACGTTCCAATCTTACAAGTGTAAGAAATAAAATCTCCAGCTGAGGAGAGCTCTAAAGTTTCTTAGTGGATACATTTGTTTACTCGTAATTAAACAAGTCAAAATTAGTAGGAAAAATAGACATTTATTTTTGCAAATTAAAGTGGATATTCCATGAACCACGAGAAAGAACCTCCATTGAGGATATTTCAGTAATTCAACTTCTGGGGGACATTTTTATCCGTCTAGGAACTTGTTGCAGTTTAAGAGCAAGACCCAAGAAGCTAATGTCGTGGAGCGTGAGCTTGTAAAATCTTCTGCCCCTCATGCGTTGTTGCCTTTAACAAAGAAACAGCTGCAGCTTGATCAAAACCCTAAAATTCCTTGAGTCTATCCCTAAAAGGCAGTTTTCTTAAGAAAGCTCACCTGCAATTATGAATGGTTACTGCCCGGCAAATCAGGCAAGTACTAATTCAAAATTGGATCAAATCCCTAATGAAATCAAGTTTTCTAGCTACTTGTTAAAGATTATCATACTTTAAGCTTGCAATATCTAATTTCCACTTTTTGAGCAGTTTTACAGAAAAATAAAATAAAAAAAGATGACACCAACAACAACATAATGGCAATTGGTTATAGATTTGAAGCTATAATTTATTATTGTTGTTGTTAATAATTTTTGTGGGAATTGATTTGATTAAGGCTCTAAAAGTACATATGCATATATCTTCGATATTTATAACCAGATCTATTTCTAGATAACGGAACAAGATAAACACACAAGGAAGTGGATAAGTTCAAGGTTATCTGGCATTACCTGAGCAAAAACTTGATTTCATGCTGTCTGGAAGAATATATATACATATAGACACACAGCATTTGCCGCCAGCCAAACATCAGATATATATTAAACACAAGAAACAAGTATAAGATACATAGTATAAAAGTAAAGGGAGCTCCCTTCAGTCCAAGTACAGGAAGCTTAGGATTCAATTTGTCTCCCGCATCATTCACTCATTTACTGGGTAATCTCCTTGTCCTTTAACTCAGTATTTGGATGAATGAGTCGGCAGCTAATTAAATCCTACTACCACCCATGAGTGGACTGAAGAAAGCTCTCTTAGCTATTAATTATCATCTAGAAAAAAAATGTGAAACAAATTGAAGATGCAGCGCATGGTTAGAGAAAAAGCAGATGTCTGATAAGAAATTCACAGAGAGATTCATCAATGCTTAGGTGAAGAATTTTATGCAGATCTATGCAACTTTAACATAGATATAGATTCATGGTTTGTGAGTACTCCATGTAACCCTTCTCCAAATCATCACACCATCCTCAAAGTCACAACCGAGTTTGGAAGGGATAGCACTGGTTCAAGATGAAATGGCCATCAAAATTAGAGGGTTGAGAGTGAAAACTGTGTGAGAGAGAGAGGGAGGGAGGGAGGGGGGGGGGGGAGGGAGAGGTGGTGAAAGTGACTGTTTCGGAAAAAGAAATCTCATGATGAGCAAACAGATAAAGGAAGGGGGAGAGCTTCTACAATCACAAGCTTTATGATAACTCATTTAAGCAACTCATGGGTTTTGAAGAAGAGGCATGGCTTTATATAGGTGAATGGAAGGCAGGAACCGGAGAACAAATTATTATTATTATTATTTTAAAGAAATTAATACTAATAGTAAAAGACTTGTTCGTATTCTTCTCTTCCATGCTATGAGTGAAGAACCCTCCTGCCAATCCCTTGCATTATGGAAAGCCCATCACTGCTTTGCATATGCCCTTAATTTTTTATTATATAGTATACTTTTTTTTTTAAACAATGTATATCATGAACTGTACTTAGTACTTAATTAAAAATTAACAAAATGCAAATAAAACAAAGAAGTGTACTTCCATTCAAGCCCTATTAATCTAGGGTATGCTTTTTAGCCCCGAGGGACAGAATTTATATAAACGTTTTGGTGGTAGGGGTTTACATTCATTTTTTTAAGTTTCCACTATTTTAGATGTTTTATTCGTGAAAACGTTTTAAATTTGATATTTTTGTTGGAAAGCTTCAAATTTAAATCCTAGTAAATGGGGTAGAAATTAAATTTAAGAACAACCTGAATTATGGTTAAATATTTTTCATGTCCAACCAACAAACTGATGGGAAATTTTTTTTTTTCTTCCTTATTTAATTGATTTATTCCTTGAAACTAATTAACCGCGTGTTTGAATTGAAATCGTAACAAAGATGCTGATTCATTTGCAGGGCTAGAGGTTTTACGTGGACTTGTAATAATGGTATTTAATTTAATGAAAAGCTTCAGAGTAAATTAAGAATTATTAAAACCCTAGCCTCGAGATTCCAGATAAAACCTACATCTTCCTAGGGTTTTTCATTTATGCTGAGAACACTTTGTTGGAGAGGTACAACCCCAGTTAGACAAGTCCTTGGTAGCTGCTCTTTTTGATATAATATCTGCTGTGGGATGTCCTGTCATTTGTTTGCTCCATTGCTTTATTTATACGTATGGTAGGGGGGAGAACAGAAGACAGCATGCAATTCTTCAAGGCTACCTATATCATCAATATCTTATGGCACATGCGTACAAGGTAGAAAAAATAGTACAAGTAAGTTCTCCCCAAGTAACATATTTTATAATGCCCTTGTTTCCTAGCTACAAAAGGCTACCTATATAGGAGCAAAGATTCTACATATCCTCCACATTATTTTCTCTTCATGCTGGTCCTTCGGACAGTTCTCACGCTTTATATATATATATATATATATATATATATGAACACCATTGACGCAGGGTAGAAAATTCCAGTTTCTCACAGCAAAATTTATACGTATGGTGGCTTTTGTTGTTTTTTACAATCATGTTAAGTTTTTATGTTCATAAGAAAAAAAATCATCTTTCTGATCTGATTAATATTTTAAGATGTTTTTAAGAAATATGGAAAGAAAATAACACGATTAAAATATGGACGTGCGGGCGTCTTCTCAAGCGTCGCGCCCTGCTTGGTTCGTAGTTGTGGTCTATGGACGTGCGGGCGTGGCTGCATTAAAATATGGAAAGAAAATAACACGATTATTATGTTTTTAAGAAATTAATTGTTCTTGTTAAATTTAGTGATAAATAGATATGTATTATCAACCTCCGGAAAAGACTTGACCAATCCCTGAATGAAGGAGTAATTTGTAGAAGTTCTTAATCCTGAAATCCGAATTTCAAAGAACTGGCTCCGTGCATGTTTAGTGGTTAAGTATTTTATTTTTCCTCGCAAATTAAGCGTAGATATTTCAAGAGCTTATCAGAAGAATAACCTGCACTCGAAAAAGGAAATAGAAACGCATCAAGACTTTACCAAGTTAAAAACTTGTTCTTGAAAAATTTTAAGTTTTTTATCTTTTAAGTTATTATTTTTTATGATTTTGAATTGTTTTGATAGATTTATATTAAAAATAAATTTTAAAAAATAAAAAATATTTTAAAAAATAATCAATAGTATAATCTCAAACGTTAATTAAGCAGGTTGATTTATGGTATTCCAACCACCATAAATTTTCAAAGAATTCCAAAGAGAGAGAAGAAACCCACTATTGTTGTTCTTTCTTATCAAAAAAAAAAAAAAAAAAAACAAAAGAGAAAACAACACAGAGAAAGAAGACAGCGAAACTGATGTTTGTAACACGTTAGGTAACAAAGTCAAGGGTGTGTCGGTAACAGAAATTTTTTATATATATATATTTTGTATGTTTTTTTTATTTTTTTAAAAAATTAAAAGATATATTTATTTGTTGAAAATAAATATAAATTCTTTTACAAGAATAAAAAAATACGTCCATATTAAAATTATTTTTTTACAAAAAATTAAAATTAAAATTTATAATATTCATCTTAATATTTTATATTCATGATAATCTAATTATAGAATATTAATTTTATTTCATTAAAAATCACACCGTTAACTTAAAAAAAACTTTATATTAGATTTATAACAAAAATTGAATTAATGACACTAACTAAATATATAAAAAAAATAAACTGTAATCCTTACGTTGCTAAAAAAAACATTTGTAAAAAAAAAAATGTATTGTTCATGTTTTTTTATTTAAAGAATAATGAAAAATTGTATCGAAAAACCTCTAGAATGTGTTTTTCAAACCCGGTATGAATTCAAAAAACTAGTTTTTTCATTTCTTAGAATGGGACCATGTTGTCTTTTTGAATAAATAGAAAGTTTAAGTTTTTCCTTTGTTTTTTTTTTCTTACTCCATTTGTCTAGAGAATATAAAGAATAAACGGTAGCTGGTTCTTGGACGCACACTCCAGAGAAGGCCATTAATATAAATTATCCCAAAAAGCTTCCCGACTCAAGGTGTTAGATTATTAGGGAAGGTGGAGCAGGAAGACAGACAGGGAAGGGTGGAGGTGCACAAAAGAGCCAATGGGACTATGATGGCAATGAGGAAATAATATGTTTTGTGGCAAAAGAGATCACATCAGATTCCCGGTCACTTACTGAAATCACTGTCTTGTCAATGCAAAAAGGCTGCCTACGACATGGTACCCTCTCCGTCCCATTGTTCCAGGCCCTCGACTATTTTTTCCTCTTTCTCATTACCATTTCATTTCCATTGTCCAATCACCACTTTTTTTTCTCTCCTGTCCATCCATCTAATCTTTTCAACTTTGTTATTTACTCCATGTTTCTAAGATTATTTTGTAAGTTTGATCAAGTGGCCTTCACTTTATAACTCGATTGGTCCATCCCTTTTCTTAGATGTAGAGTCGGGCATTGGCACGGGAGAAGGATCTCCATGGAGGGAGGAAATATTAAGATTTAATGATGAAGTCTTGATGGTGTGAAAGAGATAAGATCAAATGTTCATCGTAATTGTGGGTCTTGACATGAATCATATCAAGATTTCATTTAATTATAAGGAAATTAAGTAATGTAGAAGAAAAGTAACATTTTGTATTATATTCAGGGAATTGAAGTTAAAAATTCATAGTAATTGTGGATCTTAATATGGATCAAAGTAATATAGAAGAAGAAAAGTAACAATTTGTATTATATTCAAAGAAGAGATGGAAAGACACACTACAATAGATTATGGTTTTGCTACCCAACTTTTTCGCGTGGAAAAAATTCTCGCCGGGAAACATTGATTAAAAAGAAAATGAAAATGAAACAATTCAAAAAAATGAAAAATTGATTAATTGTTTTATGATAATTCTGTATTTATTTGAATTGCTTACTATTTATTTATATTTTTAATTTCTTAATCAGTTTTTAATGAAAAAAAAGTTCATCATTAACAATTGATTAGCTAATACCCACCATGATCGAATGGTTCTAGTAAATCAAGAGATTGTCTAAAAATATATTATGAAATATAAGATGATGGATATATTGATGAAACACATTTGACGATAGTAAATGTGCAATTAATTTTTCATTAGACATGATCATCCATTTTAAGTTTTAAGTTTTCATGTACAAAATTTTGAACTTTTTATATATAAAATGTATTTCCATCTTAAGTTGTTTTTTTATTTCTTAAAAAAAAAACTATCCAGGTTAATTGAAAAATAAAATTTAAAGATTATCAAGTGTAAGTGAGTAAAGAAATTAACAAAACTTTGTTGATCAAATTTTATCTTTTTATTTATAGAATAAAATAAAGAATTAGCCAGGTCAAATAAAGAAATTGAGAAACAAATAAAGAATAATTAACTTGATTAATGCATAGATAGAAGACAATATGCAAGGGCACAATTGATCAAATTAATGTGTGCGAAAAGATGATCTTACATTTATTTATTCTGACGTCATAATCTGAATCAATACTATGCAGTATAAAGTAATATCCATTTTATTACCAGAAACAAAGAAAGTAATATCCATTCCATCAACGAAAGCAGGAGACATAGATACAACTAGACATGATATAGGTAATTTCGTTGGTACCTTAAATAAATGTCCATTCATTTTATTATACTATATACTATATAAAAAAAATGGAGTGGAAGCACAGCCAACCACCTCAATTTTATTTTATTTTTAATTTGCGCTCTTTTTTCGTTTACTGGGTTCGTTTTATTCTCATTTAATAATTGATAGATGAAATTTGAAAAAGAAAAAGAAGATTTAAAAAGAGAGGATTAAAATGTAAAATATTTTATTCTATATGCTAAAATTAGAAAAACTAAACTCTACATACCTAGGAGTATGATATCTGAACTCTGTCGTTTTTATGCATGCCAGTTCTCTCTCCATCCATCTCAATTTCTCTGCTAATAAGTGGTAATTGAAATTAAAAATCCTTCGTCATATATTACACTCCAAATCCATTCCCTTTTTAGAGAACAAGAAAAGGATGAACTGCGAAGCAAATTATAATTGAAAATCTTTGGTGAGCAAGAAATCAGCACTAGTTATAACAATAACAGATGAGATCACAACAACGATGATTCCTCCATCCCATTTTTGTTTCTCCTTTCTTAAACCTTGCCATCCAACGAGTTTCCTAACTCCTTTCTCAAACCTGCACTTATTTAGTTAAATCATTTTAAATTGATAATTTTAGATTTTTTCTTACATTACATGTTATTGTTTATGTATGTTGTTGGTCCTTCTGAATAATTTTAGATTTTTTCTTACATTACATGTTATTGTTTATGTATGTTGTTGGTCCTTCTGATATGTTTGTGTTACCATTTTTTAACTCAATACAATACATATAACCATATATGGTTCATGAAATTACCATGAAGTGTTTTTTTAAACATCCCGGATTAATTACTTTGTCATTATTTAATTTAATACTATATTTTAAACTTTTACTATTTCATTAACATTCTATCAAAATTTTAATAAAATCTTTCTATAAACAGAGACTATCCAAAATAATATCGTCTTGTAACATATACAAAAATCTCAATATAATATGTTCAACCATCCTAAATCATCATCATACTCATCACCATCATATTCTAAGAGTAGATTCAATCCATCCTTTTAAATATTCCAATTTTTTTCACATTTTATTTCCATAATCTACAATATTAAGTTTATTATATTATATTAGAATCCATAATTAGGAATATGATATAAATTACACTATACACATAAAATTTATAATCAAGTAAGTTTAATATTAGGTTTATAGATATAACAAAGACTAATAGTTAATTTACATGCTCTTTCTAGTTTTAATCTTTGATTACACAACAAGAGATATATAATAAATATTTTACCATAAAAAGAGGTTTAATATAGAAATAATTACATTGCCATTACCTAAACTACAAATATTACAAATAACTATATATTGCTCATGCCATGTCTACGAAGAACCTGAAATCAAGTTTATACAACAAATAGATTTACAATTAAGAACTACATAATATAACACATAAATTTATCATGCATCGTCAATTATGATCCTCTTTGTAATTTCTATAAATACATTGTTTTTTTATATAAATCAACATCTTATTTTATTCCAAATAATTTTCTTATAATACTAGCAAGTCAGACATATCAACATTTTTAACTTTGTCTTTGACTTCTAATCAAAGTAAATACATCGTCACTATTTTTCCACACAATCTATTTTTTTTTATTTTTTTTATACATACATTTATTTAGGGAACAAAATAAAAATAGAGCATGAGACATCAAATTTTTAAAAAATAAATTTGAAGTTGTTGAGCACCCACCTGAAGTTTGCATTATCCAACTCCTTCAGCATTTCCTGCATTAACATGGCCAAAACTATTTAAACTAAAAGGTCATAATAGAAATCCAATTTCAATTCTCCTTCAATTTTATATTCTCAACTAGCAACAAAGAAATTTATGGGGTTTAATGTGCATCTAAAAAAATCCAACCCTCACATGCTCAGAATTGCAAACTTAACAATGCATGTTTAATGACTCAATCAAATCTTCTCCTTCCATGAATATCTATACTAAACAAATTATTTTTTTTTATTTAAAACTTGTATAATAAGATTTTAAAAATTCTTTAATAATTTTATTTTATTATTTTTACTGTGTGTGCAATATTCAAAACCCAACAGCCCTAAGTCGGTATTCTTGGTGGGCCTATCCTTGTGCCTTGTGCGGAAACATGTTGATTAACAAGGCAAGCCTAATGTCCATTCATGTGATTAATCCTGGGTCCAACCCTAGATTTATTAATAATGTGAATATGATTTGATTTGAAAAAAAATAAGGGTGCTAATCTAGGCTTGTCAGAATCTCTCTCAAATCTTTCTCTTACGGGGTTTTTAATGGAAAGTTTTGCTAACTGTAACGTTTTTTTTTTTTTATTTTAAGATTATCTTATTTTGTATATACCACAATTAATATAATGAGTTTTAAAATTAACGATTATATAAATTTTTAGAGATTTTGAGATTTATAAGACTTGAAACGTTAATTTTTAAAAAATAAATTTAAAATCTGACTAGTTGAACTATATCCTTAAAATTAATACATGTAAGGTTTATATAAGTCATGGTTACATTCAAGTTAAGAGAGTTATGTTATATGAATTTTTAATTTTTGATTATTATTAATAACAAAAAGGAGGAAGAGATTATAAGAGAAAAATCATAATTAAGGTAAACAAAACAGAAGTTGCGGGGATCAAAGTAATTAAGGTAAATAAAAAGGATTAAAATGAAGTAAGAAATTCCCTCCTTCGAACTTCTAGTGAAGTTATCTACTTGAAAAAATATGTTTTTTTTTTTGTTTGGTAATATGAAGAATAGAAATACAGTTACTGTAACTAGAACGAACGATGATGCAACGCAGGCGTAAATGGAGAACAGGACACGGACTGGTTTCTATAATTGAGTCTTTCTTTGACATCATGCAAGAAAACACTAATCTAAAAAAAGACCTAGCTTGAAAGGAAAAAATTAACAAAAGTTTGTCTGGTTTAGAAGACAAACCTTGACACTCGCTATCTCCTCAGATACTCGGTGTCCTCTCATTATTTCCCTCGCTCTTCCTCCACGACTAAAATGAAATTCATCATGATATTTTGTCACTGGTGCTTGAATTTCTCCTCCTGTTCATTATTTTAATTGCTCCTTCACTCTCCATTTTCTTCCTTTCACTTCCTATTTCTGCACGGCTCAGAATCTTCAGATGCTTTAATTTGCACACATATTCCTTCAATCTTGTGCACGGAGTCCAAAAACATTGTGCAGTCCAATGATCTTCTTGGTGTACTTGTTGGAACATTAATTCCCCGCCCTCGATATTTAATCTTAATTTACATTTCACCATCTTCAGTTTCAGCTTAAAGCCTAATCTAACGAAACTCGAACAATTTTCTATTTTAATTTTTAGTTTTTTCAATAAAGAATTTGAAAATATATTCATTGATAAAAAAAAATGAAAAAAAGAGTCAGAATTGTAACCGCTTTCAATTAAAAAATGTAGTCAAAATCTATAACAATCATCTAAATGCATATTGTTTGTGATAATCTAACTTGGTTTATTATTTTTATTTTTTTCAAATAAAAATCCTCATGATAAAGTTATGTATTGCTAATTAACTCCTAAAAAAGAGATATCAATTAGAGATGAAAAGGCAAGGAAAAGTTAATTTTAATATTTTATATTGATAATAATGTTTTCAGTATTCTCACTATGTTTAATCAGTTGAGAATATCTGTTAATTTTCTACTTAACAAATAGTGAAAAAATTATAAGATAAAAAATTCAAATATAATGCAAAATTGAAGAATTGGAGAGATGGAGAAGCTTTACAATTGAAGAAAAAAACGTGTTTTGTTTTCCATAAAACAATTCTCAAAAACTAAAAAAATTCCACTTCATATATAATAGATCCTAAATCGAGAATCCTTTCCCTCTAGCTAGCTCTTTCGAGATTAAGCAAAAACACTGTCTTTGGGACTAATGGTCAGGATTTTTTGGTTTTCAAACTTTCGAATTTGATTAAAATTGAAAACCCAGTATTTCATTCTTTTTAATTTTATATTTGGTTTTTGTTGAATGAAAAAAAATCTAAAATCTAAATAAAAAACCAAGAACATCTTCTGTTGAAAACAAGCTCTAAAAAATTAAAATGAACAATTTAATGATGCATATAGAGTAACTTGTAACATTTCTACTTTGAAGAAAGTGACAAACATAAGTTAGAGAGAGAATAAAATCTATGAACTATAAAAAATAAAAAATAATAAGAATATATTCATTTAGAATTTCTCTTTCTTGCTTGTATTTATTTATTTTTTCAAGATGGATTTCAAAGACTAATTAATAGGATGACGACATAGTTATTCTATGAATATTATATAATTATTTTTTTATATAAAAAAAAAGAAAGAAAAGGCAAAAAAAAAATTAAAAATTAAAGCAAGGAAAAAAAAGGTACATATTTGGCAGAAAAAAGTTTTCTTCCATGAGATCAAATCGATCCATGCATCTATCATTAAATCCAGAAATTTAGATCAATAACCACAAGAGCAATGGCTTGGCTATCTAATTAACCTCGGCACAAACAACTTTAAAAACACACATGTGTAGAATACTTTCTTTCATGAGATTGTTGTTTTCTAAAAGGTTAACATGGGATCAAATGGAGAATCATGGAAACGGGCTTTAAACAAACATAAGGCACAGACACCTCCCTTCATAGACGGGGGAGAGAAATATTAGAATTCAAAGAAAGAGACGAAGTTACTGTCTTACAGACAACGTCATCCATTTGAGAGAAGCAAGTACCCATGCAATAATAGCACAGAGACTAACAGGGCAGTTCATGCTTTATTTGGGCAAATGGGGTTGTCCCATGAAATGACCTTGTGCTTGTAAAACAGCTGGTTTTTTCTTTTCTTTCCTATTATCTTTTTCGGAAGTATATGATTTTAAATCCATCTCTCTGTCATGATGGGCTTTTAGCCAGAATCATTCATACCTGCCCACATGCGATGGTCCTTGGATGTTTTCATTAATATTCTCTCGTGCTCCTGGATATGCTTTGGAGTTTTCTTAGACCTCTCTCTCCCCCTTCTCTTTCTTGTTCACAGGTTCCATTTTGAAGTCTTTCTCCCCCCACATAATCACAGTATAAGCCTTTCAGTTTTACACCAGTTGCTTTTAACGTATTTACAGTTTTACATCACAATTTTTAGGCAAGAATCTAGTTTTACTCCTCCTGTACTGAGTTGATGTCCGGAGTAACTTGATTAGAGAAATGAAGTATTAAGAGACTAATAATTCCTTAATCATGTGTCGTGATGAAATTTGTTGAGCATTGTTGTTGATCTGGAGGACATGATGGGAAATGTGAATTATTAAGAAAATTATTGGCTGTTATAAAAAGAAGATTTACTTCTTTGATAGGTAATATTCATCATGTCTCCTTCTTTTAAAAATTAAAAAACATATCCTCATGTCTCTTCGTCTTGAAAATGCATATTCACGATCCATAACTCATATTCTCTATAATATTGGTCAAGTTCTAGAAAAGCAAAAAAACAGTATCAATGGATGCCATTAAAAGCTGCTTTGATTGAAATGACTTAACAAGTGTAATCTTGCACAAATGTGGAAGCTTTATGTTGATATATACTTATAATAGCTATAATTATATCCATGAAATAAACCAGCAGTACTTAAAGATGCTTGTTTATAAGGCGCAAACTTAAAAGAAATTTGGTATTAGGGCATCATTTAAATTCTTCTTGCCGGAGTCGGCAATAGAAAAGAGTTCCCAAATATAAACAAGTTAAAGATTCATAACAAAAAGTTGCTGCTTTCTTAATGTTAAAGAACTATATATTAGAAAGAAGCAGAATTTTCAACTTTGCACCTTTGACTATACATACATAACGATAGCAACAAGTAACTAAAGTGATGATCAACAAGAAAGGAGCAGATGAGGTTATTGGAGGAAAGATCAACACATGATCGTAATTAGGTGCCATTCACTGCTCATGTATAGATACTTAATGATCATTTGATGAGAATTAAGAATTATGGTAAGTTAAATAACGAGCTTTTTACTTGGGACTCGGGAGTTTAACGCGAGCATTCTCAGGATAGATCCTTCTTCTTATTCTGATCCTGATCATGATGACATGCTAAATCGGTATTAAAAAACAATTACAATTGGATGAATAATTCTCTTTCAATGTCAACTGTAATTTGTAATTGATAAGGGAGATCCCTAAGATATGTCC
>Ga0325401_1000379_pt1 | contig 31072 bp, 18 predicted proteins | sample PopdelMetagenome_FD_205666 | JGI IMG/M metagenome (GOLD analysis project Ga0325401, IMG submission 205666) | Populus deltoides microbial communities from Bellville, Georgia, United States - Xylem-PdKOR-R2 | ecosystem: Host-associated > Plants > Phyllosphere > Stem > Wood/Secondary xylem | place...
AAATTCAATTATAAAATATAAAAATTTTCAATCAATGATGTATTCCAGCAAGTGAGATTTATATAATGCTTATTCATAAGATTGATTTACTGTAATCAACCATTATAATATATCTAAATCTTCATATATGATGGATTAAGAAACATTAAAATCTTGAATCTTCATCCCCTTTGGCATTGCATGCATTCCAAACAAAGGTTGAGTAAATTTTGATTTTTTTTATTTAAAATTAATTTTTTATGTTATTTTAATCGTTTTGATATGTTGGTATAAAAATAAAATTTTAAAATTAAAAAAATATTATTTTAATACATTTTTAATAAAAAAAACACTAAATTTTTAAATAACAATATGATGCTAGCTTTTCTTACAAAAATTTAAAGTTTGGACACCTATTATTACGAGAAAGTTTTTTTTTTTTTTTAATAAAGTCTCTCTCTCTCTCTCTCTCTCCTATATATATATATATATATATATATATATATATATAATTCCTAACTTTCATTGGTAAATAGCCAAAAAAAGAACACAACCATGCATGTCACATTGCACCTGATGAAAAAAGGCTAAGATCACAATCTTTTATGAAACTATTTTACCGAGAACTACTTGGTACCTACTAATGATTTTAAACCCTAGAGAGTAGAACTGTAGAAGGGAAGGGCGGGTTTTGTTTCAGCATCAGCTTTCATGTATAATAATTATGGGGGCAGGACACATATTGGATGATACACATGTTTCTTTCCCTATGTTTTTGTCTGCCTGTCATCCCTTACAAATGATTCAACTACCTCGACTGTGCACAGTTTTCTCACCCCAATTGTCTGCCATCCCTCCTGCTATAATGCCCAAAAACTCACTACTTGACAGCAAGCTCAGATATAAAAATTGCACTCAAGACTCAGAAGATGCAACAATCAAAAAACATATACATGAAATGAAAACTCAGGGAGTCACGAGTACAGCACAGTTACTTTGCATTTAATTAAGAAACTTGATGTTCAGACACCAGCTTTCATAAAAGATGGGAGTTCTATGTTCTGCTTCCATAAACACATAACTTGAACAACTGAAAACTCCACAACACATGTTCATGCTTTTACAGCAACAACTCTCAAATCCCACGCTGCGTTATGCAACCTGTCTTATTTGGAGCCTCTTATCCATTCTCAGCATTTCGCATCCCTGTGATCCATGTCCTGCAAGACAGATCATCAACTTTGATCAAGTCAAAAACGTTCAACTGACTGAAATGTCGAGCCAAGATTTCCGTTTGAGTTTTGTTTCCATGTGCCGAGGTAGAAAATAAATCTTTATTTGTCTTATGATTCAAAGAATTCCCTAAACTAATAACTAAAATGGCATGCATTGGAAAGGAAAAAAAAATCTATACATCTAAATTGCCTATCATTTCCTCTTTCAAAATGAAAATCACTTCTTTTCTCCTCTTAGTCTTACCTCCCAACTTTCTGTGCTAGGTTGGTTCATCAAAATTGTCAATCTTTTTGCAGTTTTCATAAAAACACTGCATTTCCACCATGAGAAAAAAAAAGACAAGATCTGTTAAATGCAAGTAACACAGAATCTGAATCCAAAATTGCAAAGTTAGGAGTCAAGTAGGTCTTGTCAACCCAAAATACCAGGTCCACAAAATGAAAAGAGAACTAATGATGAAGAGTTTGTCTTTTCCCTTACAACAGATACCTGAATGGTTCATCTCCAATCTGTTTAACAGCACCTGTCGCATCTCGGTAGAGCACATGGCTCGACATTTCTGATCTCTCTATACCAAACATGTTGGCCAGTTTTCCATGTAGCTCCTCATAAGAACAAAGAGCAGAGAGATTAAGGGTCCATCCCACATCCTCTGACTCCAAAAATACCTTGCAGGGACCAGTATCTTTGCCAATCTCACTGGTATTATGAAGACTCTGGTGCCATGAGAACCCAGTACCGCACGACTTTACTTGTGAAATCTTTTTCCCAGGTGCAGACAGTAATACATCAGAAATTTTTTCCTTGCTGGAAGACTCGTCAGATGAATTTCTCTCATTAATAACTTGCGAGACTGCATCAGTTGAACAGCTATGAGATATATGCTGCTCAATAAGTATTGGTTGACCAAAGAGTAGAAACTGGTGTTTCTTTACATTATCAGATTTCTCCAAATTTGGGTTGCTGTTCCCCATTGTTAACAAGCAAGATATATTCTCATTGCTTTTTGTGCGACCTGTCAGGTAAGTTTCAGAATTTCTAGAATGTGGATTGAACCGCTGGAGACTGGATAGAAACATCCCTGACTGCTGTTTGTTGTTAAACTGGATATCAGATAATGAAATTCCAAATTGAGCATGCCTGGCTCCCTGTATGCCTGCAGGAGTGTTATCGGATAGACAACACAAGGGGCTGCTGGGCCCAAGGGGGTTGCCTGAAAATGATGGCAATTGAAATTGGAGGTCAAGTGGAAAGCCTAACTGTTGTGGGAATCGCGACTTCTTTCTTGGTGGTGAGAAGGGTGACAGGTGGATAACTGGCATATTTGACACCAATTCAACCAACCATGGGCTGACACGCTTTACATTTTGTAGCAAATCTGGCTCATCCCATGCCACCTGCAACACCATTTGGTAGAAGTTAATAAGACGCTAAAGCAGGGCCTTGTGAATTTAGACTTAAGCTAATAACAATTTTAAACACGTTAAACACAATTTTCAAATGCAAGAACAATCAGAAATTCAAAGTTTCAAGATTCAACTGATACTGAAACTAACAATTATCAGCAAGGAAGCCAACACATGCCAAACTCAAGTCATAATTATCCAAAGTGCAACAGTTCTATACTTGAAACATGATCAGGTAAGGAAAAATAAAAAAATTCTGAAACCTTTAGGAAATCATCTAGGATAGAAAATTGGCTTCGACATTTGTCCTAAATTATTCATTTCAGTACAGTGATCCCTAATTTATCCAGTCAAATATACAAAGAGTTCCATTTCTAGAGCACCAATCTGCACATCATTTAATGAATAAGCCATGCCGGACAACGTTAACTATTTGTGCAGACAGTAAAATAATGATGCACCCCTCAACAAGTAAATATTAGCAGTACAAAACCCCGCATCAAAACCTTGAAGGACAATGAAATGCTGTGAACCTTGTCAACTGAGTCGATACTCAACATGTATTGTGATCTGTTTCAACTCATCAGAAACTTCAATTATGATAGCAAATGTTCCACCGTTGATTTACATATATTTGTCATGTACTGCTGCGTGATACTGCCATCAGGACATTTAACTGTATAGAATACTCCTAATATGATTTCCACAAAAATTACGCCGTCAACTTGTCTAGAACACAAATAACTTGGTGTGTTTTCGGGCATCAAATACAGCCATATCATAGAATAGTTGGAAGGTAGAAGTAGGTTGGGAAGTGGCAGAATATCTTTGGCAGAAGAGGAAATAACTGATTACCGAAAAAAGAAAAGAAAATGAAACAAAAACAAACTTGGGCAAACGAAAAGTTTAAAAGCAAGCCTGAGGAAGATAACATCTAAAATTTAATCCTTGAAGAATTGAAAGACATAAGGAAGTATGTAATTTAGCAAGGAAGAGGCCTGGAAAAACAACTTGCATCTAGGTCCAGATCATGTTACTGCACCTAATGTATAACCCATCTCCAAACTCAACTCACATCTCAAGGAAACTCGTTCATGGTTTAGATTTGAAGCAAAATAAGGGTAGTAGAAGAGAGAATAAAAAGACACTGGAATTTGAGAAAAACTTGCAAAACCACATAAATTAGTACGAGGAAGAAAGCAGTTACTTAATGCCAATTGAGCAACAGGAGCAACCAACACTCTTACACAAGAAACAACAACAGAGATACGACGAAGTAGAGAACCTGGAGTAGCCGCCATGGAGAATTAGGCCATCGGACGGGATCAGCAACCTGAACAGAGGTAACAGTCCCCATAAACCAGCTAATCCGTGAAGAGTCCTCTGTTTCAAAAGCCATCTTGAACCTCATCCCAGAGCACCAACCGATCCTCATTGCTGCCCTCACTGAAGAGGCCTTGACACAAAACTCTGGGGTGCTTGATCGCGGATAATAAACGACTTGAAAAGGCTTTCCATTAGCAGCTAGACCAGCAGCCTCCAAAACCTCTTCAGGCTTCACCCTCCCCCTTCCCTTCATTCCCCCATTTCGCATCTCATCTTCCTTGACAAAAAGTGAAAATCCATCATATGGTATAGCACAGGTAGCATTGTTGGAATTCCACCCAGTAGTTAATGATGATTCAGGTCTACTTCCAATTCCAATCCCCCTCTTGGAGCGGCGAATTCCAACACAAAGATCGCCATTTTCAGCCCTCAAGAACACAATTGAATCCCCAGCAACCAATTTCTTCTGGTTAACAAAAGTGCTCCATCCAGTAGTCAACAAATGCCTCCTTGGTGTCCCTCTATAAATATGCCTGAACTTCCACACCTCACCGTGCACATCTTTAGCAATCACAGTCTGCAAGGGAGGATCCGAAGAGTAATCCAGCCTTGGAAAAATCGTCTCTGCACAGTATCTAGGCACAGAGAAACCCCCACCATTGTTAGCATCAGATTGAGTTAGTGTCTTTGCAAAAGAGGCCGGCTTGTCTGGGCAGCTGTCACTGTCGTTCCCATTACCACATAGTCCCCTATCATTGGCGAAATCAAGGTCGGTGTTTGGTAAAGGGACGAAGCCGATCTTGGCGTAGACCTCATCGGTGTCAGGGTCGGCAAGGAATTTGACAGTGGCAACACGGCAGAGGATGAGTGAAGGGATTCTTTGAGGGAAATTGACAGGGGATTGAGAGTGCTCGGCATGACCTTGTGGAAAATAAAAGACTATACTGTTGAGTGGAGGGATATGAACCATGCTTCCTGCACAGGCTTGCCATAGTTGTGGATCCAAGCTCTTCTTCTCTGTCTCTTTCATGGCTAGCTGCCTGGTTTTAACAAGCAAAAAAAAAAAAAACCGAAAACTTGGCTAAATTTGAAGAAAACCTACTTCATTCATTAAAGTAAATTGAAAACCATCTTTCACCTCACCTGTTCTTGAAGGGCCAAAAAAGGAGCACACGGTGCCTTTATTAACAGAGAACAGGAGCTTGGTTTGGATAGAGAGTCCACATTATCTACTCTACTACTACTTCCTTGGAATGAAATTATAAATCATCAATTCTCGAAGGGTTGGGTTGGGTAATTAAAGGAAGGAGATGTGGGGGGTCACACCTTCGAAGAATGTGACATTGTATTTCAGACAGAAAAAACAGACAGACAAACAGATGCAGGACGACTGAGACTGAGACAGAGGACAGAGGACAGAGACAGACATTAAAATCGTCGATGGGATGAGATGCTAATTGCCTACCACCGGCTTGGCTATTCTCTTCTCTAAAGAATTGGACACATTAACAAGAGACAACCCCGACCGCCCGCCCTCCCTTCATTCGTGTGCTTTTTGGTAACCGGGAGGGAGGGTGGGTGGGTATAGATAATTCAGGGAGTACCGGTGACATTGGTAGTTATTTTTTTATTGAAAATATATTTAAATAATATTTTTTATATATTTTTTAAAAGTTGTTTTTAATATTAAGATTTAAAATCATAAAAAATAATTTAAAGTAAATATATATATAAAAATTGTTTTTAAACTCTTTTTAAAAATATTAAAACCATAGATATTAAACCCGGTCCGAAGTTGACCCGATCAAGGAGCCAGATCCCAGGTTTCTTGGGTCGACCCGGATCAACTTGGGTTAACCTGGATTAATCTGAAAAAATTTTAAAAATTTAAAATTTTAATATTTTATATGAAAAAATCTATGTAAATATAAATTATAAATATTATGAAGTTTAAAAGAATATTTTAAAAAGTTTTGTATCCCACATTAAAAAGATATTACGTTAAGCTTTTAAGTTAAAGTATTTAAATTAAAAAAGCTTTTTATAAAAAAACATAACTTTTTCTTTGGAAACATAGAGTATATATACTACTATGTCTATATACTAATGAGTTTCAAATCCCACATTGAAAAAACATAACTTTTTTAACGAGAACATAGAGTATATTTATGAAAGGGTTTCAAATCCCACATTGAAAAGATAATATGTTATCCTTTTAAGTTAAAGTATTTAAACCAAAAGGTTTTTTATTCCACATTGAAAAAACATGATTTTTTTTTTGGGAACATAAAGTATATATACTAATAGGTTTCAAATCCCATATTTGAAGGAAAAAAACCGGGTCTTGTCCGGTTTCGCCCGGGTTGACCCGCCGGGTTTGGCCGGGTTGTTGTCACAGCCGGTCTTTTATTAAATCCGGATCGGTTCAGCTATCGGGTCGACCTGTCAGACTGGACCGGGTTTAATAACAGTGATTAAAACCAATAAAATCTTAATTTATTAAAAAAAAAAACATAAAAGGGCATTAACACAAAGAAACCCTCTTTATTCAACGCAAAACTCCAAAACAATACTCTGTCCCTAGTCCCAGACCGTTGCTCTTTTCATTACATACAAACACACTTGCATAACGTCATCATTGTCTTCCAGGGTGTTTTTGTAAATATAATAATAATTGTTTTTTAAAATGTTTTTAATAAAAATACATTAAAATAATATTTTTTAAAAATTATTTTTAATATTAATAAATCAAAATGATTTGAAAATATTAAAAATATTAATTTAAAATAAAAATAAAAATTGTTTTTAAAATACTTTTACAACATAAAATAAAACATAGGTTTTTGAAATTTTTGTTTTTGTTTTTGATTTCACTTTTCTTTTTTGATCTCTAACTCACGGTCCCTCTTAGAAAAGCTGTCACGCTATTATTTTTAAATAGCTTCTGAGAATAATAATAATTTAAAAAAACTGATAAGATTATATTTAAAAGTATTATTAAACATAACTAAAAACTAAGATCCCAGCCAAAATGTCGATTCTAGAACGGCCACTCCACTCCATTCCGCAGCACAACTCAACAAATATACATGTTCTCTTCTTTCTTTCTTTTTTTTTCTTTCTTTCAAATTCTTGTTTATTTTTATGTTTTAAAAATATTTTTTAAAAATTTAATTTTTATTTTTATTTTTATTTTTTTACTTTAAATTAATATTTTTAGGGATTTTTAGATTATTTTAATATACTGATGTTAAAAATAAATTTTTTAAAATAAATTTTTTTTATTTTAATATATTTTCGAATAAAAAATACTTTATAAAACAACTACTATTACATTCCTAAACACTATTCTAATATTAGATATATCCGTCTACTTTCACCTATCAAATTTAATACATAGCTTGTTTGGACACCCTTGGATTTTGCTTATAACATCCTACTACGTCATGTCACGATCATACTATTTTAAGGAAACTTATTTTTATTAATTTAAAGAATTATCGATTCTTCTTATTATTTTTTGTTGTGTATAGCAATTAAGATTTCTATATTTAATCTAATTTTATATTTTTACATGATATAGTATGTAATATATATAAAACCATAGCTACACAACACTTCACCTGAATGGATTGGATAAGAACAAAAATAGATTCATGTAGTGATTGTTTAAGTTATTTTTTAAAAAAAATTTGTTTGAAAAAATATTAAATAAATTTTCTAATTTTTTTTTCATGGTTCAACATGCTCATGTAAAATAAAATAAAAAATAGAAAAAAAATATTATTATATATTCTTATTTAAAAAACATTTTATAAAAACATTGTATTACTAAACACACACTTAACAAGTGTTTACAACCATTGTCATAGACAAGCCATTCTATTCTCATCGTTCCTAAGCACCCTCCTCTTCTCTCTATATTCTTTGAAAACCCCCAGGAGATCATCTTCTGCATGCTTTGTTGCTTTGCTTGTTTCTTCTCATCAAACCGAACCAAATTTCCCTCATTTTCTTCTAAAAAGCATAATTTCCTTCATGTAGATGTATTTGTATTTTCTTTTCTTCTATTATGTCTTGACAAACTAATGTCATATATTTTAATAGATCTTGCTAAAGTAAACATGCAAAAGTTATTCCACCTTCTCTTGTGTTATCTTAAAACTTTTGTTTTTTTGTCACTATAGGAATGAAAGCAGTTTCTTAATAACAATGATGATGATGATGATGAAAAAAATGGTTTAGATAAGGAAGGTGAGCCATTTTGGAGTAGAAAGTTTGATCGTCGTAAACTAGTATTGTATACTACCGGAGCTTTCGCACTATATTATAATAATTATATTTATAAAGAACCATGTATGATTTCGCACAGCACATGAATGCGATGGTTGAATAAAATTGTACATGGACAATGAAAACAATGTGCAAACCTATTTAGGATGGATGTGATTACATTTCAAAGTCTTTGCTTTGAATTGTAAAGTCGGTACAAGTCAAAAGCATTAAGAAGGATTTGTGTTTTTAAGAAGGTCAGAATATTTATGTATACATTAGTATTAGGTGCTTTAAATAAGAAAGTTCAAAAGAAATTTCAACATTCTAGAGAACTAATAGTGTATATTTTAATGAAGTTCTTAGAACAGTTTGTGTACTCGCATTTGATGTTATAACGCGTGAAATTATGAACAATCCAAGATATATGCCTATTTTCAAGGTAACAATAACAAAATTTTTAATCAATAACCTGTAAGAATAATTTGGAAAAATTTAAGCTTAATAACTAAACACTGATGCTTAAGGCTTATTGTTTTTCATGCAGAATTATGTTGGTGTTATTGATGGCACGCATGTGCAAGTGTGTGTAACTGCAGAAAATCAAATACTATTTATCGACAGAAAAGGTGTACTGGCACAAAATGTAATGGCTGCATGTAGCTATGACATGCAATTTATTTTTATTTGGGTTAGATGAGAGAATAGTGCACACGATACACGGATTTTCCTTGATGCAATTGACAATCATAATATCAAATTTTTGAAGCCATTGGAAGGTATTAACTAACCAGAATATGTAATGTTATTTATTTTCAAAGAAGTTAATGTTATTGTAATAATCAGGGAGTAAATAACAAAGTTAGTATATGTTATTGCAGGCAAATATTATGTGGTTGATTTGGGATATCTTAACGAGTTTGACTTTTTATATATATATAGAGGTCAAAAATATTATTTGCTAGAATTTTGCAGGCGAGGAAAACCAAGAACTTGGGAGGAAATCTTCAATCGTGTTCACTCCTTAATACGTTGTGTGATAGAATGTACATTTAGAGTGTGGAAAAAAAGGTGGAAAATTGTAGTTGTATTCATGACATTAAATAACTACATTAGAAGGAAGTCGCAAGAGGATGTGGCCTTTGTGGAATTCGATCGCATCCTGATTTTGTTCCTATGGATTTTTTAAACGATGTGGTTGTTATGAATCAAAAGCTATGACAGGAAGAAACACAACAAAATTGGGAGAATGACTTAGTTTTATTGAATGATAACGTTGGCTATTATATAGCCTTACATGAATAACATAATGTAGAAAATAACAGAATGTAGAAATTACAGCCCACGATAAGCAAAGACGTGGCAACGTGCAGGAAAGGAAATAGTCAACAGAAGAACAAGTCATCCCATTTAATAAGAGTTTATTTGAAATAGAATAGCAAATATAATCAGCAGGCAGGAGAATAATCCCCGATACTTGTCATTCCCTCCCTTAAACTAATGCAGATATCAGTTAGTTTACAACAGGAACCTCTCGAACACCAAGTAGTTCTCTCATCTTTAGAAAAGATTCAAGCTTCAATGGCTTAGTCATAACATCTGCAGCTTGATCCTGTGTCCCATAATAAATTAGCTCCACAATTCCCTCCTTAGTAAGATCACGCAAAAAATGAAATCGCACATCTATGTGTTTACTTCATCCATGTATCACTGGATTCTTTGACAATTTAATTGTAGAACTATTGTCACAAAAAATTATAGTACTATTACCGTGTGAATGACCAAGTTTCTCTAAAATTCTTCTCATCCACACAACTTGGCATGCACAAGATGCAGCAGCTACAAACTTAGCTTCAGTCGTTGATAGTGTGACAACAGGTTGTTTTTTAGAGGACCATGACACTGCACCAGAACTCAACATGAAAACATATCCTGAAGTGCTTTTTGTATCCTCCAAATCACCAGCATAATCACTGTCAGTAAATGCTATGAGTTCATCACTCCCTCCCTTCTTGTAGAATATACCGAAATTTGTTGTGCCTTTCAAGTACCTCAACACTCGTTTTGCAGCTTGCAGATGAAGTTCTGTTGGCTGTCCTGCATATCTACTGATTAGACTAACCACAAACATCAAGTCGGGTCTCGTTGCTGTGAGATACATGAGACTCCCTACCACTTGCTTAAAAAATGTTGTATCAACCTTCACACCCTTTTTATCTTTGAAAATTTTACTACCAGGAACTATCGGGTTTTTAACAGAATTGCTCTCCTCCATCTCGAACCTTTTTAACACATTCAAGGAATATTTCCTTTGACTAATGTAGGTTCCATCAACCATTTGCAAAATTTCAATTCCAAGAAAATACCTTATTTTTCCCAAATCTGTCATATCAAACTCACGTACCATTGAACTCTTGAACTCATTAAACATTGCTTCATCATTTCTGGTAAAAATAAGATCATCAACATACAAGCTAACAATTAGAATTTTACCTTCTTTGCTTGTTTTAGTGAACAATGTATGTTCATTGTGACACTTCTCGAACCCTTCTGTTAAAAAATGAGCTTCTATACGACTAAACCAAGCTCGTGGAGCTTGTTTAAGTCCGTATAGAGCTTTCTTCAGTTTGTAGACTTTGTGTGGATGTTCGTACAACTCGTAGCCTCTTGGTTGCTCAACATACACCTCCTCGCTTAGTTCTCCATGTAGAAAAGCTGATTTTATGTCAAGCTGATAGATTATTCAGCCCTTTGTAGCTGCAAATGCAACAATCAACCGAACTGTGTCCAACCTTGCCATAGGAGCAAAAAATTATGTATAATCAATCCCATGTTGTTGTACGTACCCTTTAGCCACAAGACGAGCCTTGTATTTATCAATGTCACCATGCTCATTAAGCTTTGTTTTGTAAACCCATTTTACTCCTATCTTCTTTGCACCTGCAGGTAAATCTGTTAGTACCCATGTTTTATTCTTTTCTATGGCTTTTATCTCAGAATCCATCGCATCTCTCCATTTTGAACTTTTCACAGCCTCTTCAAAATAGAAAGGATCATCAGAAGTAAACAAGGCCATATTAGCTTCATTTTCTTCTTCGGACAATCCCTCTCTAGCATCATAATTAGTCATCCAAACAGGTTGCCTTCAAAGCCTTCTTTCATTCACTGTATCTGGTGGAGCATTCTCAGCCTCTTTTGCAATTCCTTCATCCACTATCCTTCCTTCATTCACTATATCTGTTGGAGCATTCTCAGCCTCTTCTGCAATATCACCATCCCCTTCTGCAATATCGCCATCGTCACTTACAATAGCCTCTTCATCATTGTCTCCCCATTCCAATACAGTCACCACATGTTCCTTATTCCAGTTCCAAGATTTGTTTTCATCAAAAATTACATCTCTGCTGGTAATAATTTTCTTGGTTATTGGATTGTAAAGCCTATATGCCTTTGATTCCTCACTGATTCCCAGCAACATACAGGCAATACTTTTGTTCTCCAGCTTTGTTCTTTTGACATCAGGTACATGAACGTGTGCAAGACACAAAAATGTTCAACCGAAGGTTTTATCCCACTCCAAGCCTCCTCTGGAGTTATATTTTTTACTGCCAAAGTGGGACTTCGGTTCAGAATATATATTGTCCAATTCACAGCTTTTGGCCAAAACATCTGCGGTTTCTTTTTCTCTGAAAGCATACTTCATACCAAGTTCATAATGGTCTGATTCTTCCTTTCTGCAACTCCATTCTGCTGTGGAGTGTAAGCTGCTGTCAACTGTCTTTTGATTCCATTTTCTTTGCAAAAATCATTGAAATCTTGTGAGATAAACTCACCTCCACGGTCAGTACATAGACATTTAATATAAGCATCCATCTCCTTCTCAACAGATTTCTTAAAATACTTGAAAGTAACTAATGCTTTAGATTTTTCAACCAAAAAATACACCCATGATTTTCTACTGAAATCATCAATGAAGCAGATTAGATACCTTTTCTTTCTATTTGATGTAGGCGAGATAGGACCACATATGTCAGCATGAATCAGCTGAAGCTTTTGTGATGCTCTCCAAGTACTTCTCTTCGGGATTGGATCTCTGTGCTGTTTTCCAATCATGCAATCAGTGCAGATGGTTGTTGAAGCTTCCAGTTGTGGTAGTCCATGCACCATTTGCTTAAACTAAAGAGTTTTCAAGCCTTTGTGGCTCAAGTACCCGTATCTGCAATGCCATAGGTGTGACAAGTCTTGTGTAGCTGTGTAAAAACAAGTTGGTTTATTCGGTTGTGACGCAGCCAATAGGATGAACATTCTATTGGCAGACATCTTGGTTTGAATAAATAAACCTTTCGTAGGATGATAAATTTTACACAAGTCATGCTTAATAAGAATTGTTAAGCCTTTTTCCTGCAACTGCCCGATGCTCAGCAAATTATTCTTCAAGTCAGGAACTAAGAACACTTCAGTCACCACATGAGATAATCCATTCACTTTCAGTCTCACATTTCCCTTCCCCATCACTGTCATCTTTGAGTTATTCCCTAGCTTCACTATCTGTCTGAAATTCTCATTTAGATCACAAAAAGAATTTTTATTACCACACATATGGTTACTGCATCCTAAATCCAAGAACCAAACGTCTTCTCTTTTTGCTTCATTCAACTCTACATAGGACATTAATAGCATCTCCTCTTCTTCTCCAAACTCAGCATAATTTGCCTCTTTGTCCCAACTCGGACATTTAGACTGGAAGTGTCCTAGTTTATGGCACTTGTAGCACTCCACAAGAGCTTTATTAAAATATTGACGTCCTCTGCCTCTGCCTCTTCCTCGAAAGAATCCACGGCCACGTCCTCTGCTGCCTTCTGCTCTGTCTTCAAAGGTTACTTTCAGTGCCTGCTCTTCTCTATTATATCTATGAAACTTTTGTTCATGAACAACTAGAGAAATTTGTAGTTCATCAATCGATAGAATATCAATATCCTTCGATTCTTCAATAGAACAAACAATGTAATTGAATTTGTCATTCAGTGATCGAAGTATCTTTTCGACTATTGTAACATCTCTCATCTATTCACCATAAATCCTCATTTTATTGGCAACAGTCATCACTCTTGAAAAATAGTCAGAGACACCTTCTCTAGATTTCATCTCAAGAATCTCAAACTCTTTGCGAAGAGCTTGAAGAATTGATCGTTTCACCCTTGTATTGCCCTCGTACTTCCTTCTCATAGAATCCCAAATTTGCTTAGAAGTGTCTTTTTGGAGGATAGTTTCCAGAATAGTTTGATCTATAGCTTGAAACAAGTAATTTTTCACCTTCAAATCTTTCAGCTTTTCTTCTTCAAATTTCTTCTGTTGTGCATCTGTCAATGATGCATCATCTTCTGGTTCAACATAACCAGTCTCAACTAGACTCCAGTACTCCTTGGATCTCAAAAAATTTTTCATCAACATACTCCAATGATCGTAGTGACCATTGAAGCGAGGAATGGCTGGCTGAACGAAGTTCCCTTCACTCGTCATCTCTTTTGCTGCTGCAAATTACAAAGACTGCTGCTTTGTTTTCTTCAAGCCCAGTGGGGGCTCTGATACCAGAATGTTATGAATCAAAAGCTATGATAGGAAGAAACACAACAAAACTGGGAGAATGACTTAGTTTTATTGAATGATAACGTTGGCTATTATATAGCCTTACATGAATAACAGAATGTAGAAAATAACAGAATGTAGAAATTACAGCCCACGATAAGCAAAGACGTGGCAACGTGCAGGAAAGGAAATAGTCAACAGAAGAACAAGTCATCCCATTTAATAGGAGTTTTGTTTGAAATAGAATAGCAAATATAATCAGCAGGCAGGAGAATAATCCCCGATACTTGTCAGTGGTTACACATTCACAAACCCATAGAAACTAGAGGGTTTTGCTTATGGATCATGTTCGTGATGAGATTATAGCAAGTTTAATTGTACAATAAAACCATGATGAGATTGCAGCAAGTTTAATTGTATAATAAAACTAGTGTTGTAATTCACATGGTTGTTTTTACAATGTATTAATAATGAAATGCACATAATGTAATTATAAAATAATAAATTAATACATGTCTATTTTGGTCATTTTATTACTAACATCAACTGCAACCAAACACCTTGAACATGCTTTTTGCTAAATAATAACTTCAACAACAACTTTAACCAAATACATACTTAAATCAAATCAACCACAATAAAAAGTAATTTTTCTAAACTTACCTTTTGCAAACTATAACCATAAAAGCCGCCACAAAAATAAACACAATCTTAATTTATTGTTAATTCTTAACAACATGTAATTGGACTTATGTGCAATAAATGCTAATATTTAAAATATGTGTTGTTAATAATTAAATGTAAAATGGATATATATATATATATATATATATAAATCAAAGTGTAAACATAATTTTGAGCACCAGGAATTTGACAAGTGCATGTGTACAAATATTTGATTTTATTAAAATACATAATTGAGTACAATCTTTATTTAAAATATTCTTACAAAAAAATAAACAATCCTCTGATTCTTCTATTAAATTTGATATGTAGTGACTTGATTTATTTGTGAAATCAAGCCATGATTGTGTATTGCAAGATTACTAATTTGGACGTGTGTTGCGAAGTGAAATTTGATGATTTGATACTTTAAAGAGTACCTATGATTTGTCTTCAAAGTGTTGTTGAAGAACTCTTATGAGGCATTTAGACTTGATTCAACAGAGCTTCGTTTTTTGTAGACCTCAAGCTTATATGAAAGAGGCTTAGGAGCTTTTGAGAAAGGTTCCTTGCTTGAAGTGCTTGTCTTAAAGAAAATTTTGTATCTTTAAGTATCTTTTTCTCCTCCTTTTTTATAGGGCGAGACCCTCTATTTATAGAGATTTATAAGGGTTCTCAAGTTCTTCTCCAATGCCACATGATATTATTTTATTGATTGATTTTTATTTGTGGAATCTTGTATTTATGATAAGATATGTTAAATATCTTATCCCATATGTCAACCTTTCATTGACCAAAAAATATATGGATACCCATTTATTTTTCATGTCATTTATTTTAATTTTATTTTATGTAAAAATAAGATACGATAAATTTTGATTAGTAGAAAATCTTTGTTTGTACATAAGTTCCCTTGAGATAAGTTCACTTAGACTTAAAAATAAGTGAACATATTCACGAGAAGATACATATCGTAACCTCTCCCTATGTTGATTCTAAGACACCGACGAAAGGATTGAGAGCTCATGTAAGATGTAGACAACCGCCTTGCATTTGGGAATGAAGTGGATGAATCTTCTTAGTAAATTGAGACATTTTTCAGGACAAGTTATGGCAACCTGTCTATCAAGTTTACGTTGTCTCTATGTTTTCCTTATTATTGTCCTTTTCATTTGATTTTTAGCAATAAAAACAACTTTATTGGGAAGAGCAACATCGAGCTTCAAGTTCATTGTAAAGACGATGCTTGAACTAACCCTCGCCACCATCCATAGTTTTCTTGTATACTCACAGCTTCCGTGCTTCCATAGGATGTTGAAAGGGGAAAGAATATTAATGTAAGTAAGCTGACCGTAGTTTCATCAAATAGGAATTGTTCCCCTATGCAACTGTTTCAGAAGAAGAAAAGAAATTTGTGTGGTAGCCATCCTTTCACTTATAAAACAAGAATATGAGACTATTAATGGTGATTATGTAATGACTCTTTAAGATTGGGTAGAATTTTGGTTCAGAGATGACTTGAGATATAAGGTGTCTTTCTCTATAAGTCTAGTGAATCCAATAAGATTATTTATCCATTAGGCTGAATTGAAGAGTCTCGTACTCGCTCTAGAAAATTCATGTATCCTTTTAAAGAACTTAATGTTCTTTCACGGATTTAGAATGAAGTTTTTTTAGCAGCTTTTCCCTCGTGCTGGCTGTGTAAATTTGTATTTCCTAGTAAAGATGTTGGTTTTATTTGTCCTAGTACTTTTAAAGTAGCATTTATGATGGCGGCTAGAAGGTAATTTTCCAAAGCTATTGAAGAGGAGGCCTCTAGATCTTTTTCCACCACTAATGATGAGATAACAAAAATAATAGAACAACTCATAGAGCTCCAGCACAAGAAGATCGAGTTAGAGCCACCCCTTAAGGCACATGATGAAGAGTTTTTTAAGAGAAAAGTCATCACCTCTGGCATTTGAGAAGAGATCACCACAATATCTACTTCACTTGTAATAAGTGAACCCAACACAATCGTTCTTCAAAAATTGAGAGGACTATTAGAGACCAAATAAAGAGAGTTAGAAGGACATAACTGAAAGCTATAATATGCCGATTGTTTCTTATATCTTGGAATGCTTTTTAGTTTTGGTAACACTAGCTTATGAATTTATGTTGACAATATACATTTGATGTAGTAGAATTTATTTTATCAATAAAGTATATATTTTGTTTATGTTTGCGTCCTGTTACCCATGTTTCCATGTTGTGATTGTGTTGTCAAGTTATTTACGTTCTTTTTTTTTTGTGAAGAATCATATGGATTCAAATAGTTTTTTTTTTCTTCAGGATGGTGTGATTGTACTTAGAATGATTTCTATGTTCCCTTTGTACCTTTATTGATAAAGGATCAAGTAACAATGTTTGTCGCACGTGTGCGGCGTCGTGACTATCGTTCACCCCTTTTAAGTGTATTGTATCTATTTGACAAATAAAGGGAGACAAGGAACTCTTGTCTTTTATTAGTGGAAAATAGAATGGGATTCAGCACCTAGTATTTTTATCACTAGGAACCCTAACTGGTCTCAGAGATCAGGTACGAAAATTGGTTGCGTAAAGAGAAGGTATTAACATCCCAAATACGCCCTACCTAAGGTAAACTGTATTATTTAATTGTTTGATATATGCTAAGGTTTCATTGTATTTCTAATTGTTGATTTGTCTATGGTTTAAGAAAAGTCCTTCTCGGTAAGGAGATCCTTATCTTATCGGGTAAAACCTAACCATCCTAACGTCAATAAAAGAACTACCTTTTTAATATCAGGAATACATTTTACATATAAATTTGTAATCCCTGATATTAAAAGAAAACACAATAATTTTTTGGATTTTTTTGAAATATTGGCCAAATTCTCATGATTTTAATAAACTGGTTATTAAAGCCAAATTGCATGCTAAAACACACACACACACATATATATATATATAAGATTTCTTTGTTGTATGAAAATACAATATAATTTTTTTGTGCTTTTAGAGACTTGGTCGTATGCATGAAAACAAAGACATGTTTTTTTTCTGTTTCGATGAAAATTGGGTATTTTAATACTAGATTTGTATTTTTACGGTATAAAAATACAAACCGATATTAGCCAAAATTCAATAAAATAATACGCGGGGAAATCACAAATTTTTCAAAATATTTTTTTGGATTTTTTGGATTGGGCTGGGTCGGACTTGTCTGGCTCAGTGAACAGTGGAGACGGTGCAGCAAAGAAGAAAAAGAAGAAGAAGAGGAAGGAAGAGGGGCAGACCTGCGGTGGCTTCGAGGCGGTGCTGCTGGCGATTGCTGACCGGAGAACGGCTGGACGGTGGTCGACCTTTCTTCGTCTTCTCTGTGTTTTTTCTTCTGCTGTGTTCTCTATTTCTATTTTTTTCTGTATTTCTTCTTCTCCCTGCTTCTGTCTCCTGCTTCTCCTTTCTTCTTCTATTTGTAATGGTGGTTGTTGTTGTTGGCGGAGCGATGATGGACCATAGTGGCATAGCGATGACAACTTTTCTTTGCGGTGGTGGGTAATGTCTGCTACTGTTTTTCCTGTATGTGCAGAGGTGCCAGCTTTTTCTTCTTCACGGGTATTGCAGCAGGGAGAGTAAAATGGTGAGAGGTTGACAGTAGTGCTGCTTGTGGCGAAGGAGAGGAAGAACAACGGTGGTTCTCTTTTTTTTTCTTCTTTTTTCCTTTGTAATCTTCTCCCATGTCCCTCTGTTTTCAAACAATTCTTCCTCCTCTTTCACCTTCTGTTGCTTCTCTCTTCTCTTGCAATCTGCCCCCACCTCTTTTTTTCCTCCCCTTATTTATAAGCAAGAGGAGAGGGACCCCCCTGCTCTGTCCCATCGTGGTGCATGGGGGAGCTAGGCTACCTTACCTCTGTAGGGTAAGGTGACCGACCGTTTGCAAGGCATGATGCCCTCACTTAGTAGGGTACGTGGGAGCATGAGCCATGTCGTGTATTCTTAGGCAAGTGAGGACAGTAAGACAGAGAGAGAGAGAGAGAGAGAGAGAGAGAATAGCGAGAAAAGAAGGATTTTAAAAAGCCTTATTCTCCCCTGTCTCTGCATTCGCAGGGGGAGAAGAAGCAGCACGGTGTCGTTCAAAATGGCATCATGCACTGTTCTGTTTTTTTTAATTTTTTTAGGAAAAGAAATGAATTTGGGAGTGACCCAAAAATAGGGTATGACAACGTTGTTCAAAAAACATTTTCAATTATTTTTATTTTTTTTGTATAATTGTACGCAGAACAAGTTCTAGTTGCTTATTTATCTTTATGGATAAAATATCAAGTCATAACGTAGTTAAAAAAACTTGGTGTTGTTTTTTTATGTTGTTCGCAGTTTTAGCTCATACAGGCCAAGTGTTACATCAGATTTCAAGCATACTATCTCTTTAAGAATTTTCCATTGATAAACCCAATCCTCAATTCATTCTCATCGATAATTTTATAAGCTCTATTAGTGTAGACTTCTTGAACCACATAAGATCCATCCCATTTGAAGAGGAATTTGTTGCCCATGAGTTTTGATATAATTATTGGCATCGTACTTCCAAGACAAGATCTCCTACTTGGAATGAACGTAGTCATACTTTCTTATTGAAAGCTTTGTAAAGTCAGGTTTAATAACATTCTAATCGTTGTTGTGCTTCAAGATGCTTTTCATTTATAGCTTTAAGTTCTTCAAGGCATAAATGGGCATTGTCTTCATTAAAGAGTCTTTCTTGGATTGCAACTCTTAGCTTGAGTTGACCTAATATAATAAGCCCATAACGTTTTTCCAATTCTATCATGCCAATCTTTCTTTAAGCGATTCACCACCTTCTTGAGAATATTGTATAAGGTCTTTTTAAAAGCTTATGCCAAGCCACTAGCCAGATCATTATACATAGAATAGTTATGTTGTTCTAAACTGAACTGTGCACATAATTTATGCATGGTTGTATTGTAGATCTCCTTTCCATTATCATTTATGATATACCTTGCTACCACATAACAATAGATGATGTTTGTTCATCCCACTCTAAGCACTTCGAGAAGTAATCGGTTGTAACTAATATGCAAAGATGCCCTCTAAGCTTTTCGACAATGACCCCACCACATCAAGTCCCCAAGTATTAAAGGGACAAGAAGCAATTGTCAGGTGCAAAGGCTTGGGTGGCTGGTGGATCAAATTAGAATGTAATTGACAACTTTAGCATTTTCTAGCATAGTTCATGCAATATTTCACCATTGTAGACCAGTAGTACCCTATTCTTTTAATTCAAAAGTGAAGTTTAGGACTTGATTGGTATGCTCTACAGATCCCTGAGTGTGTTTCTTCTAGTGCTTTTATAGCTTCTTCCTCTTCTTCAAGACAACACAAAAAGACTCCATTAAACGAGTGTCAATAAAAAGTTCTTTGGAAGTATATGAAGCGAGAAGCTCTTTGCCCCACCTATGTCTTATGGAGTGGGTCTTTAAGTAACTTACTATGTCTTGAATAATCGATAAGCGATTGGCACCAATCTTTTTTTTTTCAATCTCATAGACAGAAACTACACTCACTTATTCTTTCTCTTCTCCATCACGAGTCATCAGTGGAATGACCCATATTTGACATACAAGGACTTTTATTTCCTTACTATATGATGTTAATATTGATGTCAGATTTGTTAAAGCATTGGCTTGCTTATTCTCGTTTCGTGGTACATGTTTTAAAGGGACGCAATCAGGTAATGTCACTAGTTTTAGTGCATACTTGTGATATAAGACAAATCCAGGCTTCTTGACTTTATAAAGTGAGAGGAGTTACTTGATGACTAATTGAGAATCCCCAAACACTTTAAGGTGAGACATCTTTATATTCACCACCATCTCCAGCCTAAAAATAAAAGCTTGATATTCAACCATGTTATTGGAACAACATTTAGTAAGTGAGAAGGTGAATGAGAAAACCTCTCATTCAGGTGTGATGAAGATTACCCCAACTCTAGCTTTGTTTTACCATGTTGCACCATCAAAGAACATTTTCCATGATTCTGACATTTTAATGAACAAGACAACTTTATCAGACGAGCATTTAGAGAACTTTCATTCATCAAGAATACAATGATCAATAAGAAAATTAGCTAGTGCTTGCCCCTTGATCGCCTTTTATGAGACATGGATGATTTCAAATTCTTAAAGCAATAAAGCTCATTTCGCCAATCTTCTCACTAGTATTGGCCTTGAGATGACGTACTTGAGAAGGCCAGCTCGAGAGATTAGTTGTATTGAATGTGATTAGAGGTAATGCCTTAACTTCTATATTACAAACATTAATGTTAGACATGTCTTCTCTATTAAAGAATAATCCAGTTCATCCCCATTTAAGATCATACTAAAGTAATAGAGAGCACTTTCATTGCCTTCATCATTTAGTATGCCAACAACACTCCCAATGAACGTATTTGAGTTGTAATATAGAGGATAAACGGGTGTTTTGTACTAGTGCTTGTACGACAAATGAATTAAGTAAGTACTCTTTAACCTTAGTATAAGCTTCATCCCAATAAATTAATGTATCCTTCTTTATCAAATAAGTAAATAGTTGACATTGACCTGCTAAGTTAGAAATGAATCTTTGTATATAAGCCAACTTTCTTGGAGACCCTTCAACTCGTAAATGTTTTTTGGCTCTGACATTTTTAAGATGGCATTGATCTTAGATGGATCAATCTTAATTCCTCGATGTCGAACTATAAATCCTAGGAATTTTCCCGATGACACACCAAATGTGCATTTTTCTAAGTTCATCTTTAGTTAGAATCAGCGCAACATTCAAATACTAGACAAAGATCATGCAAATGATTTTTTTTCTTTTGACTTCACCACAAGGTCATCAACATAGCATTCAACATGTTGGTGAAACATATCATAAAAAATCTTCTGCATCGCCTTTTGATAAATGGCACATGTATTCTTCAAGCTAAAAGGCATGCTTTTATAGCAATATATCCCTTTCAGAGTCTAGAAAGATGTTTTTTCCTCATCCGCAGGCGCCATTTGAATCTAATTATTGCCAAATGAACCATCATGGTTGACACTTATGGTAGCATCAATCATGATCTTAGTGATTAGAAATGGAAAGTCATTTTTGGGACAAACATTGTTAAGGTCTCAAAAATCCACGCAAACACGGATCTAGCCATTCTTCTTTCTCACCAGCATGATATTTGAAATTCATATAGGATATTTAACCTCACGAATGAAACCAGCTTGGATAAGTTTGTTGACTTCAACCATAATTAGTGAGATGAGTTCATGATGAAAACAATGTTGAGCTTATTTTACAATCCTTGCCCTATTTTTATTGCTAATTGATGAATAACAAGCCCTGGGTCTAATTTGACATTTCATCATAAGACTAAATGAAGATATCTCGATACTTTATCGAAAGTTCCATGTAATCCCTTTTTTCTTCAGGTGACAAGTTTGCATTGATAAGGTTGGGCGTGAGTTTTCAATGGTACCTAAGTTAATCTCTTTAAGTTCATCCATTGTAGGCTTATTTTCTAATTCAAAAATGGGCAGAGCCTTTTCAATATCTTCTTCAACAAGAAGCTCATCACTATCATCATCTTTAATAGTGATGTGATTTGAAGTGAGATACATTATTTCTCTTTCTTTCTTTTCATCATAGGGGTTTATGATCGCTATCGCGTGTTTTCTCTTTTTAGTGTCACCTCATCACTCACCATCTATTTACATTGTCTCTTCATGTGAAAAGGTATTTTGCTATAACGATCATATAAACCTTCCATCAGATTTGGTTGATGATCGAGTACATACTTTCATCTTTTGACTTGGGTTGTCTAAGTCTTGTGTAGATTGACATTGTTTTAGAGTCCTTCCACTCCTTTAGATTCTAATCCTATCAAATAATAAAACACGAGTCGTAGTCACACCAAGACAGTCTCAGACCTAGCTTTAAGAGGCTTAGGCTGACTTTGTTGTTTGTCCTTCACTTCTCCCACATTTATATATCGTGAGGCCTCTTTATTAATCTTAAAATAAAGTGTTGTAGAAGATTGATATCCAAGAGCAGCCTTTGAAGGTTTGCTAGAAGTTTTCTTCTCTCTCCAAATCCTCCTAGTCTTTGTAGAAACTTGTTTACCTTTAATTTGAGTCATATTACCATTATTTGCTAATTTATTAACATTTTTATGACTATAACCAGCCCTGTCTGGAAGCTTTAAGGCATTGGGATCAAAACCATTTGCTCATTTATTAGGGAGTCCTTAGAGATTTGTAATCACTGATTTAGTTTGATGAACAAAACCTTTTCAATAAAGGTTTTGATACCTTGACTAATACAAGATTAGTAGCTGGCAAGGTCAAGTTTTTGAGCCCCTTGGTGATCTTATCTCCATCCTTAGTAGAAGAAGATTGACCCTCTTTTCTTGTTGATACGAGGATATATCATAGTACCATTGTGATACCTTATTATCAACGAACTTTTCTACTACATTTTCTTTTCCTTTGTTCTTCATTGGACAAGTTAGTCTTTCATTTGTAGATGACTTGTTTCCTTTTAAGCTTTTAGAGTCAACTTTTCCTTCTTCTTAGTGGTTAAGTGGAGATTATGGTGTTTTCATCATGGTTAACTTAAAATATAATTTTGCACCGATAAAGTGTGTTTTGCCTATGGTAAAGGGGTCAGTGTTCACCACTAACTTTCTCACTTGTTTATTTTGACAACATTGGTGGGTCATTAAGGAGACGATGTCATTTCATATATCCATGGTTGTCCAAATAGCATGTTAAAAGTAGTTTTGGCATCTATGATGTGAAAAAATACATTGGAGTCCATACCTTTCATGTGTATCATAAGTCTTATCTTTCCCACATATTCTGCCCTTAATAATTAGAGCCTTTAATCATTAGATGACTTGGAAAGAGTTCATCCATAAAAATTCCAAGCTCTTTTATGATTTTAAGAGGTAGTATATTGACAATCGTATCATCCACCAAAATATGATTCACCATCTTTTCAATGACGTATCATTTGATAAAAAAAAGATGGTGATTATAGAGTTTGGATCCAAGCAACATGTGTTCATCGTTAAAGGATATCTTTGTGATGTATACATCATGAGGCAAGTTTAAAGAGTCATTATTTCTTTCTTCCATGGTTTCTTCAGCATAAGTTTTCTCTTTATCAACTTGATAGGAAGTAGTTAATATATTTTCCATACTTCTCAACTCCCTTGGCATGTACTCATTTAGTGTAACGAGTTTTCTTAAACTTTGAGCTGAGAAAACCTCCTCTTTAACTGGTATAGACTTTTGACGCATCTTTCAGGGCATTGGCTCATCAATGGTCTTCTTTACCCTCGACAAGTTTTGTTAAGTTAGCCATTTGATCCTTCAAATGTGTATTCCTGGTCACATCACTGACATAGTTCCAAAACTCGAAGCCTTATTTGGTGATTGACATGAAGGAGTCTTCATGGGTGGATTGCTGAAGTAGTCACCTTGAGTGTCGAAGAAAAGTCGACACATCCCCGCTTGATTTTTGTGGTGGAGTGACTTGTAGCTTTAACTTTGGAGCGAACTCTCGTGCCTTCTTTGCATTCGATGTTGACACCAGCTTAAGAATCGACTTAGTTTATGCATATAACTCGATGATGAATTTTGTTTTCAATGATTGGGGTTAAAGAATCTTCAACGGTATGTTGGCGACTTGAATCAGTAGCCTTGTTGCTTTTAGAAGCGACAATGGTGACCATGTTCTTCCTAGTTGCCATTGAGGGGTTATTGAAAATTCTTTTTTAAAGGGAAGAGATTAGAGGTAGAGATGTCCTCAGTAGAATCACTAGAAATTTATAGACATAATTTTGAGCACATGAAATTTGATAAGCACATTTGTACAAATATTTGATTTTATTAAAATATATGACTTGGTACAACTCTATTTAAAATACTTTTACAAAAGAATAAATAATTCTCTGATTCTTCCCTTAAATTTGATATGTGGTGACTTGATTTATTTGTGAAATTAAGTCAAGATTTGTGCCTTGTAAAAACAAAAATTTGGGCATGTATTGCGAAGCAAAATTTGGTAATTTAATGTTTTGAATAATACTTTTGTTTTTTTCTTTAAAGTGTTGTTAAAGAACTCATATGGGGGTTTAGGTTTGATCCAATAGAGTTTTGTTCTTTGTAGACTTCAAGCGTAGATGAAGGAGGCTTGAGAGTTTTTTAGAGAGATTTCTTGCTTGAAGTGCTTGTCTTGATAAAAATTTTATTTCCCTGATAATCATTTTCTCATCCTTTTATCCAGGGTAAGACCCTCTATTTATAAAGTTTGTAAGGGCTTTCAAGTCCTTTTTCTAATACCATATGATATTATTTTATTGGTTGATTTTTATTTATAGGATCTTATATTTATGATAAGATATCTTAAATATTTCATTCCATGTGTTAACTTTTCATTGACTAAGAAATATATGGAAGCCCATTTATTTTCCATGTCATTTATTTCAATTTTATTTTATCATTTCATGTAAAAATAAAATAAAAATGACATTTGACAAATTTTAATTGATATAAATTTATGTTTCTACACAAAGATATGATTAATTCTTCATTCAGGGGCTATATAAGCAAAGCTGAAAATCATGGTGGTCACAATTGATTTGTTTGTCTAAATAAAATCGAGGTGAATTTGAACTCAAGCCAAGTTTAACATATACCATCAAAAAAAGTATTCAAATTGATAATTTGCAAATCCAACTAGATATGTTTATAAACAACAAAATCAAACGAATGTGAATAATCTTAATGTTGTATCTAATTAAGAAATTAATTTTTATTTTATTTTATTTTAACACCTTTTCAAACTAACATAACAAGCTTCCTGGTGACCTCTAGATTTTAAAGAATTTCCCTTCATGTAGGGCCACAACTTGGTGGCTGCAACGACGATCGCTTTGCTATACTTAAAACTCTACTAAACTAACATCTTGCGAGTGAATTATTTCGGAGATTGTTTTCCTTCCTTTTCCCTTAAGAAGCATGGCACTCAAGGATGCAATAAAGAGTATCTCAAGTTTTCCCCTTATTTGGAGCTATTATAAGAAATTACCCTTGAAATTGTACTCTTGATGAAGCATATAATTTCTTTTTTGAGTTATTGTTCCTTTTTTTTTTTGTCTTGGCTTCAAGACACAACTACTTCTCTGTCAAACTCACAAGGGTTGGCTTCAAAGCTCAATTTAACTATGATTAGGTCCCACGACAAACATGGAAGATTAGAGAGAGTAAACACCGACAAGTAAATCAACAATTTGTTTGTCAACATCGTCCAAGCATGATTCTAGACAGTTTAGAGAATCTCATTAATGTAACAAAGAAAGTTAAATACGATAAGGCTCCAAGAAAACTGCTCATTTTAATCTTATCTACATGTATCTATCATTAATTAATAATTAATTGATAATTAAAAATTTAGATATAGCATATTGGTTCAAGAAACCATGCCTTGGCTCTATATATTAAAGACAGATTTGTGCATGAGATGGTGATCATACATAATTGAGTAATAGTTAAATAGGATCTCTGCCTTACTTTTGAAATCCAATCATATTTATTTTTTTTACTGTAAAAGATGCTAGCACCAACATAGAAGGTGTATCAAAGTTTGATCCAAAACATTAATTAGCTATATAAGCTAATAAGCTTAATGCTTGAGATATATTTGGAAACACGGTTTAAATTTTAAGTGTTTTTAAAAAAGCGTAGCATTGATTTTTTTTTGTTGGACACCACCAATATATATATATCAAGACCGGAACATCAAATATGTTCTAATCTATTAGAGAATAATATAAATTATATTTTGGGACCTCACCTAAAAGTCTAAGTTATTAGGTTGAGATGATTATTTAACATGATATTAGAACCTTGATAACCAAGCGGATACGAGTTCGAATCTCACCATCCCTATTTATTTGATAAACATTAAGCACAATGTAATGTGAGCATGTGTAAGTTTCAAGCCCAAATGGTTTTTACTTGAGGGGGTTGTGTTAGAAAATAATATAAATCATATCTTGAGACCTCACCTAAAAGTTTAAACTATTAGGTTGAGATTATTCTTTAACATAATTAAATCAAATAGAAAAAACCAATCCTTGTAAACAATTAATTAACACAATTATTATTTTTAACTTGTAATGCGATCATAAAGAAATTTAAAAGATATTTACCTTTCCATCCAGGATTCTTTATCTCCATTGCATTGATAAATCTAGTTTACAGCTTATCATTGTATGAACCATATGTTAGCTCCAATATTTAACAATTAAGATATGGATTTTTAACAAGTTTTAACCATATCTCGCATCAAACTTATGGGAGACTACAGATTTTTTTGCATGAGGTTTGGTTTAAAATACAAAAACCTACTCAAAGCATAGAAAGCAGGAATCAATCATCCAATGGTCACAACAACCCATGCAAGCTCCCCTTCTCTAATAAATGCAGAAAGAAGGCAAAGAAAAAAAGGACAAAGCAAGAGCAAAATATTTGAATAAAATAAAAAACACAAAGATTAATCAAACGCCGGTGAAATATAGCTCAAGTCTTGGAAATGAAAACGCAATGGCAAACAAAAAATGCAACCGACAAAAGAAAAGGGGCAAATCATGTGAAAACAGAAGATCATCCAAAATAGAAAACTGAACCAAAAAAACCTAAAGACAAACCTGATTGATGAAGCATTTACAGAGAGCAAATCATGTTCAAAGAAAGCTCGCAAAAATAAATGCAACAACTTGAAAACAAAATGGAAACTAAAAAACGTTATCTGCAACAACTCTACAATTGCCAAAACAAACAAAAACAGTCTAAACAAAGGACAAACAATAGTACCTCCCCAATTTTGTCAAGAGCTAACAAAAGTTGCCACTTAAACAACACGCAAACATCAAAAGCAAAAAATTAGTTTATATGTCAAAATAACAACGCCAATTTTGATTCTATAACAACAAACTAAACTAGGAAGTCTAAGATAAAAAAAAAATTTAAAATCATGTTTATCACCCAAAACCACAATCCAAAACAAAACATCAATTTTGATTCCAACACAATAAACTAAACCGATAAATATGAGCTAAAAAAACATAAACAATAAAAAGACCATGCTTATCACCCAAAATATAACGCTTTATTTTTTTTGGTCTCAAAATCATTGATGGACTTATCGATGAAAACATGTCGTTAGCAAGTGTCTTGTCATTGATGTTATATTTGTCAGTAATTCAATCGATGATTTATATACTAATAGATAGGTTGACAACTTGTTGTCACTGGTGATGCAAAATAGGCATCAACCATTGTTTGTCAGCATATCCATCAATAATATTTACTAATGGATATGTCGACAGACAAATCCATTTGTATATCGTATGTCACAGATAGATTACCAATAGACACACCGACCAATATGTTCTATTGGTTAATATCAAAATAGCTCACAACTCTATAATTCTTCTAGGAAAATACATCAATATTACTGACAAAAGCACCAACATAATTGTTATGTCTGTTGGTATTTTAGTAGTTTTTAAAAATACTATTAAATAATTTCACATTAAACAACTAAATTGAATTGAATAGTGACATTTTATATTATTGATTTAACTATAAAAAAGACCAATTGCAAATGTGTGTGTATAAAAAATGAGCTGAAGGTGCAAGTGGAGAGGGAGAAAAATCCCATGAAGGTCCAAAAAGAGGAGGATAATGAATGGACAAGTATGTCATCATCTCCTCTCATTGCTTCCTACTTTGTTCTTCCTACTTTGCCTTCATTCCAACCCTCAAAGCATCAATTCAACTTGATGGTAAAGAATCATGAAATGTTCGATAATTTACTATGATTTGTGCACCCATCCTATAATGATTTATTGAAACCTTTCAAAAGTTTAAAAACACAGATGCATCAATATCTAGTTCTTCATCTACATGTGAACCGTCACTTAAATAATTATGATACATTCTTATTGCACCAATCACTATACTCCTATAATGATTATTATTATCATATATAACTTCATGTATGTTGCTAGAATTACATGTTAAGCCAACAATCCTTTCTAACATGGTTTCATAAGAAACATAAGGTTGTTCGTGTATAAATCAACACAAGTATTTCTCAATAAATCATTTAAAAAAAAAGATGCATCATCATAACATCTTATTGGTAGAGCTTTTTATTTTTACACTTCACAATATTGGACATCTAATTTTATCTCCAGTAATATTCTCTGGATTTGAAAGTGAATAATTAATAAAAACTATTAACCCCTTTACAATAATCTTTCTTATACAACCCTTGGGGCAAATATTTATTAATAATTTAACAATCAGTTTAAAATTCAACTTTGGTATTTTAAAATAAATTCACAATCCAATAACGAATTATAATTTTTGTACAAAAATTTAATGATACGTTAAAATATTAACTAAATAAATCCAATTAAAAACAAGAAATCAGTACCTAACTAATTATCTATCATCTAACATACAAATCAGACTTTAATTTCTCTATGAAAAGTTGTAAAACACTTAAATATACATATAAACTACAAATATTACAAAAAAAATCAACAAATTTACTTAAAATATAAATGGGTAGGTTTGCTTACGTGATGTATGAAATATTTAGAAAATGTTAAACCAAGACAATGATGTTGACACCACGAAGTATTGGGTGGAAGTATTGGGTGGCCGATTGTATAATGATAGGGCTTAGATTTTTGGAAAAGTAAGAGGGGAGGGGTTGCTATTTTGATTTATAGTTGAAGAGAAATAGGAAGAAGAGGAGGAGGATTGTGCTGCTTTCGGCTATAACACTTTCAAATTTTCTAACAAAACTTTCAACAGAATATGACCGAGGAACATTATTGCCCATAAGTCCATTGACAAATGATGATGTGTCATTTTACTGGTACCAACATAATATTTTTAAATTATTTTTATTTTATGAGTAATTACAGACTTGGATCTAATAAAATAAATTTTTGTACCCCATGAATTGAGCTCTCAACAGGCATATTTAACAACTCATAATGATATTAAAAATAAAAAAAAATATTATTTTAATATATTTTTAAATAAAATATATTTAAAAAAAACTCCCAAACATATCTACGGTCAAGCCCCTTTTTAATTCCCGATCCTTCTCTGCTCTCAAAAACAATAAATCGGCCTCTCAGCCTACTTTGTTCTTGGACCCCAGTCCACGCACCCTGCTGTCAATAATGATCCCTGTAAAACGACAGCCCAACAACAGATACCTGGTGGAACGACAGCGTTCACTTCCCTTAGCTAAATCTAATAAAGGGTAATTTTATTTTTGCCCTTACAAATTTTCTACTTCTTCCTTTGTATAAATTTTTTCAATTTTATCCCTACAGTTTCTAAGAGGTTTCAATTTTACTCTTGACCATTAAACACCCCCACATAGGTTATAATATCTCTCATAAATATTTAAAAATCCATAAGAATTAAAAAAAAAACAATAAAAAATTGAGCTATTTAATAATCTTACAATTGCACCACCATGCACACGTAGCTGGAACGGATGCAACTTATACGCTGGCGGTCATTCTTTTTAATAATATTTATATTTATTCAATTACAAAACTGTTCCTCATTTAATTTGATAATAACAAAAAACAAGATGAAAATGATGAAAAAGCCCATGAATACTAGTTAAAGAAATTTTTATTACAAGAGTAATCAAATCGTTTTACAATACTTTTAAAAAAAAAATAAAGTCTAAGTTGCCTCTAGATACCAGTTAAATATTTTTTGTTTACAAAGGTAAGTTAGTAATTTTATTATGAAAAAACTATATATATATATAAAAGATCATAATATTTCCAATAGTCAGGCCAAATATTTTTGGTGATAAGAGCAAAATCATTATTTTATTATTACAATCCACAGTGCATCTAATTCAGAACCTTGTTTGTTTTATGAAAAGTAATTATTTGCAAAATTATCTTCCAAAATATTTCATGTTTATTTACTATTAGAAAAATTAGTAAATTAAAAAATCTTTCCGGTCAAAAAAAATTGACACGGTTTTCAGAAAAGTGTTTTACTTTTATTTTAGGCGAAATACACTTTTTAGAAGATATAAAATGTTTCGAGAAATATTATTTGTTATTTATATCAAATTTAGTGATTTTTTTATTACTATATATTTTATTTTAAATTATTTTTTTTATTATTTTTTTAATTTCATCCCTTAGAATTTGATTTGATTTGATTTTTGTATCAACTTTGGTTTTTATTTTTATTGTTGTTTATTTTTTTTCTTATTCTTTTTTATTTGAATTTTTTATTTATATTTGGTTCCCATCTTTTCATTTTTATTTATTTTATTTGAAATAATTTATGAAATTATATTTTTTCTCAATTTCATCATATTTTAATTTTTTTTATCTATCAAATTTGATCCAAAATCTTTTTATTGTTATCTATTTTATTTGAAGTAATATATGAAATTGAAGTCTTTTTTTGTTTCATTTTCCT